>MTBK01000408.1_pt1 | contig 18024 bp, 16 predicted proteins | sample 1535981 | NCBI WGS metagenome assembly MTBK01 (sample SAMN06109225, study PRJNA356200) | anaerobic digester metagenome | isolation source: biogas reactors fed with pig manure or primary and secondary sludge | place: Spain | collected 2016-06-30 | reverse complement strand
TCTATCTACTTATATGTGTGCCAGGTCATCTCACCGCACAACCGGCGATGCCGCCTCATCGAAGGGGTTGCTCCGCATCGCAAGTGAGAAGAGGTAAGGGTAACTCCGTTTGAGATACTCCATGTAGTTGAGCCACTGCCCTGTGAGCAGGTGGTATACCCTCCTGATGTCCTTCTTGAGGTGCTGGATATCGCTCTCCGGGAGGCGGGTAAAGTCATCCCGCCGTTCAAGCTCCTCAGTGAGGTGGAAGGTCGCTCTGAGGAGGTCGGTGAACGCCTCGTGTTCCAGGAGGACGGGGTTCTCGAGCAGGCGGAGGAGGAAATCCCGCCGTTCTACGAGGTGCCGGCAGAGTTTCTCCAGATCAGCGGCATCGACAGTGACTCTGTAGCGGTGGTGCTGGAGGTGTTCACGGACTGTAGAGAACCTCTCTGGTATCCAGGCCTCCGTCACTATGAGATCCTGCCGGATCTCAGGAAGATCCGGGTCGCGATCCGAGAGGAGAGTGAGGAGCCCGTTGCCGACCTCCGAGAAAAATGCACCGATGACCATATTAACCTTCTCCAACCTCTCGCGCTTTGCCCGGATGCTCAGGAGCTCATTTATGATCAGGGTGACCAGGAGGACGTTTATAGGCAGAAACCCGAGGGCGTTGAAGATGTACTGGTAGGTGTTCCCGGGATCACCGAGCAGGAAGTACTTTGTGGTGTAGATTACGACTGAGAGGAGAACCAGGACAATCCCGAGCTGCACTTCCCATCTGCGGAGGCCAGGATGCATACCGATTATGTATTCCTCGACGGAGAAATAAAGGTTAGGCTCCAGGCCGCTGCGAGACCGGGAGGCGCAGAAGCCTTTCACAGTGGATCGCTTCATCCGGTATCTCCATGTGGTTGTTGCGTTACGCGGAGGAGTTATACTGTCCATCAACCGAACCTCGAGCATTTCTGCGTACGATCGATGATCCGCCAGATGCCGCGCGGTCTTCCTCACGGCCGGGTCGAGCAGCCCTGCCTCAGGAGGGTTCTTCCGGGCGCGGCCGGATGCCTGGCCAGGACTCTTATTGTGGGTTTATGTCCTGGCATCCCGGAGATTTCACGAGCATGTCGAAAGGGTGAAATACCCCGGGGTGTATGGGTGATCTATGAAGACCAGGTTGCTGTCTGCTCTGATTGTGCTTCTGCTGGCATTTGCGTTCTCTGCCGCATGTACCGGCTCTGAAAACGGCGGAGGGTCACCCACGACTGAGACCTCACCGGTCACTGCAACACCTGTTGGCTCGGAGCCCCCGGGCTCGCTCGTTACCGGCCCGACGCAGACGATGCCCCCGGGCAGGGAGGTTGCGTTCCAGATTGCGCCAGGACTCCCCTCACGGTACGACTTTACCATTACCTTCAATGGCGGTGCAGGCCAGGATCTTCTGAAGAAGAATATCGATGTTCGCGTGACCAGATCGACCGGAGAGGTCGTTACCGAGACCCTGCAACCGAAAATTGGTGACGCAGTCATTATCAGGGATGCAAAAGGTGAGAACAGGGTTGAGATAACTGTCTCCCTGGTCACCGGAGGCATCTACAAGGTGAAAGATGAGATTGTAAAAATCCAATAATCTCCCCATTTTGCAGGTGAGGATCGTTCCGGTAGTAGCCCGGGAAAACCATCCCGGCGTTTATCGAGGTTCCCGGGCGCTCATCTTTTACCCACACTCCACCGTATAAGCAGACCGCCATCGAGATGCTCGGTCTCGATGATGCGCAACCGCACAAAATCCTCTTCTCTGAGAAATCCCCTGCCGTCCGCCGGCGTGGGGGCATCCGCCCCCCCGATGATTATATTGCCAATGAACGTCTGGAGTTCGTCGACGAACCCCTGCTCAAGGAGTGTCCAGATCAGGGTTCCGCCCCCCTCGACCATCAACCGTCGGACTCCCCGCCGATGGAGTTCCGCAAGCAGCGCCTCAAGATCGACGGTCTCATTCCCTGTGACGATGACGTCGGCATGTTCTGCGAGTGCTTCCACCTTCTCAAGGGGTGCTGCGCGCGAGACCGCGACGATACGCCCCCCGTCCCCTTTGTGGAGTATATCCGCATCCAGTGGTGTCCTTCCTCTGCTGTCCACCACGATGCGGATGGGATGTTCGCTCTCTCCAGCCGCTAGGCGCCTGGCCCGGAGCTCCGGGGACTTAACGGTAAGTGAGGGATCGTCGGCGAGAACAGTGCCGATGCCAACCATAATAGCATCGCTCTCCGCCTTGATTCGGTCAACCCGCGAGAAGTCCTCAGTCCCTGAGATCCTCACCTGCTGCCGCTCCCTCGTCGAGATCTTCCCATCAGCGCTCATGGCGATATTGATGAAGACAAACGGGCGCATATGCTACGTTTGCACGATGATCTTCATATATCTCTCCTCCTGCTGTCCGGTGCGATCTGCGCTCTCCTCTCCGCCCGGCCCGGGGAAAAGGGGATATTCGGGATCGATCCCCGGAAAATGGATATATTCGTTTACATTTTATCAATTCTTGTCTCTTTATCACATTTAAATTTCGATCATTATATATATGATTTGTTGGATAGTTCTCATCATAGTTCATGGTTCCAGATCTGCATTCAGGTGCTCTTTTCCGGGAAGACCTCTTCAGTGAGACGGATGTCGTTAAAATGATCGTGATATTGTCATTTTCGGCAATATCGCTCATGTTGACGGCAGCCTGGCTGGAGTCCGGTATCTATCTCTTCTTTCCCCTGCTCTGCTACGTACCTATCCTCTTTGCGGTTCTCTGGTTTCCCAGGCACGCACTCCAGATGACCGCACTCCTGGTTGCCGGGTTTGTCCTCATCCATCTCCGCTACATTGCACTCGGTTTCACCGTGGATCTCACAGTTCCAGGGTTATATGTGATGACATTCTTCTGGTTCTTCGGGGCTATGGCCCTCTTCTCACAGCACTCAAACCTTGCCGTCTCCAGGTATAAGAGACTCATCGAGAACGCCAGCGATGCAAAATTCCTATGTGAACCAGAGACGCTCCGGCTTATCTGTGCGAGTCGCCGGTTTGCCGGGATCCTCGGCTATGCGCCCCATGAACTGGCTGGCCTCCCGGCAGAGATGCTCTGGGTGAATGGGGTTACAAAGGCCCGGTTCATCGAGGAGATGAAGAAGGAGGGCTACATCGGAAATATGGAGATGACCTTCCTTGCGCGGAGCGGCGATTCACATGCGGTCCTCCTCTCCTGCCGGGCGCTGATCCCTGAGAACCTCTTTGAATGCACAGTTGTGGATACCGGCAGCCTCAGGAGCGAGCGGGATGATCTTCTCCAGTCAAACGATCGCCTGATGCATCTTATACATCAGTCAAATGACATCTTCTTCGTGCAGGATACTGCGGGCCGCATCCTCCACTTCTCCTGGATGCGCGCACCCGAGTATGGCGTCTCTCCCGGCGATCTTATCGGCCTAGGTGCGGACGCCCTCCTGCCCGATGATCTGGCCGTGCAGCATATGGAACAGATCCAGAAGGTGATGGATACGGAGAAGACCGCTCAATACGGTCTCGATCTGGAGATTGCGGGCGATCGCCATACCTTCTCCGTCATGATCGCCCCGATGTACGGAGGCAGAGGCGATCTCATCGGCATCATGGGGTCGGCACGTGACACCACTGAGATAAGGCGGCAGCGACTCGCCTGCAAGCAGATGGCGTGGGAGATCGACCAGTGGAAGGAGTTCGTCACTACCATATCTCACGAGCTGCGCACGCCGCTCCAGCCGCTCATCGGTTATCTCCAGATAGTTATCGATGATCCCGGGTATTACGGGCTTACAGAGGAGGCAAAGAAGTGTCTTACGGTCTGCCTTCTCTGTGCCCGTCAGGAGCAGGCCGTGGTGGAGAGGATGGTCAGGTTGAGCCTGCTCCTGATGGGCCGTATTGAGCCCACTATCCGCGAAGTATCACTCCATGACCTCGTTGATTCGGTCATTACCGGGGGTGACTATGACCGGGAGGCCCGGATCAGCAACGAAATATCCGATAGTGCTCGTATATGGGGAGATCCTGATCTGCTTCACCAGGTAGTTGAGAATCTGGTATCTAATGCTATTAAGTATAATGTGCCACCAAAGGAAGTACAAATACGTTATACAGTATCAAATAAAAACCATTATATCATGGTGTGTGATAATGGCACTGGTATCCCATCTGATGCCATTGAATCGATCTTTGAGCCGTTCTACATCGGGGGTGCTGGTAAATTGAATCGTAAGGGCGGTCAAATGGGTCTGGGACTCGCTATTGCGAATAAATACATCCAGTTGCATGGAGGAGAAATAACCGTGGTAAGTGTAGTGGGTGAGGGGAGTACTTTCACAATCAGGATACCAAAAGAGGTCTGAGGTATGGGAAAGAAGATCATGGTCGTCGATGATGATCTGCCGACGCTGGAAGTGATGGAACTGCTGCTCAAAAAGATCAACCACGAACCGGTTCTGGTTCATAACGGCTGGGATGCCCTGCGGATGATCAAGAAAGAGAAGCCCGCCCTCATCATCCTCGACGTGATGATGTCTCCCATAGACGGGTGGCAGTTTCTCGAAGAGTTGAGGCGGAAAGAGGGACTCAAGGATATCCCGGTCCTGCTCTTTACTGCAAAACATGTCTGGCCGGAGGAATATTCCCGTTATGCGGGGGATATTGTCGGTGTCCTGGAGAAGCCCATCTCGCTTGCCGAACTTAAGGCGGCTCTGGAGAAGGTTCTTCCTGGAGATCCAACCCCTCATGGGAATAGCGGCAAATCTCGCGTCAGATCAGAGGTTGTGGGCAGATAGTCCTATTAACGTGTATACTCCTCTTTCTGCGAGCCGCTGCTCTAAAAGAGCCTGCTCTGCGCGGCAGCGGAGGCCGGAACCGCGCCTGCCGGTATCAGACTCCAGATGTTCAACTCGGCCTGCCGTGGCGGCGCGGCCGGGATCCCGATGTCTTACATTCCTTTCCTCAGTGCGCCCGGCCTTGTATGGAGCTCCCACGGAGGGGGTGCAGGATCACCGCACATGGGAGCATCGTCTACTACCGCCCGCAGGTGTGGCCTGGTACTGGTTGGTGCCCTCGACCTCCATGCACTGTTATATACTTGACGTGTTGATGGTGTGCCTGGTGATAGGGAGATGAGGATAGCGGTTGCCGGCGTGGGATCCGGGGGGTTTGACGATACCGTATCTCCGGTCTTCGGGGTGTCGCCCTCGTTCACGCTGATCGATGCGGAGGATCAGGAGATCCTCGCCGTGGAGATTATCGTAAATCCAGAGGATCTGTGTGCTGCCGGGGGGGCCGCTGATCGGTTCGCACGCGACCTTGTTGGCCGGGATGTGGATGCCGTCATTGCAGGGGAATTTGGACCGGAAGAGACCCTGATCTTCTCGTCAGCCGGCATCGGTATCTACCGCCTCCAGGATATGGCAGTCCGGGATGCCGTAAAGCAGTTCCTGAATCTCGCCGCCGATACCGTGCGGGACATCAGGCGCGGGATCGTGCCGACAGGCTACGTGACCAGTACCTACGGTGGAGGCATCGGTTTTGGCGGTCGGCGGCGAAGAGCCAGGGGCCCGCGGTAGCCCCGATCACTCTATAGGGATCTCCCTTCCCCCGGACCCGCGGTCATCGATCAGCATCTTTGTCAGACGCATCTCAATGACGCCGTTCCTGAAACTTGTCTTCGCACCTTCCCTCGTCACGCTCGCGGGCAGGCGTATCAACCTGCTCAGGGTGCTGCCACCGCGTTCGCGGATGTAATACCCTTCCCCGACCGATTCGGTTCGCCTTGCTGTTATCCGCAGGGTCTGCGGATCCAGCAGCCTGATCTTGATCGCATCTTCCTCTGCACCAGGCAGTTCTGCAACCACGATCACCTCATCTTCATGGTCGAGGATATCGATCCGGAAGTCCCCGGAGATACCGGGGAAGTCACGGCTCTCCCCGCGGGGGATCGGCGACAGTCTATTGGTATCCATCCGATCGTCTGGCGTCTTATCAGGGCGCCTTCGTGCAGGGCCGTGGTTCTCTTCTGTCAATGGTTCCTCCTCCTGGCTGGTCACTATCCAGGGATCTCTCGTAACCCGGTATACTTAACCCTTCGTCTCGGCCGCCAGGTTTTTGTAGTTTGATCGATATGGTGGGGGGAACCCCGGGGTATGGGGACGGCCGCTGCCGTGCCGCAGCCAGCCGGGGAGATCCGCACCAGAGGATCTGGTGGGTTCTGGAGGAGAGACGAATGGCTCAATTCAAACCCTTCGAGATGGAGGAGATACCGCTCGAAGAACAGCCGGTGAACTGGAAGGATATGGTTCCGGATCCGTATGACAAAAAGGCGGTGGATCCCTACACCCGGACCCGGGTTATCCTCATGAACGGTATCGAGAACAACGCTGATCTTATGTCACATGCTATCGCGCGGATGCACCCGGATCCCGAGGTGAAGCGGGCGATGGCGTTGATGCGGCGGATCGATTCCCAGCAGCAGGTGGCGGTCAACATGCTCAACCCGGCGGATCAATCGGTCATCGAGACCACACTCGGCTACGAGCAGGTGGCAGTCGATCTTACGGCGAATCTGGCGCAGAACGAGCCGGATCCCTATGTGAAGCAGACACTGGACTTTGCGCTGCTGGAGGACTTCGACCACCTCTACCGCTACAGTTGCCTCTACGACTACATTGAGGGCGGCGATCCAGAGATGATCGTCAAGGGCCAGACCGAGGTGAAACCCGGCCGGCCGACGAACATCGAGCACCGCCACCCGGACGACTCGATGCGCCGGCACTACGACAAGGATACGGCCGAGATCAAGACGAAGATGAACTATGTCACGATCGTCGCCGGGGAGCAGCAGACGATGCTCTATTATCGAGCGCATGGGTTCATGTACCCCGACCCGATCGCCCGGCAGCTGTACGCCGAGATCACCGAGATCGAGGAGCAGCATGTCTCCCAGTATGAGAATCTCGGCGATCCGCGGGAGACTATGCTTGAGAAGATGGCTTTGATCCAGCTCAACGAGGCGTACCTGTACTACTCCTACGCGCAGCATGAGAGCGACCCGGGGTTCCGGGCGATCTGGGAGAGGTTCATGAAGATGGAGATCGCGCACTTCAATGAATGCGCGCGACTCATCAAGAAGCATGAGGGGCGGGATATCCGCGACATCATGAAGGCCGAGGTCATCGAGCCCCTGATCGTCTTTGAATCGAACAAAGATTATGTCAACCGGGTCATCGATGAGCAACTCGACCTTGCACCTCACAACATGGTGTATACGCGGATCGACGACCTCCCTGACGACTGGGCGAGCTTCGGTTACCAGCGCGTCGTGAACGCGAAGGGGGCTCCGAGTGAGGAGATTGTCGGCAAAGTGGGCCGGGATCTTGCAATGCGCGACCGGGCAGAGAATATTGTGAGGGTCAAACAGGAGATGGCCCGCCGGGTGGAGAAGGGCATGGCAGCAGTGCCTGCCCGGTGATTTTTTTTCGCGAGGCGTGTTCTGATCGGTACCTGACCATCGCAGTGGATCATTCGGGCAGTGTCTTTGGTGACGGCGAAGCCCCCTAAACCGTTGCGGTGACCTTAGCACGAGATCTGCCGCATACGAAATATTTATATATTTATGCGCATATGAGTAATGTACACAAACGGAGGTAAGAAAAATGCCAGGATTTGATGGTACCGGGCCCCGCGGTATGGGGCCGATGACCGGCCGGCGCATGGGTCGGTGTGTCCAGCCGCCGGTAGAGGGCAGCCCTGCCGGAGACGCAGGCGAAATCTCCCCGGAGACCCCGGTTCAGCAGCCGCAGGTCTACGGCCTCGGGCGCGGCGGGATCCCATGGGGATGTGGCAGAGGATTCGGCGGCGGGCGCGGTGGCGGACGCAGGCGCCGGTGGTAAATAACCCCCGACCGCTCTCCGCGGAACCTGCCAGAGTGTGATGACTTATCGGGGTGCTCTGCACCCGATGTTATTTTCGATGAGCGCTCTTCCAGCGCGACTCTTCCTTGAGTGGTGCTGGCCGGGCACAAACAACTTTTAGACGAATCTCCAGGATACCTGTTCTATCTGATGAAAATCGGTTGCTGACGGTATTGTGCTATCCGGGTAGCGGAGCGCGGGATCCAGTGGGGGTGAAAAGGGGGTCTGGTGCCGATCCCACAAGGAAGAGGTTGGTGATATCTGTAGATGTGGCTCTCACACTGACCCTGCGTTTTACCAGCACCGCCATCCGCGCCCCCGGCCTCTGCCGAAGCCGCGACCCCAGCCACCACCCCGGGGCATCCCGCCCCGGCCGAGACCATAGACCGGTCCCGGGTACGGGATGCGACGGCCCCACATGGGCGGCCACCGCCCCCGGACAGCGGGAGAGCAGTAGCCGAATCCGCCGCCGGTCATCGGGCCCCGCCCTCCCGGTCCTGTACCGTCAAATCCTGGCATTGTTTATCTCCTGCAGGCTTCACGCCCACAATAGTTACTCATATATTCATAAATATATGAATGCTCCCTTTACGGCAGATGCCGGTATTCGTGCCGGGATAATCCCGGTACACGTGCGTTTGCTGTTGAGACTCCCCATGCCTGGGGCATGTGCAGCAGGCCTCCGGATGCGATGGGATCCTCTATTCTCCATCCCGGGGGTCTTCTAATGCTCTTCTTGCTTCGCGGGCAAAGGCCAGGGTTTTTTCTGGATCCCGGATGCCGCCTTTCTTGGCGCCGGTATGTACGTCGACTCCATAGGGGCGGACCTGCTGTATCGCCTCGCAGACATTCTCCGGCGTGAGTCCTCCTGCGAGTATTACGGGAATTACTGAGTTCGCCACAATTTTTGCGCTGATCCTCCAGTCGTGAGGGATCCCTGTTCCCCCGATCTTCTCCGGGGTTCTGGAGTCAAGGAGGAGCGCATCGGCATGGGGTTCATAGAGTTTTCCAGCCTCGATGGCCGATTCATCCGTAACATGGATGGCTTTTATGATCTTTGCGTGCGGGAGGGCGTCGCGGATGTGATCGATCTCGGCCGGCTCGATGGTATCCTGGATCTGTAGCGTCGTGCAGTGTGAGTCCTGAACGAGTCGGATGAGGTCTTCTGTATCCCGCAGGTGGGTAACCGCGACCGGTTCGATGAACGGCGGGAGGTTTCGTATCAGTCTTGCGGCATCTTCCGGGGTTACGAAGTCGCTGCTCTGGTGCGTCACGCCCATGATGAAACCCAGGGCATCGCAGCCGGCATCGATGCCGCACTGCATATCCGCAAGGCTGGTTGTTCCGCAGAACTTGATGCGCATGGGGAGTTCTCTGTTGTTGTGGCTGAATAGGGTATCGCAGGCGGGGTGGCGGGAGAGCCGGCAGGATGTCTCGCCCTGCAAACGCCTGTTGCCTCGGGTTCGTGTGGCCTCCGAGGAACACCCCCGCATGTACGAAAGGGTCATGCCATCGGATGTGGGAGGCACGTGCCCGACTGGAGTAAGCACCGGGGCGGATAGCTTACCGCGCATGCCCTGAGGTGTTCCGCCGGGGTCAGTAGTACTGCTTGATGTAGGCATAGGCCCTATCGAAGAGATCTTGATCAGTGGGGTGCAGTGTCCGTCTGCCGGCAGGAGAGAAGAAATCCGGGGTTTTCGCGACAGGTGGCCAGCCGGCGCCTGCCATCCCCGCTCAGAATGAGAACTTCCCCTTCATGTCGTTAAACTTTACCTCGACGACGTACTTCCCATGGCGGTAGGTGGAGACTTTCCCTTCATGATTCCCGAACCCTTTTTTCTCGCCGGGGATCTGGCCAAATCCTCCTTCATCGACAGTTTTGCCATTCTCATCAAGTATACTCACCAGGAGCCAGGAGTCCTCCGATGGCGCTTCGTACGTGATCAACTTCGTCTCTTTGCTTCCGTACTCACTGGTTACCATCTTGGTTCTGGTAACGTTTCTTGGAGTAAATTGGTAGCTGACTATGAGGGGCGGATCGCTGAGATCTACTGGAATATGAAACTCTTTGCTCTCATAACCAGATGTTATATACGAATATGAGGCGACAGCAGGAACGACCGTGGTCGGCTCTGGCGTGTGGATCCCCGGCGATCCAGAGGGACTATTCGAGGTCGCTCTGGAAGTGGTCGGAGTGGTAAAAGCAGGGATCTGTATCTGATCTATCAGTGGCATGACGCAGGTCACGGCGATAAGGGCTACACAGTAGGCTACTACGATTAGAGCTTCTGTCGTTCGGTCCATCGATTATACTCCTCCTGTCTCGGGGGGCAGGGAAGCAAGGTCTGATGCTCCCTCCACTGCGCCGGCCATCCAGGACGGGATGAACTGGCTGAGATATCCAGCGACATCTATCTCCATATATAGAACAAGGAAGACGAGAATAGCAGTGACAGCGATCACAACCACAACCAGCACCAGAATAACCCGGGGAGTGAGGATCTTGCGGTAGCGACTAACCTGTGATTTTTTCCAGACCTCCTTACCGGTCCAGTCCAGGATCCCCCTCCGCTCAGCACGGGTGAGAGCCCGGTAGAGGTCGCCGTCCCTCTCAGCCTTATTGCGGAGCTCACGAAACACCGTATTCATCGCTTCGCTCCGCTTCCCATCCCACTGGAGGAATGCCTTAATCCTCTCCACAACCAGCTCAAAATCTAATCTGGAAACCGCTTTCCTGGTGATGGCAGCAAAAGATTCCTGTTCACTGCCGCTGGCAAGGGTCATCCGGGAGAGGAGTTCGATACCGTTGCTGCTCCCGTATTTGAGCGCATCAGAAACCAGTTCCTCTACCACAGGTTTAACAAAGTACCCGTTCTCGATGAGGATCTCCCGGGCCTTATGTCTGTTGCTCTCAGAAAGTCTCTTGATGAGCGCCGGGGCATGTTTCACGACTGGATCTTCCAGATTAAGCAGGTCAGACATGGAGTAGATCCGCGAGTTTGTGCCGGCGGATGAGATCCCGACAGGATCTCCCGGATGAGTCGGGCTGAGCATGGACGAACCGCGCCGTCCACCTGATGCCAGAGCCCGGAGCGTTCCAAGCGATACCTCTTCGGAGAGGGTCGAAAGACGACCGGGGTGAATATCCTGGAGCAGTTTCTTAAGCGCAGCAGGGTCGTGCAGATATAACCTGAGGAGTGGGTCACATCTACCTGAGAAATAACCGATGATGTTTGAGACGGTCTCATCCTTAAGGAACCCGGATTTTGCCTCCCGCGCAAAAGAATCCCGATCAGTTGCCCTGATGACGGCCCCCCTCTCGATGTAGCGGTACAGGGCCTTGAAATACTCGACGCCATAAGAACCATCGTCAGGTCCGCCCTTCCCCTGCTCTGCCTCATCGGGAGTTATCCAGAGATCGGTCTCGGGGGGGTATTTTGCAAGAGCGCAGGAGAATGGGATCTTCAGTCTGCAATGTGTCATCAGGGCAGGGAAGATATCATGTATCAGGGCGAGGCCTTCGATTGCCGGCAGTTGAACCGTCACCTCCTCGTTTGCAATGATTTTCCCGGCATACAGCGACATCATGGCACTGGATGCCGGTTTCCGTGGGAAGCGTGAATCCGTCTTGCGGGACGGGGATCGGGGATCTTCATGGTCTGAGAGATCGCCCTCCTCCCAGATACCGATCACCTGGTAGCTCCGGTCCTCGAGGTTTTCAACGGCATTCCGTGCCCCATCATAGAAAATCTCGAATACCCCGGCGATATCGTCGCCGGTATATTCAGCAACCACTGAGACCCGCTCTTCTCGCCCCCCCGTGACCCTGACAAGAAATCTGCGGCCGAGGATCAGTGTCCCGGTGCTATCCGCCATGCAGTAGAGCGAACACTCTGTCCTGTCACATTTTTTTGCGATCTCAGAACACTCTACACTCTCAAATCTCCGGTCCCCCTGGAGCAGGTTCCCCGTAGAGTTAAAGACCGCAAATCTCAGTTCAGAATCCGAACCTGACAATTTCATCGATCCTCCATGGATGGATGTGCCGGGGGGTCACCGTCCCTGTCCCGCCCGAGTTCACAGTGATCGGTTGCCTGGTGCGGAAGGCGCTGGTTGCGTAAAAGTAGATAGGCATATCCAGTGCCCGATTGTTGATCTCCTGGAATGTAACGATCTCCGAGAACCATTCCTTGTAGATATCCTGTTCAATCTGTTCCGCATCTAATTCTCTGCCATAATCATTCAAAGTGTAAAATGTGTCAGTCTTTGTGACGACCAGACCATACTTTTTGTCGTCGCCACAGAGCTTCATGATCCTCGAGTAGTGCCCACAATTATCGATTAACTCGCTTCTCCCGCCATTATGGAACCGGACCATATGATCCCCGTCTACCAGGAAGAGAACCTTACCTGAGGTTAGAAGATTTTTGTAGATATAGGCCAGGACTACCTGATCGAGGACTCTCCCGACTTCAGATCTGTACTTGTCATGGAGACCCTTTATATAAGTGGGATTGCCGATCTCCTCATTCAGAACCTCCTCCGGCACATTGATCTCTTTAGATATTGCAGATATAGCGCCCTTATATTCCCTCTCGTTGATATTGGCTGTATGCTCACCGGCATAATCGATAATAGTAAGAGAAACCGGGATTATTCCCATCTTCTTCCCTGAAAAGACATATATTCCGAGTTCACCCTGTCGTGTGCTCCGGGGAAGAGTTCCTCTATCCAGTTCAGCAAGGAGATCCCCTATCTGCATGCTTTTTTCGTCCGCCGCGATGATCACTTCATTCGCCGTGCCTCCAAGATTCTTGACGAACTCGTTGTAAAGGGCAAGCATGAGAAGGGTTTTACCGGAGTTGGACGGCCCGAATATGAATACATTCGATGCCCTGATACCATGGACGAAGCGCCCGACCAGGTAAGTCATAATAGCGAAGAGGATGACTGCAGCGACCAGGTATATAATGGGTTCGGTCGAATAGGTCTCTGTATTGAGCAGAAGAATGGTGGCAGCAGTGATCTGGATGAGAATGGTGGCGCCAAACAGTTTATAACCCAGGCGCGCTGTCGACGCAAGACTATCGAACTTATTCTGTGCTATCCAGTAGACGGCGCCTATAACGCCTGCAGCACACCCGATACCAAACCAGACAGCGTTAAAGTTTACAGCGTTATCCACAAGCGCCATGAGGATCGGTAGGGCAAACACGATCAACAGTCCTCCGCCACCCCTCGATCGTTCTTCGGCGAGGAGACCCATCCCTGATACTGTAAAGAGACCTAGAAAAAATGATGCTGCTACGGACATAATATCGGGCGCCCAGAGTCCGAGCAGGGGAACGGCTAAAATGGAGAAAATGATTGAAATGATAAAACCCGAGGCAATGATCACCCCGAATCGCACAAGTGCCTCCTTCCGGCGAAGTTTCATGGAGAAATTACCTCTGTTATATCCTTAACTTCGTAGAGGCCTAAAACAGCTTCTGAGATATTTTTACCGTTTTTCTCAGAGTTCGCCAGTTTTCCTGCATCTTTTAAGTCAAGGAGTTCCTTCCGGGTTATGTATTTCCCCTCGTTCATCAGTAGCACGTGATGGAGAACGTTATCCTTCTTCTTCTTGTAGACATCCCAGTAACCGCCCCCGGCGATCAGAGGGGATATGTTATCGAGGAATCCGGTAGCCGCAAAGAAGGTGAGAGCGATCTCCCATGGTCGGGCGTAGTTGAACACAGCAACACAAGAATCTTTAGATTTGTTGATGAGCGAAAGCTTCCTGTTGATATTGTCGTTGATATATTCACTGGGTTTGTTCCCTCTACCGGATTCGTTCATTATTTTTTGTGATACTTCCTGTGACGGCGATGAGATAATGAGGCTGCCCTTCCCAAAACACCAGCTCTCGGTATTCGTGATCGGGATCATCAGGTTATTGACGCCAAGTTTATGGTTGTCGATGAGCGAACTATACGTGGCCTCGATCTCGCCCACGAGTTTATCGAGCTCTCTCTGACCGGCATCGTCGTTATCCAGGTCTGCAAGCGTGGAGTCGTCGCGTATAAGTGAGAGGATCTCCGGGTTGATATCACCGAATGTTGTACTGTAAAGTCTCCTCTCTGTTTTCCAGGCAAATCCTTTCGGATCTTTGATCCGGGTAATGTTATCGATATAATTGCTATAATGCTGGTTGATCTCCTGGCGATGCCGGGACGAACCCACAACGCTATCGATGACCTTCCCGATCAGTTCAAGTATCGCGTTGCACTTATCGCACTGGCGCTCAAGATTAGCGATTTCAGCATTGAGATCGGCAAGCTGTGCTTCATACTTCATCTCTTCAAGTTTATGGCTGATGAGAGACTCTCTGAGCACTGCACGGATCTTGTTATCGTCGCTCTCAAATACAGCGGAGATCTCACCCGGGCTGATGTCATCCCCGGCAGTATCGCCATAGAATTCCCTTATAATACTCTCTTCCAGTTCCTTCAGGCGGTATTCCAGGCTGGCGCTCAGGAATTTTGCAGAGACAGAAGGCTCAAAGGATGAGGGAGAGAGGGATATATTCCACTGCTTCGCATGCTCTTTGGCAAGCGTCTCTTTCTTATCTTTATTCTCTAAAAACTTCTTTCTATCCTTTTGCGGCTTGCCGCTGAGCGCACCGATGAATTTCGCGCCGAATCCTGAGTCGTCGATCTGGCGGATGCGCATATCATAGTAATAGTACAGCCCGATCTCCTCGATAAGGGTAGAGAGTTTGTCAAGAGACAGGGATCTTATATCGGTCGTGAGATTGGCGATACTACCCTGTATCCTGGTCACGCCCACCTTATTGAGCCAGGCTCTCTCTGTCCCATGCTTCTCCCGTTTCCTGAACTCTGCGAATAATCTCTCAAGTTCTTCCTTCAGGTCCGCCTCACAATCCTTAACCGCGGTGAACTCACCCCTGAGGTCGATATACTCTCTGAGGCGTGGATCGGCTGCAGCGAGATCTGATTTAACTATATCCTCGATATCTTTTTTCCTTTCCTCGAGTTTCTCAACGGATTTCTTTTTGTTGCCAAACTCTGCTTCGAGATCGTTTATCTCTCTCTGAATAGCTGATGCCCGGGACTTTAAGTCATGCACGCGCTGGGAGCCTCCCTCTCTCCCCTTGAGACATTCTATAAGGGCAGCACGGACTGCCTCTTCCTGTACCCCCGCCAGTTCCTTAATCTCCATGGCTGTTGTCTCGAGTGCCCGGAGCGATTCGGGGATGAGCCTGAGGAGCCTCTTATCGGTATCATCCTTCAGGTCACCCTCTTTAACATGCTGGTCGAAGTTTATTAAGCTCCTTATGAGATCGAGCAGGCCGTCATAGTTCTTGATCTTATCTATTCTGGATTCTTCGGGGATATTTTCGTGTATGTAATATTCGACACCCTCGTTGGTCTGATAACCAAGAAGCCGGCCGATGTCATGGCTCCAGACCTTCTCAATGTTCCCGTACTCCTTTTTGATATAGTCAAAGTCTTCCCGCGTAGGTTTCCCTCCCCTCGCCGGATCCATGATACTGGCGAGTTCGTCGCAGTGTTTACTCCTAGTGAGATCCTCACGGAGGCTGCTAACGACCTGGTTGAGGCTTTTTCGCGCTTCCGTAACTCCATTCAGCCCGTTGATGACTTTTTCATACCCACTTTTGAGGCTCCTCAGTTCCTCGACTGGATAGGAGATGATGTGAGCATCCGCAAGAATGAATGAGGAGTAGGGCTTTCTGACATCGCTTATATCAATGAGATCCCCTCTCTCAATCTGGAAGAAGTTCGCGAATATATACGGGAAGGCCGCGTCGAAGTCGCGCACCTCCCGGCGTGCCTCCTCGCCCTTCTTATAACCCGTGGGGCTAAGGGACGTGAGGACGATATTGTTGAAGAGACGCTTGCCTTGGTTGATGTACTCAAGTTCCGTCAGGGCGATGGCGGCGTTTACCTGTTCGGCATCGCTCTCGTTTGTGGTCGGGAGAACCACAAAGAGCCATATCTGGGCTGTTTCCCCCTGATGTTCCCTGATATAGCGGGCCAGGTCGATGAACATCCCGGATCCGGTTCCGCCGCCAAGACCGACGATGATGGCGTTTGTTGTCCCCGCGTCGTGGAACTGTGAAAAGATCCTGCTCTGCTCCTCACTGATAACCTTGTAAAAGATCGCCTTAGAGATAGCCCGGCGCCTGTGAACGCCGCCGCTGAAGTCATCATGGATACCGGGATCGATCTTGTGGAGATCATCGAACTTCAGGCCGGCATCGGGATCATTCAGCCACCAGACGGAGGCCTTCGGTTCGGTATTTATCTCTTTAATTTTCTTTACGATCTCTTCGCTTGCCAGGTTTGGAACCCGGTCGACGTTTGCGATGCCGGGGAGGAAGAAGGAGGAATACTTTACACGGCCCTGCCCACCCAGACTCTTGGCCTTATCGAGGACAGTCTGGCGCCTGCGGTCGTCCTGGTCTTTCTCGGTGGCATCGGTGTCCATGGTGTAGATCTGGAGGTTCCGGTTTTCCTGAGAGTAGTAATTTAAAAACCATTCGTGGCTGCAGATCTCACCGACCATCCTCTTGCCGCACCCGCCAAGACCACACAGGGTCAGGTTCACGGGGAGTTTGAGGACTGCTCTCGATAGGTCATGCGGCGTCATTCTTCATCACCTGTATCATCGCGCGCCCCTATACGGACGCCGACGACAAAAGCGGCCACAGCCGCTATACATACGGCGCCTATCAGCCAGATGACCGGGATCTGTCCATCCCGTGCCACTTCGTAGTCTGCAAGGGCATTTGCTTCACTCACGAGCCCTTTGTCAAAGAGATCCTGGAGATAGGAACTCATGAAGGGGTCCGAGATGCTGTTGATCTTTTCCCTGAAACTGTCGATTGCAGGGATGCTGATCGAGAAGACCCGTGTATCGCTCCCGGGCACAGGGTTTCCCTTATTGTCCGTGAATGTCACCCGGTAGTAAGCGTAGCCGGTTCGTTTCTTCTCGTGGATTGTCAGCGTGACCGGACCTGGCTGAATAATCTTGGTGATCCTGGGCACCTGCCCGTGAACCTTGATGACAACTGCAGCATCATCGGGGACAGGGATGCTGAACGGGGTTTCATTCGAGGTGCTATCAAGCTCGTCTGCCAGGAAGAGAGGGATATCGTCGGATTTGTGGAGATCGGTGTCGACGATGATCCTTGATGCGGTCGGGTGAATATTGCTGATTGTCAGGTTAAAGTCGGTAGTTGCTCCTTCTGTCACCACCCCGGGCAACTCCCCATCGACGGCAACCTGAAATGCCAGTCCCGCTGAGGGTATGATCGCGAGGGCAATTACGAGGAGAATAGCATTTTTCAGGAGTTTTTCTGCAGATTGGTATTTGCTCATCGTTTCCACTACCTCGATAACTTATCAAATAACCTAGAATGCATCATGTTTAAATTAAAACCTTTCGATTAACGTTTGGCTGGAGCAGAGGGTGTTTTGGAAATAGGATCTGGCGATGCCGGTTCTCTTTTTTTTATGCGCCGTGCCGCGGAGATCTGGTTCTTCGACCCTGGCGCAGAAGATGCCGGGCGCCTCTTCATGTCCTGTAAAGAGATTGCAAACTCCTTAAGGAACCCGGCCAATGCAATCACATTAACTCTTCAGTGCGGATATTCATCCGGTTAGATGTGATTCAGAAGCAGGGTATCATAATGTCGGACCCCGTGTGGGAGGTTATAAGAACGGTGATCACGGGGTATATGTATAACCCGAAGTATGCATTTCGGGGGGATGGTGTTGAGATCTGCTAAACCCCTGAAAGTGTTGACGAGGGCGTGGCGGGGTCTCGCAAAGTGGGGACTCTCCACAGCACAGCGTAGTTTGCGGGCAGTTGAGTTATGACGTTTCAGGTCGTACAATGTCGGCCCGGGGCCAGGTGTGGAGTGCGATTACCACGTGCGTGATTCCCTGGCGACCGATAGATCAGGGATCTTCGATCTCGTCAATTCGGGCTTATTTTTCAATTGGGAATCAGGAAAATAGGCTGAAGTGCCCCCGCCCGGATTTGAACCGGGGAC
>MTBK01269460.1_pt1 | contig 18033 bp, 16 predicted proteins | sample 1535981 | NCBI WGS metagenome assembly MTBK01 (sample SAMN06109225, study PRJNA356200) | anaerobic digester metagenome | isolation source: biogas reactors fed with pig manure or primary and secondary sludge | place: Spain | collected 2016-06-30 | reverse complement strand
ACTCTCCATCGTTACCCCGATTGCCTGCTCCAAAATTGGTGTTGGTACCTTGGTCAAGAATATGGGAGATTGTACCTGATTGATAGAGGTCGTTGTTGGTGATAAGGTTGTTGTGTGATAGGTGTCCTACAGTTACCCCGTAAGGCCAGTCTCCATCTTGCCGTCTAACAACGTTGTTAACAAAATGGCAATCCTCGCCATTGATAAATATTTTGGATGCAAGTAGAGAGTTGTTGGAGATTAAATGGTTGTCTCCATAGGCAAGAAACCCATCCTCACAATTAGCAATTGTGCTATTGCTTGTCTTGCAGTTACTAATACTGTTTCCGAGAAAACTAATCCCTTCGACGCAATTGCGGACGATGCAGTTGGAGATGGACACGAGCTTTCCCGCTCCCCAAACATCTATCCCTCTGTACATATCATATATTTCCGTGTTCTGAATTTGAATATTTTCCCCTCCAGACACTTGTATCGCTGCCACATGTTTTTCATCCCCATCTATCGCCAAATTTCTTATCACAACGTTCTCGACATTATTAGCTTCAATTATATTTATCCCCGCCGTTGTCGCTTTCAGTACCGTGCTTGCCCCTTGCCCCTCGATTATCATATTGCTGACCAGCTTAATCGGCGAGCTTATATAAAATGTTCCTTCGCCCAAAACTAACTTTCCCCCGCCTAAGTCAGCTATTGTTTGTATTGCCAAGTTTATATCCTCCCCTCTACCAATATTTTCTATCGGCATACAGCTTACCAATAATAGCACCAATAATACGCTAACTAATCGCATATTACCCCCCTATCACATCGTTAATATCAACATCATCATCTTCCCCATCACATACATAATCCGCTCCTGCTTTCATTCGCTCCGAAGATTCGGAACTCGCCACAACAACCGAAGAAGTAGACTGCACCATGCCTGCCCGCAAGATACCGCCAAACCAGGCAGTACCGTTGACTAATTTAAAATCATCGGTGTCAATTTCCAAGCCGCCGCTATCAAATTTAATCTTCCCCGCCTCATTTTCCACCGTTAAATCGATGATATTTGCCATATCTATATAAGCCTCATCGATATTAGCCAATTCCGCAACTAAATCCTCTGTATCAATCATGCTCCCCTTTATAGTGCCATCAGCAATCAAGTCGCCTAAGATATATGCTTGCTTGGTCACCGTATCCACCGCAAAGACCGCCTGTCCTTCACCTTCGTCGGTCGGACTGCTAAACAATCGGAATCTATCAGCAACAATCGCAACTTCGCTTTGCCCTTCATCGTCAATCGCCACACCGATTCCTGTAACGATTAATTTTCCATCGGAATCCCGTTTCTGCACCTTAAGCGTTATTTCATCGGACAAAACGGCAATTTCGCTTGCTTGAGAGGATACCTCGCCCGACAAGTCATTTAAGTCGGCTTGACTTGCCTTAAGTGCTATTTCGTTGGCGTTTTGTGTAATTGCCGTTCCTTGGCTTGCAACTGTGCCTGCTAAAGTATCAAAAACCGTCTGACTGACTTTACTCGCAATTTCCGTTGCCATCAAGGTTATTGACCCTTCAGCTTCCTCTACCCTATCTTCCAAGGTATCGTATACCGTCTTAGTTACCCTTGCTTCGATTGCTTCGGACATGAGGAGTAATTCAGCTTCAGCATCATCAACCCTTCCCGCCAAAATATCAAAAACGGACTGACTTACTTTGGCGGCAATTTCAGTCGCCATGGCTGTTATAGAACCTTCAGCAGTATCAACCCTGCCTTCGAGAGCATTAAAAACTGTTGTTGTTACCCTCGCTTCAATCGCCGTTGCATTTTGGCTGATTAATTGAGTGTGATTAGTTACCGTTCCTGATACGGTGGATAAGTCTGATTCAGCGGTTGCTAAGCGAGTTCTTGCGTCGTCAAGGGATTCCTCGGCAAGGAGTAATTTCTCCCGTTGGTATTTCAGTTCCGCTTGGTCAAACATCGGTCGTTTACTCCAAGCAACTATTTCTTCGGGGGTGGCTAAGCGGGGGAGAGATAATAGATAGCAAAGGATGCCTGTATTTTCATCAAGGATTATATCGCCATCAACCTCAAGCCAGTCTACCTCATAATTTTCATCCTCTTCACCGTTAACAAAGACTTTTCCATCGGAGCGGATTACGGCTGAATGCAGTACCATTTCAGGGGTTTCCCGCTTGACGGCGATTGTATAATCTTCTGGCAAGGTGACGGGGTAAGATAGGATGCCGTCTGGACGGGTTCCGTCAACGAATGAGGTTGCGAAGGGTTTCTTTTCGACTTGAACCCCGCCAAGGTAAATGTGCGTTCCAGGAGCATTCCCCGAGGAGGTCAGCAACTCGAATTGAAACTGCCCTGTATTTTCCAGAAACGTGAACGTCCTTGACGAAAGCATCCATTCGCCTATGGACCTAGTGTGCAAAGATGTTGAATCTACTTGCGCCGAAATCCCTCTCAAGCGAACGGTAAGGGGATACGCAAGGTGTCCTGTCGCCCTATGCACATACTGAATAGTTATGGACTCACCCGCCGCGAATGGTCCTATGGTTTGGCCAATGCCTCTCCATAAATGGTTGCCGTACCCCTCAAAGACAAGCGACTTGCCACCTTGCCAAGATACCCCCTCGGTTACGTCCCAAAAGTTTAAGCCCGACTGAAACGTAGTTTCCCACCCGGACTTTCCCTCTTGAAAGAACGGGTTGGTCACCAAATTCTCCGTCCCTTCCTCCACTGCCACGCCGCCGTCAGGCAAAAGAGTAGCGCAAAGCTTATCAGGTGCATGGATTAACCCGTTTTCTTGCACCGCTTCGTCAAGTCCAACAGGTGCCACGCCATCGGTCGACAATAAACTGCCGTCAAAGTGCCATAGCGTGCCATCAACGGGCTTCGGAATTATGCCCCTGTCGATTTCGTCTACCAAAGAATCGGTCAACTTACTTCCATCGATGACCCCCGAAGGAATATCAGCTTCACCGATGAATTTGGTAGTGGCGACAATCGCTTCCGATTTTAGTCCTTCGCCGATTACATCATAGGCGGAAATTCTTATACTTACCTGAGTGCCAGAATCGGCTTTATAGAGGAGGTCTTGACCTGCAAGAAGATTGAATTTCTCATCATCAACATAAATGTAGTAGCCGAGGATTGCGGGATTATTTAGGGGGGTGAAAGATATTTTTATTGCGGAAAAAAAGGATTCGGTGGAGGGGAGAGAGGGGGTAGAGGGGGTGGGAATATCTATAGTTAAAGTATCGTAGTCATCACTATAATCTCCCAACATACTCATTGCCCTTACATATAATGTCTGATTCCGCTTAGTGGGAACAAAAGAATACGAATGAGAATAACCACTCCATATAAGCCCTTCTTCGTTGCCCCAATCTAAATCTTCTCGAACCTCATAACCCGTTGCCCCCTCAGCTTTATGCCAAGAAAGATGAAGATTATTGTCGAAAGAATAATCATCCCATTCGGGGCTATCAGGTTCAGGAACCTCAACATCGGTAATCGGCTTCGGAGGAACAAAGGGTCGACCAGGTCGTGTTTCCATCTGCAACCATTTACTCCTTGCACCAACAACCCTACTTGTCGCAATAACTTCTGTCCTAAACCTTCCCGTTCCGCTATACCTTAAAGTATGCCTAATAGACTGCACACTATAAAATTCCTCTTCACTGCTCGTCTTAGGATTCTCCAAAGTAAATGTATCAAATATATCTAACTGCGGGAATAACGGCATTTCAACACGGTCTGTAGCCGACAATTCCGACAAATCCCAAATACACAAAGAGCCAAAATGTAAAGCCTTTTCTTGTGTGTCAATTAAGCTCGTGTCGCCTTCCTCTATTTGCATAGCCCTTAAACGATACTCATCAACGCTATCTTGATTAATTAATTCTTCGTGATCTTTAGGCGACAAGGTAACCCTTTTCCCCGTATCCTTATCTCGATAAGTCAAGGTTAAGGAGTTCCTTATTTCGCTATCGCCAATTTCCAATTTCTCCGCATAGAGGTCGTCAACATAGCCTAATTCATAATTTACGGTTTTGCTTCCTCTCGGCGGTTCCATAAAGGTTAACGCATATTGCGAACCGTTCCACCGATAACCTAAATACCAACCAACCTGTTTAGCAATATTCTGTATAGCATCCCAAACACTTAAATACTCAACATCCATTCCCTCGAAAGTCATATCGGAAGGAATGGGGCAATACAGCAAGGGGGGTGCATCTAAAACATAATCATCAATAATCATCTGTATTAACTCTTCAGCAGGAATGCCTTCCCCCTTGACTTCTTCTTCATAAGACTTCGGGGTGTCGATATAAGTATCTTGCAATAATTTGCTTTTATCACGACAACTAATCGAAACGGAATATCCTTCCGTAACAATGGAATCACCTAAATATCCTTCGAATACTGTAACCCAATCGGAAGGTTGCAATGTTTCTCCATAATCAACAGTAGCAAGCCTTAAGACAACTTCCCGATAAGGCCAAAGAAGGGGAATCCATTCGTCATTAAATATATTCAGAACACTATCCTTGTCGAGGGGGGCTAAGGATTCGCCCGTCTTATTTTTTAAAGTAAACTCCAAGGTCCGAACGGCAATGTCCGCACCCGTTCCCGTTCCAATATCTTCTATGCTTCCAAGGGATAATTCAAGCCTGTCAAGGGCATGAGTTATATCTTCCCATGTTTGCCCATCAGGCCTTGCAATGCTTAGCTGTGTATGAATAATCCTTTTTCCATCTATCATCTACACGCCCCCCTAAACCTCTTCAATAACAAGGGTTAATTGTCTGCCATCATTGTGCCAAACACCATCTTCGCCAAAAGCAACAAATTTCTCATCAATATCTTCAGCACGAACAATCGCCTTAATAGTATTCTTCTCTTCCTTGTCATCTTTCATCGTCGTGCCGAATCCCTTAATCCAAAAGTCGCCTTCGCCATAGCCAACATTGGCAATAGCCGCTAATACGCCATCAGCCACCGTAGCCGTGAGGGAATGGGTCTTAATAGTCCAGACCCTTTTCACCCCATCGGCAACAATATCTTGCCTTAGCTTGCCACCCGCAGTCCTATCGCGGTCGCCTATAAGTACACGCGAAACACGAATATCCTGTATTTTAGGTATCTCCGTTCCGTTAAAATATGCAAACATCGATTATCCCACCCCACGAGTAGCTAAGCCAGAACGCCTTTTCCCTTTGGCTACAGCCTCATATATTCTTCTATCTAAATCCTCAACACCATAAATATCACCATAAAGGTTAACTTCAACATGTTCTCCTGCACCCTCTCTCCTGCCCGGTAAATACGCCCCATAGGCCGCGTCTACCGTCGGAACGGAAGATACATCAGTTCCCGCCGCCGCAAGCCTGTGACTTATGATTTTCAGCCCGCGAGGAACATTCTTCAATGCTTCATTCACTTGCTTATTCATTTCTTCCATGCTTGCCGCGTTATCCCATGTCATATTAAGGAGTTCTTCGAAGGAGTCCACCATATCATCTAATGGCAAGGTTGCAAGGTTAACGCCTAACCACCCAAGGGCAAAGTTAATCGCCGACACAAGGGCATTGTAGGCCCCCGCAATGGCTATGGCAACAAAGCCCAAGACAATTGCTAAGTTCTTAATTACGGGGAATATTAATCGAATAACGGGAACGAGCGAGGTTCCCAATAGGTCAGCCGCAATGGAGAGAGGAACGGTTAATATTCGCAAGGCTTCCGTCAAGGGTTCGCTTGTAAAGGCCAAATTAAGGAGAGAGAACACCAAGGCGGAGACAATATCGCTTCCCGCCTCAAGAGAGCCAAAGAAGTCATCAAAGAGGTTGCCAATTAAAGGTGCTCCCCTTTTTACATTATCAATAAAAGTAGAAGCCGCAAGCTCCAAAGCCCCTATCCAGTCAATAAGTTCCCTTTGCACTTCAGGCTCTATAACTTTTTTAATTAAAACATCGCCCATATCATCAAGGAATTCCTTCAAACCAGACTTAAACTTTTCAAGGGTTCCCTTAATTTCATCCCATTTTTCTTCGCCGAAGATTAGCTTGCCAATAGTCTCAATGGCGACAATAACCAACTCAAACAATTTCGCCATACCTGTCAAAATCGTTCTGCCTAAGCCGTCAAACATTGACTGCATGGTGGCTATTGTATCTTTGGCGGCTCCTAATCCGGGAATACTTACAGGGGTTCCTTTTTGAAAGCCGGGAACACCTAACCACTTTAACATACCGCCTAAGCCTTTCTTTACAGCATGGGCAGGAATAACCACTTCTTGCCCGTGAACAACTCCAACAACTTGATCAACGGGGTGATTGCCTGTATATCCGCCCGATTGCTTAGACTGCATTCTTCCCGAGGCAGGTATATACATGCTTGTCGGGTCAAATACGGGTTTGCCTGTTGACATATGGTCGCCCCAGCCGAATCCAAAGTAGAACTTGAAATGTTCGGCGAAGGCGTCAACCCACCCACCGCCAAGGAAGAAGTTTTTGGCACTCTTCTTAAGCCCTTCCTTTATGGAGTCGCCAAGTTGTTCCCCAAGGTCTTTAAAGATTGCCACTGCCGTCTCTACGGCAAGAAGCACCGCCTCTGCCAATACTGCCCCTAAATCAAATACTAAAAGGAATCCTTCGCCGATAAAAATAGCAATCGATTTCGCAAGCTCCAACGCGCTCCACAAAAGGTCGCTCTCAATATCTATACCAAAGAGAGTTCTTTCGCCTACCGATTCCGTGCGAAGGGCATCCAGCCCCTCGTCTTGCACCCTCCACATTATTGCGCGCAATTCATCAGCGGCTTCGCTTGCCTTGCTCCTTAAATTCCTAAAACCTTCAGAGCCAAAATCGAACATCATTCCGCCAATGTCAAGCAGGCTAACAGTAAGGGGGGTTTCGCCAGAAAACATCTTGGAGAGGGATTCGCTTACAGCTTCAACAAAAGCTTCCCTGCCCTCTTTCCCGCCGAACACCCAACCAATTGCGCCCGCCCCTAAAATAATGGATACCGCCGCAACTGCCAGCTTGCCAATAACTATTCCGCCACCTTTAAGCGCTCCACTTGCGGTTCCAATGGCGGACCCTATCCCTGCAAGGACACCCGACAATATTTTCCATGACCCTACAGCAACAAGAGTCGCGGAGGCTATACTTATAGAAACATCGCTTAACAATAAGTCTTTTGTAGAGGACAAAGACTGCAACATCTTCTCCCAAAAGCTCATATCATCGTCAGTCCAAATTTCCTTCAAGGATTCCCAGTATTCAGCAACTACTTCCTTCAGCCTTGAAGTTTCCCACCAAGACTTCAGCTTATCCCAATATTCTAATATCTTGTCAACTACAGCCCTTGTCTTTTCCTGTATGTCGCCCCAGTTTTGATCCCATGCAGTCTTGACTAATCCCACCATAAATAGGATTATTCCCAAGCCAAGGATTAAGGGGCTCGCTACAAAGGCAAGGACAGTTCCTAAAACGGTTAAACCTTTCACGAATACACCAATCGCCATGGCGACAACGCCTAAAACGGTCACCAGCCCTAAGATAGCCGACCCTATCGCAACCCATCTGCCGATATTCCTTTTTTGCTCATCATCTAACTCGCGGAACCAACCGATTAACTCACTAACATAGTAGTTAAGTGTTTTAGCATAAGGCAATAACATATCCCCTAATTCGGTTGACACAGCGCGAAATTGGTTCCTTGTTAGCTTCAATTGGGCATTAAGTGATTGCAATTGTTCGCTTTCAATCGCCGCCGCAATCCCTTGCGACTGCCTCAAAGCGTCAGCAAACTCCCTAATAGATTCGGCTCCAACGGAAACAAGTCTTTCCATCGCGGGCCCTGCCCTTAGTCCAAATATTTGCAAGATATCGGAAGTCTTGGCTCCCGAATCGGCAAGATCGGCAATGATATCGGTAAAATCCCTTAGATTACCTGCGCTATCCAGTGTTTCAACATTTAATCGTTTCAAGGCGTTCTGCGCTCCCCTTGCAGGACTTAACAGTCTTGCCAAGGCGCTCCTCATAGAGGTTCCCGCAATAGAGCCTTTAATGTTTGCCTGCCCAAGTAACGCCGATACTGCCGCCACTTGTTCAAACTCCATGCCTGCCCCTGCCGCAATCGGACCAATATATCTAAGCGTGTTGCCTAATTCTTGCAAGTCAACATTGGCGCCCGTAATGGTTGCAGCCAAAATATCTGTCACCCTGTCAAGGTCGGTAATTTCCATCTGATAACCTGCTAAAATACCAACCATTAGCCTTGACGCTTCCGCCATATCAAGCATGCCAACGGTCGCCATCTTAGTTATGGAAGGCATAATATCCATAATAGCCTTCGCCTCATATCCCGCCATAGCAAGGAATTTCATACCCTCGTCAATTTGGGCAATGGAATGAACGGTTGAGGTTGACAGGTCAATAGCCGCCTTGCTCATGGAATTATACTCGTCAATTGTTGCCCTGCTTATAGCTTTTACGCGAATCATTGCTTCCTCGTGCTCGGCGGATGCCTTAACAAGTCCTGCGGTTGCACCCGCAATAGCCGTCATGGCGACACCTGCCCTCCTGCCATATCTCGCTATATCGTCAAGTCCTCGCGTTACTCTTTTTGTCCTGCGGACAAAATTATCAAACATACGGCTTGCTCTTCCCAAATTCTTTTCAAGTCTATTTGTCGTTGCGGTTAAATGAACCACAATACTTGCAACGGTCGCCATTCAGCCTCACCACCTTCCTGTTACGAGAAACCGTCTACTATTTGGGCCAGACCATTATCTCCTTAGGGTCTATGTTTAATTCTTCCCTTATCTCCTCAACAACGCCCAAAATAACGCTTGATATCCAGTCTCTTGCACCCGACTCACTAACACTTGCCATTGCTTTCTTCGCCTCTATTAAACTACCCAATACCTCTAATAAAAGATTAACATTCTCCACTGCTTCGACACCCCTCTCTTATATAGACAGAAAGGGAGAAGGAATTACCCCTCTCCCAGCCTGCCCATCGTTCCACCAAACGCCATAACTACCGCTTGAGAAGCGGCCATCATTTCCTCTAAATCTTGAACCCTTTCCTTTTCAGACTGGAAACGAAGCAAAAAGTCAGAAGCCTTGAATGGCTTCGTTTTCTTGGGGTCACGATTGATATTGGCTATCAAGCACGCCAGCGTTGCTATCAACCAGTCCAACCTCTTGTCTCCCCTTGGCTCCATCTCCATAAATATAAACTTTTCAGTCAACTCCCTACTACTGTGGCTATCAAGTATTTCTGATTGACTTTTACCACTTAACAGGGAAAGCTCTAAAATGTTTCTTCGGAAAGAGTTCCTTCGGAGTTTTTTGTTAACTCATCCACATCTTCCTTGCTGATGCCCGACAAGTCTTGCGCCAAACCAAATATCCTGTCTAAAGCCTTAGAGCTCTTATTGCCCAGCTTAAGGACATCATCGTCAGTAAATATACGCTTACCCTTCTCATCAACAACACACAAAGAGGCAAGTTTAGCACGGGCATTGCGAAGGTTGTACTGCATATTGTTGCCTTTTTGTTGCATAACGCTTGCCTCCCACTTATCCCGTTCCCTGCCCGATAATCCCCTAATAAGAACAGTACCATTCCATTCAGGAATAAACAACTCTTTGGTATCGAGGTCCTCGGCGTCTAAAATGGCCTTTCTTGTGAGGACTACTCTTTCTTGCTTAACTTCACTCATTTGTTATCCTCCCTCTTGTTGTAGGGGGCAGTTTCCCGCCCCCTTTTTACTTATTCGTTGTGCTTTACAACTACCAAGTAAATTGTTTCCGCGTCATCTTTAGTGACTACAATCTTAAGGTAGTTATCTTCTCCCGTTACCCAATTCAGGTCTGCGTTATTGTCCGCAGGCAGGCTGTTTATGGTTGCCACAGCCGAAGCCCCTTGGTCAACTAAGGCGTAATGTAGCTCGTTTTTCGCGTCGTCAGTTTCGCCAAAATACGACCTTTCGTTAGGACTGAATGCAGGGGTTAATTCCACGCCATCAATAACCAAGCTTTCCAATTTGGTGCTTGCTATCCCTGCGGTGTCGCCAAACTTGGGTGCTCCGCTCGATGTAAAGGTTACGGTTGTCTCCAAAAGCCCTTCGGGGGTAATATCCCCCTGCTCAAATCCCGACACATAGCCATCAAACTGATAATAGTTAGCATTGTCGGGATAAAGGATTCGGACAGTTAACTTATTGCGCCCCCTTTGATTTTGCAGGAAATCCTTCTGCTTTTCATTTCCGGGCTCAAATAGCAACACCAATGTTGCCTCTCCAGTCCTATGCAAAGTAGGCTGTTTTTCTTCAACGCCGTCTGTATTTGTTTCAGAGAACAAAACAGTCGCGTCTGCCATATCAGTAGTCATTCCCGGAGGGGTTATACTTTTAATGCCTGAAATATCATCCCAGCTCCCATTTTTGAGAACTTGAAACCTTGTTCCAATGCCCCACATGTTTATTCCTCCTTCACTTCTTGTAATTAATGATTAGGTCAATATCTGAACGATATCGACCAGTTTCCTGTTCATAGCTATCCCTTTGGCTATCCCTGTAGGCGACCACATGGGCTGCCGTTCCAAGGTCTCCCCTAAAATAATCAAGGGAACTTTCTATCACCCTTGCAATCTCCTGCGCCCCCGATAAATTAGTAGAAGTATACGCCGATATTTGATACCTCGGACTAATCGCCAAGGGCTCTGTCAATCCAAGCGTTCTTGGCGAACTAATCCTTTGTACCACAATAGCAGGCGTATCTTCGGTCGGGGGAATAGACAAAAGGAATATATTTTGTCCAACAATGTCAGTAATCGCCGTATTTGCCAAAAGGTATTGCATTAATAAGCTATCTAACTCCAAGGTTTCTAACCTCCTCCAATACAGCTTTCTCCATAATGCTGCGGGTGATCTCTATTGCAATCTCCGCCATCTCATCAGCGGCGGGCCTTGCAAAGGGTTGCGCCGCATGTTGAGAGGTGCCGAGTTCTTGGTAGAAGTCATAAGTGTGGCGGCTTTTCTTTTTAGGGTCAAGCTTCATGTTAGTCATTGCAATAACACGAACGGCACGGGAACTCCTGTATGCAAACTTCGACCGAAAAGATGCTTCCAGTTTTCCTGTATCAACAGGGGCCAAAACCCCCATCCTCTTTAGTATCGGCTCCATGCCTGCCTTTGCCGCTTTGCCCAAGGCTCGACGGGTAGCGTTTCGTGATATCTTTTTGAGGTTCTTAAGGAATTCCTTATCGCCCTTAATTTCTACCCTAATCCTTAGATTGTTTCCCATATTACTTCACCCGCTCTTTGCACATAAGCTGTATTTCGTAGTTGGCTTCATACGGGTTAAGGGGAGGCGCAACAATATCAAATATTCTTACACTCTCCCCCTCTCCTAATTCAAACCACATTGACGGCTTTATATTGGGAATATATCGGAAGGATATCCTGTGGGTCTGCTCTGCCTGTAATTGACGGCTTGCAAAATACTCCCTCCCACGCAAAGGGTCAATCTCTGCCCTTACTGTGGCGAATATCTTCTCCTCGTAAATGGGCTCATTGAGGTCGTTTCTTCTCGCCTCAACCCTTTGCTTAATATATCCCTTGTGCCGATAAGTCCTTTTACGCCTCTTCATCATCATTGCCCCCATTCTCTTCCTTTTTCTTATGGGGGTTTAGCATACCAACAAGCGCAATAAGGGAATCATCAATTAACTTGGTTCCCTTCTCATCTTGTGCCATGTTATTAAAAAGGCGTGCAAGCAATATTCCCGCGGCAGCCTTCGCCACAGGGTCAACATCTTCATCTTCGGACCAGTCCTTGCCCGTTGCGGCTTTCAATATTCCATTGACACCCGGGGCAAGTATTCCCATCACTTTGTCCGACATATGGGCAGGGTCCTCGTAATCGAGAACCTGCGCCGCCTCCGAAGGGGCAAATATAGTTGTCCTAACTTCGGGTTCTTCGGGCTCCTCGGGCCCATTTTCCCCGTTGCCATTTTCAGGCTCTTCGGGAAGCTCGTCACCATTAGGGAGTCCGTTATCTTCAAACAATTCCGACATAATATCACCTGCCCGCCTTTAATTTAATAGGGGAAGGAGCGAGTTTCCCCGCCCCTTCTTTGTTGCCGATTATTCGGTAATGGACACTTCGATACGGTAGACCTTTACCTTGTCCTTGAAGTGGACAACGATAATGACATAAATCACATCGCCGTCAGCGCCATTCCAAGTAATGGTCTTGCCGTCAATCGTCGCGTCGCCAGTAAGCTCGATTTGGACTTCAGCTTCGTCGTTTTCGGTAGTTACAGTAAGGGTGTTGGTTAAGTCGTCGGTTGTATATTCAAATTCGGTATCTCCGGCATCTGCGCCATCAAGCAGGTCATCGCTACCCAACTTCAATACTGCTAACTCCAAGTTGGGCTCCTCGTCGGGGGTTGCCGTTTTCTTCACACGCAAAAAGCCGTTATGGCTCACAACATTACCGCCTGCAAAGACAACGCTTCTGTGGGCAATCATGCCTTGCTTGAACTTATAGTCGTCAGATTGCTTTACCTCAAAGTCGGAGAAAATTGTTAGTTGGTAGTTGGAGAGGGGACCATAAGCCATGCAATAATCCCCGTCGCTTGCAGTTCCGACATGGGCACAAGCGCTATTGATTATAAACGGAATACCGTCTATATTGCCTGTATTGCCATTGGTTACGATATTGTGGATTCTCTTGCCATCCCAGCTCCTTAATTGTGAAAAAGCCTTAAGGTCTTTCTTGTTAAGGATTAGGACTGCAGGGTCCTCAACATCTTCGTCGCCACCATAGCTGAAGATTATTTCGTCAAGGGTAGTATTGGTAATCTTGTTAATGGAAATATCTCCGCTTACAATGGTGTCAGTGTTGAAAATACCCATCAATTGCCCATTGGAGCCGTCGCCCACGAGAATATCGCGAGTGATTCTCTTGCGAGAGGCCACCCGAATGCCTTTAATTACTTCGTTGTGGTAGTCAGCTGCAGGAAGCTTCTGTAGCTCTTCGGAATCCTCTGCGTAAGAAGTAATCTTGGTCCTGTTAATTGTGGCATAGCCAAAGGTTACATCGGAGTCGCCTTCATTGGGAGAAGTCGAACCAAAGTAATTTCCGCCTTCGGTTGTATATCCAGCATTGCCATAGCCAACCAAATAGGGCTGCGTATAGCTTTCTCCGCCGGGGAGAAACTTATGGGTTACGCGGTCAATTAGGCTCGAAACTTCACTGAAGGTCGGCCGAATATCGTCAGCATAATGCTTCGGAACAACTATATTGGCGCCGTCTTCCGGCTTAATAGTAATTGCCCTTCCTTCCTTAAGCGTCTTGCCCCTTTCTTCAGCTTCAGCAAGCTTGGCCTTCCTTGCTTCTTCCCTTTCGTCTTTAATGACATAGGAACTCATTTTTACAAGTTCGCCATCGGGAATAGCTTCTGCGCCTTTTTCGCTGCGGAACTCCTCCTCGTCCTTGGCCTTTTGTGCTTCTTCGGCTTCCTTCCTTGCCCTCTCTTCGTCTTCTTCCTTGGTAATTGCTTGATTTACGCCTGCAATCATTTCATTAAGAGAAAGCAATTCATTTTGTGCCGAACGAATTTCTTCAAGGTCCTCGGACTTCATAACGGTTTCGCTTAACTTAGCCTTGCGGGCCAAGTATTTTTTTAGTACTTCTTTCCACACATCAATACACCTCACTTATTTTGTCTAATACCTTGAACCGGAGCCTCTCAAGCTCCACCTTGGAAACCTCTGTTTCCCCCAGGTCCTCCGACCCGCCATTCGGGACCTCTGCCCCTATCTCATGCCGAGCCTCCGCCCAGCTTCGAGCCACTACTGATGTTTGCTCATAAGCGGCGAACGATACAACGGAAACATCATACAGCCGCTTAATATTGGTGATTCTCCTTGTTCGGGTCGCCTTGTCATATTCCGACCCATCATCAGCCACCCTAAAGGAGAAAGACATTTTGTCGTAAAAACCGTTCATAATATCTTCGTAAAGCTCCCTGCCCGTCATGTTTTTGCTTAAGTCAGCCTCCATATATAGGCCGTCAACCTTAATGAATAGCCTTAAGGTGTTATTAGTCGTTTTCGCCCCGGGCTTGCCAGAATGGTCGATATTTAGGATTACATCACTCATTGCGCACTTGTCAAAAGCCCTCGGGTCAATAACTTCCTTGTACTGAATACCGTCATATTCCCAAATAACTGTTTCCTCATTAAAAACGACAGGCTTGCCGTAAACCATTAGCCTGTCGTCACCTTCTTTAGCTTCCCTTATCTCAAAGTCAAAGGCCCGATAATGCCTATCACGAGTTATCATCGTTATCACCCTCCTCGTCTTCTTTTTTCTTCTTCTTGGGGTCGGCCAACGCCTCACCAAGCTCCTTTAGCGTTCCAGCTCTTCTCATTTGGTACTCATCAGCAATGCCGACACTGATATAGTTAAGCGACCTTGTTCTGTTTTGTCCTTCTTCTCCCGGAATGGGAGGGTAGTTTATAACCTGCAACTTTTGGTTGTCCGTCAATAAGCCTTGCTCCCCAACAGTGTCAAGGAATTTTAGCTTGTGGCTCATACTCATATACATCCAGTCGCGCTGATAAAACACTATTTCGTTGCCATGATTAATTTCGTTGCCTGTAAATAAAACACTCGAATAGGCTTGCCCCATACGGATAATTAAAGGTTCCAACTCCTGCTCGTACCATATCTGCGACTCATCACCATCGAAGTCACCAGTAAGTATTTTTAAGGGAACGCCGATATTATTCAGAATCCTGTCTTGAATAAAGGCAATGGTATCTTTATCAATCACCTTAGGGTCAATCGTTATGGGGTGATAATCTGTTCCCATATCAAGGGCAAGGGTCGCAGACTCCCCTTCGGCAAGTTTTTTCTCAAACTCAACACGCTTACCCTCAAGGCCCTCCTTGTCCAACAAAGTATTAAGCCTAAATATTCCCCTCACCGCCATACTTGTCGGAATAGCTTTCTTCATTCCCTCAATTACGGTATGATCCAGTTCTAAAATATTTAACAAACCGCTATTCTCTCCGCCCGTCTCAACCCCGCCAAGCATATCGCCCGTGGAGAACTTCTTGCGAATATGGACAATATCGCTATAAGGACATATAAGGTCATCGCCACCCGCAAACATCAGCTTTATATACATCTTGGCAGAAGCGTCTTGCAGGAACTCTATTTGCGTAGGGGCAAGAGGTGTAAATGCTTTGTATCTGCGAAACCTTACACCGTCTTTTCCAATCATCCAATCATAGGAAGGATAGATAAAGCAGTTGTTGGTTGTATATAGTAGCCAAATCTTCTTTTCCAAAAATTCACTTGTCGTCATGACTGGATTCGGCCTAAAGCGAAACAGCCGATTATAATCACTCTTCGGATAAATAATCGTGCCATCTTCTTTAGTCCGAATATGTTTAGGCATCAACTTACTTACTTCTGTCGCCACCCTGTTAATTGCAGACTGAACTATGTCGCTTACATAAACATCCTTCCCATGCATGGAAAACACAGGAACTTGTCCGCTCATCATCTGCACCCAACTCATGCGTTGCGGCGAAGGCTTCTTCCTCCCAAAAGGCAATAGCTTGCCAAAAAACGATTTAATAGCCACCTGCTCACCCCCCTACCTCATAAGGCTCATATATTCTGATTTATACTTTTGATACATGCAGTAAGTGATAATCATCGTTACTGCCCCGTCAATCCTCTTATTGTCTTTCCCTTGTGGCTTAACGGGATAAATTAACCCTTCAGCGCTAACCTTTATACCCGTATTGCTCAAACACCACCGCGTAATAGGGTTATTGTCATAATTAATAGTCTTGCTCTTTAAGTCTGCCTCCACGAGCTTCATCGGGTTAGACAATGTTTGCATGTTTTGTGATACCTTCTCACAATCAAATCCCGTCTTCGTCAATTCCCTAATTAGATAATCAGCGTTCCACCTATCAAGCCCAATTATGAGGGGCTTAATATTGTATTGCTTATAAAGATAATCCCAAAACCACTTCGTGATACGGCTATAATCGTTATCGTTGCCGGGGCTTATTTCCACAAGCCCTTGCCTTGCCCAGCCACGATAATCCCTATCATCCTTTTTCTTCTTATCTTCTTCCTTGCCACTATCTTCCGCCTCAACCTTCGCTTCGGGAATAAAATATTTGGCAAGGATATATTTGGTATCATCACCCGGTCGCATAACTAACATCTGTGCACAACAAAGGTCGGTAGTCTCACTTAAGTCAACCCCACCAATACCAACCGCTCCCCGCAGGTATTCCATATCAATGGTGGCAGGGTTCTCCAATTCGGAAGGCATTAACCATGCCTCTCCCTCTTTGGTCTTGATATTGAAATCTTTGGTTAGGGTGAACAGCCTTTCGCCCTTATCGTGTCGTGCAAGATTTATCTGGTCCTTTAAGTAGCTAATTTTCTTAATCGGACCCAAGGAAGGATTGGACTTCTGCCATGTTCTTTCATCTTGCCATATCTCGTTTTCGCTATCCTGTGTATAAAGAAAGGAAAGCCTTGTTGGGTCAGTTATATCTCCCGCCAACACCTTCCTCGAATAATCCAGCTCCCCGTCAAGGTAGCCGTCATAAACAAAGCCCTCGGTTGTGATATTAATCAACCAGGGCTCATCTTTAGTGGATTGCGACTGCTCAATGGGTTTCGCAATGGTATTGTCAACCATCTCGTGGGTTTCGTCTAATATGGCTCCGTCAATATTCCTACCTTCTTTATGCATTGTCCTTGCGGTCAACCTAAATATCTTACTATTGTCATTTAAATTATAAATCCCCTGAAGATTCCTATGGGTACGCCTGCTACTGGGATCAAATAAGTCTCTCATAACTCCCGTTTCATCGAATATCAGCTTCGCCTGCGCATCATCATTAGAACCGCAAACAATATCACTTCCGGGAGGGCCAACCATTAATTCCGCAAGAGCAATAGCGCTACACAGGGAACTTTTCCCATTTTTTCTGGCCATCAGAAGTATTAGCTTCTTAAAGCGCCGTAAGTGCTCCCTAATCGGCTCCGTATTGTAATATGAACGATATCCTTGATAACTCCAGAGGAATGAGTAAAAGGACTCAATTAAAGCCTTTTGAAATAGCTCCAATAAAAAGGGCATACCGTAAAATGGCGACTTGGTATGCCTACAAAACTTTTCTATATACTCTATCCTTATATCGGCTTCCTTGGAGTTATAGATATAATCAGGAGAAAACAATTCCTCAATCAATATTTCCAATTGCTGGGCAATCTCATGCCCTACAATAATATTGCCACACTTTGATTCGTTATAATACTCCACAAGCCAAGAATGTTTACCGTTAACAATATTCTTCTTTAGGTCAATATCCCAATTCTCTAAATTGACAGCCACTACATATCACGGACTTCATTAAGCCACAGTCCAAATTCATCGTCTTTTTCTTTGGCATCCTTGCCCAGGATACTATTCAAGGCCTTAATTAAGACAGCATAGGAGTTAACATTCTTGAGATACTGCTTGGCCGCCTCGGTAGGCTTCTGTAGCTCTGGATATTCAGGGTGAATCTTTACCATGCCAGTTTCACGAGTAATATGCCTCAACATAGCATTTTCCGCCATCAAGAAGGCCGCGTCGGAAATTAATCCCTCAACCAGCTTAGCCTTGGACTCTTCAACATCCTCAAACAGTTCAGTTAGCTTCTTTAACTCCTTCTCGTAGACTTCAGTTTTATCCACTAAATATCACCCCTTTTTACCAGTTAAATATAAAAACATCGCCTGAACTCCTTGGGTATCCCCCACTTTCAAACGACTTCTAATAGCAAAATACAGAATTCAAATTTTAAACCTTGTGTGAAAAAGGACTGCAGCCGAGCCCGCCTAATCGATGTAGCCGCTAATCCCCAGTGGGGGGGTGGGAATTAGGCAGAATACGGCAGGACATGGCAAATATTTTACCATT
>MTBK01207557.1_pt1 | contig 18066 bp, 16 predicted proteins | sample 1535981 | NCBI WGS metagenome assembly MTBK01 (sample SAMN06109225, study PRJNA356200) | anaerobic digester metagenome | isolation source: biogas reactors fed with pig manure or primary and secondary sludge | place: Spain | collected 2016-06-30 | reverse complement strand
GGGCTCAGGCGGCCGGAATTGCGATGAAAGTTATCAGATGTGGACGTACGTGAGCCGGCGATGCGGTGTCCTACAGTTCTCCGGGCTACAGGTCGATCTCGGTGTGGTCATAATTGACTATCCGCCCCTTTCTTCTGGTGATGACCTGTACTGTCAGCGGCACTCTCCTTTTCGGGGGCAGTCGGATGGCGTGTGCATCTTCCGACCCTGGGATCTCTTCCTCACTCCCGACCCCCGATTCTTTGAGATAGGTGGTAGAACTACTCTCTATATCCCGGCGTATGACTGAGGAACTCTCATAGACAAGAGATGGCTCGCAGACTTTTCGGCTGGTGTGGTGGTGTGCACCTGCTGGATAGGCGGAGGGCGTGGTCCGGGTAGAGGCAGTCTCATCAAAGCAGTCATATAATCTGGGTGTTTGTGTTGACAATGAGTACCTGGCGATCCGCCGGCCGGCGAAGCGTTCTATCAGTGATGGTGTCATGAAAATTCCTCCAGGAGATCGTCATCGATCATTGCAAAGAACCAGGTGTGGGCCAGAGCGTGTGCTTCCAGAACCCAGGATATGATCGATCCCGTCTCATCTCAAATATGACTTCGATGAGGGGTGGGTTCTGCAATCTCATTACATCCATGTATGCGACCGCCTGTGCAGACTATCCTGACTCAAAGTGAGTAAGTCCGAGTGGTTAAGGATTGTGATCCTGGCCGGGGTAGAGTCGCCTTCCTTCTTCCAGAACGCTGGCGGTACTGGTACATGTGGAGGGGGTGGCGGTTAGTTGAGACCCGATCACCTCCCACCCGGAGGAGCCCGGTAGCCTTCAGGTCTTGCCTGCCGCTGATGTGCCGTATCGCCGGGAGGATCACGCAGTGTAATCCCTTGCACAAGGGTGCAAAACTCGCCCGATCGGTGTGCTGCTATCTCCGGCGGCGGGCGAGCTCATCGAGCACATCCGCCACATCGGTGCCCGATGCCTGCAGTGCCAGGAGGAGGTGGAAGAGGAGATCGGCTGCTTCAGAGACCGTCCTCTCCGGAACCTGATTCTTTGCTGCCAGGATGAACTCGACCGCCTCCTCACCGACCTTCTCCAGGGATTTGTCGACCCCCTTCCGGTGGGTCAGGATAGAACTGACGTAACTCCCGGCCGAGGGGTGTTCGGCCCGGTCCTGGATGACCTGCCAGACCTCGTCGAGGATGCCCCAGTCAGGCATATTCCTCCCCCACGAGCACCTCGCCGAGCTCGGTATCGAAGTACCGGGAGAGCATGAACCGTGCCTTTTCGATAGTACACCCGCCCTTCCCGATAGCGATGCCGAGCTCGCCTTTGTTGACGTATACGGTGAGTTGCCCGTCGTCATCCCTCTTCACGCCGGTGACGCCGGCCGGCTTAAATGCATTCTTTGTGAAATTTTCAATATCAGGAGAATATTCGACCATTTCGACACGTTTCCCGAGAACCCGCTGCATCTTTCGGATATTGTTTCCTTTCCTGCCGATAGCAAGACCCATGTCTCCCTCCTTTATGAGGTATACTATGCGGTCAAAGCGCTCATCGATGATGCAGTCGAGAGCGGTTGCCCGGGTAAGAATTCTCAGCTCTTCGATATATCGCCGTTCTTTAAAACATAGAGTTCTTATCATTGGAGATATCCCCGGTGGGAATGATGCGGTATGATATGGTTGCTTCGGGGATATATACCTGAGTACCAGGTTCGCCGCCCCCGCTCTCTCACTCCTCATCCGGGGAAAAACTCTGGTGGATGAAAGGGATCTCCAGGCTTTTTGTAAACCCTGAACTTCTGCATGAGGTCGGAAGTGCATGCATGACCGGATGCGCTAACACTTCTGCAGGATCACCTTTATTGCCGCTCCCTCCCCCGGTTTTCCCGGCACCCGGTCGGCCGCCCAGACACGCCCGCCATAGTTGTTTACCAGGGTCTTGACGATATGAAGCCCCAACCCCCTGCTCCCGGGCGCCGATTTACTGCTCTGGTTGAAACGGTCGAAGATGTTAAGTTTTAAGTGATCCGGTATACCTATACCGTTATCGGTGACGGAGAGTGTTACGGTATTCTCTGTCTCCACAACTCCGATATCGATCTGCACCTCCATACCGCCGAACTTGATGCTGTTGCTGATCAGGTTGGATATGACATTTTCGAGGAGAGGGTTTGCCCAGACCATGCAACTCCCGCCCTCGTAGTGGATATTGATCCCTGCATGCCGCTTGATCTGGCTGCGGATGACGGCGTCAAGGTCGGCCGGCTCAAGGCGGATCTGGTGTTTGTTGAGTGTATTTAAGAGCTCGACGTTCTTGATGACGGTGATCCCCTGCTCGATCGTATTCTTAACCCTCTGCGCGAGTTCCGCCTCCTCGCCGGAGAGTCGTTCTTTGAGCATCCCGATGATGGTTGCCGCGACCATGCTGGTGTTGTAGATATCGGTGCCGAGCAGGTCAAGGTAGAGGCTGGAGAACCGCCTGGTCTCATGGAGAGTTCGTTCACAGGTGAGTTCTCGCGCCCTATCCCGGGCAACCCCGGCGGCCGCCACGATCTCCCCGGTAGCGTCGTGCAGGGGATGCATGGTGACCTGAAATGACCTCTGCTCACCGTGCCACAGAAACGACCGTGCCTCAGAGATCACCTCCCCGGTATCGATAACCCGGCGGGCAGCCCGGGCGAGGAAGTCCGCCTCCTCTTCCGGGAAGAGGGCGTGGGGCGTCCGGCCCGTGATCCCTGCCGTATCAAGCCCCATCTCCTTCCCGCCGGCCCAGAGGAACCGCAGAAATATGGTGTCCCGGTTGAGCGTGAAGATCATATCGGGCAGCGATTTCGCGAGAACCTGCACCTCGTCCTCCGGTACCCCGGGTGGTCTCTCCCCCGGGGCATCCCGGAAGGTCTCGACTGCACCGATCTGCCTGCCTGAAGGGTCGTAGAGTGGGGTTGCCATGCAGGTAACCCTCCTGCCAGATACCAGGGGGATGCGTGATTCAGCGAGGAGTTCATCGCTGTCATGGGCGAGGATGCGGTAGTAGTCGTTTCCCGGGCTATCGTGGGTCAGGATAGAGTCCGCCAGGGTTGGGCGTCTCTCCCCGAAGAGCGCTTCTGAGTGCGCATAACTGCCTTTCCCAATGACATCTTCCGCTGCAACACCGGTGTATTGTACAATACTCTCGTTCCAGACGATAACCCGCCCCTCGCGGTCGAGAACAAGTGCCGGTTGTCGGAGGTGGTCGAGGATACTTATGAGGATCTGGGTTTGATTCATGGTTATTCTGATTCTCCGCTGTTTCACGCGCATCACCCGGGAGCGGTTCTTGCCCCCTGCCAGAACCACCGCCGTCCCCTCCCCCGGGGTAACCCATAGCGATCTCCGGCAGCGCAGGTGCAGTGTTTTCTGCCTATTATCGCTTTCGATCTCCAGTGATCATCCGGCCTGTCAGAGATGGCGATGCACGGTGTGTCATCGCGATCAAGAACAGACACGTGTGAAAAGTGTCTGGAATTCGCTCTTAAAAGAGTGTCTGTTCATCTTCTCCAGGCTCCACTATCCGGGCGGTTTGCTATTTATGTCTTATCAGATCGCTCTGGTTTCAGATCCCCCTGATTCATGGAATGACGATCTATTACTCCTCAGAGTGAAAAATTCCCGCTGTCCCGGGTCTTTTTCGATCGGATGCCGGGGCGCGGGAACGGCATCGTGTACAACAGGAATAGTGCTCGTGTGCATGTTCTTTCGCGAAGGGGCTCTATCGTCCGGTGACCGACCTTCACATCGGGCCCGGGAGGTTTGCGATCGGTATCAGATCTGCAGGATACGGAGAGGTGCTCCAGCAAGTTGATATTTGAGTACCTGTAGACCATTAACTGATGTTCGGGCAGTACACTAGCACTTTTCGTTATGAGAGTGGTGACTTTCTGGTAGAAGCCGAGCGAATTGACGGTCTCCTGACGTACCGGCGGAAGTGCGAGGGGCGTGCGTTTGAGCGGATCCTCGCGGTTTCGGAGGCGGCCAGGGTTACCGTCAACCCGGTGGAGCCGGTCAATCTGCCAAAAGATATCACGGATCTTCTCCAGATAGAGTTTACCCCGATAGTTCTCGAACCCGGGGCGGCACAGACGGTGTACCTGAAGTTTCCCGTCGAGATCGGCGTCTTCCTGGCATCTGAGAAGGGTATCGATATACTGGATATCTTCGGCGCCGGTGCCCAGAAGTATACACTCTACGGTCCGCCGGCCGGCGGGGCCATCGCCCGATGGTGTCGCAGTGGGGTGTATCCCCGGGTTCCCCCGGTCGAGCGATTCAGGGAAGGGGTGATGGAACTCTCAATCCTGAACACATCCAGTGAGTGGGCCCACGTCTCATGTGCTGTCTTTAACGGTGTCGATATGAAGATCTTCTATAATGATGATATCGCGGCGGCCACTGCTACGATGAAGATCATCAACCCGACCATAGCAGAGACCGGTTTCATCGACATCCCGCTCGTCCCGGGTATGACGAGATCCGTCGAACTCTATAGAGCACGAAAGATCCGTGTGATCAGTCGTGGATATCTCATGGAGTGGGGCCTGTCGTGATCTTCAGTCTGACCGCCACCCTGGGGACTTCCATCGGCATCGGCACCATAACCGTAGGGGATATCCTGTGGTTTGCCGGCATCATCGTCGTTGGTGTTATCATCGCAAAAGTCGTCGCGTTAAACGTCAGGCGAGCCCTCACTGAACGGTTGCCGAAGAGCGAGCGCGAGCTCCTCGCGAAGGTGGTATACTATATCATCATACTCTGGGCTATCGCCGTCGCTCTCCCGTACCTCAACTTCGATCTCTCCGGGCTCCTGGTGGCCGGGGGTATCGTCGGTCTCGTCATCGGGTTTGCGAGCCAGAGCGTCGTCTCAAACCTCGTCTCCGGGCTCTTCCTCATGTTCGAGCGCCCGATCAAGATCGGCGATAACATCAACGTCGCGGGCATCACCGGCTCCGTCGAAGATATCAAGGTTCTTTCGACCATCGTGAAGACGTATGATGGGATCTATACCCGGATACCGAACGAGAAGGTCTTCACCTCGAATATTACCAACTACGTCAATAACGCTGCCCGGCGATTTGAATACAAGATCAGAATCCGCTATAGAGATGACGCGGATGAGGCGATCAGACTCGCAAAAGAGGTTATCGCAGCCCATCCGCTTGCACTGAAAAACCCGGCGCCAATGATTTACGTCGACAGTCTCGGGGATAACGGCATCAACCTGATCGCCCGTATATGGGCGCCGGCCCGGAACTGGTGGGAGGTCAGAACGGTTCTTCTCTGGAAGATCGTGAAGAGACTTGAGGAGAACGGTATCATCGTGCCCTACCCGCAGAGGACGCTCTGGCTTGCGGATGCGGAGCGGACTCCCGGCAGTGATGCCGGAGCGGGGAAGGTGGAGGAGTAACCTCCTCCCTATAACCGGTGCACCGCCCCGAGGCCTCCCGGCCGGAAGGCCTCCGGGTACCGATCGGCGATCTCCCTGATCTTGTCGGTGCAGTGTGAGGCCGAGACGTAGGCAAGCCCTTCGAGCGCATCGATATCGTCATCGGTGACGGTATGCAGCCCGCCGATGACCCCCCATACCGTGCCTTCCCGGGAGACCCGGTCGATGATCCGACTGAGATGCGGGTGGGCGCATCCGGTGATGATCAGGAGGCCACCGGCGAGATCGATTGCGAGCGACTGTTCCTGTATATCGGTCCCGAGCGGGCCTGTTGTGGCGATGCCGGGTGCGATCTCCGTCCAGTCCTCAATGATAACGGGGGTGGTGTGGTTCCTGATCAGGCCGAGCGTCTCTCTGGAAAAGCCCCTGTGGACGAAGACCTCCATCGCAGAGTTCTCGGCGAGGAGCGCCTGGAGCCCCCCGGTGTGGTCCCAGTGATCGTGGGAGAGCGCGAGGCTCTGGATATCCGCAGGCAGGATCCCGAGCACACGCATGTTCGATAGCAGTACGTCTCCTTTTGCACCGGTATCAAAGAGCAGCTTCGCCTCGTGGATATAGCAGGAAAACCCCCAGTCCGGTGTGAGGCCCTCACGGCCGGGGATGTTATTGTAGACCTCGGTGATGGTACGCATAACAGACAGACTCCTTCCCGGGGAGGGATTATGCTTCCCGATGGGGCAAGGATACAAAAAAGTGGCGGGGCTCGGGTTCACGCTATGACGTAGGTGATGGAGACACTCGCGGTCACATCGATCTCGCCGGCCTCGATCGGGGTCGGGGGAGCGCCTCCGGCGACCATCATCTCCATGTCAGCGTAGCGATTGTCGTAGGACATGGGCACGTAGCTACCCCCGACGTTGACCTCCTTGACGTCGATGATGGTCTTTCCGATGGCCGCTGTGACCGCATCCGCATCACCCCGGGCCTGCTTTACGGCGGCCGTCAGGGCTTCTGCCCGGAACTCCTGCTGCTTTTCGTCGCTCAGGGTCAGTGTGAGCTGGTCGACCCGGTTCGCACCGTTTGCGACCGCCAGGTCAACGATATCGCCGGCGCGGTCTATGGCATCGAGCCGGACCCTGAGGCTGTTTGTGACCCGGTAGAACTTGACTTTTGAGCTTGTCAGGAGTTTTTCATCCTTCTCGGTCACCGGCGTGATGGAATAGCCGGCGGTCTTGAGGTCTTTTGCTGGAACGCCGGCGGCTTTCAGGGCGTTGACCACGGCATCCATCTTCTGTGCGTTCTGCTGCTGCGCGACTTTTGCATCAGCGTGCTCGGTCTCGACTGCGAACACGATGATGGCAAGGTCGGGCGTGGTCGTCACCTTGCCGGTGCCCGATACATGGATCACCTTATCCTTGGACTCATCAGGTTGCTGTGCGGTGACGCCCCCGATCACTGCGGCGCAGAGGACCATCAGGGCGACCCCGAGAAGTGCTATCTTTCCTTTCATTGGCATCGATCAACACTTGATTGAGCGAGAATAAATGTCTTGCTTTAGCTACGAGAATTTTCGTAGCTTTCGCGGGGAGATTTTTGAAAATCTACGCATTCCGGCCCTTATCTATGTTTTACCCCCCTGGCGAACCACAACGTTCAAGTATCCCCCGGCAGGAGTAACTCTCTGGAACAGAGGTACCGTGAAATTCTCAACCCTCGCCTCCTGCTTTGAGCGGCTGGAGGCCACATCATCCCGAAACGATATGACCACCCTCATCGCGCGCCTCCTCGCCGGGACGTCGCCGGATGATATCGCGATCGTCTGCTACTTCACGCTCGGTATGATCGCGCCCGGCTACAGCGGCATAGTCCCGGGTATCGGGGAGCGGACCGCAGCGGCGGCGATCGCCATTGCGGCCGGCGTCGATCTGAAAGTGGTCGATTCGGTGGCGCGAGAGCTCGGTGACTACGGCGATGCCGCCGCGAGCCTTGCCGGGGGTGCGCCGGGGGCGCTCACGGTCCGGGATGTCCACCGGGGCTTTCTGGCGATCGCCCGGGCATCGGGCCCCGGTTCGGCCGACCGGAAGGTACAGACTCTCGCCGCGATGCTCACCGCCGCCACACCCCCGGAGCGGCGCTACCTCGTCAGGCTTGCCACCGGGGAGATGCGGCTCGGTGCCGGGGATATGACGCTCCTCGATGCTCTGGCGGAGGCGTTCCTGGGCTCGAAGGCCGCCCGGCCGCCCCTTGAGCATGCTTACAACATATCTTCAGACATCGGCCTTGTGGCCCGGACGCTCCAGGAGTCCGGTCTTCCCGGTGTCCGGGCGATACCGGTCACCCTGCACCGGCCCATCCGGCCGATGCTCACCCAGCGGGTCTCCCGGATATCCGATATCCCTGAGCGGATCGGCTCATCGACCATCGCCGTCGAGGAGAAGTACGACGGTGAGCGGATCCAGGCCCACAAGGACGGCGACGATGTCACCCTCTTCTCCCGACGGTTGACCGACGTCACCCACCAGTATCCCGATATCGCCCGGCACATCCGGCAGCACGTCACGGCCGATACGGCGATCCTCGATGGCGAAGCGGTCGCGTTCGATCACGAGACCGGGACCTATCAGCCTTTCCAGACCCTTATGCGGCGCCGCCGGAAATATCAGGTCAGCGAGGTCGCCCGCGATATCCCTGCAACCTACAGAGTCTTTGACCTCCTCTACGCAGATGGTGAGTCATACCTCCGCCGGAACTACCCGGAACGGCGTGCGAGGCTTGAGGAGGTCCTCATCCCCGATGAGAGAATATCCCCGACAGGCCGCACCCTGACCGGGGACCTCGATGGGATCGTGGAGTTCTACCTCACCTGCATCGAGCGGGGGCTTGAGGGCATCGTCTGCAAGTCGTGCGCAGAGGACTCATTCTACCGGGCGGGGGCGCGGGAGTGGCAGTGGATCAAGTGGAAGAGCGATTACGGGACCGATCTCTCCGATACGCTCGACCTGGTCGTCGTCGGCGCGAGCGCCGGGCGCGGGAAGCGTGCCGGAACCTATGGCTCCCTCCTCTGCGCCGCCTACAGCCCCGGGGAGGATATATTTCAGACGGTCTGCGGCCTCGGGACCGGGTTTACCGATGCAGACCTGGCAGACCTCCCTCAAAGGTTCGCCGGCCTGCGGGTGGACCGGCAGCCCGCCCGGGTGATGGTGACCCCGCAGGCCGTACCCGACTTCTGGTTCGCACCGGTCCGGGTGGTCGAGGTGCTCGGGTCTGAGATCACCGAGAGCCCGGTCCACACCTGCAACTGGGATCCAGAGCGACGGCGGGGGCTTGCCCTCCGGTTTCCACGGTTCGTGCGGTGGCGGGATGAGAGGAGTGCTGAGGCGGCGACGACGACCACCGAGGTTGCAGAGATGTTTCGCAGGCGGCGGGAGGGATAGAATGGAGAAACTCAAACGATTGACCAACATCGAGGTCGCAGCGATCCTCTACGAGGTCGCCGGCCTCCTCGAGATCAAGGGCGTCCGGTTCAGCCCGTATGCCTATCGACGGGCTGCGCAGGCGATCGAGACCCTGCCGGAAGATATCGCCGATCTTGCGCGGGAGGGGCGTCTCGGCGAGATCCCCGGTGTCGGGAAGGGCATCGCCGGGAGGATCACGGAGATCATCGATACCGGCGGTCTCGGGTATTTAGAATCCCTGCGCGAGGAGCTCCCGGCAGGTGTGCAGGAGCTCACCCGTATCGAGGGGATCGGGCCGAAGAGGGCGCTTTTCCTCTCCCGGGAGCTCGGGATCCAGGGCATCGATGACCTGGAGGCGGCGGCAACAGCGGGCCGGATCCGCGATCTCCCCGGGTTTGGTGAGAAGTCCGAAGTGAACATCCTCGCCGGCATCCGGATGCGGAGGATGGCGGGGAAGCGCCATCTCCTCGGCTACATCCTGCCGACCGCCCGCGATATCGAGCGACGGCTCTCATCGCTCGAATCGGTCGGGCGGGTGAGCCTCGCTGGTTCGGTCCGCCGCCGGAAGGAGACTATCGGGGACGTCGATATCCTCGCCACATCCACGCACCCCGGGGAGGTGATGGAGGCTTTTGTCGCCCTCCCCGGTGTCTCGCGGGTCCTCGCCCGGGGGACGACGAAGACATCGGTCGTCCTCACGACCGGCATCCAGGTCGATCTCCGGGTGGTGGATGATGCGCACTACGGCGCCGCGCTCCAGTACTTCACCGGGTCAAAAGAGCACAATATCGCTCTCCGGCGCCTCGCCATCGCACGGAACTGGCGGCTGAACGAGTACGGGCTCGTCGACCTCGCTGATGGCCGCCTGATCGCGGGGGAGGATGAGGCCGGGGTCTACCAGGCCCTCGATCTCGCCTGGATCCCGCCCGAGCTCAGGGAGGATCGCGGCGAGATCGAGGCTGCACGGAACAATGCCCTGCCGGATCTCGTTAGTTACGGATCAATCCGCGGCGACCTCCATGTCCATACCCACTGGAGCGAGGGCGCCCACTCGATCGAGGAGATGGCGGAGGCGGCGCGGGCGCTTCAATACGAGTATATCGCCATATGCGACCATGCAGAGAGCCTCCATATCGCTCGCGGTCTCTCCCCGGAACGCCTCGCCGACCAGATACGCGAGATCGAACGGATCAACCGGGCGGCCGGTGACGGGTTTACCCTCCTCTCCGGGACCGAGTGCAACATCGATATGGGCGGCAGGATAGACCTCCCCGATAGCGTCCTCGCCGACCTCGACGTGGTGGTGGCAAGCGTTCACTCAGGCTTCAAGCAGCCCCGGGAGGAGATGACCGAGCGGGTCATCACAGCGATGCATAACGATCATGTGGATATCATCGGCCACCCGACGGGCCGGGTTCTCCTCTCGCGGGAACCTTACCAGATCGACCTTCCTCGGGTCTTTGAGGTCTCGGCCTCCCTCGGCGTCCTCATGGAGATAAACGCGTTCCCGGGAAGGCTTGACCTCTCCGACGTCACCTCTCGCCAGGCCCGGGAGGCCGGTGTCCGGTTCTCCCTCGGCTCAGATGCGCACAGCCGAAAGAACCTCCGTTTCATGGAGTTCGGTGTTGCGACCGCCCGCCGGGGCTGGCTTTCGGCGGACGATATCGCAAACACCCGTTCGCTGAACGATTTACAGGGGTTTTTACGCTCTTAGCGCGGGTGAGCGGGGGCTGCCTGCTGGATGATATCCACGAGCTGGATATCAAACGTCAGGGGCTCTCCAGCCAGCGGGTGGTTGGCGTCCAGCGTCACGGTCGACTCTGATATATCGCTGACGGTGACGATGGCCGTCCTCTCGCCCGGCATCTGGATCTGGAGCTGCTGGCCCGGTTCCGGGTTGATCTCTTCCGGAACCTCGCCCCGGTCTACTGTGAGCATCATGTCATCACGATGGGAACCGTAGGCCTCCTCAGGTGGTATCCTTGCGGTCCTTGCCTCTCCCGGTTCCATGCCGATCACGGCCTGCTCAAACCCCGGGATGATCTCCCCTTCGCCGATGGTGAATTCCAGGGGGGATTCTTCACTGGAAGCGTCAAAGACTGTACCATCTTCGAGTTTTCCGGTATAGTGCACCCGGACGGTGTCGCCTTCTTTTGCCTGTACCATTGTCTGCATCACCGGGGGGTGGTGATCGTGGATGATATTTATGCGTGATGGTCGGGTCAGGGAGGGCCGGGTTTCACGCTATCGCGGAGGGAGAGAGAGATCCATGATGGAGCTTTTTGCCATAGGAACCCTTGCGCGTCTCCGCACCGGGCCCCGCAGATGGCCCGGATAGGCTCTCTTATTAATTTATTGTGTATTTTTTATATCGTTATTATGCGGGTTTTATCCATAAAATCCTGAAAATAATGCTCAGATCGGTGCAGGGGCCGGGTATATCCATTATAGTTATATGGATATATTTATAAATCTATCTGCATAAATACTCTATGTCAAATAAGTCCTGGACTTTTTGAGGGGTGAACTGCAAATGGCGTATATGGATGGAATTACCTGTATCTGCGACAACGGCCGGACGCTTGAGGACCACCGGCCCATCGTCGGCGACGATGTCATATCCGGGCTCTACCGCAGGGCGGCAAGTCTCCGGGGGAAACGTGTCCTCCACGTGAACTCGACCTACCAGAGCGGGGGTGTAGCGGAGATGATCGTCTCGCTCGTGCCGCTCATGAATAGCATCGGTATCGATACCTGCTGGAATATCCTGCATGGCGACGACAAATTCTTCGCCATCACCAAGAACTTTCATAACGCGCTCCAGGGACAGGCGGTTGCGTTCTCGGGCGAGGAGAAGGATCTCTACATCCGGACAAACGAGACCTTCTCGGGTCAGATGATGATCGACCACGACCTGGTGGTCATCCACGACCCGCAACCACTGCCCCTGATCCGATTCTACCGGAAATCCCAGCCCTGGGTCTGGCGGTGCCACGTCGATCTCTCGAACCCAAACCCGGCGCTCTGGGAGTTCCTGAAGGATTTTATTCTGGATTACGACCGGATGGTGATCTCGCACGAGAACTACCGGCGGCGCGGGATGACGATGGAGCAGTGGATATGCCGGCCGGCGATCGACCCGCTCTCGGAGAAGAACCGCGATCTCTCCGGGTCTGAGATCGCAGGTCTCCTCGCGAAGTACGGGGTGCCGACCGACAAACCGCTGGTCACCCAGATCTCACGGTTCGACAAGTGGAAAGACCCCCAGGGCGTTGTCGACGTCTTCTGCGAGGTGAGGAAGCACGTCGACTGCCGGCTGGTCCTCTGTGGGAGCATGGCCCCCGACGACCCGGAAGGCTGGGCGATCTACCGGCAGGTCGAGGATGCGGTGCGTCCTCTCATCGACGCCGGCGATGTCATACTGATAACCGCCGAAGACCACCTGCTGGTCAACGCCCTGCAGCGGGCCTCGGCCGTCATCATCCAGAAATCGCTCCGCGAGGGGTTCGGCCTGACCGTCACTGAAGGTCTCTGGAAGGGCCGGCCGGTCATCGCGTCACGCGTCGGGGGAATACCGCTCCAGATCGAGGATGGGGTGACCGGGTTCCTCCTCGACCCGACCGATACAGAAGGATTTGCCCGGCGGGTCAGGCAGATCCTTGAGAACCCGGAACTCGGGGAGCGGCTCGGGCGGGCCGGCAAGGAGCATGTCAGGCAGCACTTCCTGATCACCCGTCTCCTCTCCGATTACCTGGATATGCTCAACGAAGAGCTTCCTATCCAGAACGCATGATGAGCGGGATCGGCGATCCTCAAAATCATTTCCGGAGGAGGGAGCCTGTGCACAGGCCCCCTCCTCCAGTACACACAGCGGAGATGATTACTTCCTCCCTGGTACAGGATGAGCGACTGAGCAGGGCGGACACTCTCTCGCAGGAGAGAGCACCGGTATTCTATTTCTGAGTGCAGGTCATAGGGCAGATATTTTTTTGGTGATGAGACTCCGAAAGACTCAACGTGTTACAGCCACATCAGTCGACACAACCACCCCCTGATGGGGTAGAATACGCATACGGGTATATAATTGTATCTTATCCACAATCCCGGTGCTGCCCGCCGGAGGGGAACCCCTCACCTCTCCCGGCGATCGAGGGGTACCCCCTGGAGTGGGGTGGTGGGAGCGGCCGCAGTTTTTGCGAAAAAACGTGATCCGGGGTCGGCCGGGGCGCTGTCACTCTCTCTCGATCGGGCCCGGCAGCCTGACCCCTGCGATGGTCTTTCCGCGCATCCGCTCTATGACCTGGTCGACGGCGTCCGGGGGCACCTCGACGGTGGAGTAGGTCTCGTAGATATCGATCGCACCGATGGATCTGCCGGGAATGCCGGTCTCGCCTGCAAGCGCCCCGACGATATCCTTCGGCCGGATCTGGTCTTTCCTCCCGAGCGGGATCGTGAGGCGCACCGGTCCCCCGGCGGGTCTCTCCTCCTGCGGGAAGCCCTGGGTGCCTGTACCGAGCTCCAGTTTCAGGAGGGCGGCGGCAACCTCAAGCGACGTGTAGTCTTCCGATACGATCTTCTCAGCGAGTGTCATGTAGCGCTCAAGGCTCCCTTCATCGATGATCTGCTGCACCCGGTCGATGAGCTTCCGGGTCCGGCTCTCCTCGACATCTCCCGGCGTCGGGAGCGGTATACGGCCGATCCTGATCTTTGTGTAGTTCTGGATCGTCCTGAGTTTGTAGTATTCCCTCGGACCCACGAAGGTGATGGCCCGCCCGGTGCGCCCGGCGCGCGCCGTCCGGCCGATGCGGTGGATGTAGTACTCAATATCCTGCGGCACATCGTAGTTGATGACCAGGTCGACGTCGAGGACGTCTATACCCCGGGCGGCGACGTCGGTGGCGACGAGGATATCGATGGTTCCTGCACGGAACTTCGCCATCACCCGGTCCCGCTGGGACTGTTTCATGTCGCCGTGGAGGCCTTCGGCGAAGTATCCCCGGGTCTGGAGGTGGCCCGTCAGCTCGTCGACGCCCTGTTTGGTGTTTGAGAAGATGAGCGAGAGTTCCGGGTCGTACATATCGAGGAGCCGGCAGAGGATCTCGAGCTTGTTCCTGCTCCGCACCTCAAGGTAGAGCTGTTCGATCTGCGGGACGGTCACCTCCTTGCGCGCGACTGATATGACCTCGGGGTTCTTCTGGAACCGCTTTGAGATCTCAAGGATCGGCCCCGGGAGGGTTGCCGAGAAGAGGACGGTCTGCCGACCGTCCGGGGTCTCATTGAGGATCTTCTCGATGTCCTCCCGAAAGCCCATATCGAGCATCTGGTCAGCCTCATCAAGGATGACCATCTTCACCGAGGCAAACGTGAGAGTCCCGCGGTCGAGGTGGTCGAGCACCCGCCCAGGCGTCCCGACGATGACCTGCGCGCCTCGGCGCAGCCCCCGGAACTGTCGCTCTATCGGCTGGCCACCGTAGATCGGGAGGATGTTGAGGCCGTGGTGGTGCTTCGCCAGGCGGGCGAACTCCTCGGCGGTCTGGATGGCGAGCTCCCGGGTCGGGGAGAGGACGAGGATCTGGGTATCCCGGTCCGCGGTATCGACCTGCTCGATCGCCGGAACGCCGAACGCTGCTGTCTTTCCGGTCCCGGTCTGGGCCTGACCGGTGACGTCGCGCCCTTCGAGTATCGCGGGTATTGTGCTTACCTGGATCGGTGTGGGCTCTTCAAAGCCCATATCCTGTATCGCCTGTAGTGTCTTCTGTGAGATATTGAAATCCTGGAATGTAATATTTTTCTCCATTCACCCACTTCTTGGTGCTGAGACCTCTTTATCTTGTGGGGGGTTTTTGAGACTTCGATCGGTATCCTGTCGACTGCCCCCGTAACAGATATCCGGTTGGCTGGTGAAGACTCATAGCGATGAGTTCCCGGTCTTCTCCACCACTGAGTGCCACCGAGGTTTACCAGCGGTATGCTGCCGGGCGGCCGGCCCTCCGGGGAGTTATCCTGCCCGACCTCCTGCCGCATGTCGTCTGCGGCGCCACGTTCCGCCGGCCCGGTCGTGTGAAGGTGCTCTTCGTCGCTGAGTCCCCGCCCTGGTCTGCCGGGCGGCAGGAGATCGTCAGACCTCAGGACTGCAGGCGCCCCGACTACCCCTACTTCTGGAACGACCGCTACGAGACGTGGCACCACCGGGTGATGGCACCGCTCTCGGGCGGGCTTGCCGAGAACCTCTTCCGGCTGCTCGAGCTCAGGGGGAAGTCGCGTCGGGAGAATCTGGATCTCTTTTCGGACGCGGGGTTCTTCCTGGTCGATACGGTGAAGTGCATCTTCCGGAAGAACCGGAGACCGGCCATACCGGCTGACCTCATCCGGGTGAGCGCCCGGGAGGTTCTCGCCCCGGAGGTCGCCGCCCTTGCCCCGGAGTGTATCGTTCTCCTCGGGAATACGGCGCTTGCAGGGTTCTTAGAGATCGAACCCTACGCGACTGCTCTTGCGGGGGTCGGGAAGATCACCGAGAGCCCTCCAGAGGATCTTTTTGAGGAGCACCGTCTCCTCTGCCTGCCCTACCCGGGGAGATGGAACCGGCGCTACCTGGACCGGATCGAGTCGGGATTTCTGAGCATCAGGGATCTGGCGTAGGGGTGAGGTGCCCCTCGCCCGGCTGAATTCAGGGGGCTCCCCGATCCTGATGTCTCTCTACTCCCCGGAGAGTTTTTTCTTTCCCTCCTCGTAGAGTTCTTCTTTCTGCCGGCGCAGTCTCTCAGCCGTCGCCTGCTCCTCGGGGCTCCCCCGGGGCTCAAGTTCGATCGCCTCCGCCTCTTTCCTCACTTCCTCCGGGCTGAGGTACCCTGAGGGTTCCATCTCTTCCTGTTCTTCCCGGTATTGCTCTTCTTTCCTCTCCCTGAGCAACCGTCCGGCCTCCTCGCCCACCGGGATGACCTTTCCGCCGGCCTCTTCGGTCTTCTTCAGTCGCACCTCGAGGACTCCGTTCTTGAAGGTGGCCTGCGCCTCCTCGTCCGTGACATCTGCGGGGAGGGGAACCGTCCGGGAGATCATGCCGACCCTCCGCTCCCGCATGTGGTATCCGGCTTCCTCCGTCTCCCGCGCCTCCTCGCGCCGGGCTGATATGCGCAGTGTCCTCGGGTCGAGGAGGCGGGCCGATATGTCCTGCCTCTCGACGCCGGGGAGGTCGGCGACGACGATGACGTCTGCGTCGTGTTCGCGGATGTCGATCGTGGTCTCAGCGGTGCCGAGCCGGGGCACCTGCTGTGCGCTCCCCGAGATGCGCTCCATCGTCTCGGCAAACTGTCTCTGCATGTCGGCGAAGAGTTCGTCAAACTCCGCCCTGAGCCCGTAGGGTGTTCTTCTCCATGCCATTGGATCTTCTCCTGTAGTTTGGACAGGGTCTGAGGGTGTGAGCATGATATATATGTTCGCGTGGAGGGGTGGCGGCAGGTGGGCAGGGCTGATGGCGTGTGGGTGATTTCCGTGAACCCGATCTATCTCCTGGAAATTTTGATTAAAAGTGTTTGTCTGTGGGAGTCTGAATCGGTAGCGTTATCACACTCTCCCTTCCACTGGTTCACTATGGATATCGCGGCGAGGTTTGACAGCATGAACCTGCCCTCTCCGGTCATGAAGGCAGTTCTCTCGGCGTTCGGGGTGCAGGATGAAGGTCCTTGATGCTGTGCGCCGGGTGCTTGAGGAGGAAGGCGGTCCCCTGCACTACAAGGAGATCACGGAGCGCATCCTCGACCAGGGACTCTGGAGGGCGGAGGGGCTGACGCCGTGGAATACCGTCAATGCCCAACTTGCAGTGGATATCAGTAGAAATGGAGATCAGTCTTTATTCTATCGTGCTGCCCCGGGTGTATATGGCATCCGGGGGGGCTCTGCTCCAGAGCCTGGTGCCCGTATGTCCTTCCTTGATGCCGCTGAGGCGGTGCTTGAGGAGCATGCCGGCCAGGAGCCGATGCACTACCGGGATATCACCGGGAAGGCTCTTGATCTTAACCTGATCGAGACCGAAGGGTTGACGCCCGAGGCGACGATGTACGCCAGTATCCTCGCCGAGATCCAGCGGCAGAACAAACGAGGGGAACTTCCCCGGTTCGAGAAACTCGGCAAGGGCTACGTCGGGCTGACCCGGTGGCACGAGCAGGGGCTCCCCTACCAGATCGAGGTGCACAACCGTGAGGTGCGGGAACATCTTATGCAACGGCTCGGGGCGATAGACCCCACCGCGTTTGAGGAGCTTGCAGGGGAACTCCTCGCAAAGATCGGGTTTGAGGGTGTCGTTGTCACCCGGGAGGGGAGGGATGGCGGCATCGATGTCCGGGGGACGCTTGTTGTCGGCGATGTCATAAGGACAAAGATGGCAGTCCAGGTGAAGCGCTGGAGGAGCAACATCCAGGCACCGGTCGTGCAGCAGGTCAGGGGCTCCCTCGGGGCGCACGAACAGGGGTTGATCATCACCACGGGTGACTTCTCGGCCGGCGCCCGGCAGGAGGCGGAGCAGCCGGATAAGACACCCATCGCCCTGATGAACGGTGAGCAGATGCTGAGCCTGCTCATCGAGCATGATATCGGGGTGGTGCGGAAGTCGTACGATATCATCGAGCTTGAGGAGGATGAGGAATGATCGCACGTTGTGGCGTGGAGGGGCCTCTATGAGGCCTGCACCCTACGTTCCGGAGCCCCTGCCCCCGGCCGGTATCGACTGGGAGAGCCACATCCCGCAGATTGCGTCGGCGAACCGCGCCCTCGCCCGGTACGACGGTATCCTCCAGGCGATCCCGAATCCCGAGATCCTGCTCTCGCCGCTCCTGACGCAGGAGGCGGTGTTGTCCTCAAGGATCGAGGGGACACAGGCGTCTCTTGAGGATGTCCTGCGGTTTGAGGCGAACCCGAGGGAGGAGATCAGCGAAGGTCGCATCGCTGATATCCAGGAGATCATCAACTACCGGGAGGCCCTGCGTGCAGCGGTGGATGCTCTTTCGGCCCGACGGCTGGATGTAACACTGATCTGCGACCTGCACCGGATCCTGCTCGCCGGCAGCCGGGGCATGGACCGGGAACCGGGGTGTATCCGGGATATCCAGAACTTCATCGGGAGGGACGCTCACATTGAGCACGCGATCTTTGTCCCGCCGGCGCCGGAGGATGTTCCCCGGGCGCTCGCTGACTGGGAGGCT
>MTBK01010485.1_pt1 | contig 18117 bp, 17 predicted proteins | sample 1535981 | NCBI WGS metagenome assembly MTBK01 (sample SAMN06109225, study PRJNA356200) | anaerobic digester metagenome | isolation source: biogas reactors fed with pig manure or primary and secondary sludge | place: Spain | collected 2016-06-30 | reverse complement strand
TGCGGTGAATATTCACCGCGTGGGGATGGAACAGCCCTTTGAGCCTGTGGAGATAATACCGCTACATCACATCACTGTGATGCAAGTATTATCGATGAAGCAGGAAGCCCCGCCCGAGAGGAGCGGGGTAGTTCACAAGCGTGACTCCAGATCTGTATGGTGGTGTGGCCTGGATGGGAGAACACCTCCCACGCCGATCGGATTCTCACCAGTCAGGTGATCTCCGGCCCTGCTGTTTCAGCAACGGGCCAACACAAATCAATATCCATTTACATCACCAACAGGTGCAAAGATGATGAAAGCTTATGATCGTTTTGAGCTCCGCATAAACGGTCAGATTGTAAAAACGCCGGTGGCAGTTGCATCCATGGCCGGGGTCGTGGATGCTGCCTATATTCTTGAGCGAGCAGCTCACATCGGGGTCGCCTTCATCGGTGGCTACTCTATAGATGGTCCGACCATTGATGCAAGTCGGCGGATGATGCAGGAGGGCCGTCGAGAGTTTTTGTACGACGACCCCCTGGAGGAGCTGGAACAACAGATCGATGCCCTGAGACAGACCGATGTGGTGACGGGCATCAACCTCCGCGGGAGCACGCCCGCTGCCTACGCTGATATCGCAAGCGCCCTCGGGGATCAGGTGGTCTACGAGATCGATGCCCATTGCCGGCAACCGGCGATGATCGAGGCTGGATGCGGCGAATTCCTCCTCCAAAACCCGTCAAGACTCATGGAGACCATCCGCGCCCTGAAATCAGAGGATGTGACTGTTTCAGTGAAGATCCGGGCAGGGGTTGCTGCTGATGACCGCGATCTTGCCCGAACCGCCTGGAAGGCGGGGGCCGACCTCCTCCACGTGGACCTGATGGATTACGGGCATGCCAAGATCCGCCAGATCAGGAACGCCTGCCCCCTGACGCTCATAGCAAACAACTCCATCACGACGTTTGATCGTGCGATGGACGCCTTCTCTCATGGCGCGGATATCGTCTCGCTTGCCCGGAAGTCTGACCCCTGGACGCTCGCGGGCCTGGATGCGGCCATCACCCGGATCGCCGATGAAAGTGGCTGGTACAACGCCCCAAAGCAACTCTGCCGTGGCGGCGACATCAGGGCACTCGCCTTCTGCTGCATGCCGGTGAAGCCCTGTCCGCTCCTCCCGACCCTCGATCGGGTCGGGCTCTCCCGGGAGGATTACCTGAAACTCAAGCAGGATATGGTGAAGGATACCCCGCTCGAGGTCGGTAGCGGCACCTGTTTTGGGAGCCTCGCCTGGTGTTGCAAGATCAGCTCGCCCTGCATGTTCCGAAACATGATCCTCGAGCAGATAGGTCTTTCCGCGCGGGAGTACATGCGGTGCAAGCACCAGCTGGCCACAGGGATCATGCACAGGTTGTTCGATGGGGAAGAGATCGCCGATGAATCGCGCTGAACGGGCGCAGATAGCGATGATGCTCGAGGTCTGCGCCTACCCAAAACCCGGGAACGTGGACCGGTGTCACGACTATACCGATACCCGGTTCGAGCACTTCCTCGCCTCAACCATCCTCGTACGGCCGGCCTTCGAGGCAGCTGAGCGGAATGGCGGCCGCGTCGGGAGCCTGATCAAGGAGGCGGTCATGCTCACCAACGGTCATTCCGGGGGGAATACCCACTTCGGGGCGTTCATCCTGCTCATACCCCTCATCCTCGGGGAAGATATCGCAGGGGCGCAGAGGATCGTTGCGAGCACCGATGTCCTGGACGCGATCGAGTTTTATGCGGCGTTCGGGCTCACGGAGGTCAGGGTGGTCGAAGACGACGATCTGGACGTGAATGATCCGGAGTCGGTCGCCATGATCAGGGAGCAGGGCATGACGCTTGCCGATATCATGGCCTACTCGGCACCCCGGGATATGGTCGCCCGCGAGTGGGTGAACGGATTTCGTCTGACCCGGCGGTGTGCGGATCTGCTCCACATGCACGGGCATGGGCGGGACGCGATCGTGCGGACGTTCCTGGACCTCCTTGCCTCTGAACCTGATACCTTCATCATAAAGAAGCACGGGGTGGAGGTGGCGGAGAGGACGGTGCAGCGAGCGGGCGAGGTGCTCCGTGGGGAGCGGGATCTCGGTGCATTTGATGCAGAGTGCATCAGGGACGGGATCAACCCGGGTTCAATCGCCGATATCGTCATCGCCGGGATATACGTGGCGCTCGGAGAGGGGTGGCGGTGGGACTGCTAGCCGAGGGGATCAACGAGGTCATCGCGACCACCGACAACAACGCCGCACCCATGGGGATCATCAACCGGGGCGGCTCCCTGCATATGGTCCTCTTCCGGGGCAGCCACACCGCCCGGAACGTCGCCCGGGACCGCTGGGTGGTGGCAAACTTCGTCTTCGATCCGGTTCTTTACGTCTGGACCGCTTTTGACGATCTCCCCCAGGAAGCGTTTGTCAGGGAGGAGATTGATGGGTTGATCGTCTCCCGCCTCCGGGATGTGGAGGCCTGGGCCGCGTTCGCCGCGGATGTGGAGCGGTCGAGCGATGAGGCTATCATCATCCGTCTCACTCCCCTGAAGGAGGAGGTGCTCGATCTCCGGCTGCATCCGGTGAACCGGGGATTTTACAGCGTCGTGGATGCGACGGTCCATGCCACCCGCTACGTCAGGAGCCGCGATCCCTGGCTGGGGCGGTTGATCGAACACCACACCGGTCTTGCCAGGAAGTGCGGCGGGCCCCGGGAGTGGGAGGCGCTCAAACTCCTCGAGCGCTACATTAGCGCCCGGATTGAAGAGTGAACCCTCCCCGGATGGGCGGGTCTAGTGTTCTCTTCTTGATGGGTCCCCGACGATCTCCTTCCCGGCGCCTCACCAGACTGGTATTCCTCTGGTCCGTATCGGTTCGGATGGTATGGGTGCAATTTTATATATTATGTTAGATGATCTGCCAATGCTCACCCGGAGAGGATATAGATGAAGAGTTTACTCGAGACGGCCCGGGAGGATGGCCGGTTGAGCACCTCCGTCAGGATGGTGGAAACAGGAGGAATGGTAGGTTATTTCCAGAAAGAGGGGCCGTATACCGCGTTTGTCCCTATAGATGAAGCGTATGCGAGGATCCCTCAGGAGAAGCTGGGAGCCATTATGAGCGATCGGGAGCAGCTTACGAGTATGGTCATGTACCATGTCGTCCAGGGCAAGCTCACCGTGCTGGAGCTGGCACGGATGGAGGCGATCAGGACCCTGCAGGGGGACCACCTGGATATCTCAACATCGCCTGAAGGGACGGTGCGGTTGAATGATGCCTTTATTGTCCACCCCGATGTTGAGTGCACAAACGGTATGTACCATATCATCGACAGGGTGCTCATACCCAGAGCGGTCAATGCGCGGGTGGAAAAGTCGATCTAAGCCTGAAAGGTCGGGTATCCGGTGCATCTGATCCTCCTGGCCAGAGTGGCCCTACCCCCGGTCCCTCTGTGTGAGGGGGGGTTTGGCCTCACCGTCCACGATCATTTTGTTCTGGTATGCCTCAATCATCGGCAGGCATACGTCCCTTCGCTCTCAGCGATGAACCCCTCTCTCTCCAGATCCCCGAGGATCCTTTGCACCCTCCCGGTATCCTCGGAGATCCGGGCAACCACCTCCGCTTCGGTGACCGCCCCCTCTTCGAGGACGAGCGTGAGGATCTTCCCCCGGATCTGCCGGTCAGAGCCCTCGAATCGGCTCTGCCGGGCGTAAGATACACTTCGCCGGTTCGGGTTTGTCGTCCGCTTCTTGAGGACCGTGCCATAATCCATCAACGCTCCATACCATTCACGTGGGTTCTCCCGGTAGAGCGCCGCATCCACGAGCGGGAGTATCTCGGCATCCCGGACCCCCTCCCGGTCCTGGAAGAAGAAGTGGATGAAGATCCGCCTGATGTTTGTCTCGATGTAGACGACCGGCATGTTGAACGCGTAGGCGCAGATCGCCGCCGCGGTGGCCTTCCCGATGCCGGGGAGGGTTGCGAGGATCGTAGTGTCGGCCGGGAGGCTGCCGCCGTAGTCATCCACCACCGCCCGGGCAGTCTTCTGGAGCGCGATAGCGCGGCGGTTGTAGCCCAGACCCTGCCAGGCGAGCAGCACCTCTCTCCTGGTCGCGCGGGCAAGGCTCTCGAAGTCGGGGAACTGTTCAAGAAACCCCGGGTACCTCGCGGCGACCCGCCCCGCCTGCGTCTGCTGGAGCATGATCTCGGAGACGAGGATGCGGTAGGGCTCGGTGGTCTGTCTCCAGGGGAGGTCGCGGGCATAGGCCCTATGGTGGCCGAGGATGAGGTCCTGGAAGAGACGGATGGCATCCGGGGTGCTTCCCCTTTCCCGGATCATATCGAGAATCTGGCGTTCACGCTTATTCTGGCCTGAATCAAGGGTGCCGATCACACGGATCATTCTGTCTGACATGGAGAAATAGGTTGGGCAACCATCAAGAACACATATGAACAAACCCTGGACATGAACCAGTATGAATCTTTTATTCGTGATCGCACCGGAACGGTTCAGAGATGAAGAGCTGGCTATCCCGGAGGAGGCGTTCAGGGAGGCAGGTATAGGAGTCGATATCGCTTCGACAGTCCCGGGTATCTGCACAGGGATGTTGGGAGGTACCGTGGAAGCGGTCATGGCGCTTGGTGATGCGGACCCCGATGACTACGCGGGGATCGTGGTCGTGGGCGGCACCGGATCGCAGGACCACCTCTGGGCGAGTGCGAAGCTTCAGGCTCTCGTGCGGGCGTTCTTCGAGCAGGGTAAGGTCGTCGCCGCCATCTGTCTTGCTCCGGTCGTGCTGGCGCGGGCAGGTATCCTCGCCGGGCGGCAGGCAACGGTCTACCCGAGTCCTGTGGCAGTGCAGGAGATGAAGGGGGCCGGGGCAAACCTCGTGGATATACCCGTCGTCGCTGATCGAGAGATCGTGACCGCGAACGGTCCTGATGCCGCCGCCCAATTCGCGGATATCATCTTGACGAAACTGGAATGCTGAACGATACTGGAGGTGGTGAAGTGAGCCAGGCGGACTGCACCCTGGTGATCCCCGCATATAACGAGGAGGCACGGATAGGGTCGCTCCTCGAGGAGCTCTCAGGGTTCTCCGGAGATCTGATCTTCGTCTGCGATGGGACCGATGCAACCTCTGCCGTCATCGGCGCGTTTGCAGATGATCATCCATCGCTCCGTGCCAGGTGCCTGACATTCCCGTCCCGGCTCGGTAAGGGGGGAGGGATCATGGCCGGGATCAGGGAGGCGCAGACCCCGTACATCGGCTATATGGATGCCGATGGCTCGACGTCGCTGTCCGAGATGGAGCGCCTCTTTGACCGTCTGGCAGCTGTTGATGGCGCCATCGGTTCGCGCTGGCTCCCGGGATCCGTGCTTAGGGCCCGACAAGGTCTCAGACGCAGGGTCGAGAGCCGCCTCTTCAACCTCATGGTCAGGCTGCTTTTCGGGCTCGATTACCGGGACACCCAGTGCGGCGCCAAGGTCTTCCGGAGGGAGGCGCTCGGGGCGGTCATCCCCTCCATCCGGTCGACCGGGTTTGAGTTCGATGTCGAGCTCCTCTGGCGGTTTCGGCAGAACGGCTACCGGGTGGAGGAGGTCCCGATCACCTGGGAGAACCAGGGCGAGTCGAAGGTGGGGGCCGGGGACGCAGAGGCGATGCTCCGTGGCATGCTCCGCCTCCGGTTCGGGTGAGGCTTTTTCGGGGTGCAAAGATTCATTCGCCTGAGCCCTCCCGGAAGAGATCAGGATCCGGGATAGCCTCGATCGTCGTAATCATCTATATATATCGTGGGGCTGATGGGCACGCCCATGCCCATGGATGTTGCCGGGAAAGCGAAAGGCTTCTTTCTGAGGCCTTCAGCAACGTTTCAGGCCACAAAAGAGGAAAACCTGAGCAGCGCGTTCCAGTATTATGTGATACTGCTCATCATCTTCAGCGTGCTGATGTTCATCGTCTATGCCGCTGCACTCACATTCTTACCGGCTGTAACAGGTGGGCGTTTGCCCACGGGGTTTGGGGTCGAACTGGGCATCCCCCTGGCCTTCTTTCTCTTCGTGATCCGATTCTACGGGATATTCCTCAGCGGACTTACGTATCACGTATTCGTGATCCTGTTCGGCGGGACAGAGGGGGTGGGCCAGACTATGAAGGCCGTAATGTACGCCTCGACGCCGGCTCTCATCCTCGGGTGGATTCCCGTTGTCGCCATCGTCGGGGATATCTGGACGTTGATCCTCATCGTCATCGGAATACGAGAAAACCAGGAGTTGCCACTCGGTCGTGCTGTTCTGGTGCTCATCATCCCGCTGATACTCTCCCTGATCGCCGCGATGCTCATCGCCCTGACACTGGTATTCCATTTCACCCATCTGCGCACCCTGATGGGAATATGATCACTCAGGGGGATCGGAAGGAACGGAAGAGGCTCAGCGATCGCTTCGGTGGAGCTGAGCGTGATCATATCTGCCAGAGTTAGTGATGTCCGGAGCGCACAGCAACTTGGATCCCTGTTGGTCTTCCCCTTCGCCGCCATATACGTGCTGAGCGAGATAGGCGTGTTCCAGCTCACGGTACCCCACCTCCTCATACTCTCGGCTATCATACTGGTCGTCGATATCGGGCTCTTCCGGTTGAGCGTATCCACGTTCAGGAGAGATGAGATCCTCACGAAATGGAGATGAGGTTATCACGAGGCGGGTTGGCCTTTTCATCTCAAGCCTTCGCATGATAGACCCGCCCACTGTGCCTCCCCCAGGGGGAACAAACCGCTGGGTTTTAAGGGGGTGCGCGTGGATGAATCCCTAGGAGGCGGTTGGGTGCTTGAGAAGACGGTCTTTGCAGAGGAGTTTGAAGAGGGGATGCAGGTCGACGCACCTTTCGTCGTGGATACCGTGGATCTGAGGGAGAAGCGGGACGGTGGCAAGTATATCCACCTCACCATATCGGACCGGACAGGGCAGGGTGCCTGCAAGGTCTGGGGGACGGCCGACCACAACGGGGAGCGGGTCGAGGAATTTTGCCGCAGAATTCAGGTGGGAGAGGTTTACCGGGTGAGGGGCTATGCGAAGGTCTACAACGGCGCCTGTGAGGTGAACGTGAACGACGGGATCGCCTGCTTCGCGGCCCCGGTATCGGTGGACTTGGTCGATCCGTCGCTTTTTGTCTACGCGCCCGTCGACCATGCGGGCGTTCGCGGGGGACTTGCACGCATGATCGCAGCGATCGATGATCCGGGGATCTACGATCTCGTCTCCCGGGCCTTGAGCATGACAGAAGGGTTTCTTGAAGCGCCCGCCGCAAAACGCCGGCACCACGCCTACATCGGCGGTCTTGCGGAGCACACCCTCGAGACCGCGGAGATGGCGCTCTCCCTTGCCGGCAGCATCAGTCGGGCGGATATGGATACCGATATCCTCCTTGCAGGTGCCCTCCTCCATGATATCGGTAAGGCGTCGTGCTTCTGCCGCCGGGGGTTTTCGTTTGCCGCGCTCCCGGAGTACACCCTCGTTGGGCATACGGCGCTCGGGGCGGCAGCGCTCATGAAGTTCTCCGATGGGGTCGATCCTGCGCGGTTCAACCACATCCTCCATATCGTGATGGCGCACCACGGCCCCTACGGGGAGATCAAGCCCCGGACGCCGGAGGCCTGGGCGGTCCACTTCGCTGATAACGCGAGCGCCACCCTGCGGAGCGTATGCGACGATGTCAGCGATCTTGCGCCGGGGGAGGAGCGATTAGGGGCGCTGACGCGGCAGATGGTACACCGGTTCTGAAGATCGGCCTGTTATGCCAGGTCGGCGAGTTCACCGCGCCCGACGCCCGCCTGTCCCCTCTTCGCCGGCGGTGTATACGTCTTGAGGAGCAGCGAGAGCGAGACGACTGTCACCGATGAGAGGGCCATCGCGAGCGCCGCAAGCTCCGGCCGGAAGGTGATGCCGAAGGCGGGATGGAGCACGCCCGCTGCAAGCGGGATGAGGGCTGAGTTGTAGGCGAATGCCCAGAAGAGGTTCTGTTTGATCCGGGTCATCACCTTCCGGGAGAGCTCGATGGCCGCGACGGCATCGGTCAGGTCGTCGCGGATGAGGACGATATCCCCGCTCTCGATGGCGACATCCGTCCCACTCCCGATGGCGATCCCGACATCGGCCTGCGCGAGCGCAGGTGCATCGTTGATCCCGTCGCCCACAAATGCCACCACCTCGCCCTTCGCCTGGAGATTCCGGACTTCCCGGGCCTTGTCCTGTGGCAACACTCCTGCGTGGACATCCTCGATCCCGACCTCTCGCGCGATGGCGTTCGCCGTCCGCTCGTTGTCGCCCGTGATCATCGTCACCGCAAGTCCCATCCTCTTCAGGTCCGCGATTGCAGCCTTCGTCGTCGGCTTCAGAGTATCGGCTACGGCGAGGATGCCGGCAAGCCCACCGGATGCGGCGACGAGGACCGCGGTCTTCCCCTCATCCTGGAGGGCGGCTATCCGATCCTCGGCCTCTTCTGGAACTGTGGTGCCGTGCTCCTCGATGAACGGCTGGTTCCCGATCAGCACCTCCTCGTCCTCCACTACGGCACTGACCCCCCTGCCTCCGAAGGACATAAACCGTTCCGTTTCTGGAACTGAGATCCCGGCACTCTCCGCCCGCCGCACGACCGCTGCCCCGAGCGGGTGTTCCGAGTTCTTCTCGACCGCTGCCGCAATCGCGAGGACTCGGTCTTCCGGCATCCCGAACGTGATTACGTCAGTGACGTCCGGCCGCCCCCGGGTGAGGGTCCCGGTCTTGTCGAAGATGACCGTGGTCAGCCTCTCTGAGATCTCAAGCGCCTCACCGTTCCTGATCAGCACCCCGAACTCGGCGCCCCTGCCGATCCCGACGGTCACGGCGGTCGGGGTGGCGAGCCCGAGCGCACAGGGGCAGGCGACGACCAGAACCGATATGAACACCGTGAGAGCAAAGAGGAGCGGGGCATCGAGGGCCAGGTACCAGACGAGGAAGGCGACGGTTGCTATCGTAAGGACGACCGGGATGAAGTAGGAGACCGCGACGTCAGCGATCCGCTGCACCGGGGGCTTTGAGCCCTGGGCATCGCGGACAAGCCTGATGATCTGTGAGAGCACCATGTCTCTCCCGATCTTCTCGGCCCGGACCCGGAGGACGCCGTTCACGTTTAGGGTGCCGCCGACGACCTCATCGTCCTCCCGTTTATCCACCGGGATGGCCTCGCCGGTGATCATCGACTCGTCGACCGAGCTCTCACCGCCGACGACCATGCCATCCACAGGGACCTTCTCACCCGGCTTGATGAGGAGGATGTCGCCGACGACCACATCCTCGATCGGAACCTCGACCTCCCGCCCCTCCCGGAACACCGTCGCGGTCTTCGGGCGGAGACCGACGAGGCTCTTGATGGCATCCGACGTCCTCCCCTTCGCCCGGGCCTCAAGGTAGCGGCCCAGTGTCAGGAACGCTGCGAGCATCACCGCGGTATCGTAGAAGTTGAACGCCGGGGTGAGGACGATCTCAAACGTCCCAAGAAGGCTTGCACCATACGCGACGCCGATACCCATCGCGTACATGACGTCCATCGTCAGCGCCCGGTTGCGGAGCGCGGTGGCAGCCGCCCTGAATATAGGGGCGCTGACGTAGACGAAGACCGGGGCGGTGATGATGAGCATGATGAGGTTGATCGAGACCGGGAGGGCGGTTGCCCCCGGCGCCCCTGCGATCATGTAGAAGAAGAGCGGGATACTCACCGCAAGCCCGACGGTGAGTCGGCGGAACTTGTCCCGAAGATCCTCTTCGTGCATCCGGGCCTCAACATCCTCGGGGACCTCCCCGGCGAGCCCCAGATACTGGAAGCCTGCAGCCACGATGGCCGCCCGGATCTCGGATATGGTGACGATCGCGGAGTTGTAGGTTATCTCGACGGTCTCAGCGGCCAGGTTGACTCTGGCTTCATAGACACCGTCGAGACCGGCAAGCGATGACTCGATCACCCCGGCACAGCTTACGCAGACCATGCCACCCACCCGGACGGTGACCTCGTCATGCACGACCCCAAACCCGGCCTCGTTGACCGCTTGTTCAAGGTCAGCGAGACTGGTTTTTGCCGGGTCGTATTCTACGGTGGCGGTCTCGGCCGCGAGGTTGACCTGGGCGTCGTAGACGTCGTCCTGGCCCCGGAGGGCCCGTTCTACATTCAGGGCGCAGGATGCGCAGTGCATCCCGGAGATCTTAAGTTCCGCTTTCTTCTTTTCCTCCGGCATGGTACTACCTATTCTCGATCTCTGAGGCTAAAACATCTGCTATTTACCAATAGCCTCTTGCAAAAATCTCCCGATATGGTCGAGATATATCACTATCGGGGATCTAATCTTTTATACATAACATTATATATTTGGGACCTCCCATAGCGCCGTATCCTGAGGTGACTGTAGTGCAGAGAAGAGGTGTTCCAGTAGGGGAGAGACAGTATGATGTTGACCGTATGGCGTCGGAGCGGGACGTCGATGGGCTGATCGAGGCGCTGCAGAAGAGCAGCGATCCTGAGGCGCGCAGGAAGGCCGCCCAGAGTCTCGGCAAACCCGGCGAGAGGAGGGTTATCGAGCCACTCATCGGTGCGCTTGCCGATCCCGTTCAGGCCGTCCGGGAGGCGGCTGCGAACGCACTCGTCGTGGTCGGGACGCTGGCGATCGAGCCGCTGGTCACCCTGCTTGAACGGCCTGATATCGCGGCGGTATACGGTATGCCACGGGAAGTGTCCCGGGAGGGAGTCACCCAGATCGACCTTCTCGCCGGTCCGGAGGGTATACCGCCTGGGAAGAGGGCTCTCAGGCATGGGGGGGGCCTCACCCAGCATGACGCGTTTGGTGGTCCGAAGGATCTCAGGCGAGCCGGTGGTCGGCGAGCGCTCGAGGAGGGGGAAGAGGGGGGGATCGCCCAGCATGACCTTCTCGCTGGCCCGGAAGGCATACCGCCCGAGAAACGGACCCTCCAGCACCGGGTTTTAGCACAACATGACCTCCTCGCTGGCCCGGAGGGCGTGAAGGAGCACAAAGTGTTCTTCCCGGGAGCCAGGAGGACCGATGTCACGGTGGAAGAGGTCCCCCCCGGCATGAGACTGGGATTCCGGCGTGCGTATGCAGCCACCATCCTCGGTGAGATCGCTGATCCACGGGCAGAGGAACCCCTCATCCGCGCGCTCTCGGATGGTGATCCCCTCGTCAGGAGGGCGGCCGGGAGTGCGATCATGAGGTTCCGCGAGAAACGGGGTGAACCAACGCCGGTGTCACCAGCATCCAGGTGATACCGGGATATGTCGGTTCTGGTGCGTGGAATGGATCGCCACCCCTCCGTGGCGCCTTCGTGGAGGGGTGTGAGATCCTGGTCAGACAGAGGGTATAATAAAGGAAGACCGCACAAGTTAGACCCCGTAGGCAACCAGGGTGCAGCCAATCCTGAACTCCTTTCGACCCGCTGGCGGCACACGCCTCTATGGTATCTCCGGCGCGAAGGTCGCTCCGGGCGTATTCTCTATGGAAGGCGCTGTAGGTGCCAGGATCGGTCCGGCAGGCAATGTCTGCCACCCCGGGAGACCGGACCACCGCCTTCCCATGATCCTTCGTCGGGATGGCGGGAGCTCCGGCCTATGCGAAAAGAACGAGTCCTGAGGGGATCTTGGAGATCTCCGGACCCCTTCCGCGGGCTCGAGTGATTATACAATGATAACGGAAATAGCAGAAAACCACGTCATCTTCTACTGTGGTCGATGTCAGCACCGATGGACGGCAGAATCAACCAATAAACCGATCGGGTGCCCCATCTGTGGAAACTACAGCACAATTGGACGCACTGAACCGAGGCAGAGAAGGAGAAGGAGGCAGAGGTAGAGACCATCCAGGGTCTGGGTGGCGATTGCCCGACCATCATCTTGAGATCGCGACAGAGATGTGTGATTGATCACCCATATTTGAGACCTCGACTGCAATCTCCGGGCTGAAAGGCCCCGAGCTGCTCCCGACGACAGGAGAGTCCGGTATTCAGACCCGGGCAGGAGCGGCGACCCCTTCTCATCGCCTTCTTCTCACCCTCACCGACTCCGCGTGGGCGCAGAGCCCCTCGGCATCGGCGATGGTCTCCACGACATCCCCGATCGCTTCAAGCCCCTCCTTTGTGATCATCTGGACCGTTGAGCGACGGCAGAAGTGGTTGACGTCAAGCCCTGAGTAGAGGCGAGCATACCCCGCCGTCGGGAGGACGTGGTTTGTCCCTGAGGCGTAGTCGCCGCAGGCTACTGCGGTGTAGGGACCGACGAAGACTGATCCGGCGTTTTGGATCTGGGTGAGGATGCTGAGCGGATCTGCCACCTGGAGCGAGAGGTGTTCGGGCGCGATTCTGTTGGCCGCCTCCACCGCCTCATCGATGTCGCCGACGATGATGTAGCCGGAGTGCTCGAGTGCTTCCTCTATGATCGTGCGCCGTGCAGCACCCTTCACCATCCGTCTCACCTCTTCGCCGACACTGTCTGCGAGGGTCGCATCCGTCGTCACGAGGACGCAGGCGGCGCTTGGATCGTGCTCTGCCTGAGCGAGGATATCGGCCGCGATGAAGGTTGGGTCCGCCGTGCCGTCCGCAAGGACCGCGATCTCGCTCGGGCCCGCGGGGAAGTCGATCTCGACTGTGTCCCGGAGAAGCATCTTTGCGGCGGTGACAAAGATGTTCCCCGGTCCGACGATCTTTTCCACCGCCGGAACGGTCTCTGTCCCTATCGCCATGGCCGCGATCGCCTGGGCGCCGCCGATCCGGTAGATCTCGTTGATCCCGGAGATATCGAGCGCCACGAGCGTTATCGGGCTTATCGGCGGCGGGGTGCAACAGCAGATCTCCTCGACGCCGGCCACCACCGCTGGGATCGCGCACATGAGCACCGTCGAGGGGTATGCCGCCCGCCCCCCGGGGATGTAGGCCCCGACCCGGGCAAGCGGTGTCGTCTTGACGCCGAGGGTGATCCCGGGTTCCATCTCCTGGAGCCAGAGATCGCGTCCGCGTTGCAGCTCATGGAAGTCGCGGATCCGCACTTCAGCCTGCACAAGGCTCTCGACCAGCTCGGCATCCACCAGATCGTAGGCCGCCTCCCGCTCATCATCCGGGACAGCAATATCGACGAGATCGATGCCGTCAAACCTCTTCGTCAGATCGATCAGGGCTCCATCGCCCCCTGAGCGCACCTTCTCGATGATCTCAGAGACCGGGGCCCTTACCTGGTCGAGGTCTGAACGTCTCCCGGCGATCCAGGTCTCGATATCAAGCGCCTGCCACATGGGGAAGAGGGTTGGCGGGTTGAACCGTTAAGGTTTCGACACTCCTGCATGAAGGGTTCATGAGAATCTGTTCACCAAGTTGTATTTGTAAGCATTTATAATAATATTTAAATACAATGTCTTCCCGACTATCCCCCGTATGAAACCGAGATCATGGATGCCCCTTCTGGGCATCATGGTAGTACTCCTGGCTGCATGTGCCGTCACCATCTCAGCGCAGGAGGCTGCAAACCCGGATGTGCTTCGGATAGCAACGACCACGAGCCTCTACGATACCGGTCTCCTCAATGAGCTCGAAGACATGTACGAGAACATATCCGGCGTAGATGTACAGATCATCGCTCAGGGGACGGGTCAGGCACTCGACACTGCCCGGCGCGGTGATGTCGATCTGGTGACCGTCCACTCGCCGGGGCTTGAGGATGAGTTCATCGCCGAAGGCTATGGTATCAACCAGCGCTGTTTCGCCTACAACAACTTCCTCATCGTCGGGCCAGCATCCGACCCGGCGGGGATCGCGAACAAGACTCCTGTGGAGGCGTTTGAGGCTATCTATGTCGCCGGAACGAACAACACTCCGGGCGTGGCCTTCATCTCTCGGGGTGACAATTCAGGCACCCACAACCGGGAGCAACAGATCTGGAAGGCCGCCGGCCACAACTACACGGAGGATATCCAGGACTCCGGGCCCTGGTACCTTGAGACCGGGAGCGGCATGGGTGATACCCTGACCGTCGCCAACCAGAAGGACGCTTACACGCTCACCGATATCGGGACGTACCTTGCCTTTGAGAGCCAGCTGAGCCTTGTAGAGCTCGTGACTGAGGGTGACCAGCTCCTCAACCGTTACAGCGCGATCGCCGTCAACCCTGAAAAGGCATCAGGCGTCAACATCGATGAAGCCAACAGATTCATCGACTGGATCATATCAAACGAGACAAAGGAGTTCATCGGAGAGTATGGCGTTGCGGAGTTCGGCCAGCCGCTCTTCATACCGCTCTACGAGCCTGAATGCACCGGGCCGCCGTTCAACTGCACCTGCACGGGGAATGTGAGCGTAACGGCGTGAGATCGGGGTCGCTCAGCCCTGCCGCCTGCACCCCTGCATTCCCTGGCGGGCGGGGGGGCACACCCTCGCCCCCGTGGTTAATGCGATACCGTTGACAGTCCGCACGAGATACATATTTATGGTTATCCATCATTCAGCGCGCTGCCATGAGGACGAAGACTACAATCTTATCGGTCAGCGCGGTTCTGATCCTTCTCATCCTCGCTGCTTTTGCGGGATGCACGGATACTGCGCCGGAGGAGAATGAGACGCCGGGCGCCGCACCGACTACACCCGCCGCCGGGACGGGCGTGCTCCGGATAGCAACCACGACTAGCCTTGAGAATACTGGTCTGCTCGCGGAGCTCGAGCGTGTCTATGAGAGTACGACCGGAATGGATCTTCAGTTCATCGCTCAGGGGACGGGCCAATCCCTCGACACCGCACGGCGTGGGGACGTCGATCTGGTGCTCGTCCACTCACCTGGGCTTGAGAAAGAATTCGAAGATGAGGGCTACGGGATCAACCCGCGTTGCATAGCCTACAACTACTTCATCATCGTCGGGCCAAGGGATGACCCGGCGGGGATAGCGGGTATGGATCCTGTGGAGGCGTTTAAGACGATCTACATCGCTGAAGAGAACAACACGCCCGGTGTGGCCTTCGTATCCCGGGGCGACAACTCAGGAACCCACAACCAGGAGAAGGCGCTCTGGGAGGAGGCGGGCTATGACTACGAAGGTGGTGTCCTGGAGGGTGCCGGGGCCTGGTATATCGATGCGGGCAAGGGCATGGGGGATACCCTGATCCTCGCAAACGAGAAGAACGCCTACACGCTCACCGACGAGGGGACCTACCTCTCGTTTGCCGATCGGCTGGCACTGGTGCCGGTCATCGAGGAGGGCACAGAGCTCATGAACCGCTACAGTGCGATCGCGGTCAACCCCGCGAAATACCCTGATACGAATGCGCAAGGAGCCGCGGACTTCACCAACTGGCTCATCTCCGATGAAGGAAAGCAGCTGATCGGTGACTTCGGGAAGGCCGAGTTTGGAAAGTCGCTCTTCATCCCGCTCTACGCGCCCGAGTGCACCGAACCGCCGTTCAACTGCACCTGCGCAGAGCCGGTGACTGCGTAAAACCCCACTAGACCAGGAAGTCACGAGATCAGAGGGGCGGGTGAGGGAACAATGGTGAACGAGAGTCCGGTCATCGAGGGGTTCATCGAGGCCATCAGGCTCATCATCACCCTCGATCCGCAGGTCGTCGAGATCACCATCCGATCGCTCTACGTCTCCCTCACCGCCACCTTCTTTGCCGCCCTGATCGCCCTCCCCCTCGGTGCGCTCATCTACTTCTACGAGTTCCGGGGGAAACATGCGGTCGTCTCGACACTGCAGACACTGTATGCGCTCCCGACCGTCATCGTGGGCCTGGTCATGTTCCTCCTCCTCTCAAACATCGGGCCGTTTGGGTTCCTCCGCCTCCTCTACACCCCGAACGGCATGGTCGTCACCCAGACGATCCTCATCATACCGCTTCTTATGGGGCTGACGGTCTCGGCTCTCTCAGGGATCGATCGGGATAAGCGCTATACGATCACGGCGCTCGGCGCAAGCAGGTTTCAGACGATCACCACCATCATCATAGAGTCCCGGTTTGCAGTCATGTCAAGCGTCCTTCTGGGGTTCGGTCGAGCGATCTCAGAGGTGGGGACGGTGATGATCGTCGGCGGCAACATCCGTGGTGCAACCCGCGTCCTCACCACCGCGATCGCACTCAACACGTCGATGGCGAACTACTCGATGTCGATTGCGCTCGGGATCATTCTCCTTGCGGTGGCGCTCGGTGTGAACATCACTCTTTCCCTGGTGCAACGGAGGTAGAGATACCATGACGATCATTGAGGCACGAGAGGTCAGGAAGGTATACGGCGATCTGGAGGTTCTCCACGGCGTCAACATCTCGGTTCAGGAGGGGGAGATCCTCGGGCTCATCGGCCCGAGCGGCTCGGGGAAGAGCACGCTTCTGCGGGTCCTCGACCTGATCGAGCCGCTGAGCGGCGGAGAGCTCTCGATCTTTGATGTCGATACGGTGAGAGAACGTGGCCGCTGGCTCGATCTTCGCCGCCGGATGGGGATGCTCTTCCAGAGACCGATCGTCTTTAACGCGTCGGTCTACGATAACGTCGCGATGGGGCTTCGCTACCGGGGGACCCCCCGCGACGAGATCGGCCGGAGGGTGGAAGAGGCGCTTGAGGCGGTCGGGCTCTCCCACTACATCAAGAGCAGGGCAACCGATCTCTCGGGCGGCGAGCAGCAGCGGGTGGCGTTATCGAGGGTGCTCGTGACGGATCCTGAGATCCTCTTCCTGGATGAACCGACGGCGAACCTGGATCCGGGCTCTACCGCTACGATCGAGGCGATCGTAGCGCGCATGAATCGCGAGAAGGGGATCACCGTCCTGATAAGCACCCACGATCTCGCGCAGGGGCAGAGGCTCGCCGACCGTGTTGCGGTGATCATCGAGGGGACGATCGCCCAGACAGGCTCGCCCCGCGAGATCTTCCACGAGCCAGAGGGGCAGAAGATAGCTAAGTTCGTGGGGATCCAGAATATCATCCCCGCCCGGGTCGTCTCCCGGGAGGGGGGGCTCACCACGGTGGAGGTGGATGGAAGGCGCATCGTCTCGGCGACACCGGTCTCGACCGAGGAGGTGATGGTTGTCATCAGGGGCGAGGATATATCCCTGCATCGGAGGGAGCCCGGCTATGAGGAGGCCGAGAATCTCTTCCCCGCCAGAGTAACCGCGATCGAATCTCTGGCGCCCTTCGTGAACGTGACTGTGGACTGCGGGTGCAGGCTCATCGCGCTGGCGACTGCGAGGAGGGCAGAGGCCCTCGAACTCGGGGTCGGTATGGAGATCTGGGTCTCCCTCCCGGCAAAGGTGGTCCACCTGGTCCCGGGAGAGGAGATCGGGTGAGGCATGGCAACACTCGGGGGTAAACTAATAAAAATTAACAAGCCCTGTAAGGTAGCTGATTGACAAACAGGTAAGTTTAAGACCAGGGTTTGTCTAAAACATATTTTATGAGACCACGACATCTCAGCGCGCTTCTCTGCCTTCTCGTAGCCGCCGCAGTCCTGTTCTGCGGCTGCACGGGAACGGAGGAGCCCCAAACCCCTGTGCCGCCGGCACCCGGCGATAGTGTCCAGGTGAAGATCTTCCATGCCGGAAGCCTGACCGGCCCGTTTGAGAAGGTGAAAGCAGAGCTTGAGGCGGAACACCCCGGTGTCACGGTCCTCCTCGAACCTGCCGGTAGCGTCGACTGTGTCAAAAAGATCACCGAGAACGGCAAACCCGCCGATGTTCTCGCCTCCGCCGACTACGCCCTCATCCCAGAGATGATGATGCCGGAGCATGCCGACTGGTATGTCACGTTCGCGAAGAACCGGATGGTGCTCGCCTACTCAAGCGAGAGCAAGTACGCTGACGAGATCACCGCCGAGAACTGGTACGAGATCCTCGACCGTGACGGTGTCCGGTGGGGCTTCTCCGACCCGAACGCCGACCCCTGCGGCTACCGTGCCCCGATGGTGATCCAGCTCGCCGAGGAGTACTACGGAGATGATACGATCTTTGAGACCCTTGTCAGCGCCCACAGCAACATTGCGGTCACCGAGGAGGATGGCGTCTACACGATCCATGCCTCTGACCCGAAGCCTGACGGCGCTACCC
>MTBK01177912.1_pt1 | contig 18136 bp, 16 predicted proteins | sample 1535981 | NCBI WGS metagenome assembly MTBK01 (sample SAMN06109225, study PRJNA356200) | anaerobic digester metagenome | isolation source: biogas reactors fed with pig manure or primary and secondary sludge | place: Spain | collected 2016-06-30 | reverse complement strand
TTTTTGGTCATGTTCGCCTCCCCGGTGAGATGAACGCGGCGCAGCTTTCCGTAGTCTTCGTGAGATGCGTCACCAGTCTGAATTAGTAGAACCCATATATTATCAACGAGACACAAAGTTATACCTACGACCATGTTGATATAGTCTTATTAATTATTTCAAAAATCAATCGCCTTACTATAGAATAGACGACGCATCTCTTGAAACGATCATCTCTACCCTGGCGATTTATATAGGAAGTTTTAAATGCTAGCAGTTGTAATGTAGGGAGCGTTACGCCCCGCCCGGGGATCATATATATATAGGGGGCCGGCATGAACTGTGCCCCCCAGACCAGATGGTGGAATAAAGGACAGAGAGATACGGACATGGCAGAAGATACCCGCAAGCAGCAGCTCCTTGAGCTGTTCACGACCATCACAAACAAGAAGACAATCGTTGAGCCGATGAGGAAGGTCCACGGCACACTCCGGGATCGCGATGCTGTTGAGCGCGAGATCGCCTTGATCGTGCGTGAAATCCTCGATCAGGGCTATTTCAAGACAAAACTCACCCCACGGCAGCTTGCAAAGCTCGTCGTTGCGTACTATGACGGCAAAAATGATACGGAGATCGCGAGAGCGCTCGGCGACGAGAAGCTGAGCAAGACCGTGGCGCGCGCACGGGTTCGCCTCAAACTCTTCAGGGATCTCGACTTCAAGATGCCGTTCGACCGCGAGCTGATGGTGAAGCTCCTCGAATCAGGGAAGATTATGAAGGAGATCAGCGAGGAACTGGATGTAAGTCCCTCCACACTCCGTGAGTACCGCCATGTGATTGAGCAGCAGGATGACACCACCCTGGATCCCTACCTTGAGAGGATCAGGGATGTGATGGAGGATCGCGACCTATCCGAACATATGACGCGTGGTGTCATCAACGACGGCCTGAGTGAGGCCATCGATGTCGCTGAAGCGATCGATATGGGAGAGTTCTGAACTTCCGGGTCCACCTGTTTACCGAACATTTTTCAATGAGCAGATCGATCTCTTCTCCATGAGGTTGACATGGCTTGGTCACGCATGTTTCTGTCTTGAGGGATCGCGGAAGGTTCTCATCGACCCTTTCATCCCCGAGGGTACGCTCCCGGTGGATCCTGATATCGTTGCAGTGACGCACGCCCATGCAGATCACCTGGGCATGACGGTGCAGCTCGGTAAGAGGACGGTCGCCATCAACGAGATAGCAAAGTACCTGGCAGCGAAGGGCATCTCCGCCGAACCCATGAACATAGGCGGTAGCATCACAGTGGATGGTGTCCGGTTTACGATGACTCCCGCTCTCCACTCATCATGGCTGGAGGATGAGGGCATGGGCTTTTACGGCGGCACCGCCGCGGGGTTCGTCATCGATATGGACGGCACCAGCGTCTACCATGCCGGTGATACGGCGCTCTTCTCTGATATGCAGCTTATCCGGGATCTCTACCGGCCGGATGTGGCGCTCCTCCCCATCGGCGGACGCTACACGATGGGGCCCGAGGAGGCGATGGTAGCGGCCCGGTACATCGGGGCAGAGCTCGTGATCCCTATGCATTATAACACCTTCCCTGCCATCGAGCAGGATGCAGGGAAATTCAAGCAGGCCATCGAGCGGACGACATCGATCAGGGTCCGTGTTCTCTCGCCGGGCGAGGGGATCGATATAGGCCCCGGGAGCACCGGAGAGTGAGGGCGAGCCCCTCCCTTCAGGGAATTGCAGGTGTTGGAATTAACCGCGTTTTCGCTCTCTCCGGATCTCTTTTTAGAAGATGCCCGGGATCCAGAATTTTGAGGGGGCGGGGCCTTACTTCGCTGCCGCTTATCCCTCGCCTTTCGCCTTTGCTGCGGCCCGGCCGATCCAGATCGTTGCGGCAACAGCGATTATCGTCACTACAATGGCATACACCAGCATCGCAGCGAGCGTACTTCGATCTCCAAAGAAGATCTTGAAGAGCTCCTGGATGGCTCCGTTCCACGCAAGAGCGGCAACAAGGCCGAATGCTGCCGTAATAAGAGCAGATATCTTCTCGATAACCTCTACCTTAAAAGACATACTGCACTGGTATGTGGAGCGGCGGATAAATGTATCGGCCATGACCTCTGTTTTGCCTCTGCAGGGAGATCTTTTCTACCGGCAGGGGTAGCGCATGACGGGGTTCCCCATGAGACCGGGGCAAAGGGTGAGGTTCTTTGAGGGGCACCTCCGGTGCCGGCGAGGATCGGTGCAGCAGGCTACTGCATCTCATGAGGCCGCTGCACCGGGCAGTGGCCGGCGGATCGATCCCGCCCCGGAGAGCGTCGCCGCGTGCAAAAAAAGAAGGGGGGGTTCTTACTTGAAGATGTCGAAGATCTGGTCGTCGCCGGTAGCGGCAAGCCGCTTGCGCTCGGTATGCTCCTCGACAAGCGCAAGAACCGGGAGTTCCATATCCACACCCGGGGTGTGACCGAACATCTCCTGGAGGTCAACCTGCAGCGCATGCATGAAGAGCGAGTTCGGGATATCCATCGCGCAGTGTTCCTCGCACTGGCCACAGTTGATGCATGAATCGGCTATGTGAGCGTAGCGGATCAGGTGGAACATGAACGGTGGCGGGATCCGCCCGGGCTCGACCAGGTAAGGCTTCTTCGTGCTGCACTCGACGCAGTAGCAGATCGGGCAGTTCTCGATGCAGGCGTAACACTTGATGCACCGGGAGGTGGCGTCCATGATCTTCTTCAGGCGATCCTTGCCCTCACCGAGCTCCTCGAAGTAGCGTTTTCGCCACTTGTCGCCGAGTTTCAGCATGGCCCCCTCGACCTTGCCGCGGATCTCGAGCGCCTTCGGAGGCACGGCACCGGTATTGACGACTCCGGCCGCGATAGCCGCATCGAGCAGGTTTGCGCCCTTCTCGGAGCAGACCTCGACGAACGTGGCATTGCCGGCCTTATCACCGATGACGCCCCAGTTTCCGCAGGCGAGATCGGCCTGGCGCGGAATCTTCATCTTGCACCGGCGGCAGTTTGACCGGCGACCGTATCCCTCATCCTCGAGGTCGTCCATCGAGATGCCCTTGTGCTGGCCATCCTTCGTCACGATGATGAACTGACCCTTATCGATCTCCTCCTTGACGACATCGTCAGGGTCGACCTCGAACTTATCAGCGATCATCTTCCGGGCGGTCACGGGGCTTACCGTACCGCCGCAGTTGAGGCCGATCATAAGGACGTTGTCCAGGTTGATCTGCTTGCGCTTCGCAAGTTCGTATATCCCCATCGCGTCGCAGCCCTTCACCGTCACGGCGATCTTCATGTTCTCGGCGCCATCAAGGTAGTTCTTGAAGAGCTTCGAGAGCAGGAGCGTCCCGCAGTGGAGTGAACCGGCAGTCTCCGCGATATCAGCGGGATCGGTGATAAGCACAGGCACGGCATCATAGATGTCCTGCCCCTTCTTGACCGCAAGAACAGCGTCCACCATGCCACTCTCGAGTGCATGCGTCAGCAGAGCGGTGACCGCTCCACCACACTCGCCCCTCTCCTGGCAGGCGGCGTCGGCTGCCCATGCGTAGACTGTGTCTCCTTTTGCTACCATCTTCAGGCCTCCGTAATCTTATCGACCCTTACAGAACAGGCCTTGAACTCCGGGATCTTTGCTATCGGGTCAAGGGCGTTGTGGGTCAGTATGTTTGCTGCACACTCGGCAAAGTGGAACGGCATGAACATGACACCCTTCATGATGTCAGGGGTCACCTTCGCCGGGGCTTCGATGGATCCACGGCGGGTGGTTACACGCACGATCTCCTTGTTCTGGATGCCGAGTTCTTCTGCATCCCCGGTGTTGATCTCGATCCAGCCAGTCGGAACCTCTGTGTCGAGAGTCTCGGACCGGCGGGTCATGCTGCCGGTGTGCCAGTGCCAGATGATACGCCCGGTCGTGAGCACGAACGGGTACTCCTCGTCGGGAACTTCCGCCGGCGGTTTCCACTCGAGCGGGGCAAAGACACCGATGCCGTCGGGGTGGGAGAACTTCTCACGGTGGAGGATCGGGGTTCCCGGGTGGTCCAGGGATGGGCAGGGCCAGTGAAGCGCCTCAGGCCGCTCAAGCCGCTCGTAGGTCATGCCGTGATAGGACGGTGTAACCTCAGCGACCTCCTTGAAGACATCTTCAAGGCTCTGGTAGGGGAACTGCTCCGCATAGCCCATCTTTGCAGCGAGCTCGCAGAAGATCTGCCAGTCTTCCTTCGCTTCGCCCGGGGCTTCCTGGGCTTTGCGCCAGAGCTGGACGCGCCTCTCGGTGCTGGTCTGGGTGCCACCGCGCTCCGCATAGCAGGCCGCGGGCAGGACGACGTCGGCGAGTTCGGCGGTCTCGGTCAGGAAGATATCCTGCACGACGAGGAACTCCAGGTTCTCGATGGCTTCCCTGACGTGGTTGAGGTCCGGGTCGGAGAGCATCGGGTTCTCGCCCATTATGTACATGCACTTGAGTTCGCCGGGGTTGTCGGTCAGGACGTTCATCATGACGGTGACCTCGTAGCCGTTCTTCGGCTCACAGATACCGTCCGGGAAGCCCCAGGCATCGGCGAACTTCTTGTGGGCGGCCTCATCGATGACCTTCTGGTAGCCGGTGAAGACGACCGGGAGAGCCCCCATGTCACAGGCGCCCTGAACGTTGTTCTGGCCGCGGAGTGCGTTCACACCGGAACCGGGCTTGCCCAGGTTGCCTGTGAGCATCTGGATGTTAGCGACCGAGCGGACGTTGTCGACACCGACGGTGTGCTGGGTGATGCCCATCGAGTAGAGGATGGCGCCGGGCTTCGTGGTGCCGAACCACTCTGCGGCCTGCCTGAGCTGGTCAGCAGGGATGCCGGAGAGCTTTGAGACGTTTTCAGGGCTGTAGTCCTCTTTCATGACGACTTCCTTGAGTTTCTCGAAGTCCCGGGTTCTCTTTTCGATGAACTCCTTGTCCTCCCAGCCGTTCTTGATGATCTCCTGCATCATGCAGTTGAGTATGGCGACGTCGGAGCCGGAGACAAACTGCATGTAGAGGTCGGCCTGGCGGGCGGTCGGCGTGTAGCGCGGGTCAGCGTATATGATCTTCGCGCCGTTCAGCTTCGCCTGAACGATCTTGCGTCCGATCAGGGGGTGTTGCTCGAATGTGTTGCTCCCGAGTACGAAGACACATTTCGACTCGGCGATGTCAGGAATAGAGTTTGTCATCGCACCGGACCCGAACGATGCGGCAAGGCCCGCGACGGTGGATGCGTGGCAGAGCCGGGCGCAGTGATCGATGTGCCGGGATTTAATGACGCCACGGGTGAACTTCATCATGAGGTAGTTCTCCTCATTTGAGACCCTGGCCGATGCGAGTGAAGCGAACTCATCGGGCTTGTATGATTTGAACTTCTGAGCGATCAGATCATACGCCTCATCCCAGGTCGCCTCAACAAACTTGCCATCTTTCTTGATCAGCGGTTTTGTAAGGCGGTCCGGGCTGTTCACGAACTCATGAGCATAGGTACCCTTGGGGCATACCCTACCCTCGTTGACGGGTGAGCGGGTGTATGGTTGTGTGCCGACAACCTTTCCATCCTTCACCACGAGGTTGAAGCTGCAGCCCGTACCACAGTACGGGCATGTTGTCTGTACGTACTTGAGTTCCATGGTAAAACCTCGGATATGTATAAATTCTAAGTTAGGGATATTTAATAGTAGTGATTAACATCCATCTTTATATAGAAATGCCCCCGGCCTCTTCGTCCGGCATACCTGTGTGGACGGCGGGGGGGACATACTGTGGTCTTGCAAATAACTCTGGATTACAGCGCCTTTTTCCTCGGCAGGCCAATATAATTACAGGAAATAATCGAGCCAGATCTCTATCCGGCATAAAATCCGGGTGTATATGTCGATGCACCGGTCCCACACTTCGCGGCTCCATTTTCTCTCCCGCGGCATTTTCCTCACTTTTCTCTTGAATGTAGCCGGGGTGTTCTTTCCTGCCCTCCTCCGGGGCTATACCTGGAACGTTATACCTTCAGTATCTTCCGTATTCCTTCGAATCAGGCTGCTCTGAAGCATTTTCTTGATGGAGGATCTTTCGCCTTTCAGATGATCAGCAAAGAGACCCCAGCGTTAATCAACCCGGGCACAATGTCAACCAAAAGTACTTATCAAAACTAAAACAATCACCGGCATCGATTACCTCAGGGTTCATCTGCCCGGTGGATCATCCGGGCAGGATCCAGCGGCGCGGTCGATATCTCCGGGGGAAATCGGTGCGGGTTTGATGATCGCGGGCGTACCGATAGGCCGCGTGAGCCATCGCATCGCCCTGGATCAGGGATTTATGCCAGGTGTCGGGGCAGAGGCACTGCGGCACCTCATACTTCAACGTGAAAAAGCATGAGTGATATGTGCCGGGAACTTCTCTTTTAGGGCAGCGCGCCCTCTCGTGAGGCGGCAGGGGTGCGAGGGGATTGATCGTCGCCCTGCACGGGAAGTGCCCCGCTACCCCATAACGATCTGCACGGCTGTCGGGTATCGGTTCATGATGGCATGCACGATGGGTTTTGCTATCCAGAGCCTCCCGCCATGCATCCTCCTGAGAGGACTGATCTCTTCCAGGCGCTGGAGTGCCTGCAGGGCGGCCTCATCAGCGAGGAAGAAACTGTCCGGGACCGTTGAGTCGAAGTAAAAGAGGATCGGGAGCCGGAGCTCTCTCTGCAGTTCTCCCGGGAGGGTCTGCTCCATCCGGAGGAGGACATCCCTGTCGAAGTTGTACTCAGCCCCGCCTCTCGTAACCGACGATGGGTGCTCCTCTCTCAGGAGAAGAGAGAGGCGTTTTCGTTCCGTGACGATCCCATCGTTGATCCTGCCTATCTCGAGCCGCATCCACCTCAGGATGGTCGACTCATCGCCTGCTGATGGTTGCACCCGCATATATGGCACCAGGTGATGGTTTTTCCCTTGGAGGGATTAAGAGATCAATCTCTGCCATGCGGTATATACCTTGACACCGGAGCCTCTCCGCGACTGTGATGCTTCCGGCGCTATTCCCCCGGGAACCTGCCGCAATACGCTCTTTCCCGGACCCGGGAGCCAGGGCCCCGGGCGAGAGCATCTCTCAGCCTCAACCCGGGCATCCCCCGTGCGCCATATGATGAGGCGCGATCCCGCGCGTCACCGATATGCCTGAACCCGGGGGTGCTGCCCCTCTTCAAGGCCGCTCCGGCGTGCGCCGCCAGCGCGGAGATCCCGGCACGCGTGTCGGGCCGGCCGGCGAGTACCTCCGCTCAAGGCCTGCTCTTCCAGGCCCGGGGGTTTTGCGGCCCATATCCCGATAGTACCATCGACCGGGTATCGCCTGACCACGCGAAGAGGAGCGCCCGGCACCTAACCCCCTCCTCCGCAGCAGATCATTCTGGAGCGGAGGCCCGCACGCCATCGGCATCCATGATTAGACGCATCTGCCGACCGTGTGGCAGAGGGGTATTCCTGGAGGGCGCATTATGCCCTGGCATACGGCCGCGAAGGGGAGCGCTGCCATACCGATCCGCCGATCTCCGCGCTCCACCACCAATATCTATATATCCAGAACACTACCTTAAGGTTAGCCTCAGCGATCCAATCACCCTGGGGCCGTTTCACAGACCAGGAGAGAGTAAGATGGCAGGAATTGAAAGGAGGCCGTACAGAACAGTATGGCAGGATTTTGACGACCTCATGGCCGAGATGGAGAGCAGGTTTCAATCCATGCTCGGGGGAATCGGCACACGAGGGGAAGAGATCAGGGGCCGGGTTGTCCCGTTGATCCGTGACTTCCGCGTGGATGTCCGGGATCACGAGGATGAAGTGATCGTTGTTGCCGACCTCCCCGGAGTCGAGAAAGAGGATGTCGCTGCCAGGCTCCTCGATCCGCGGCACCTGGAGATCTCAAGCCGGCGCGCGGGCGAGACCGCGGAGGAGGCCACTGATTTCTTCATGCGGGAACGTATGTACGGCCAGATGAGCCGCACGGTTATGCTTCCCGCCGAGGTGACCGAGGAGGGTTCCACCGCTTCATTCAAGAATGGGGTTCTCGAGGTCAGGTTGAAGAAAGTGCCGGCCGAGACCGGGGCAATGATCCCCATCGAGTAACCTCACTTAATATACCCCTACCATTTTTGCCCGGGCAGTCCACAACGCAGATCCGGGCCCCGGGGGGAGCGCATCTTCTAAATGGTATAGCCTCTTTCACGCCGGGCGCGTGATGCAGCAACCGCACAGGGATTTTAGATGCGATTGATCCGGGATGCGCACCCTCCAGAGGTCTTCTGGTCCGAAGAGAACAGAGAGATAGCACACTGGCGCCGGCGCCCGGAGGGGTGATTCTCCCTCGATTGCTCTCTGCGGATGGCATGCACATGCCAGGAGAGGCGCCGGCAGCGGCCGTGTCAGGTGACCGGCACAAATAAGGCTGATCGCAAACATCTTCTATGCAGGTAGAATCAAAGCATCTTAAAGCGATAAAACCTGCTTGCCGTGACAGTTCACCGGTTTTAACCGGCGACAGTCAGTCTTGAGCGTGATCCTGCTATGATGGAGAAGAGTAAAAAGGTCAAGGACTACATGACCTACGACGTCGTCACCGTAAACGCCCACGGGACGGTCCGGGATGTCACCGAAGCCATAAAAAAGACACACCATGACGGTTTTCCAGTCGTGGATGACTCAAAAGAGGTGGTCGGCTACATATCGGCCCGGGATCTCCTCTTTGTCCACCCGGCAACACCCATAGAGCAGGTTATGTCCCGCCACCTCATCGTCGCCGATCCGGATATGAGCGTGAACGATGCGGCCCGCGTCATATTCCGTTCCGGCATCCAGAAACTCCCGGTCATCGACGAGAACAATAAACTCATAGGGATCATATCGAACGCCGATGTTATAAGATCCCAGATCGAGCATGTCTCGCCCGATAAGGTCTTCAAGTTCATCGAGACCCTCAAAAAACTCTACGGGGTCGAACCGGCGTTAAGGAGGGGATCGGTCCCGATCAACGACCTCCTGCCTACCCAATCAAAGATATACGAGGACGAACTCGAAGGGCGTATGTACGAGATCAAGAAGGGGCTCGCCGAGCCCCTAATCGTGGTCAGGCGGCCGGGCCGCTGGATCCTTGTCGATGGGCATCACCGGGCTATAGCGGCTAAGAGGCTCGGGATCACGAACCTGGACGCCTACATCATCGAGGTCAGGGAGAACATCGAGCTCGGGATGGAGCGGACGGCACGGTCGATGAATCTCAATACTCTCGACGACATAAAGGTGCTCGATTACGCCCGCCATCCTCTCGTCGCACTGACACATCGGCTTGTGCGGCACGGATAGCCGCACCCGTATGTTATGTGAGGCGATCCTGAGCCTTGCGCGAAGTCCGTAACCCTGCTCTCCGCGGGTATGAAAACCCCCTCCGGTATGAGGAGCGGCCGCTCAAAGGGATCGCTATTGCCGGTACAGGCTGATAATAGCCGGTTTTTGTTCTCATCCATGAGCTGCCGGCCCGGCGCACTTCTTTCATGCATCTCTGCATGCTGCGGGTGTGCGTACAGGAAGGTGCAGGCGATCGCCCGGGGCATCAGGGCTTCGCGGTCTCCCCTGCCCCGCCCGGTGAATGGCCATCGTTGCCCGGACCGTGGGCAGTTCTCGGGGAGACTTCGTATGCACTGATCCACTACGAGCCTTCTGTCCTGGCGTCGTAGCCCTCGTTTAAGATGTGTTCTTTTACCACCGTCCCCTCCGGGATGATTACCCCCGGCCAGACCCTGATCCCGGAGTGGACGACCACACCGGTCTTTAAGACCACATGCGGCCCGATGACCGTGTCGTGCTCGATGTTGCACCCGGTGCCTACGAGTGTATCGTTATCGATTATGCTCCCGCTGACTGTACTGTCCCTCCCGATCACCACCCGGTTGTAGATGGACGACGAGAAGATCTTGACGTTGCTCTTTATGATGCATCCTTCCCCGATGCTGGTGTACGGCCCGATGACGACATCCTCCTCGATGATCGTCCCGGCGCCTATCGATACAGGTCCGATCACCCGGGAGTGAGTGGCAACCGAGACGTTGTTGCCTATCTGGGCGGGGCCCATGACCCGGGCTCCCTTGATGTATAGATCGCCGGATATGTCCGTGAACCCGATATCCTGCAGCTTCCAGCGCTCTGCCTCCCTGAGCGACCGCGGACTCCCGACATCCGACCAGTTGCCGCGGGCGAGCCAGGCCTTCAGTGTATACCCCTTCTCCATAAGTTCAGGAAAGAGGTTCCTTGCGAAGTCGAACTTCTCGCCCGTCGGTATATGGTCAAAGACCTCCGGGCTACAGACGTACATCCCGGTGCTCGCCAGGTTAGAGAAGATCTCTCCCGGACTCGGTTTCTCCTTGAACCGCTTGATCTGGTACTTCGCATCGATCTCGGCTATACCGTACTCGGTGGGATCGTCGATGCTGATCAGCCCTATGGTTGTGATCGAGCCGCTGGCGAGGTGTTCGCGGTAGAACTCAAGCAGGTTCAGGTCCACCACGTGGTCGCCGCCGACAACGAGGAACGGGCGCTCCTCGAGATACTTCTGGGCGTTCTTGACGCTCCCCGCCGTCCCGAGCTTCGTCTCCTCGTGGACGTAGGTGACGTTGACCCCGAAGAGCGATCCGTCCCCGAGCGCTCTCTCGATCGCATCGCTCATGTATCCGAGCGTGATCACCACATCAGTGAACCCGAGGTTAGAGAGGTGTGAGACCAGATGCTGGATCGAGGGTTTGTTCACGATAGGAACACAGGGCTTCGGGCGCCCGAATGTGAGGGGGCGGAGCCGTGTGCCCTCCCCTCCGCACATTATGCACACCTTCATGCCACTGCGTTGTATGCGTATCGATTTAACCCTATTGGGAGAGAAGAGGGGTCACTGCACCGGCCAGAGGGTGTGAAGCAGGATGCCATGCGCCGATGAGCGCCTGATACACTGACTGCCCTGAGATCCTGCAAAGACGCTCCGGGCAATCTTCGATGGATGACGTCCACTATACACGGATCTCCCGGCTCACGGGGCGGCCGGGGCGTGTAAATATCTCTCCTTAAACAACTGCCATAAGTCAAATGGATTATATAATTGGGCGGACTGATATTTTTATACACCCATGCAGATCGAGGAGACCGTCACCCCCTTCAAGAGGATTATACTCATTGCCATCGTCGTAGGGATAATCGCCGGCCTCGGCGCTCTCTTCTTCTTCGAGGGGTTGAAACTCGGGAGTGCATTCTTCATGGAGGGTATAGTCGGGTTCAACCTTCCGAAGGAGGGGCAGATGGTCCAGGATATCAGCCAGTGGGCCTCCCCGGAGAACCTCTGGATGATCCTTCCTGTAATCTGTCTTGGAGGGCTCCTCTCCGGCCTCCTGGTCTACACATTTGCCCCGGAGACAGAGGGTCACGGGACCGATGCAGCGATAAAGGCGTTTCATAAGGGGGGACGTGTGCGCTGGCGCATCCCGTTTATCAAGGCGGTCAGCGCCATCCTGACCATATCGACGGGAGGGAGTGCCGGGCGTGAAGGGCCGACAGCACAGATGTCAGCCGGTCTCGGATCGATCGCCGCCGATATCCTGGGGCTCCCCATACGTGAGCGGAGGCTTGCCATCGCCACCGGCATAGGCGCCGGGATCGGCACGATATTTATGGCGCCCCTGGGAGGGGCAATCCTCGCTGCGGAGATACTTTATCGACAGGATTTCGAGACCGAAGCGATCATCCCTGCGTTCCTTGCCTCCGTCATCGGATACTCGATATTTGGTCTTGTTGAAGGCTTTGAACCGGTCTTTGGCCCCTGCGCAACCTTCTGGAGCGTCCTGCAGATCCCCTTCTTCCTCCTCCTTGGCGTAACCTCAGCGGCGGTCGGCCTGATATACATAAACACCTTTTATGGGGCGGGCAGGGTATTCCGGGGGGTGTTCAGGCATCTCAACCTCCCAGATCACTTCAGACCGCTCAGCGGGGCATTCTTCACCGGCATCTTCGTCATCGCTCTTGCAGCCCTCTCGCCTGATATGGCAGTCGTCGGGTTTGCCAGCCTCGGAACCGGGTACGGATTTACACAGCTTGCCCTCTATAATATGCTCCCGATCGGGGTGCTCCTCGTCCTTCCGTTTGCAAAGATCCTGACGACATCGCTAACCATCGGCTCCGGCGGGAGCGGGGGTGTCTTTGCGCCCGGACTGGTCATAGGCGGGTCGGCAGGCGGTGGTCTTGGAGCCCTGCTACACATGGTGATCCCCGGGATTGTGCCTCTCGAATCGGTGCCGGTCTTTGTTATCGTCGGTATGATCGCCTTCTTCGGCGCGATATCTCACTCACCGATCGCGATGATGATAATGGTCACGGAGATGACCGGCGACTTCTCCCTGCTCGTGCCGGCGATGGGCGCAGTATCGGTGGCGGTCCTCCTCGTCGGCGACTCCACAATCTTTCGTGAACAGGTGCCGGACCGATCCCGATCACCTGCCCACCGGGATGAGTATATGATCGAGATCCTCCGGGACATTCACGTGGGTGATGTTATGGTGCCCCGTGACCGGATCGTCACTGTATCGCCCGGCGATAGGATAGAGCGCGTCTTCCACCTCATCGATAAGACCCTGCATACCGGGTTTCCGGTCATCGACCGGGAAGGAAGACTGGCAGGCATCGTCGCTCTCGATGATATCAGGGATAACCGGGCGAACGGCGAGCTCCTGGTGAAGGATGTCATGACATCAAGGGTCTTCACCGTTCATCATTCATGTACGCTGCAAGAGGCCCTGAACCTGATGGTTGAGCATGACATCCATCACCTGCCCGTTGTTCCGGCAGACGATCCAAGGCTGCTCTCCGGGTTCCTCTCCCGGACAGATATCATGAAGGCTTACGTCCGGAGAACGTCACAATCGACAGGAAGAAGCCGCCGCTCCGGGTCAGTTACCCTGATCGAACCGGGTGCGGCGGCGGGGAAAAACCCCGACCAGAAAGGAACGGCTGATGATTAGCAGCCGGCGCCTCCGCAGGCATGCGATAGAATCGTGAAAGAGGGGCGTCACTGTATCCCCAGTTCATGCCGCCAGAGGCGGATCCAGCCCGGACCCCTGCGCTTCACACGGGGATTCCCGAACCTTTATCTTGCGGCAGAGAGAGTTCTCTGGAGATGAAGGCGTTTGAATGTACGCTCTGCGGGAAGTGTTGCATGCATGCGGGCGCTGAACTCATCGAGGTCAAAAAGAGACTCACGAGCCGGGACTACCTCTGCCGGCAGAGGATCGGCGGCGTCACATTCCGCGCAAGTGTCGAGGAGCGGTTCCTCGATATATTCAGGGATACTTCGGAGAGCGATGCGAACCCGTCCTGGTGCCCTTTCCTGCGGGGACACCCGGAAGAAGAAGGAAAGTATGTCTGCACCATCCACGGCAGCCGCCCCTCCGTCTGCCGGACCTACATCTGCTGCAGCATGCGGATATTTGACGGGGATGGCCAGGAGGCCGGGAAGGTGAAAGGGAGGAGGAGCCTCGTCACCGAGGATGCCGGCCTGCGCATCTGCTGGGAGGAGGCGGTTGCACCGCTCGGGATCGATAACGACGTCGCCTGGCGCAGCGAGGTCACAGCGATCCTCGGCCGCGCCGGCTACCGGGTCGAGGCCTATGAGTGACCGCGGCCTCCGGCGCCTCCCGGTCATCGGTGGCCGGGTGCAATGCATGCCGGATAAGGCAGTCCCCGTCGACCGGTGCGGGCTCTGTGTCCATTCATCCCTCGTCGTCATCGGGGGGAGAGAACTCACGTCTCCGGCACGCGCCTACTGCAGCCGGTACCGGGTCACGCCGGGTGTCGATATGGCAAAAGCGGAGGCTGTCGTCTGCGACGATGCCCGGGGAGAGGGATTTCGGAGCATCACGAGCATCATAAGCTGAACGCACCGGCCCGGCGGGCAGATATTATGTGATTCCTGGATACGCATGGAGGGAAATCATCTCCGCCAGAATTCCCAGGGGCGCTTCGTCTGGAATGGAACGCCCTTCGCCTCCTTAATCCAGTCGGTCTCGATGGTGTGGTGAACCAGGTGGACCTCGTTGCGGAGCTCGGTGAGGATCTCTTTGACGCCCTCAAGTTCGCGCTGTAGATGGTCCAGATCTTCAAAAGAGCGGCGCTGCCGTAAAGGTGACGTCCTGCCGTCCTTCTGGCAGGCAAGGCCGGCCTCGATCAGTTCAAGGATCGCCTCGTTCCGGTCGAGCGCGTGCTCCCTGGCAAACCGATCGATCTGCTCCAGCAGGCCGGGATCGAGTGCAAACGAGTACCTCATCATTTTTACGAGGATCCTGTTGGTCTCTCTGCTGATTATAGTGTCTGACACGACCTTTTTTAGGAGGCGCGAGTCTCTAATGAGTCTGGCTTCTGGATGCCGCCGCACCGGGCCGGCGGCATCCACCTGCACAACCATGGCCACACGGGGAAAAAAGAATATCCGGGCCTCAGGAAATCTGCCCGGATTCAACTGATATGTTCCATACTGTATCCTTTCTGGGCGAGCAGTTCCTTCACCCGTTCGCGATGGTTGCCCTGCAGCTCGATCGAGGAGTCTTTGACCGTGCCTCCGCAGGCAAGCTTCCCTTTCAGGAATTTCGAGAGGTCTTCGAGATCGATGTCGTAGGGATCGAGCCCCTCGATGACCGTGACCTCTTTTCCATACCGCCGCCGGTTTATCTTTACGCTGATTCTCTGCTGTTCCTTTGCAACTTCTTCACAGATACATAATTCTTTTGGCAGTCCGCAGGTCGAACATATCCCACCGTTCATTGCATGTACCTTTCAGCTCTCGTTATATATTATTTGGCATGCTCAGTCGCTGATAGCACAGAGATCGCACCCCCGGGAGATTACCTGGTCAGGCCGGCTCCGGTAGCGGTAGACGGTGACTCCCTTGCACCCGAGGTCATGGGCGAGGGAGAATACGCGGGCGATCTCGCCCGGGGTTGCCAATTCCGGGAGGTTTACCGTCTTTGATACGGCGTTGTCCACGTGTTCCTGGAATGCCGCCTGCATCCGAACGTGGTGTTCGGGTGCGATCTCGATGGCTGTCCTGAAGAGTTCCTGAGTGAGATCCCCAAGAGGAAGCCCCTCGATGGTCCCGCAGCGCCGCACGTGCTCCGCCACATCTCTCCCGCCGGCGGTCTCTGGCAGGAGTTCATGGATGAGGCCGCTTACGATATTGACCGGCTGTCCATCGATCGTCCGCGTGCAGGCAAAGGAGAAGACCGGTTCAATACCGCTCGTCGTCCCGGCGATGAGATGGAGCGAGCCCGTGGGGGCGATGGTGGTGACGGTGGCGTTTCGCATATCCCCTGAGTAGATAGACCCTTCAATCGCCGGAAACGAGCCCTTCACGGCCCCGAGTTCCTCTGATCTCTCACGAGCAGTGGCCTGGATGCTCCCCATCAGACTCCCGGCGAGGCGGAGCGCTTCACGGGACTCGTAGGGTATACCGAGGCGTATGAGCGCTTCGCTGAATCCCATGACACCGAGGCCGATCTTCCGGGTGGCAAGGGTCCGCTCCCGGATCTCGGGTAGGGGGAAGCGGTTGACGTCTATGACCGCGTCAAGGAAGTCTATGCCGCACCGGACGGTGGCGGCCAGCAGGTCGGAATCGATCTCGTGCCTCCTGACGCACCGGGCGAGGTTGACGCTCCCGAGGTTGCAGCTCTCATAGGGGTAGAGGGGCTGCTCGCCGCAGGGGTTGGTCGCCTCGATGAGCCCGAGGTGTGGTGTGGTGCTTCGCCGGTTGATCTCGTCAAAGAAGAGCATCCCCGGCTCACCGGAGAACCAGGCCGATGTGGCTGCGAGGTGCCAGAGCGACCCCGGGTCTATGCTCCTCCATATGCTGCCATCGCGGGGGTTCGTAAGTTCATAGCCCCTCCCGGCCGCCAGGCACTCGAAGAACCGGGCGTCGATGCCTACCGATATGTTGAAGTTTGAGAGGCCGCCGGCCTGCTTGGCGGTTATGAACTCCTCGATATCTGGATGGGAGGCCGCAAGAACCCCCATGTTTGCCCCCCGTCGCCGGCCGCCCTGCCTGACCGCCCCGGTCGCCGCATCAAAGACCTTCATGAACGAGACCGGGCCGCTTGCAGCGCCCATCGTCCCGCTGACGATATCACCCCGGGGCCGGAGGCGGGCAAACGAGAACCCGGTCCCGCCCCCTGACTTATGGATGAGCGCCATATTGGTGAGGGTTCTAAAGATCCCTTCGAGGCTGTCCTCAACCGGGAGGACGAAGCAGGCCGAGAGCTGTCCGCCTGCCATGCCGGCGTTCATCAGTGTGGGGGAGTTCGGGAGGAAGAGGAGGTCTGAGATGAGCGAGAAGAACTCGCGGGACCGTGCCGGGCCGCCCACGAGATCGGCAACCCGGGAGAAGAGGCCGTCCGGTGTCTCGCCGGGGAGGAGGTAGCGGTTTTTGAGGAGGAGACGGGCGGCGGGGGTAAGCTCCATACCGCAGAGATTGAACCCCGGCCTTAATAACCCGTCGTGCCCAACTCTCCTGCCAGCAATGTCTCTTATAGTGCTCGGAACTGCATCCCACGTGGGAAAGAGCGTGACGGTGACGGCGCTCTGCCGTGCTCTCCATCGCCGCGGGATCCCGGTTGCGCCGTTCAAATCCCAGAACATGAGTCTCAACTCCTACGTCACGGCCGATGGGAGCGAGATCGGGATGGCCCAGGCCGTGCAGGCCTTCGCCGCGGGCGTCGAGCCCGTGGCCGATATGAACCCGATCCTCCTCAAACCGAAGGGTGACCGTAGATCCCATGTGGTGATGCTCGGCCGGCCCTATAAGGATGTGCGGATCCACGACTACTACATCGAGACCGATCTCCTCTTTTTGGAGGCGATTGCGGCGTTTGAGCGGTTGCAAGGGCGCTATGGGCACGTGGTGGTGGAGGGGGCCGGGGGAGCGGCTGAGGTGAACCTCTACGACCGCGATATAGCAAACATAAGGCTCGCCCGGCATCTCGGTCTCCCGATCGTTCTTGTCGCTGATATCGAGCGCGGCGGGATCTTTGCACAGGTCTACGGGACGCTCGCCCTACTCCCCGATGATATAAGGCCGCTCGTCGTAGGGACGATCATCAACAAGTTCCGGGGCGATCTCGGATTCTTCGCGTCCGGGGTGGAGATGCTTGAGGAACTCACGGGCGTGCCGGTCCTCGGGGTGGTTCCTTACGCGGATATACCTCTTCCGAGCGAGGACTCGCTCTCGCTTGAGGACAGAGGCCGGCCGGCGGCCGGGAACGCTGTACGGATCGCTGTCATCCGATTCCCGGGTATCACAAACTTCACCGACTTTGAACTCCTAGAGCGCCACGCCACGGTGGATTACGTCCCGCCGGGGGCGACGCTCGCCGGCTATGACTGCATAATCCTCCCCGGGACGGAGAGTATTGTAGAGGATCTCAATGTGCTCAAACGAGCGGGGACGGGGGAGGAGCTCAGGCTCGCCCGGGAGCGGGGTATCCCTGTCATAGGGATCGCCGGCGGCTACCGGATGCTCGGCCGCCGGATAATCGATGAGGATGCAGGGTACGAGGGCTTCGGGCTCCTCGACGTCGTCACGAATTCGACCGCCTGCCGGGAGGCTGCGGCACAGGTCAGGCGCCGGGCGACCGGCCCCGGCCCGATACTCTCCCGGATGGGTGAGGTGGACGGCTACGAGATCCATGCAGGCGAGACTGAGATCGGAGACCTCCAGGAAGCTTTCGCCGGCGATGGGGCCGCAAGTCTCGACGGCCTGGCATTCGGGACATATATGCACGGCCTCTTCAGAAACCCGGTTGCAGCAGACGCCCTTCTCGCTTACCTCGCAGAGCGGCGGGGGGTGCCGTTTGAACCGGTGGCGGCGACGGATGACGCCGCCTACGATGACCTCGCCCGGCACTTTGAGGAGCACGTGGATATGGATGCGATCATGGCGTATTTTGAGGATGGAGGGTAAAAAAGGTAAGTGACGGCCGATAGGGATTCCCGGGATTCTCAGATCAGGCCAACTTTGCTTTGATTTGCGGGATATCCGCTTCCATCGTAGAGAGACGCCG
>MTBK01135697.1_pt1 | contig 18160 bp, 1 predicted proteins | sample 1535981 | NCBI WGS metagenome assembly MTBK01 (sample SAMN06109225, study PRJNA356200) | anaerobic digester metagenome | isolation source: biogas reactors fed with pig manure or primary and secondary sludge | place: Spain | collected 2016-06-30 | reverse complement strand
TGTTTCCCGTATCGTGCTGAACCTCGCTCCACTGCGTCCCTGCAGGTGCCGACACGCCGCTCTCCGTCGTCGTGCCCGTCGCTAGCCCGCCGTTGTCATGAAGCACGCCCGCCGTTGGAGCACACGTCGGCGACGGACTCGGCGTCGGGTTCACGCTCGGACTCGGATTCGGGCTCGGCGTCGGTGTTGCCGGCGGAGGTGTCGGCGTTGGCGTCGGCGTTGGCGTTGCGGGCGGAGGTGTCGGTGTCGGCGTAGGATTCGGCCCGCACGGCACGCCGTACTCGAACGTGTCGATGCCGATGTAGTCGCTGTTCGACCCTGACGGCCCGCCATTCTCTACAAAGTACCTGAATGCAAAGCGTCCCAGCGTCGGGCTCGGAACGCCCGTCACCGTTATCGTCTGCTGTGTCCATACGGCAGGATATCCGCCCGCTCCTGTCTGATATGTCGGATTGATGTCGAGCATCAGTGCCGTAAAGTCACCTACATCTGTTGCAGCCGTTCCGACATTCGTGCTCGCTCCCGCAGTGCTCATCCTCACCTGCAGGCGGTCAGGGAATGTCGATCCGGTGCCCCGCGTCCAGAAGGTCATCTGTGCACCGTTCTGCAGCGTCACCGCAGGCGTCAGCAGCCATGTGCTGATCGTCCCCGCTCCGGTGGTCGAGTTAAAGTTCGCACCGATGTAGGACGTAGGTGCACCGGTGTGTGACGGGAATACCGCACTGTTGCCCTGGAACCACGTCGTCGTGCCAAGCGGGGCACTGTTGTTCTGTGCGAACCAGCCCGGCCCCGGCACATTTGCCGTGACCGTGTCAAAGCCTTCCGTGATCGACGTCGGCGTACAGCTCGGCGACGGGCTCGGATTCGGACTTGGCGTCGGCGTTGCCGGCGGAGGCGTCGGCGTCGGTGTTGCCGGCGGTGGCGTCGGCGTCGGTGTCCCCGCGACGGCCGTGCACGTAACCACGATATCGTCAACACCGACCGATTCATCATTGCCAGGGGCATTTGATGTAATAACCCGAACGTGGACCTGTGTTTGCCCTAAGGCGGCCGGAGGAAGCCCAACCGCAATGAACGTAATTTGCGAAGCTGTCCCGCCCGTCGTCGCATCGGCAACATATGCGCCCGGTATATTGATGTAGTCGCCGGTCGAACCAACTCGATATTGAAGAGCGACCTGCTGGACCGCGTCATCAGCCGAGCCGTCAATGTCACGGAGAGTATAACCGAGTGTTGCCGTGTTAGCGGGGGATGGACACCCACTGGTCTCAAGCCTGAGATCCAGATTTGGGAAATCAGCGGTTCCTGATCCCTGCAACGCAACGACGGGGTTAGCAATACCGTCGAATTCAGTTACGCCGCCCGTCGTAAACATATCCGGATTTGTTTGATTTGCATTAACGTCGATCACGGCCGAAAGGTCGGTGAGCATGGTCTGCGGATCGACTCCCGTTCCTGCTGCGGCATCGTCTCCGCGATAACCGTTGATCGAGGGAACGCCTGTCCAGTTATCATTCACAGTTATCAAACCTGTATTCGTCCAGTCTTGCAAAAATGAATTGCCGGGATTCAGCGCGTGATAGTCGTTATTGAATACAATGACTGGGTTCGGCTCGTTGGCCATTGACCCATTGGAAATGCCAAGGAATCTACCAATAGTCTCGATGCCAATGGCGCTGGTCCCTGCGGCGGCTATTGAAAGAAAAACCGTTCCGGCGATTGCGAGTATCAGTGAACGGCTGGCGGTGGTGCGATAAGGTCTGCGGCTCTGTGACATGTTGATCCTCTCTCCAAAAAAAATAGATTTCTGCTCGAAACGCGCAGTGCACGTCGTAGCGGTCCGATGCACTCACGCGGGGTAATGCCAAGGTCTGATTACCACGCATTATAGCGGCTTTCCCGCATTTTACAAAACGAGAAAGCCCGCAGCCACAAGAAAAAGGGCAGGCCCTGCGGCCCGCCCTTGTCCTTCTATCCATGCCCGGGCCCCCCACAAAGCGTGCCGCCCGGGGCTCATGCCGTCGGCCTATTCCTCGAGCGGGTCAGCGACGAAGTCAGCATCCGCTACGTTGTCGATCAGGCTGATCACGCGGGCCGGCACCTGGAAGGTGAAGCGGCGTGAATTGACCGTCACGACATATGTCTCGCCCGTCTGCAGGCCATCGAACATATAGTATCCGAAGGTGCCCGTCTGGAACGTGCGCGGCTCCATCAGCGAGTTACCCGTGATGGTGACCGTGGCGTTGCGTATCGGCCGTCCGTCAGCGGTCATCACGCGTCCTGATATCGATGCGCTTGCCGCCGTCGGCACCTGGAACTCAAGGCCCCAGCCGCCCTGGATGACACCCGTGCCCGGGCCGTCCTGACGGAGATGGAGTGTCCATGTCCCGTTCGGATTGGTCAGGCCGTAGTTGCCAAAGAACGTCTGAGTTCCCGTTCCGCCGATCGTGCTGCCCGGCTCGCTGTATGGCCCAGGCGGTGCCGGTGCCGGGAAGTTGGCGATAGGCGTCGTCCAGCTCGTAGGCTCGAATTGTCCCGTCGTCAACGGCCCGTTGTCAGCCAGCAGCACAGGCCCGGCATCGCGGAAGCTCAGCGTTACAGGCCCCGTCGCCGAGTTGCCGCCGGCATCCGCCATCATGACAAATGCCTGGCCGCCCGGCCCGACGAGCAATGCATCGACGTTCTCGGGGTTCGAATGCGAGTAATCATAGAGCGTTACTCTCATCGAGCCAATGATCACCGGTGCACCCGACACTACGATGGGTACTGCCACCTCAGGCGCCAGCGGCCCAGGCCCGAGAATGATCGGTCCCGGCGACTCGTACTGCGTGGCCGTATCATTGATCGTCAGCACGGCCGTATTCGGCGTGCCAAGATTTGCACCGGTCAGCGTGAGGTTCACTGTCTGGTTAGGCAGTTCCGTCAGCAGGTCGGCACAGATATCCGACGTGAACGTCTTGGTCGTCTGCGTCGGTGTAAAGGTCACCGAACCGATCGCCGTGACATAGTCGATACCCGGAGCACAGGTTGCACCGCCCGTGGCCGTGCCGTTCGACGTCGCGTAGTTCACCGTGTTCGTCCCCGACAGGTCACCGGTCCTCGTGATCGTGATCGTTGCGGTCTGTCCCTCATCCTCGATGTAGGCCGCAGAGCTGAACTGGATCGACGGTGTCGGCGTCGGCGTCGGGCTAGGCGTCGGCGTCGGCGGTGGAGGCGTCGGCGTTGGCGTCGGCGTCGGTGTCGGCGGTGGAGGCGTCGGTGTCGGGGTCGGCGTCACACCCGGACTCGGGCTAGGCGTCGGCGTCGGACATCCGCCGCCACCGAGAGGCTGGTTCCATGTGGCCGCGACCTCGGCTGCGTCGAGTGCACGATTGTACATTCTGAACTCATCCATCACCGCGCCGTTAGGTGATCCAATGTTCGCACTGTATCCCATAACCTTGAACGGACCCGTTCCCGTTAGATTCGGCGCCGTCTGGGCAACCGTAGCTACGAGCACACCGTTCACATACGCCTTGACATTATTCAAGGTCGAATCGTACACAAAGTGCGTCACGGTCGGCGTATTTGCAGGGGCTCCGCCCGCTGCGTTAATGTCCGTCAGGCCCCCGCCTCTCAGCAGGATGTTGTTCGCACCCGCCACACCATTGGTAAACGCCCTCAGGCTGGCTGTATTTACATCTCCGAAGAAATAATACAGCGTTGCACCCGGGTAGTTCCCGTTCAGATACAGCGAGATCGTCCAGCTCCCATTGCCAAGATTTGGAGCCCAGCCTGTATTCAGGAAGTCAGTGGTTGAGGTGACCCCTGAACCGATCAGGCCGCCGCCAAACTGGCCCGCACCGCCCTGAGTGATGGCACCCTGGATCGGTGCCGGAAGCGTTCCGACAGGTGACGAGGCCTCATTAGGCACGGTCGCCCCGGTTCCGTCAAACCGATAGTACATCAGCTCAGGAACCGCACCGCCGCTCGGCGCACATGTCGGTGAAGGCGTCGGATTTGGCGTCGGCGTCGGCGTTGCCGGTGGTGGTGTAGGCGTCGGCGTCGGCGTCGCCGGCGGAGGCGTCGGCGTCGGACAGCCGCCTGCTCCGGTATAGACCACCTGGTCGATTCCGATAAAGTCGGAGTTGGACCCGCTCGGCCCACCATTCGGCACGTCATAGTGGAACGCAAAGCGTCCTGACGTAGCACCGCCAAGGCCTGATACCGTCCCCGTGAACTGCGTCCACGCATTCGGATATCCGCCCGTTGTTAGCCCGCTGTTTACCGTCACAAGCGTGACAGTAAAGTCGGCCGCATTCGTGCTCGCCCCATTCGTGCTCATCTTGAGATGCAGCCTGTCCGGGAACGCCGGCGCCGTCACGGTCCTCGTATAGAACGTGATCGTGTCGCCATTGTTGAATGTCACCACCGGGCTCATCAGGAACGTGCTCAGATTGGACAAGCCTGCCCCGTTCTGGAAGTTCATCGAGGCATACTGCAGTCCGGCACCGGCATCCGGCGGGAATGGTGCTCCTACGCCGCCCTGACCGAATACTCCGGTCACTCCGATCGGAGCGCTGTTATTTAGGGCAAACCATGAACCCGATGCAAGCGGCAATGCCGCTCCCGGCGGTGCATGGTTCGGGTACGGCGCCGCATTCGGCAATCCGGTCTCGAATCCTTCACTGAATCCGCCTCCCGGCACACACGTCGGCGACGGGCTCGGATTCGGACTTGGCGTCGGCGATGCCGGCGGAGGTGTCGGCGTCGGCGTCTCGACCGGTGACGGCGTCGGTGACGGTGTCGGTGTCGGGCAGCCGATGCCGGCCGTCGTCAGCCTCAGCGTGGCCGCCGAAACCGCGCCGGTGTCGCCACCGCCATTGTCTGAGAAGTGCAGCGTCCACGTTCCGTTCGGATCCGTCACTCCGGCAAACGCAGCCGTCATATTGGTCACAGGCGAACTGTTGTTCACCGGCTGTGGCCCGGCCTGTGTCGTCCGGTAACTGCCAGCCGTAAGAGCAGCGCCGCCTGCCTGGTTAAAGGCCTCCAGCCACCAGTTGGTCCCCGCTGCACTGTCGGCGAATGTGTACGGGCCCGCAAGGTCCGAACTGTCGCCAAATCCGGTCGGCGTGGTCGCTCCGGTCGATGCGAAGAGGACATGGATAGGCGAGCCGCCCGGGCCTCTTAGTTCCACATCAACGTCGCCCGCCCACGTATGGATCGGCAGGAAGGTCATATCGACCTCGACATTCGTCGGTGCTCCCGTCGGCAGGCCCATGACATTGAACGTCACGTCAAGCCCGCCTGGCAGTGGCTGGTTGTCAGGGATCGGCCCTACGCCTGCGCCCGTGTAGCTCGTCGTGTTGCCTCCCGGCGGGCACGACGGTGACGGCGACGGCGAAGGTGTCGGTGTCGGCGTCTCGACCGGCGACGGCGAGGGTGACGGCGTCGGCGTCGGCGTGGGCGTCGGCGTTGGTGTCGGCGTTGGTGTCGGCGACGGGACCGGGCACGAGGCGGTGATCACGAGCGAGAATGCTCGGATCGCACCTGTGTCAGACCCTTCGTTGTCGCTGACATTGAGCGTCCAGTTGCCGTTCGGGTTTTCGCCGTCAAAGGCCGACAGCGGATTATTCGGCGTGAACGAACCTGACGGGAACGCCAGATTCGGATCACCGTTCGGTCCGGCACCCGCACACGCTGTCTCGACAGGAGCGCCTGCCTCGTCGTCGAGGGTAAGCAGTTGCAGGTTGTTATTGCTGCAGCCCGTAAAGTCGAGCGGCACGCCGGGCCTGTCAAAGAAGGTCACACTCGTGCCCTCAGGCGAGGTAAGCGTAAACTTCAGATCGCCAACCCAACCATGATTCATGCCAACCGTGGTTGACAGCGGATCCGGGTCAGACACGACCGGCCCTTCAAACCTAAAGTCAAGGTCGGTGACCAATCCCACGCCGCTTACCGGCAGCACAACGTCAACACCAGCGGGCGTGTCGTCGGGGACGACCACTGCCGGGCCAGAATAGGTCGCCACTCCGTCGCACGGCGGCGTAGGTGACGGCGTCGGCGTCGGTGTAGGCGTCGGTGTCGGCGTCGGCGTTGCCGGCGGCGGCGTTGGCGTCGGCGTACTTAGATCAGGCTCGAAATCGTAGGTTGTGAGGCCATAAGACACACCGATATCGAGGGCGTCCACATTGCCGTCGAAGTTATCCCACGAACCAGCACCGCAACCAGAATACAGCCGCAGGCCGCCCATGCCGCCTATCGACGAGGGGGCGATCTTCGTTCCGGCGGGAAGAGCCGCGAGTATCGTGGCAAGCGACTTTACATTTATGCCAGGCCCCGAGCCGCCCGCACCGCTATCGGCGTACCATGCCCCGTTAAGCGCATCCCACGTCTGCCAAGTGCCGGTTGTCAGAGGCCCCTGGGGATTCGACGGGAAGTAGACCGCGTGTTGATAAGCAGGCTCGAACCAGAGCGTATCATCCGAAACGCCGTCGTTGTCCGTATCAACCTTCAAATTCACAGCGATCGCTTGGCTATCGACGTAGTTGGTCACGAATGTCCTATAGCTGAGGCTCGTCAATTGACTCATCAGAACCCCATCAAACGCCGTGTTACGGTAGATGTAGTACGAATCGCCATTTGTACCAATCGTCATCCTTAAACTGCCAAGCCCTAATGGCGGGGTCGGAGGACCGAATACAAACGCAGCCCCAGAAGTATTACTACCAGAGCACGCCCCCGTCTGTACCGTCCAGCCCTGAGCATTTGACGGGTCGACGACCAACACAATCGGGCTTGGCGTCGGCGTCGGCGAAGGTGTCGGTGTCGGCGTCGGCGTCGGTGTCGGCGTCGGTGTCGGCGTCGGTGTCGGCGTCGGCAGCGCGCATGTTGTTGCCGCTATCGAGATCGACCAGCCGCCGTCGATGGCGCCTATGTCGCCGAGGCCGTCGTCAACCACATAGAGTGACCACGTGCCATTCGGCGCGGTGCCGTTAAACACATTCAAAGCCGCCCCGTAGGGACCGGCAGGTGCCGGTGCCGGGAATGTATCCGCCGGGCTGTAGTTAGACGGCTGATAGGTACCGCTAGTCAGTGCTGACGAATCAGGCAGGGGGCTGACCGCGTCGCCGTCAAGCGTGATGTTAATGCCCGAGACCGGGAAGTTGCCGCCCACGTCGGACATAATGATCGCGCTCTGGCCGCCCGGGCCTACGAGGAGCAGATCGGCGTCATCCGGGAAGATGTGCTCAAATCCATTGAGCGTCACGGTGACCTTGCCGACGGTGCCCATCAGGCCGCTGACGGTAACGTCAGACGGATAAGGATTGGCCGGGCCCTGATTATTCGGCGATGCCGGTATCTCGATGGCGGTCGTATTAGAGAATGCCACCGGCGTACAGAAATCGTCATTAGTGATCGTTCCGAGGCCGGTGCCGTCCGAGATCGTGGCGCCTGATTCATTGCTGAGTTCGACGGTGAATGTCTCGTCGCCCTCAAACGTCGTGTCGCCATTGACGAGGACCGTAATGGTCTGGACGTCGGTCGTCATCGACGGCGGGAATGTGAGCGTGCCCGAATTGAACTGATAGTCGTTATCAGCGACCTTCGCACCGAGCAGGCCGATGCCGTCAACCGTTGTAAAGTCAACCGTCACCGGCGATGCGGTCGCACCCGTCTTGGTCACGTCAAACGTGAACGGGAACGTGCCCACATGCTCTTCCTTATGGCTAAAGTCGCTGATCGTAAGCGTCGGAGCACCGTCATCATTGATGATGTTGCCCGTGCCGCTGTCCATCGGAGGCGCGGCAGGTGCGGCCAGCGCACGGATCATCATTGACTGGTAGCCGGGGAAGAACGTCTGTGTCGGTGCAAATGGTGTTGAAGGTGGCGTAAACAAATCGAACGCCGTATAACCGCCTGCGAATGCGAGACTGCCTGTTGTCTCGTCCGAACCGACAAACACGCCTGGACTCACCGGCACATAATTGACGCCGATATATATACTGCCCGACCCTACATTGAGGGCCATCGACGAGATATCGACCGTATGCCATACGACCGGTGAAGTTGTGCTGGGTATGCCGGTTGCACTGGCGGCAACCGTCCCGAGCAGTGTGCCGGGGGCACCGCCGGCACCGTCATCGTCATACGCAACCACATTGTAACTCAGTGTCGTCGGCCCTAGCGTGACAAAAGCCACGCAAACTGAGGTGAACGTCGACGGATAGCTGGCCGGCGTAAACTTGTCAACGGTATGGAACACAGAAACAACTCCCGGGGTCCCGCTGTAGCCGTTTTCCATTGTGCCGTCATCGTGAATAATATAGCCCGGTGTGCTGCAAGGCGTCCCCTCGGGCGCCGTTCCGCCGATCACGGGCGTAGTGGTGCCGCCAGACCCAAGGAACGAAAGGGCGTATGGATTCGTCTGGCTGCTGCCAGTCGGATCTGCCTGCGTGCTGCCCGCAGGGATCGTCGTGCGTTCCGGAGCCGTCGGCGGAGCCGGTGCGGCCGGTCGGCACACATTCGGTGCTGGGACTAGCTGAAGCGTGAACGCCTCATCCGGCTCAAACGTCGTATCGCCCTGGACAAATACCGTCACGGTCTGCGTCGTCGAACCTGCACCCGAGACCGGGAATGTCAACGTGCCGCAAGCCGGCTGATAGTCATTATTTCCGACCGTGGCCGTGCCGTCCATCGTCTGATAGCCGACCTGCGTTACCTGATTGGTCGGGCCGACCTTGGTAACGGTGAAGTCAAACGACGTCAACCCGACATGTCCCTCGTTCAGCGTGACATCGTCAACCGTGAACGTCGGATACGGGAAGTCATCATTTGTGATCGTGCCCGTGCCTGACGGGCCGCCCACCGGGGCTTCGCCGCCCGGTCGCGGCCCGCAACCGGCATTTAGTTCGACCGTAAAGGTCTCTGACGGCGGCTCATCGGCGTAGTCGCCATTGACGAGCACGGTGATCGTCTGCGTCGTCGAGCCCGGTCCGCTCGCCGGGAATGTCAACGTGCCGCAGTTGTCAACATAGTCATTGTCAGCGGTCGTCGCCGTTCCGTCATTTACGCGGAAATCGACATTGTGCGGCTGCGTGGTCGCACCGACCTTGGTGACCGTAAACACAAACGCTGTCGTGCCCACATCGCCCTCGGCCAACGTGACGTCATCGATCGTGTATGTCGGGATCGGGTCGTCATCGGTAATGGTCGTCGTCGCCACGTTTGGCGTTCCGATGCCGGCCTGGCCGGTCGTCAGTAGGATCGACGAATCGAATGTCTCTGACAGTTCAAATACGGCGTCGTCGCAGAGCGTGACCGCGAACGGCTGGCTCGTGACGCCGATGCCAAAGTTGAGCACCTCGGTCTTGGCGATATAATCCTCGCCCGCGTCGCAGACCGCATCGGCGCTTGCCGTAGCGTCGCCGCCGCCCGTCGAGACGGTTGCCGTTGCCGGCGTGTCTGTGCCGCCCGTGCGTGTCACGGTCAGCGTGGCCGTTCCCGCGTTCTCAGCAGCCGTGTAGGTCGGCGAGTCAAACTCGACCGTGCCCGTGCACTTGCCTGTCGAATCGGCGTCAAAAATGCCGTCAACCTCGGTCGCCGTCAACGCACGGTTAAAGATCTCGATCTCATCGAGCGTGCCGTTGAGGACCTGGCCGCCATTCGGGCGGTTGCCGACATATACGGGATAGGTCGTCTGCGGCGTAAAGCCCGTTCCGAGATTGGCCGTTGTGTCGGTGCCCGAACCGCCGCCCACAGGGCCGCCATTCGCACCGATCAATTGCGGCACGCCGTCCACATAGAAGCGGATGTCGCCCGTGCCGGAATCAAACGTGAACGCGATATGCGAGTAAACGCCCGCGGTCAGGATGTTTGGATTCGTGTAGGCGTAATGGCTCGATCCGAGCGTGTCAACAATATTGACATAGAGATCGGCCGGCCCGTTGGCTCCGCCGTAGGTCACTGAGTGCCAGAAGTGGACGCCGATATTCGACGGGTCGCCCCATTCGATGATCGGCTGGCCGCCCGCAAAGCCGCCCGGCTTGAACCACGCGTCTGCCGACATGCCCGGCGTCGTCGGATGCACGCCCGCACCACTTACATCAAGGCTCGCGCTCGCCGGTGCGTTAAAGAACGTATTGACACCGTTAAACGTCATTCCCTGGAATACCTTGCCAAACGGCGTAAACGTCACGCCCGAGTTGACACCGTCATTATTATTCGCCGTCCGGTCATCAAGGTTGCCCTCGCCCGACCACCAAGCCGCCATCCCGCCCGGCGGGATCACGCAGCCCGGAGGAGGATCGACCAGCCAGTCGTAGCTTGCCGGAGCACTTACATTATTTGAGTTATCCACCGCACGCACGCGGAAGTTATGCATTCCAGCCGCGAGGCCCGTGTAGCTCTTTGGTGAGGTGCACGTCGTGAAAGGAGCACTGTCAAGGCTGCACTCAAAGCGTGCAATTGCCTCAGGCGCGATCGAATCGCCGCCGCTGAAAGTAAACGTCGCGTTACCGCTGATGCTCGGGTTCGGCGGATTTGTGTTAATGACCACGGTCGGCAGAGTTGTGTCGGGCACGGTCGTGATATTCAGGCACCAGTTGGTCAGGCTTCCGAGGTCGCCACCCGCATCGTCCATCGAATAGAGCGACCAGACACCATTCGGATTGATGCCGCCAAATACGCTCGCAAACGTCGCGACGCCTCCGGGCGCCGGGCTGTTGTATGGCCCTGCCGGAGCCGGTGCATTAAACAGGTCGCCCGGAGTCACGTCAGACGGTGCGTAGGTTGCTCCGTTGACCAGATTTGTCGATACCGGGAACGCAAGGCCGCCGTCCGCCAGTGTAAATGACACCGCAGTGTCCAAACCCGACGAGTTGCTCGCATCCGAGAAGAGAACAAACGTCTCGCCGCCCGGGCCAACGAGAAGCAGGTCGATGTCGGTAGCAAACGTGTGCTGGAAGTTATTGAACGTCACAGAGATACTGCTGATCGTTCCGACTGCGCCCGCAACCGTTACCGTGGAAGGATACGGGCTGCCTGATGAGCCGGCCGGCACGGGTGACGGTGACGGATTTGGGATCATCACCGGCCCGTCCGTATTACAGAACGGGGCCAGATCATTGATCGTTAATGTTGCCGGATTGTTTGCGCCGATCACGCCGCCCGCGGATACGTTCGAGAGTGTCAGACCGGCCGTCTGCGGCCCTTCGCTGTCGCCATCGGTACAAAGCGTGACACCGAATGTCTTGTCGGCTGAATCAAGATCGCCCCACATTAGGGTGCCCGATGCATTGATAAAGTCCACACCGGTCGTGCAGGCTGCACCGCCAATGGCCGCACCGGGGCCGACGCCGCTGCTGGTCGCATAGTCAACCGAAAGGCTGCCGCCCGAACCTGCGGTTCGCGTAACCGTGACGGTAGCTGAGGTCCCCTCGCCGCCCGTGAAATTCAACGAACTGAACTGCACCGTTCCCGGCGGGTTATTTGTGATATTGAGCGGGACCGGATTGGTGCCCGATACGCTCGTGCCGCCTGTCGGGTTTGCAAGCGTTAGATTGACGAATTCATTGTCCACCACGCCGTCGCCGCAGGTCGTGACCGTAAAGGTTTGCGGGGTCACGTCAAGGTCGGCCCAGTTCAGCGTTCCGCTTGTCGTTACATAATCGACCGCGCCGCCGCAGGCTGCGCCGCCCGTGGCCGTGCCGCCGCCCGTTGAATAATCGACTGAGATCGCCCCGTTTGCACCTCCGACTCGATTGACCGTGATGGTCGCGACCGTGCCTTCGAGCGTCGTATAGCTAGTTGCCGCAAACTCAACGGTACCAGGGCTCGGATACGATTCGTCCGCACCGATGTCGTATGCCGGACCGCCAAGCGGCGGGGCTGGCCGCGCCTGGCCGTCGATATCATCCGTCACCGCCGCAATAGTCGCACCCGCATCGACGGCCGGGGAATTCGTCGGTATATGAAGATCAGACGCGCCAAAGAAGTTGGGATTGCTGTTAATCGACGTATCGTCATTCGTCCCTGCAACGGTCAGAAGTGAAGTATATGACCGTAGGTTAGTGGCCGGCGTGGTCTGCGTCGCGTCAAATGTAGTAAAAAAGTTCGTTCCCGCTGTCGTTCCCGCCTGTCCGTAACCGTTGTTAACCGCGGGAGACGCCCCAATGAAATAATCGTTGTTGTTCAACGTCAGGTTCATCGATGAGGTCGCCCCTGACGGCAGCCAAATGGAGACAAGGGCCGAGCTGGCCGGCGTCGTTGCCCCTGACTCGGTTTGCGTGTTGACGAGGATGTTATTGCGAGCATCAACTCCAGTCTGTGAGGTAGCCGTAAAAACAAGAGCAGCAGTCAAGGCCGCTCCAGTGCCGCTGAGATTGCCCTCCATGTTGACGCTGTTATTCTGAATGAAATGCCCCGTACCTGAACCGACCCGGATCCCAAATGCACCGAATAGAGTGCTAAAGGTTGCATTCGCCACATTCAGGGATCGCGCAACGAAGTTGTTCCTGACGATGTGCGCATTCCCGCCGGCGAGATTGATTCCATATGCGCCGAATCCGGTAGTGGATTTGCCGATCACTCTCAATACCTTGTTCTTTTCAAACGTCGCCCCGGTCGTGGCTGCCGAGGATATCGATCCGGTATCAATACCGCGTATAGACGTTCCGAGGAAACTCTCAACATAGACAGTATTCCCCCTAACAACTGCGCTCGTTGAACCCTGTACGGTGATACCAAACGAATAAACGCCGTCAGCGGATCCTTCGGTGGAATTTCCAACAGTATTATTCTCGATCAGCAGACCGGGGAACACCGTGTTCGATGACCCTTGGATTGCAACACCCCGTCCGGCGTTTGTGATGAAGTTATTCTGGATAGTCAGGTTTGTCGCAGTTGCCCCCGAACCAATCGTCGCCGTTGAGGACGTAATTGCAGACGGCGCGGTGGTCTGGCTGACAGTTGACGCCCCGCCCTCTGCATACACACCATATGAGAGGTTCTCGGAACCAGTCGTCGAGGTGGCCCCTGAGTTATTCCTACCCGTCGCATGACCGAGAATATTAAGATTCTTGATCGTGTTATCGTTAGCGCTGGTGATGATCGTAGTCGCGATTGCGATTCGGATCACTTGGGCGTAGGTCGTCGTAGAAACCGCCGTGTTTTGTATGGTCAAATCGCGATTCGTGCCCGCCGAGTTAGGGTTATCGCCATCGATCGTGACATTGTCCGCCCCATTCAACTCAATCAGGCCCCGCCCGCTCACCGTCGGGCCGGCGATGGTCAAACTGTCTGCCAAAGGCCGGATCGACACGGAAGTGTAACTTGCCGGGGCAGCAGCGTTGCTGTTCAAGACCGCTGAAGCCGTCTCCGTCGTGCTGCCGCAAATCTCGACGTTGATAGCGCCCTGATGTGTGCCCGCGTTGATCGCGTCGAATGCGTCTTTGAGCGTGGGATAAGCCGTCGGCCCACTCGGCAGCGTGGACTCAACCTCGACAGGCCCCGCCGTGTCGCAAGTGCCGATCACAACCGGTGCCGCCGCAGGCGCAGTTATGCCTTTGGACGGCTCGCTGGCCGTCGTGGTCGTGGACGTAAACAGTCCCCATGCGAACGAGCTGCCCCAATTGGCAGCTACCGCTAATGTCGAGATCGCGATGAGCGCGAGGCTGACGATGATAAGACGAAACGACTTTTGGCTTTTAGACATAACTATTGTGCCTGTGGGCAGGCGGCTCCTGATTTAATTCTTCCTTTCGGTTTAACAGCAAACTTGCATGTCTCGTATCGAGCGGCGAGGCGAAACCTCGCTATCGACATTGACTATTTACGGCCTAAATTCGAAAAAAACTACTTTTCGGTCTGAATTGAGAAAATTATGACCGCCTCTAAATCCAATGTCAAGCCTTTTCGCACATAAATTGTGCCCGCAATGAGCTTACCTCCAACTTCTTACATCTCACATCTCACATCTCACATCACACATCTCACATCTCACATCTCACATCTCCGTCCCGCCTACAAACAAGAAGGGCGAGGCCCGCATAGGCCTCGCCCTTCGTGTTCAATGTCCGCGCTCGGCGGAGCTGGTTAGTTGTTCGTCGCCCCGGTGTCGAGTGCGATGAAGTCGAGATCCGCGATGTTGTCCGTAAGCGACACCACCTGCGTCGGGACAGCGAATATGAACCGCCGCGAGTTGACCGTGAGAATGTATGTTTGACCAGTCTCAAGGCTCGGGAAGTTGTAGTATCCGAAGCTGCCCGTCTGCACCCTCATCGGCTCGGTCAGAGTGCCGCCCGAGAGGACGACCTCGGCATTGCGAATTCCCTGTCCGCCCGCCGTCAGCACACGTCCCGTGATGGACGCGTTAGCCGCCGTGCGAGGCTGGAATTCGATACCCCAACCACCGTTGAAGCAGCCCGTGACCACATCAGGAGGTGCCAGCGGAACACCGCCGTCATCCCTGACGTAGAGCGACCAGACGCCGTTCGAGTTGGTGAAGCCAAACGATCCGAAGAACGTATCGCCCACCGGCCCGCCGACCACCGACCCCGGCTCAACATACGGCCCCGCAGGTGCCCCGGTAAAGTTAGTTACCGGCGATTCCCACGTGGTCGGCTCGGTCAAGCCCGTCGCAAGCGGCCCAGAGTTCGGCAGAACGGCCGCCGTGTAATCACGGAAGCTGAGCGTGACCGTGTTGTTAGACGGTATCGGGATGTTGCCTCCCGCATCGCCCATGACGACGAACTTCGCTCCTGTCGGCCCGACGAGCAATACGTCGAGGTTGTCAGGCAGCTGATGCTCGAGGTCGTAGAGCGTCACACGCAGGTTGCCGATCTGATTTGGCCCGCCGGCGACGTTGATCGTTGACGGCGGCAGCGTGACCGTCCCGAGATTGGTACAGATCGCGCCGCCATTGCGGAACTGCGTTGCCGTGTCGTTGATGTTGAGGATCGCATTCTGGACCTCAGGCAGACGGGTCCCGACGCCGGTCAGCGTCAGGTTGACCGTTTCGGTCGGCTCAGCAAGCGTATCGCCAAATACCGGCACGTTCACCGTCTTGAGCGTATCGCCCGGGTTGAACGTAACGTTGGTATTCGTCGTCTGATAGTCAATGCCCGCACCCGGTGCCGCTCCGCCCGTCGCCGTTCCGTTTGACGTGGCAAAGTTAACCGAGTTCGTGCCCGACGTATCGCCGTTGCGGACGATGCCGATCACCGCCGTCTGCGATTCGTCCTCAGTATAGGTGTTCTGGACGAACCTGATCGTGAATGCCGGCGTCGGCACCGGTGTCGGCGTAGGCGTAGGTGATGGGCCGCCGCCGCCCGTGACGAGGCACAGATTGACCGCTGAGATCGTTCCCGTGTCGCCAGCCGCTCCGTCTGTCACCGTCAGCGTCCACGTGCCGTTGGCAGCCTCAGGTGCCATGCCCTCGAATACAGCGGTCCCGCTGTTGTCTTCAGCCGGCCGCACCGGCCCGCCAAAGATCGTGTTCAGCGATACCGCCTCGCCCGGTGTCGTTACGCACTGGCTTGCAGAGTAGTCTCCCGCTGGGACCGGATTGCCCGCCACCGTGTGGAATGTATTCGGGAAACCGTCGCCAAAGTTGTACGGCCCGACCAGATCGTTTGCCGATCCTACGCCCGTCGGCGGACACACCGTGTTGCCGCGTCGCTCGAAGATCGTCGCCGTCGGCCCGCCGCTCGGTGCCTGCAGCGTCATCTTGATGTCGCCGCCCCATGTGTGCAGCGGGCTCCACGTCAGGTTCCTCAACTGTGCCGATGTCAGCGTGCCTGTGAGGCCCGATACCACGATGTTCGTGCTTACCGTCGATACATCGGGCACCGGCAGCGGCAGACCGCTCGCCGGGAACGTCTGTCCCGCACATCCCGGAGGAGGCGTCGGGGTAGGCGTCGGCGGCGGAGGCGTCGGCGTCACGCCCGGCGTCGGTGTCGGCACCGGCCCGCACGGCGCGTTGTAGGCGAATGTGTCGATGCCGATGTAGTTGCTGTTAGCTCCTGACGGCCCGCCATTCTCTACAAAGTACCTGAATGCAAAGCGGCCCAGCGTCGGGCTCGGAACGCCCGATACCGTCACCGTCTGCAGCGTCCAGACCTCAGGATATACGCCTCCGGTCTGATACGTCGGATTGATGTCCAGCAGCAGCGTTGTAAAGTCGCCCGTGCCCGTCGGGCCGGTTCCGACATTCGTGCTTGCACCATTCGTGCTCATCCTCACCTGCAGGCGGTCCGGGAATGGGTTCGCCGTCGTGGTCCGCGTCCAGAACGTCATCTGTGCCCCGTTCTGCAGCGTCACCGCAGGCGTCAACAGCCATGTGCTGATAGTTCCCGCTCCGGTGGTCGAGTTAAAGTTCGCACCGATGTAGGACGTAGGTGCACCGGTGTGTGACGGGAAGACCGTGCTGTTGCCCTGGAACCACGTCGTCGTACCGACCGTCGTGCTGTTGTTCTGTGCGAACCAGCCCGGCCCCGGCACATTCGCCGTGATCGTGTCAAAGCCCTCAGAGATCACCGTCGGCGTACAGCTTGGGCTCGGCCCCGGTGTCGGTGTCGGGCTCGGTGTTGCCGGCGGAGGTGTCGGTGTCGGTGTCGGCGTCGATCCGCCACCGCCTGCAACGAGGCACAGGTTGATCGCTGAGATCGTTCCCGTGTCGCCAGCAGCTCCGTCTGACACTGTCAGCGTCCACGTGCCGTTGGCAGCCTCAGGTGCCATGCCGTCGAATACCTCAAGGCCCGGCCTGTCTTCAGCCGGCCGCACCGGCCCGCCAAAGATCGTGTTCAGCGATACCGCCTCGCCCGGTGTCGTTACGCACTGGCTTGCAGAGTAGTCGCCCGCAGGTACCGGATTGCCCGCTACCGTGTGGAATGTATTCGGGAAACCGTCGCCAAAGTTGTACGGCCCGACCAGATCGTTCGACGATCCTACGCCCGTCGGCGGACACACCGTGTTGCCGCGTCGCTCGAAGATCGTCGCCGTCGGCCCACCTGATGGTGCCTGCAGCGTCATCTTGATGTCGCCGCCCCATGTGTGCAGCGGGCTCCACGTCAGGTTCCTCAACTGTGCCGATGTCAGCGTGCCCGTAAGGCCCGATACCACGATGTTCGTGCTTACCGTCGATACATCAGGCACCGCCAGCGGCAATCCGCTCGCCGGGAACGTCTGTCCCGCACATCCCGGTGGAGGTGTCGGTGTAGGCGTCGGCGTTGCCGGTGGAGGCGTCGGTGTCGGCGTTGCCGGTGGTGGCGTTGGTGTCGGCGTCGGCGTCACCGGCGTCGGCGTCGGGATCGGCCCGCACGGCACGCCATATGAGAAAGTGTCGATGCCGATGTAGTCGCTGTTAGCTCCCGTCGGCCCGCCATTCTCTACAAAGTACCTGAATGCAAAGCGTCCCAGCGTCGGGCTCGGAACGCCCGTCACCGTAATCGTCTGCTGTGTCCAGACCGAGGGATATCCGCCCGCTCCGGTCTGGTATGTTGGATTGATGTCCAGCAGCAGCGTTGTAAAGTCGCCCAGGCCCGTCGGGCCGGTTCCGACATTCGTGCTTGCACCATTCGTGCTCATCCTCACCTGCAGACGGTCCGGGAAGCTCGATCCCGTGCCCCGCGTCCAGAAAGTCATTTGTGCCCCGTTCTGCAGCGTCACCGCAGGCGTCAGCAGCCATGTGCTGATCGTCCCCGCTCCGGTGGTCGAGTTAAAGTTCGCACCGATGTAGGACGTAGGTGCACCGGTGTGGGACGGGAATACCGCACTGTTGCCCTGGAACCATGTCGTCGAACCAACGGTCGTGCTGTTGTTCTGTGCGAACCAGCCCGGCCCCGGCACATTCGCCGTGACCGTGTCAAAGCCCTCTGTGATCGATGTCGGCGTACACGACGGCGACGGGCTCGGATTCGGGCTCGGCGTCGGCGATGCCGGCGGAGGTGTCGGCGTCGGAGTCGGTGTTGCCGGCGGTGGCGTCGGTGTAGGTGTCGATCCGCCGCCAGAGGTGCCGCTGATCTTGAACGGGAAGTCCTGAGCTACATCCGGTGCGCTTGCAGGGTTCCCTGTGTCGAGTGCATCACCCCAAGTAGCACCGTTCTTCTGACGTGCATTCCACCCCGCGACCGTCCGCGAACCCACAACAGTTTCCGACGGGGCAAAATGCGCCGTCGTCGTG
>MTBK01116503.1_pt1 | contig 18165 bp, 15 predicted proteins | sample 1535981 | NCBI WGS metagenome assembly MTBK01 (sample SAMN06109225, study PRJNA356200) | anaerobic digester metagenome | isolation source: biogas reactors fed with pig manure or primary and secondary sludge | place: Spain | collected 2016-06-30 | reverse complement strand
CTGATCGTCTCGATCTCCATTCTGCCTTCGTTCAAGACCTCTTCTGCCCGATTTACATCTTCCGCACTAAGAAGGTCGGCGGCATCTCTTCGCATGAACTCCTCGGCCAAAAGGATCGCCGGATTCACCTGTTCCGTTTCACCGATCAGGATCTCCAGCGGAGACTCGCCGTGCATCATGCTCCTTTGTGCTGGGCACGTTTGACGATCGTCACCGTGAGCTTTCCGTCCTTCACTTCGCGCGTGATATTCGCGTTCTCGATAGACGCGAAATGCGGCTGAAGGACGACTTTTAAGGTCTTATCCTCCTGTGCCAAGGCAGCGTCAAGCTCGAATTCCTGCCCCTCGATCTTGATCGTCGCCTTCGGCTCGGTTACAGTATTCGCACTCGTATTTTCCGCAGCTTCCGGCTCGGCAGCCGGAGCTTCTTTCTTCTGTTCCATAATAGATTTCTCCTGGAATTCTTGTAGAAGCCTACGATGCGAAAAGCCCTCGCTGGCTTTGGTCCGTTTCCGGATTCGGGGCGGGGGCAGCGGCTGTCGTTTCGGAGTTCGTCGTTGCCCTGGACTTGACGGTTGTTGCCTTCGCCGTCTTTGAGCCGGACTTAGCTAGTTTCCTGGCAGCCGGTTTCTCCTTTTTCACCTTGTCCGCAGCTCTTGCAGGCAGCTCATTCCTGTACTGTTCCAGGGCTTCGCTCAACGCTGCGGAAATATGCGGGATGATTTCTCCCGCTCCCGCCTCGCTTACGGCAACCATCGGTGCAAAATCGTGGGTCCGCATGCTGACGATGCATTTACGTGAGCCAGAATTTTCGGGAAGCATTTGAATGACAGCCGTAACGGTACAGGCATCAAGATTGTAAGGCTCCTTTTCGGCAAGGACGACAGACTCTATCGACTCCGATTCGACCGATTCCGCAACGTCGGGCTGGCCTTCGTTTGCGGCAACATCACTTGAAGCACTTGGCTCGATTGTGATCGGATGATCTGTTCCTGTTTCTTTGACAGGCGCATCGGCTGTCTCGGTGATCGCGGGTTGTGCCGGTTCCATGCCGAGCTGTCCGGATGATCCATCGGCATCCGGGTCACGATGTTCATTCTCGAGCCTTTCCACGATTGCGTCGATATCCGCATCGTATTCCGGCACACATTCATCAGCATAGGATGATCGCTTATTCTCGGCCTGGTCATCCACCCGGTCATCCGCAGGAATAACGCCGAGGTATTCATCCTGTGTTTCAGTTTGAGACGGCGGTTCCGGTACTGTTTGCAGTGCCGGCGGCTGTGGCGGTTGAACTGAAACTGGAGCGGATGCAGGCGGCCGAACCGATGATGTAAATACCGGAGGCGCCTGAGTAGGCTTAGTCTGAACTGTTCTTTCCTTTTCGATCTCTCGAAGCCTTTCGAGAAACTTGCCTAGGAAGAGATTTCTGATATTCGCTTCTTCGTGAGATCGGCAGACATACTCTGCTCCCTTCCACATCTCAAGCCCGAGTTGATGATTAGTCTGGCTGCTATTCTGGAATCCTTCGGCCCGGCTTACTTCAGTCGCAAGAGTCCTTGCGGTGAAGATAAGCTGGTCGATCTTCTCCCGGTTGTCGAGAGGTACGAACGAACCGCTGTTCAAGATTTCCATATTCGTTGTTCACTCCACATCACTGCCTTCCGCATATTTTCCTTGTTTCCCAGGTAAGTTCGCGAGTGCTTCTAAGAGCAAACGAACTGTGCCGCTTCTTTTCGACGAAGAAGGATCGTGAGTTTGTTGAATGTAATCGGGGTATAGAATCCGAAGTATTGTCTGTAGATAGGTGGCCTTGCCTATAAGCCTCGTCCTTCACACAAATTGCGGTAAGAATGATAATGACCCGCGTCTTCACATAATTCGGGAGTTGCCGATTTCCCCTGCCACTCATATAGTTTGCAAGGTATGGAGAAAACGGTTTTCGAAATTCCGAAAATGGACTGCGCCGCGGAAGAGACGCTGGTCAGGTTGAAACTCGACGGAATGCCCGCTGTGAAGGATATTGATTTCGACATTGCGGGGCGCCGGGTGACCGTCCTCCACGAGGGCGGGCTTGACGCAATCGAAAGAGCCGTCACCGATTTGGATTTGGGCGGGAAAAGGATTCACACTGAAGAATCCGAAAAAGTTCGGTTTGACGAACATCGCGGTCAGCGGAAATTGTTGTGGCAGGTGTTAGGCATCAACGCGTTCTTTTTCGCCCTCGAACTGCTGACGGGCTTCATCGCGGATTCGATGGGTCTGGTCGCCGACAGCCTCGACATGCTCGCCGACGCTCTCGTGTACGCCCTTGCTTTGTTCGCCGTCGGCGGGACAGTGGCGAGAAAGAAGGCCATCGCGAAGGCGAGCGGTTACTTCCAGTTGGTGCTCGCCATCCTCGGCCTCGTCGAGGTAATCCGGCGATTTTCGGGATACGGGGAAACGCCCGCTTTCCAGACGATGATTGTCGTCTCCCTGCTCGCACTGGTCGGCAATTCGATTAGCCTGTACCTGCTCCGAAAGAGCGAGAATCGGGAAGCCCACATGGAGGCGAGCATGATATTCACGTCGAACGACGTGATTATAAATGTCGGGGTAATTGTCGCCGGCGTCCTGGTGTTCCTGACCGGCTCGAAACTGCCCGACCTCGCGGTCGGCACGGCGGTCTTCGTCATAGTGGGCCGGGGAGCTTACAGGATATTGCAGTTGGCAAAGTGAGCTTCAGGACGCTACCCGTCGTCGCGGCAGTTCGAGAGCATCGTCAATTAGGCTTTCGACGGACATACCGCCCAATCGGGCGGACCGCAACAGCACAATAAGGCCAGTCTCGCGGTCGTTGGATTCGAACGCTGATACCATTCCTTGACTTACCTCCGATACACGACCTGTCTTAGGCAGCAGTGGAGTAAGCGGCCTGCTGAATTTCAGGTGGAGTATAAGAACTACTCGCAGCACTTTCCCTGTGTTTTTTCAGAATTCGCGAAAGGGTCGAATGCGTAGTCCCCATCGAGCGGGCGGCGCGACGCAGGTTCCCACGAGACCTTTTGAGGGCGTGTTCGATGAATGTGGCGGCTGCCTTCACGTATACGCTGTCGAGATCGTCCGTGTTCGCATCCAAAGTCACCGTAACAAGATTCGGACCGTTCAATTGAAGACGCTCCGCTATGGCGGAGTTGCAGGCTTCCGTCATGCTGCGATCGATTCCGGCCGCATGTAGAACAACCTCCTTCGTGATCGAAAGGGAGTCGAAAGCCTGGACTGCAAGGCGGGCAGCAAAGTTCTTGAGTTCTCGATAATTGCCTCTCCATTCGAGCAGTTCGACCGTCGCGAGGGCCTCATCGTCGATGACAAACTGGGCACTTCGACCGACCGCTGCACTTTCCTCGTTCAATTGACGGATGAAAAGTTCCCGTATCCGCTCCCGCTGGAACCGAAGCGGGATCGTCTCAAGTTGCAGTATGTTGAGACGGTCGAATAGGTCCGCCCGAAATCCCCCTTCAAAAACCATCGAGTGGAGGTTCTTGGAAGTTGCAGCGATTATTCTTACGTCGATCTCCCGCTCCCGATTGCCACCAACACGCCGGAGGCGTTTTTCTTCGACAGCCTTTAGCAGTTTAGCCTGAAGACTGAACGACAGTTCGCCGACCTCATCGAGGAAGAGAGTTCCGCCGTCAGCGGTCTCGAATAGCCCTGATTTGGCGGCATTCGCTCCCGTAAATGCTCCTTTCTCGTAGCCGAACAGCTCCGATTCGAGAAGTTCTGCCGTGAAGCTAGCGCAATTGACGCTTACGAACTCCCGTTTGGATCTCGGACTTTGCTCGTGAAGCTTCCGGGCGATCGTCGTCTTGCCGGTTCCCCTCTCGCCGGTGATCAGCACGTAATGCGGTACTCGGGCGTAAAGCGCTATCTTTTCCTCCAAGATCGACGACCCTGTGTCGGTGTTGGCGACAGCATCCTGATTGTTCATAAGGCGGATCTCCTCGTAAAAACGTCGATAGGTTATTTCAATTGAGGTAAATCACCGGTGATTCTCCCGCGCCGGACGAACCTGGGATACCATTCCGATATTCACCCTACATAACTAAAAACCCGCATTAGACGGAGAGGTTACTTTCCAAAACCAATTTTCTACGATTTATTTGACGAACGGCTTTCTGGACCTCAATATTCACGCCGGGGCATGGGCGGGGTTGAACCGCAGGCACAATTTCTAAAAAATCGACTAGCTAAAAATGCAATTCGGCGCCGTTTACTAAGAAAAAGTTACGTGCCATCTTTTCTTAGAGCATTTCACTAAGAAAATTTCTTTCCCGTTCAATGAGGCTGAGAAAAAGGCAAGATCGGCTATTCGTTCGCGACCGCTATATGGATCTTCGGCAGGAAGATTATTGAGGACACCTAGCTCCCCTCTTCATCGCCTCAACTCAAAAACAGCGTCTCCTCGAATATTTGCAGCTCGCTTACGGCTCGCGGATCGGGTACAGATAGCCACTGGGGCAGACTTATCGGCGCCTCTTTCTTAAGAGCCTGGAACTCAGGCTTTAATTCCGGCAGGAAGTCGATATCGGTTGATATTGGAGGATAAAGACCCAGGACCGGTTCGAGATAAATATGCGGCGACAGTTCGGGCAGGAAGAACCGCTGCTTTCCGTTCTGAACGATATTGACGAGCCCCATCCCGCGAAGTTCGCGGATCTGCTCGAACGTGGAAGGGCAGACCTCTGTAAGGAGGCGTCCCTGAAACCGAGTCGTTTTTATCCGGATATCTCCGGTAAGGTGCACGGTGTTGTTCTCGAAATCGACTATGCGAAGCACTTCCGGAGCGGTTGACGGAATATCAGATCGCAACCCGAAGTGGCGAAAAAGGTCACGAAGCCATTCTTCGGATATCTTCACACCGACGAGCCTGGTGCCATCATCGGTAGTCGTTCGAACGATATTAAGAGCATCCTTGCTAAGGGTTTTCAGGTATTTCCAGATCGGAAGAAGTGCTCCGCTTAGCAGATGCACCGTTTTGTCTTCGAACGGAGGGATCTTACTTTCCTCTTCGAGCCACCACTTCTCGGCCTTAGCTTTCGGAACTATTCGATACTTCTGGTTCATTTCACTTTCACGAATATATGAAAGATTCCGGCCCTCCGGTTTCGAGATTGAGAACATTTGATATCTCTCGCCCGTTTCGGGATCGGTATGCGACAGCGTCCGGCGCACCGCAACAAACGAGCCGTGACGCCTGTCCTGGAAGAACTGGTGAACACCGGTTTCTGACAGCTCTGAGTATCTCGCGGGTTTTGTGGCTACTTTCAGGTTGAGCTTGTAATAGACCGTCTTGGCGGACGTAAGGGCATCGGAGTGGAGAACCTGCGGCGGTTCCGCGATCTCGCCTGATATCGCTTTCAAGTCCTCCATGCCATCATCGAGCTTTCCGTTCTGTTTCAGGTATTCGAGAGTCTCAAGGAACGTTGCGTAGAAATGATCGAACAAGGCATTCTGCCGGTCCACTTCCAGGGAAAGGAGTCTATTGAGGAAACGTGGGATGTTGGTCTTCTCGCTATCCGGAACCACTTCTCCGTCATCGGTGTTTCGGAGAAGCCCCATGTCCCGCAAAGCCTGTTTCGGATCTTCGATCCCTTCGATCTCGGCGCCACGCATTATGCCGGTCAGCACGACATTCAAAGCCGAGCGGCCTTCCTTCGATTCGAGATTGTACTTGTCGAGATTGCCTGCTTTTTCTGCTTTTCTATCGCCCTTTGTAAGCGCACCCATGTTCCCGAGCCTGCGGGCGATGGTCGCTGAGAAGCGTTTCTCGCCGCCGAGTTCCGTGAAGACAAGCAGGTAAACGGGCGGAAACACTTGACCCGTGCGGTGCGTCCGTCCGAAGTCCTGGATCTGTTTGTCCGCCGACCATTTCAGTTCGGCGGCGATGTGAAGACGCCTTTGTTTATTCCCGACCTGTTTTCCGGCGTGAAGGCTGTCGCCCGTTGATGCGACTTCCGACATGATCGCTATTCGCTTGTCACCGTTCTGGAATGCATTCTTCTCGTGAAGATTTATGAGTTTCGACGGGACACCGGAAAGCTGGCGGGGCCGATATTCAAGCGTGCCGGAAGTTGTCCGAATCAGACGCTTCTTGCGTCCGGTCATCTCCGCGACATTTTCCACACCGAAATAGTTCACAAGCTGAGTCGTGTCGAGCACCGACCGGAAGAGCCATTCCTGCCCCGTCCGCATAAGATTTGTGATCTGCTCGCTGAAGCTCGGCGCTGCCGGTTTCTGAGGAAGCACGGGACCTGACGGTGTTGCTGTCGGGTTCGCAGGGTACTGGTTCTCGAACTGCTGCAGGACGGGTGCCGGACTCCCATCAAGGGGCGGCATGAACGGAGAATCGGGATTGATCGTCAAGATCAGATCGTTCGCCGTTACTGGCTGACCGTTCATCGTCCCTATCGGCGTCTGCCCTTCGACTCGTGGCGGTCGAGGGGGACGAGGCGGCCGTTGGCCGACCGCCGTCGTTGTAAAGAGGCAGGCGAAGAGGCAGGACGTTAGCAGGAGCGTGAGCGCGGCAGCCGTGCCGCGCGATAGTCTGTTGATTCTCATGGCTTTCTTATTCGACACGGAGTCAAGTCTGTTGCTACGGGAGAGGGTTGTCGTAAACGTCGTCGTTCCAGATCTCGTACCTTTCCAATTCCCGCAGGAAGTCGTCCGAGGCACGAGTGATGCCGGTCATCATTTCGGTGGTACGGCGGATCTCCTTGCCGAATTCGGTCATCTGCTCGACCTTCAATCCATAGGCGATGAATTTCGCCTGTATTTTCGCTTCGAGTTCGCGGAGCTGCCCTTCGACGGTCGTGATGCGGAGGTTCACGGCGAGCATCTGATCGATAAGCGACTGAACGCCGTCCTGATTGGCGTCGGGATTGGCCGAGATCGCTCTGGTCGCATCCGCGATCTTCTCCCGTTCCTCGTAGAGTTTTGCGAGATCCAGGAGCATGTTCTCGCGATCGAAGAGCATTCGCTCAAGTTCGGAATCGAGCTTCGCGAGGCGTTCGAGATTAGCCAGATGTGCATCCGCGCTTCTACCGATAGAATGCCGGAGGAAGTCGTCCAGGTCGCGTTTGTTCGCCTCCATGTCGAAAATTCCGTTCTTTAATCGTCGGGCGATATTCACGACGGAGTGTATCTGGCTCGTTATGGTCGCTTCGATCCTCTTTTTAAGTTCGAACGTGCCTCGGATAAGCCGCCCGAGCGTGGCGTAGGTCGTTATCAGCTGCTTGTGCCGCATCACCTGCTCGTCGACTTTGTCGAGGATCCCGCGCAGGTTGGTCACGCTCTCGACCATCTTTTCGTATTGCTTAATGGCGTTCTCGTACATCTGTACATAGTGGTTGATCGTCTCCACCCAGCGAGCGGCTTCCTCGATCTTCTTCGCGACCTGGAGTGCGTATTGCGATGGGTCGAATACGGTCCATTGTGCTTGTGCCGGGCGCACGTCGATGCCGATGAGAAGCGACGAAAAAACAACTCCGAGCATGATTTGTCTAACTGTTCCGTTCCTATCCGTCATGCCTTCACCTCCAGGCTGCTGAGTTCATTCAGATCGATGGTAGAGATCTCCGTCAGCCCAACTGCGGTCAATCCGCTGGGATATTTCGAGGCCAGCCACGAGACGACGATCTCCGGTGGAAGATCCGGCCGGATATTCTCGACAAGCCGCCGGGCGTTCGCCTCGTTAGTGTCGTTGGTGTTCGCCCACAGCATCGCAGGAGAAAGACGGACCTCAGCCATCTGGACGATCTTGTCTGCTCCGCTCCCGATCACGAAAACCCATTGCGTGTAGCGGCCGTATTGGTTCCTTATTCCCCGGATCGCAGCAATCGTCTCCGGGGCGAGTTCGCAATCGTCGGCGAGACGATCGAAGCCGCCGATCTGCTTGCCGATCATTTTCACGCCGGAGTTTTTCACGAGGTCGATACCGGTGACGTTCGGCTGCTCCGCTGTGCCGGTGAAGTGCTCATAGGCTTGGGAGAAAAGGACCGTAACGAGTCCTTCCTTGCGCCCGGTGACGGTGGCTTCGGCGATAAGTTCCTGGATAGCAGGAAAGTGCCTGTTGATCTCGCGCATCTCGTCGCACAGGAAAAGAATCGGAGTTTTTTGATTTCGCTCGTTTTCCTCGCCGATCTCCTGCATGATCTGGGCGCTAATCCTGAAACCGACACTTTCGCGGATCTTTTCGTCCAGGCCGCTTATTCCCGACAGCTCGAAAACATCGAACATTGATGGAGCGTCATAGTCAGGATGGGTAGGAGCGTTGAGCCATGGGTCTTTTCGATGTATGTTCAGCTTCAGGTAAAGCTCGTTGGCCTGCCTCTCTTCGCCCGCGTTCCAGTGATAGCTCTTGAGAATGTCGAGGAAGTGCCCGAGGGTCGGCTGGAACTTCGGTCGGCCGTGGCCGTTTCGCGCGAGAGCCATCTTGTAGACCTCATCGATGACGGTCGAAGCTATCGCACTTGTGATCGCGTCCGTCTTAGGCGTTTTGCTCAGGATCAGAATGTCGGTCAGAACCATCGCAAGCTGCCTTTTTGTGGGAGGCACGCCGTGCTCGATGCCCGGAAAGTTCCAGATATTGATCGGTCTTGGATCTTTTTCGGTGAACTCTATCTGCCTTCCGCCGAATAGCCGACAGATGGGCTTGAACGAATGACGGTAGTCCATCACGCGCACTTTTACGTTCCCGCGATGAGCACGGATGTCCGTAATCAGCATTGACGCAAGGAATGACTTACCCTCACCCGATGCGGCCGTCACGATCACGGTCGGTGATTTGATCAAGGCTCGGTCGTACAGATCAAGGCCGAACATCTGCCCGTTCGGAGTGGTGAAGATACTATGCGGGCGTTTGCTGCCGCGCCAACTCGTTTCGGTTGGAACAAAGGCTATGACCGAGTCAGCGGTTTCGGTAAGCTCTTGACCGGTCCGCTTCGCTGATAGTTCGCCCGCAAGCATCCGAGAATAGAGCGCTCGCTGACGAACAGCATCTTCACGAACCGCATCGGCACCTATCTTTTTTCGGATAGCTGACACTACGGCATCGCATCGTTCGTCCAGTAACTCAAGCTGCTTCCGCGTCTCTTTTGCTCCTTTCGAGCGTCCGGCAAAGACGATCACGTTAAGTCGGAGGTTGCAGATCTCTTCGTTATCGCTTTCGACCTGCTCCAGAAGATTCTCCAGATCGGATTTGATGACTATCGCGTCCTTCTTCAAGTTCCGAAATCCGAGCCAGGTGTTGCGGCTGCCCTCGATCCGGTCGATGCGCTTTTGAAGGTCCTTTTTCGCGACCTGCTTTTCCGTGGTCATCAGATCTACAACGATCTCGTGAGGAAATCCGAGTGCTCGCGTCGCCGTCAGGTACCGCATCACATCTGCGGTCACGAAGCCGTTCGGAAGGGTTTTCAGGCTGACTAAACTCACGGGGGTGCCATTGTGCCGAACGAATTGGTCTTGGGCGCTTTCGATCTCTGTACTGCACAGATATCGCCTTATATCGACGAACGCAGACTTGGGAAGAATGGGAACTGATCGATGCTGGCGTCGGTGACTGATAAAAAGCGCCTCGAAAACTTCCGGCCGGTTAATCTCCCGAAGATGCAGACTGCGCGGGAAGTTTGCTTCGAACGACTGAAACACGCGTGCCGCTTTCGATCTGCATGCGGCCTCGATTTGTGTTTCCCGCTTCACCAACAATTCACTTTCGCGATTTCTTATTCTGAAGAAGGGTGAGCGTATAAAATATGCGATCCCGTTTTCCTTCACGTCGCGCAAAAGCGAAGGCAGTAATGACGAAAGCATTCCTTTATCGGCCGAGTCCCGAACCGGCACGCGTATCCAGACGGTTGCGGTCTGCCGCATGACGCTGCCCGACCGAATAGCTTCTTCATGAAGCGAAAGATTGGTCGCTTGAAGGACACCAGCGATCGGGTCCGCCGATTCCGCATCGCGCGATCGCAGATGATCCCGTAGCACCTCTCCTGTATCGGGCGAATTGAGGAACCGAAACTGGATGATCGTGTTCTTCGGCTTCTCGAATTTGAGAATGGTTTTGAGTTCCTCGGTGCGTTGTTCAGTTACGTTTCCGTCAACGTAGAGACTGTTCGCGGGTTCGAAGACGTAGGCTTTTCCGTAGCTCCCATCTCTATAGCGGATTATGTTGCCGTCGAGGCCGGCGATCTCGGTCGTGAACAGCCGTCCCGGATGGGTGATTTTTGTATATTGGACCGCGTTGGGATTCGAGTGAACCGCTAAGTGTCCCTTGTGGGCCTTGAATGCCGGAACGATCCGGTAACCGACTACGAGCGCCAGCCCGACAGAAAACAGACTGCCGAAAAGTGAGATCGCTACGTGTGCGAATGAAAGGTTTGCTGTGTCCATGATTTATTGTTTTGTTTTATTTACCCAGACGGCTGAATCTAGTTCGGTGTGAAGCGGGGGCCGGATCGACTGCCACCTATCGATCTCCGCGTCGAACTTCTGCGAAAGCCAGCATTCGGGTTTGCTCAGGCGAAGGTAGTTGAAAATTCCGAGCAGTATCAGGAACGTAAGTAAACCAAACGGAAAACCAAGCGGCACATAACCAAACCAGAGGCCGAAGACGAACGGCGTCAGATACGCGACACCGGTCGGCATAAGTATGTACTTCCAGTCGGTCGAATAGACCCCGAATCTTTTCAGGCCGCGGAACACGTTGGGCCTGGTCGCTCGTCGTCTCATATCGCCCTCCGTTAAAAGTTGGTGTCGACTCCGACCGCCCGGCCTTGAGCAAGCTGCCAGAAGACGGCGACGATCGTCCCGAACGCGAAAGAAAGCAAAGACCCGAAGGCCTGGTTCCCCCATTCCTTCCCGGTCATCTTGTTGTAGATGGCCCATGCGACTCCCACTGCACCCAAACAGAAAAGGATTATCGCCATTAGCTTGAGAGCTTCGCGGATGATGTTGGAAAGGTTGCCGGCGTCGCCAGTGAAGATCGGTCCCTGTGCGAACAGCATGTTGGTGAAAAGCAGAACTGCCGCAAGCGGGGCGATTTGTGCGGCAGCATATCGTATGAACTCAATTAGCTTCTTCATTCTTGTCCTCAACTGAAATAAGTTTCTTGACGCCTCCCGCAGTTTCGGAAAGCGTCAATGGTCTGGCTCGCAGTGCAAAGCGTGTGCCGTTGGCTTGCGCGGTTAGCTGGCACGTCGGTTGCGAGCCGCTCGCGTCATGCAAAAACGAAATCACATCGCTGCTCTTCTCTTGATACTCGGATCTCTCGTAAGTCCCTTGGCGATCTCTTCTCAATCCAGAACCGTTTTCACGCGGACCGCACTTTCAAGAATGGATGTGCTTTCACGCGCTGCGCTGTTCGAGCGGACAATAGCGGATGCAGCGCTGAAAGAAGGAGTGGATCCAGTTCTTCTCTGGACGATCGCGTACAACGAGACGCGGTTCCGGCCCTGGCTGACTAGCCCGAAGAACGCTCAAGGGCTGATGCAGTTTATTCCCGCAACCGCCGCACGATTCGGTCTCGCCGACCCGTATGAACCGAACTCGTCGATACACGCGGCTGCTCGGTATGTGAAGTATCTCGGTCGGCTTTTTGATCGGCGCCTGGAGTCTGTTCTAGCTGCCTATAACGCAGGCGAAGGCACTGTTTTAGCGTATCTGGCGGGCAGGACGATCCGGTCACAGGGTAAGTTTATAAACCCCTCCGGACGCCGAACGATAAACGGAGTTCCGCCGTACAAAGAAACGATTGACTACGTTGCGAACGGGAGGAGGATATATCGCTGGCTGGAAACTCAGGGCAAGTTTCCGGGAGTTAAGAAAAGATCAACTCTTGATGAAGCTACGACCCCATTTGCGTCGGAGCGAGAACCTCGCGAAGAAAAGAGTCCATCCGGTATCTCGACGATTATCGTGCTTTATGATCCACGTACCGGAACGCGCTTTCGTGTAAATGGTCAGAGCAAACTACAGCCAATAGATCACAACGCGCCGGTCATCATTTCCCCTCAAGTTCGTAACCTTCCAGCTCAAAAAGGCAGATCAACTTTTGCGGGTGTTCGCCCGGGAGAACGCTAACTGGTTCATTTTTGCCGCGATCGCCGCACCATCGGTTCGGTTTTGCTCCAAACGAACGAAAGACCTTCGGAACTCGCGAAGAAATCCCCTCTTAACGTTTGGCACTCGTTTTGCGAATGCGACCTGGAAGAGAGCGGGCAAGTCCGCACACGAAGTGATGAAAGAAAAAACACCAGATACAAAAACATCCGAGGTTGCGACTGAAGCTCTTGCGCCTTCCGAGACACCACTCTACTTGACTCGTGATCCCGAGGATGTACTTACAATATCGTCGCTGTTCAGGGCCGTATGGGTACTCCTGATAGTTCTGGCACTCAGCACCGGGATCAACATCTATCTGTCTCTCAGAAAGGCTGACCGCATTGTGATCGATAGATCCTCAGGACGTGTTGTGGAACTGAACAATCGAGACTACGGCTCAACCGAAACGGTCAGTATCTCGCCCGACACTCCGACCACTACGGACAAGAAATATCTAGTGAAGGAGTTCCTTGCCGCCCTTTACGCAGTCGAACAAGCGAACCGCGAAAGCCAGGTCAACAAGCTGCTCCGAATGCTCGACCCGGATCTCTCGATCGCTATGGCGACCCGTCTGAAACAGAACGGGGTGCTCGCGGCCGAGAAGGCGGAGAGCGTCAACTCGTCGTGGGAACTTCAGGACCTCACCATCGATGAGAACGATCCGTACGTGCTGCGGGCAATAGGCATTCGAAAGATCCGCCGTAAAGCCGCCGGACAGGATGTCGAGGAATCCGTGCAGCTGAAGGCCAAGTTCCTGCTCAAAGATAGCCCTTCATCGCCTGTAAGGAACGACAACAATCTGCGAACCGGCTTTACGATCCTTCGCTTCAGAGTAGAGCCGGTCAACGGCAAATCCGTTTCGCCCGTGACGCTGATCGCGGACGAGGCCGAACAGGAGACCGCAGCTGCCCCGTCGCCGAACGCGATACAGGGGCAGTAGTCCATCCACAAGAAATACTCGTTTATCAATTATATGAACATTCAAGTATCAAAACTCGCTCTTGCCGCCTTTCTTCCGGCACTTATCTTTCTTGGCTTGCCCGAGATCGCAGCCCAAGCACAACCGAGACCGATTAGATCAAAAACGGTCAAGAAACGACCGCCAAAGCAAGTTTCCGGACCGGCCGCCGAAATCCCTGCGAAACCACTCCTGTCTCCGCAGTCGGAGCCGGTCTCGATCGTCAATCTGGCTGAACCTGAGTATCTCTCGGGCGAGGCGAGGGTGACGGTCAATCCGAAACAGCCGACAGTGATACGGCTGGGTCTCGCTCAAAACGCAGTCTCGATAGTGGAGTTTCCGGCCTCTGACGGCATCTACTACATTCACGAGGGGAATCCGAAACTCGCCTCAGTCTTTCAATCGCCGACAAAGGAAACGGATAGATCGATAACTATCTATCCGGGAGAATCATTCTTGCCGTCGCGGGACGGCAGCTCCGCGAGCTCGATCAGCCTCCAGATGAGATCGGGGCTTGTCCTGATCCTAGAATTGGTCCCGGTCGCGGAACTTAGAAAGAACGCTCACCGATGCGTTATCACCTACGATCGCGATGCCGTCATTTCCGCGAGGCGCACGGCCGGCCTTGCATATGATCTTGGCGGTGAGAACAGTTCACCCGCACCTGTGAATTCACGGGCAGTCTCTAAACTCGTCAGCGCTACCGCGCGACCCGAAGCGGTGAATGCGATTGAAAGACCATCGAACCAGGATCATCCTATTAGTTCGGCATATGCGAATCTGGGTAACTCTAAGAACTCTCGCGGTAAAGGCGCGGATAAGAAGAAAACAGACAGTGAGATATCGACACTTGCCAACAAAAAGCTCGCCGAGTCTTTGAGGGAGCCGAAGAAAAATTTTGGCTCATGGTCGAAACCGCAGCACGGCCTTACAATCGCGGTATCGCGCATCACGGAGCTCGATCCGGAAATGCGGCTCGTAGTGGTCGCGGTGCGCAACATCACCGCCTCAAACCTAAGACTTGTGCCGGGTATGCCCGAGCTTCAGGTCCAAACAACCGACAAAAGCGGAAACAACATTCAGACAACACGGGTTGCAGCTCAATACGTTGAGTCGACAACTCTGGAAGGACTTGTGCAGCCCGGTTCGACCGCGTACTACGCCCTCGTCTACAAGGCTCCGATTCTCGGTACTAATCAGAATGTCCGCATCTTGGTCGCACACCGTGAAGCCGCCAATGCGCCGATCGCCTCAAGTCTCGGCGATCCAAAAGGAAAGGAGTAGGAAACACCAATGGAGAAAATGACACTTGATCCAGCCGACGTACCAACAGCATTGCCAGGTTTCGAGGACGACGATGCGAGAGAAAAGTTGCTGCTTGAAAACCCTTCGGACGAACTTGAAGACGCAGGCGAAGAAGACAATGCTGAAATTGAAGAGCGGGTTGCCAAACCAGACAAACGCCGCGGGCAGGTGGTCAGGACCTTTGCTGCGTTCGTGGTCTTTCTTTGCCTTCTGGTTGTCGGTATCGCCTGGTTCTTCGATATGGGATGGTTTTCGAAGCCGCAGACTCAGGCGGTGAACCGTACCAGCCATCAGAAGGACGCTAAGATCTCTGCACCCGTAACTGAAGACGAGAAGCTGAAGATGGCTCTTAGTATGGTCGCTCCAGTGTCGTCGGCCTCTGTCACTGCCGGGCATCCGGACGACTCGGGTGTTCCGGTAGACATTACTCAAGCCGGGATTCTTGCCGGCACGGGAGATGTTGATGATATTTCTCCAAAGGCGGGCGCCGCCGATCAAGATACGAAGGCATCGATCGGGAAAAAAGAGTCGTACTCCTTGCCGTTAACCGATCTGAAACTGGCGAGCAAGCCGAGTTCACCCGACCCTTCAAGATCCGCTACCGCCGAAACTGGGACTCGAAGCATGCATGCGTCGAAAGTTACCAATTCGGATGATGCTCGGGGTCGGTCCCTTTTCTTCGGAATAATCAAGAACGCTTCCGTCAAAGACGAAAGGCCCAGAGGGCCTGAAGCCGAATCTTCAAAGCCGGCATCAGCAATCGCCGCGCCGCTAGGTGAAATACCTTTCGGAACGATGCTACCCGTCCGGCTTGTCGGCTCTATTTATACGCTTCGCAGTTCGGGCGGATTCGTGCGAATGGAGCTGACGCGACATGTCGAAGGAGAAGGATACTCCTATCCCGCCGGAACGATGCTCGTCGGAAATGTCCGGGGCGGTGAATCCGTCAGGGCTTTCGTAACCGTAGTTGGCCTCGTAGATCCGGTTTCCGGTGTGCTTGTGAAGTTCAGCGGAGAACTTCTCGGCCGCGACGGCGCCTCGGGGATCGAAGGCAAGCGACGAAATCTAACGTCGCAGTGGGCCCGATTCTTTCGCGGAATGAAGGAGACTGCCGCTTCGGTCCTCGGTTCGGTCGGAGCGATCCGGTCCGGCAGCACCGTGATCCTTTCGGAGCCGTTGCGTCGGGGTACCGAGTCGACGACGGAGGATCTGTCCGGTGCGTTCCTGAAGAACGAGCGGGAGGACAGCTTCCTGGAGGTTCCTGCTGGCGCGAACGGCTATGTCCTCGTGACGGGCCTGCCGGAGAACTCTGCGGCAACGACAAGCCAACCGACAAAGGAGGCGCGAAAGGAATGATCCCCCACGATCCCGACCGGCCGCAGATCGATCCACGGCGTCTCGTAAGAATCGGGAGTGAACGCGAGCTATACCGACTGCTCTGCAGGACAGGTTATGTGCCCGGTGAACAGGTGTTCGAAGATTTCTGCGAGAGCCTGAAGTCGGGCCGTGCGTGGCTAGTATCCGGGACACGAGGGAGCGGCAAGACCGCCTTCCCAGAAGCCGTCGCCTCGGCCTGCAACCTGACGATGTGCGTCGTGTCGGGGCGCGACGGTCTAAAACAGGAAGAAATCCTTTACGACTGGGACCGCGAAGAGCAGGAAGTGTGGATGCGCGAGAATCTTGCGCTCGCAAAGGAACTTCCTGCGAGCGAGCAAGTGGAGCTTCTCGAAACGGCACGAAAGATGAAATGGCAAAGACAGTTCCTGATCTTGGGCGAAGTCGGTTTGGCTTACGATCTAGCCGCAAAAGCAGCTGAATCGAAGACTCCACCGCCTGTACTTCTGCTCGATGAAAGCGACAAATTCGGTGCGAACGTCGAGGACGCTCTCCTGATGCCGCTCGAACGCGGGCTTATTTACATCCCCAGATACGAAGGCGGCTGCATCGGCGTCGCCGATTGGGCATCGCGCCCGATCGTGGTCACGACCTCGAACGACCTTCGCCACAAGCTGAGCGGTCCTTTCATCTCACGGCACATCTACACTCGGTTCAGTAATCCGACGCTTGAAAAGGAACTGGAGATACTACGGGCGCGAAACCCGAAAGCGTCATCCGCTCAACTCGCCCTTGCGATAAAGCTGCTCGACGCGGTTCGCGGGATCGCCGGCATGGAAGATCATCCCAGCATCCGCGAATCGATCGATGTCGCCGGTGCCTTTGTAAGGGACTCGATAGATTCGCTTGATCATCGCGTCCTGCCCCGCTTTTTCTGTTACTTCGTGAAGACCGGTGATGCACGCGAACTTCTCGGTCTGCAGCTCGATTACCTGCTTGCATTGACGCACGCATTTCATCCGGTTGTGGACACATGGCTTGGCTCAAGCGACTCCGAGTGGGCAATGAAATGGAATATCGCTATTTAGTTGGTCTATGCATACGAATCGATCCAAACAGAAGGGGAACGATGGCACGAGAGACGAGGACGCCACGCTACGGCAGCACAGCGTCGACCGCTTCATCTTGAGGTGGAGACGGTATAGAGGTTATCGGACATTGATCACTCCACTACTTGTAGTTGCTCTTTACTTCACCGCAAGAACTTTTTACGGGGGAAATGACAAGAGTGTCCAGCTAAAATTCGTCGAAGACCCTTCGGAACAAACCGCCGCGTCTGGCACATCCGAGGTTGAACCCTCGAAACCCGTCCTCTCCGGCGAGGCTTACGAAGCTGCTGTGAGGCTTCGAGAATCAGGGGCCTTGCTGATGGCGGTCTCACTCTCCTCGTTCGAGGAGTTCCGAATGAATGGCAGATTCCCCGCGACCGTCAACGAAATACTCACAGGGCTTCAAAAACGCTCGCTCCTTCCTCCTGGCATCGAGATCAAAGACGGGGTGCTTAGCTCGACTTTGAGTGAACTGAAACTGAACTATCGGGCTGAGCCATTTTCTTTCGAGATCCTCTCTTTACCGATTAGCAAACCCGGAGGTTCCGCGATCCTGTTTCGCTTTCCCTTGCCGCCCGCTGAAGCGAACTCGGTAATGTATTTCGAAGCGCGGAATCCTGTACAGTTACCGGCGCAGTTCAGTACCAGTGAACAGATCACGGCCGCGGGCTGGAAGATTAGGCATTGGCGAGGTGAAGCAATGCCGTTGAATGAAACCGTTATTCGAGATCTTCGTGAACAGAACGAATGGCTTAACTCTCAAAATCAAGGTCGGTAGAAGATATGTTTGCACGTGAACGGATAGAACGATTTGATGCGTCATATGGCATCCCGCGCAAGGCTAACGAGCAGTATTTGCCTTCGTACAACGCGTTCTGGCACTGGGTCGTCGATGTCGGAAAGGGCGGGTTCTATATCTGCCTCGGCCTGATAGACGCAGGCTTGTTCCTTTTTGCGGGATGGCTTTTTGATCAACCGGGACTGATCAACCTGGCCTTCTGGGCAATGGCGCTTTGCGGCGTCTGCGCGGGGCTTTCGGATGCTTATGACGAGCTTTCCCCATATCGCGTAAGAAGAATGAGTACGGCTCATGGTTCGGCTCGCTGGGCGAAGGTGAAAGACCTTATCCGCTGCGGCCTGATGAACGGCGTTCGCGGGCTGCCCTTGCCCGTCAATGCTTTGCCGATCGCGAAGGCATTCGGCGGCAGGGACATCTTTCTTCCTCCGAGCCAATGGCTCCGGCATTTTGTCATGTTCGGGCCGACCGGCTCCGGAAAGTCGAAAACATTTTTCATCTCGATGATCCGCGCGATCCTGGGGCGAT
>MTBK01073162.1_pt1 | contig 18167 bp, 12 predicted proteins | sample 1535981 | NCBI WGS metagenome assembly MTBK01 (sample SAMN06109225, study PRJNA356200) | anaerobic digester metagenome | isolation source: biogas reactors fed with pig manure or primary and secondary sludge | place: Spain | collected 2016-06-30 | reverse complement strand
CATGGGGAAGGGGAGATCGTCAACCTGACACCCCGGGTAGAGCAGGTGCTCGCCGAGAGCAGTGTGCAGGGAGGACTGGTCAACGTCTTCGTCGGGGGGTCGACCGCCGCCATAACCACTATCGAGTATGAATCCGGCGTGCTCTCCGATCTCCGCCGGGCACTCTCGGTCATCGCCCCTGCCGATATCCCCTACGCACATGATGCGGCATGGGGAGATGGGAACGGACGATCCCATGTCCGGGCGGCGGTGATCGGGCCGTCGGTCACCATTCCCGTGATCGAGGGGAGGCTTGCGTGCGGCACCTGGCAACAGATCGTCCTCCTCGAACTGGACGTGCGTTCAAGCCGCAGGCGAACGATATACGTCACAATCACCGGGTAAGCGCCGGGAAGAGGTTTTGCGATCCCGGCGCCTGTACGGCATATAGTGAGCAGAATGAAACAGCGATTGCTATAACCCCAATAATAATACTCTGCTCAGTTTTCGCCGGAATCGTCTAAGAAGAATAAGCTGTTTAATCGAGAGGTACCGTCTCAAGCTGTGATACCAGTTCCCATATGCGGGTCCGTGCATGGACTGGCATGTTCGGATCGTTGCTGATCTCGTCGATCAAGGAGATTGCGGTTGCTGCGCGAAGGCCGATGCTCCGGGATTCATCCTGAAGAACCGTCTTTGTCTCATCTGCAACCCGCCTTATGTTTCGTGGAATGGTGGAATCTTCGCTGATATTTTGCAACATCTGGATGCAGGTTCGTATTGTCTCGTCTGGACTTGTCATTAACTCACCCCTCTATTATTTAGAGGCATCCAGACATATATAAGTTGATTTAGGGTGTTGGATACAATGACGGCTGATAAGGCTGACGAAGTTATGGCTGAATATCTCCTCAAGGGAGGAAAGATGCTCGCAAAATCCTGTAAAGTCTGTGGGAATCCGCTTTTTGAATACAAAGGTGAGACGCAGTGCGTAATCTGCCCTCTGGAAGAGGGAGAAGAGTCCGGCCCTGAAACGGAACCGGCCCCTGTTGCTCAACCACCCATAGAGTCACCTGCACCGACCCCCATCGCCAGATCGCCCGCACCGGCCACTACCAGACCGCAGAGCGAGGTTACCGTGGAGATCGAGCAGACGATCATCCATCTCTGCGAGCGCATCAGGCATGAGCAGAGCGCCGATGAATGCCTGACCCTTATGATGGCGGTAGAACGAGGTGCTGAGGCGCTCCAGACACTGCGTCAGCGATAGGACCGGCGGGCAAGATCCCATATACCCTGCGCGGTCTTTTCCCCGATCCCGCGCACGGAGGCCAGCTCCTCCGGTTCGGCATCGATGATCGCCTTGAGCGACCCGAAGTGCTCAAGGAGGATCCGGGCGCTTCGTAGCCCGATATTTGGAAACGCAGAGAGTATATACTCCTGCTCTTCGCGGACCGACCGGAGGGTCTTCTTCGGATGCACCTTGCGCTCCCCGCGCTCGCCGGCCTCCCGCTGCGCGAGGACATAGAGCATCTCGGCGGTGTCATCCGCATCATGGGTGCGGAGCAGTGTCACGCCCATGCCGACCGTGATGGCGGCGAGCGTGCCCCTGACAGCGTTTGGGTGTATGTTCCGGGCCTCGTAGAGGTCGGCATCCCCCTCGATGATCAGGATCGGGCGCGGCACCGCGTCCGCCATAGCCCGGATCTGCCCGAAGAGATCCCGCTCCACCAGGGTATCCACAAAGTCCTGCACGGTCTTTCTCTCAACAATGATACGGTCACCTATGGTGTAATCACCGATCTCAAGGCGTTGTAGCGTGATCGACGCCCCGAGTTCGTGCAGGCGCACGGCGACCCGCGACGACGTCTCACGGTCGTCGACGGTGATCGCCGGGCCGGTGAGGCCGATCTCCGGGCCTGCGCCCACACCCGGTCGGGATGAGGCCGGCAACCTCGCGGATTCAAACTCCTGAAAGCTCATCTGCCCGGTAGCTGCCGGGGCCGGGGGGGTGGATGTGGCGCTCATGCGCCTGATCCCCTGCACCATCGCCCGCTCCCGGGTCTGGCTCACGTACCGGAATGTCTCATCCGATGTTCCCTTCGTCACCAGGACGACTATCGTGCCGCTGCCGCTCCGGCCGGTCCGCCCCTTTCGCTGGATGCTCCGGATCTCTGAAGGGACAGCCTCATAAAAGATCACCATATCGGTCGATGGGACGTCAAGCCCCTCCTCACCCACCGATGTCGCGATCAGGCACCGGAATTCACCGCTCCGGAACCGGGAGAGGATCTCGATCTGCTCTTTTTGCGTGAGCCCGCGCTCCGCATCCCGGGAGGCCTGGCCGACGAACCGCTCACAGGCGATACCGCACTCTGAAAACGCATCGACAAGCGTCTGGACGGTATCGCGGTAGGTGGCAAAGACGATGATCCGGCTCTCCGGGTGGGCTGCAAGTTGCGCCTGCACCAGTTCGCAGGCGATAGCAACCTTGGGGTGGAGCTCCTTACTCCAGCGGCTCATCTCCTCGACGAGACCCAGGTAGATGGGATCGTTCGTCAGGCGCTTGCTCGCCTTGCTCCCCGTAGATGACGCACCTTCGGCGCTGAGGCGATCCAGGTAGAGTTTGAGCGCCTCGCTCCCCTGGGTCTCGGTGAGCGATATCGCGTGGCGGAGTTTCATGCACTCGGCGTGCAGGGATGCTGCCGTGAAGCCGGTAGGATCCCGCGACTGTATGCGCTGCTGGATCTGGGCATTTAACAGATTGAGAGACTTTATAGAGAGTTTATCCGGTTTTGGCACCTGGAAATCGAGCTTCGCGAGCATGGCGAGTCTTGACTCAACGAGCCTCCGGAGGGAGAGGAGTGCCGCCTGCAGCTCCTCGGGCAGGTAGACATCGATGTACTGGATCTCGCGCTCATGGATGTAGGGGCGGACATCCTCATCGGTCTCCACCCGTGTCTCGACGGCCGCGATATGGAGGTTGTTGCAGACATCCTGCACCTTCTCCAGGTCGCCCCCGGGAGAAGCGGTCATCGCGAGCAGCAGGGGGTCTTTCGCTGTCGTGCAGTAGTGCCCGGCGATGAAGACGTATGCGTAGTTTCCCACCGCCCGATGGCACTCGTCCACGACAAGCAGAACGACGTCGCTGAGGCTGTACCTCCCGGCAAGGCAGTCGTTCTTGATCACCTGCGGGGTGGCAAAACAGATCCGGCATGCTTCCCAGGCCTCCACCCGCTTATCGGGCGGGGTATCGCCGGTGAACATGATGAAATCGGACTCCTCTGGCTCAGACCCTTCCTCAAAGAGCAGGAACTGTTTAAAAAAACGGAGGTGCTGCTCGACCAGGGGCTTTGTCGGCGCGAGCATGAGCACCTTCCCCGGGTGTGAGCGGAGGCGGGATGCCGCGACAAGGAGCGCGACGGCCGTCTTCCCGAGCCCCGTCGGGAGGACGACCATCGTGTTCGCATCGAGCGCCCGGAGCGTTATGGCGAGCTGATACCGCCTCTCCTCGATACTCTCCGGCCGGATCAGCGGATGGGTGACGTAGTTCATACACGGCTGAGTTCAGCGAACAGGATCTCACCGCGGATGAGGTCGGGAATGATCTGGCGCAACCGCCCCATCGGCACACGGACCTGCTCTGTGCTGTCGCGATCCCTGATGGTGACTGTGTTGTCCTCAAGTGTGTCGTAGTCAACGGTTACGGCGTAGGGTGTCCCGATCTCGTCCTGCCTCCGGTAACGCCGGCCTATGGCGCCGGAGTCATCGTACTGGGCGAGGATGCGATGTCGGGTGAGTTTTCTTGTGATCTCCTGCGCGATCTCATCGAGGCTGTCGCGGTTCATCAGTGGGAAGACGGCGACCTGGACCGGCGCCACCGCCGCCGGGAGGCGGAGCACCCGCCGGATCTCACCGTCCACCTCGTCCTCGGCGTAGCTGTGCTCCAGGGCAACGTATATCATCCGGTCGACACCGTACGAGGGTTCTATGACGTGGGGCATCACTTCCTCGCCACGGATCTCTTCCTCCCCTTCCCGGATCTTGTAGAGGTCTGCGGGGATGAAGTAGTCCTCGCCGTCGACCGTGACCCGTGCGCCGTCCTCGCCGGGATTTGATGCGGCCAGGGCTTCCGCGATGGCTTTTGCCTTGCCACGGAACCGGGGGCCGAGCACCCCCATGTTCGCTACGATCTGCCGTCGCCTGACCAGTTTCGGCTCGTCGTAGGGTATAAAGACCGTCATCGAGTCCCCGGAGTGGCCGGCATGCGAGCGCAGGTCGTAGTCGGTGCGATCGGCGATCCCGACGATCTCCACCCACCCGAAACGGTCAGAGTAAACCTCGGCGTCCCAGCAGTCGACCGCATAGTGTGCCCGCTCATCGGGGAGGTGCTGGCGGAACCGGAGTTTCGTCGGATCCACGCCGATGGCGACCAGGATCTGGTGGGTGAGCGCGACGTAGTAGGCGACGTACTCGTTTACGATCACCCCTTCATCCACCGCTACGCGCATCGTAGCTGTGAGGGGTTCCCGGTCATCCTGTTGCCGGTCGATGGTGAGGAGGGGTACGGTGTAGTCAGCGTAGCGGTAGAAGGTGGGGTGGTTGTCTTTTCCTTCGGGGTGGACGAAGATCTCGGCCTCTGCCTGGGTGAACTCCCGCAGCCGAATCATACCCTGGCGGGGGGAGATCTCATTCCGATACGATTTTCCTATCTGGACCGCGCCGAAGGGGAGTTTGTCCCGGTAAAAACGCAGGAGACGGGGGAAATCGGTGAATATGCCCTGGGCGGTCTCGGGGCGCAGGTATCCCTTCCGCTGCGAACCCGGGCCGATGGTGGTCTCAAACATCAGGTTGAATGCAAAGACACCCGCATCACCCAGGGGTTCCTCGCAGATGGGGCAGGGCAGTTCATGGAGCGCTTCCTGGAGCGCCTCGGCCGAGAGCGCGCCGGCGTTCGTGATGCCGCTATCCTCCACGATGTGGTCGGCGCGGAGGTATTCGCCACAGTGCGGGCACTGCACCATCTTGTCGGCGAACTCCTTCACGTGGCCGGATGCGATGAATATTGCTTCGGCTCCGACGGTGGGGCATTCGATCTCGTAGTAGCCTTCCTGAAAGACGTAAAACGTCCGCCAGAGGTTCTCTATGTTCCTCTTCATCATCGCTCCGAGCGGACCGTAATCGATAAAACCGGCGACGGATCCGTATATCTCGGATGAAGGCCAGACAAAACCACGTCTTCTGGCCACATCCATGACTTTCTCGTAAATATCGCTCGTTTCGGCCATAGTCTTGCAGTACACTTGAGCGCCGGGGCTAATAAAGAATGGTTCCCCTCCTCGTGCAGGGAGACGATTCTTCGCGAAATGGGCAGTTTGAGGAGGGTTTCCCTTTGCAGATGATGGCATTTCAGGAAATACCGTTCCGTCCGGCGCATACCGGATCGATGCTTCTTTCATGCTCCCGCGTCGGATCAGGGTAAGGGGGGCGCGATATACCCCTGTATGAAAGAATCAGCGCGGGCGGTTGGGAGAGGGTCATGCCGGAATGCGCGTAGTCCCCCTCTTCGTACCACCCGGAATAGATCCGGAATCCGGTAATCCGGCTCTCGTGTTCATACTTTCGATGTATGACTGTCCTGCTACGGATGAGAGACACCTATACTATTTATGGGGACGGCCATCAATGTAGATCGAGTACAATTTTACACTGGTTGTGAAATACGAAATTATACTTCCGGAGGCATCAACACAGCTTCATTAATTATTTCAAGAATTAATCACCTTACCACGAAAACAGAGCACATCTTTCGAAATGATCTTTTTACTCGAATGAATTATATGGGAAGATTTAAATTCTAGCAGTTGTAATGTAGGGAGCGTTACGCCCCGGCCCGGGGATCATCTATATATATTGAAGACCGTCATGAACGGTCTTCAAGGCCAGATGGTGGAATAAAGAACAGAGAGATACGAACATGGCAGAAGATACCCGCAAGCAGCAGCTCCTTGAGCTGTTCACGACCATCACGAACAAAAAGGCGATCGTTGAGCCTATGAGGAAGGTTCACGGTACGCTCCGGGACCGCGATGCTGTTGAGCGCGAGATCGCTCTGATCATGCGTGAGATCCTTGATCAGGGATACTTCAAGACCAAGCTTGCTCCGCGGCAGCTCGCAAAACTCGTGGTTGCGTACTATGATGGGAAGAACGATACCGAGATCGCAAGAGCGCTCGGTGATGAAAAATTGAGTAAAACCGTAGCGCGTGCACGGGTCCGTCTCAAACTCTTCAGGGAACTTGACTTCAAGATGCCGTTCGATCGCGAACTGATGGTAGAGCTTCTCGATTCCGGGAAGACGATGAAGGAAGTCAGCGAGGAATTGAACGTGAGCCCATCCACACTCCGTGAGTACCGTCATGTGATCGAACAGCAGGAGGATACGACTCTGGATCCCTACCTGGAGAGAATCAAGGATGTGATGGAGGATCGCGATCTCTCCGAACATATGACGCGAGGCGTCATCAATGACGGCCTGAGTGAGGCGATCGACGTTGCTGAGGCGATCGATATGGGAGAATTCTGAACTTCTGCTCATTTTTTGCTGAACATTTTTTAATGAGCAGACCAATCTCTTCTCCATGAGGTTGACCTGGCTAGGCCACGCATGTTTCAGTCTTGAGGGATCGCGGACGGTTCTCATCGACCCCTTTATCCCCGGGGGTTCGCTCCCGGTAGACCCCGATATCGTCGCCGTGACGCACGCCCATGCAGACCACCTGGGCATGACCGTAGAACTCGGGAAGAAGACGGTCGCTATCAACGAGGTAGCGAAATACCTGGCGGCGAAGGGTATCCCTGCCGAACCCATGAATATCGGCGGCAGTATCACCGTGGACGGTGTCGGGTTTACGATGACCCCCGCTCTCCATTCATCGTGGCTGGAGGATGAGGGGATGGGCTTTTACGGAGGGGTCGCCGCAGGGTTCGTCATAACGATGGACGGCACCAGCGTCTACCATGCCGGCGATACAGCGCTCTTTTCCGATATACAGCTCATCCGGGATCTCTACCGGCCGGATGTGGCCCTCCTCCCCATCGGCGGGCGCTATACGATGGGGCCCGAGGAGGCGATGATCGCGGCCCGGTATACCGGGGCAAAGCTCGTGATCCCGATGCATTACGATACATTCCCTGTCATCGAGCAGGATGCTCAGAAATTCAAGCAGGCCGTCGAGCGGACGACATCGATCCGGGTACAGGTTCTCTCACCGGGTGAGGGGATCGATATCGGCCCCGAGAGCATCCGGGAGTGAGCGAGGCGGATCTTAAAAAACGCTTGCCGGCCCGGAAACCGGTATCCGTGCAACCCCGGGGGTTCACCCCCGCCCTGTCCCCGAAGCCCCACCTCCGGGGGTGCATGGAACTGCACCTCCGGCGCAGGGGTTTACCCTATTTTTATGAGCCTGATAGAGAGGGGACGCTTTATGATCCCCTTAAAGTCACGGGCAGCCACGAACTCAAGGTTCTTCCCGCTGATCTGGTCGAGGAGTCTCTGGTCGACGACACGGTCGACGACAACCCCCTCAACATCGCCGCCCAGGGTCCGGAGCGCCCCCTCAAGATCGGTGGCGCTCGATTCCAGGAGAACGGCGTAATCCGGGGAGAGGAAGCGCGCGATCTTTCGGTCCCGGACATCGGCCATATGTTCCCCGAGCGTCGGGGGTGTCTTCTGGTCCTCCCGGCCCCCGACCCTTTGCTGCTGCGGCCGTTCATCTACTGGTGTCTCACGTACACCGGAGACGGTTTGCGTAGACGTCTGCCCCGCCGCCCCCATAGTGAGTGTATGATCCGCTATGACCTCCACTGGCACTTTGTTCCTGAGCGCCTTGACAATCTCCTTGCGGCTCATCTCTTCGACGCTCTTCCCCCGTGGGGCGTATGCCACAAAGTCGATCTCAGCTATCTGGAGAAGCTCGCGGAGGATCAGCTCTCCTCCCCGGTCTCCATCCAGCAGGGTCGTCGCGGTCTTCTGTGAGCAGAGGTCGATGATGATCTGCGGGACGTTGGTCCCCTCGACTGCGACCGCGTTCTTGATCCCGTAGCGTAGCAGGTTGATAACATCGGCCCGTCCCTCGACCAGGATGATGGCATCCGAGGCCATGACATTCGGGCCGGCATGCACCTTCGCCTCACCGAGGAGCTCAAGTTTCTCTATCCTGATGACTTCGCGGACCTCGTCCAGCAGATCGTCGCTGTTTATGGCGCCTTCATCAAAATCCTCAAGGAGGAGCTCCTTGGCACGCTCGACGATTCTGCGCCGTTTGGTCACCCTGATGTCTTCGATGCGGTCGACTTTCATGTGCGCTGTGCACGGCCCGACCCGGTCGATCGTCTCGAGAGACGAGGCAAGGAGCGCGGTCTCTGCGCGGTCGAGCGATGATGATATGAGTATATCACCCTTCGTCTCCCCCCTCCTCGTCGTTATCTGGACATCGATCCGGCCGACGCGGCCGGTTCTCTGTAGATCACGCAGGTCGAGGTCTTCGCCGAGTAAACCCTCGGTCTGGCCGAAGATAGCACCCACTACATCAGGTTTATCGACCACCCCCTCGGTCTGCAGAGTAAGATGAATGAGATACTTTGTAGTTTCTGGTGAGTACATGGAATGTTGCCCCCTTCAATGTGAATCTGATCGCCGTATGTCATGCAGGTCTTCGTATGCGCGAACATAGGTGTCAGATATATATCTATGGTATGATCACTTAAATCAGATGGCAGATCGAAGAGAAGATTTTTCACAACCTTTCAGCTCCATTAAATATACTTTTTTATAATATTGGCTGGATAGGTTCTCAAACCACCGATACCTCTTCGGCCGGAAATGGTATCCGAAACCCGGTCATACCCTGACACCTCAAGCGCCTCACCGGGAGCTTCATGCCGGGGGCGCTTCCATGAGGGAGGTCGGGCCTCATGATCGATAGCAAACAGCGGTCGTCCCCCACCAGCAGAGGAAGCCTGAGGTGAACGGTCTTCCCGGGTCCGGCGGAAGATCTCTGAAGACTATCCAGCCAGGCAGGAGAAATAAGGGATCTTTTAGAGAGGTGCTACGAGGTCTCGCGAAGATCTCGGGAGCGTTATTCCACCCGCTCCCGGATCTTCGCTACCGCCTCCGCCGCGGCCTTCCTGACGTACCAGTCTTCGTCGTCGAAGAGCCCCTTGAGAGCCCCGATCACATGCAGATCCCCGACCCCGCCCAGGATATCTGCCGCGCGTTTCCTGACATCGTCATCCCCGTCACCCAGCACGGCTATGACCGGATCCATGGCCGGGGCCCCTATGGAGATAAGCGCCGCCGCGGTTTCCCGGCGTATGCTGTAGACGTCGTCGTGGAGGAGGTCGATGAGAGGTCCAACGGCGCGTGGGTCTCGCAGTTCACCGAGGATCTTTGCCGTTCTCCTCCGTATGCTGTCGTCGCGGTCGTTGAGCACCCGGATCAACGGTCCGACTGCATCCACACCCCGGGCGAGCAGGCTGCTCCACTGCTCTTTTGCGATCAGGTAGCAGACCTCCTCCTCCCCGGGTTCTGGCGACCAGCCCAGGCGGTCGAGGGCATCTGCAACCCCCGCACGGACACGGAAGTGCCCGTCGGTGAGTGCACCGGGGAGGAGGTGTACCGCAGGCTCACCGATCAGCACAAGGGCGGCTACAGCACCATTCCGGGCCGCATCGTCCCCCTCCCTGATGACCCGGAGGAGAGGGTTTACCGCTGCTCCTCCCATCATGCCGAGCGCCCGCACGACGACACGCCCCACACGCCAGTCCTCGTGCAGGAGCGTATCGATGAGCGGATCGATGGCGGCAGGGCTCCCGATCTTGCCGAGCGTTGCGGCCACACCCATCTGGCTCACCTCGGATCCACCGCGGAGAACCTGGATCAGCGGCTCGACCGCCACCTCCCCGATGGCGACAAGTGCCCGTGCCACCCCGAGGCGGATGTGCCAGTCGCGGTCCTGGAGGGCGTCGATGAGCGGCACGACCGCAGGTTCTCCGATCATCTTGAGTGCCTCGACGGCCTTCCTCTGTCCGCCGTTCCGCTCGTCGCGGAGGGTCTCGATCAGTTCGGCAACCGCAGGCTCACCGATCAGGCCGAGCGCCCGCGACGCACCCATCTGGATCGTGCTGTCGGGGTCGTCGAGCGCCCGGATGAGCGACCCGACTGCGCCAGAGCCGAGGTCCGCGACAGATACCCACTGCTCCTTTGCGATAAGGTACCTGACCATCTCCCTCTCGGTTCCGGGCTTCCATCCGATCCTCCCGAGTATCTCGGCCGCACCCAGCCGTACCCGGTAGTGCTCGCTCTGGAGTGCCTCCACAAGGGCAGGGACGGCGGGCCTGCCGATCCGCGTGAGGAGATCGATCGTCCCGGGCCTGAGGGCATCGTCCGGGTGGGCGAGTGCCCCGATGAGCGGGCCGATGGCCGCTTCCCCTATACCGATGAGCAGATCCCCGATCATCTCCCTGGCGCGGGCATCATCACTCCCGAGCGCCCCGACGAGCGGCTCGATGGAGATCTCGCCCATCGCCGCGAGGGTTTCAGCCGCAACCTCCCCGGTACCGGGGCGCCCGAGAGCCGGGATGAGAGCGACAGCGGCAGGCCTCCCGAACCGTGCCAGAACACCGGCAGCCGCCTCTGAGACCTCTTCCTCGTCCAGGGCGTGGATCAGGGGCTCGATGGCCGGCTCTCCTATCTGCACGAGTGTATCCGCTACACGTTCACGGAGATCCTCGTTGCCGAGCAGGCGGATCAGCGGGAGGGCTGCAGGAGGTCCGATCCGGGCGAGCGCCTCCGCTACCCCTGCCTGCACATCCGCATCCTGGTCACCGAGTCGCGCCGCCAGTATATCGACGGCATCCCCCCCGAACTCTACAACATCCCGCCAGCGCTGCAGGGCGACCAGGCAGGTGACCTGTTCTCCCACCCCGGCGGGTACCCACCCGAGCCTCTCAAGGATCATGGCGGCGCCCATCCGGACCCCGGCACTCTCATCTCCGAGCGCCCCGGCGAGCGGCTCCCGTGCGTCGTCCCCTATCCCGGTGAGCGCGGCCACCGCCCCGTCGTGCCCGTCCCCCTCCACTCCGAGGAGAGGAATGAGGGGCGTCACCGCCGGCGCCCCGATGCTGACGAGGGCGTCGACGGCTCTTCGGTGGAGGCGGTCGCCGCCGGCCTGGATGATATCGATGACGGCCGGGACCGCCTCCTGCGCCCTGAGCCTCCCCAGCACCTCGACGGCACCCGACCGGGCGGTATCGGTTCCTTCTCCGAGCAGCCCGAGGACCGGGGCTATGGAGGCCTCCCCGATAGCGACAAGCGCATCCGCCGCTGCCGGGGCGACACCCCCATCCGCGAGGGCGCCCGCGAGCGGCCCTACGGATGCAGGATCACCGATCTCGCCGAGCGTCCACGCGGCCTCACTGCGTATACGCTCATCGTCGCTGTTCAGCGTCCTGATCAGGGGTTCGACGGCCGGTGCGCCCATCAGGGCAAGTTCTATCCATTGCTCACGGGCGATAAGGTACCATGCCTGTTCGGTATCACCCCAGGGCTCCCAGCCCATCCCCTCAAGGATATCGGCAGCACGGCTACGGGTATCGAATCGGCCTGCCCTCAGCGCCTGGATCAGGGCCGGGATCGCGGGTTCCCCGATCGCAACCAGGATCTCCCGAACGAATTTCCGCGTATCAGCATCTCCGTGGTCCAGAGCCTGGATACACCCCTCTACCGCCGCTTCACCGATCTTTGCCAGGGCCTCCGCGGCCGTACCCTGGAGGGCCGGATCGGTGAGCAGGCCGATGAGGGGATCAACTGCACTCGCCCCGATCTCGCTGAGCGCCATGGCAACAAGCGGCCTGACGTCGGCATCAGCCTCGTGTAACAGGTCGATCAGGGGTTCTACCGCCGGCGCCCCGATCTCGCCGAGGGTCCGGGCAGCGTTCCACCAGGCTTCCCTGTCCTGAGACCTCAGGATCCGGATGAGGGGGTCGACCGCAGTCACGCCGTACCCGGCCACATCGAGCCATGCCTCGCCGGCGATGAGGTAGCGGATCGATTCATTGTCGTCAGGTGCATTCCACCTGAGATTCCCGAGGATTTCTGCGACGGAGCGCCGGGTGGCCCCATCCGGGGCATCGAGTGCCCTGACGAGGAAGGGGATCGCCTCATCGCCGATCTCCTGGAGCGCGTAGCGGGCGCCGAACTCCACCTCGCCGTCGTTGTCGGCGAGCACCGCGATGAGCGGCGGCACGGCGGGTGAACCGATACGCACGAGCGTTGCGGCCGCCCCCGCCTGTGTCGCATCATCCCCGAGCGCGACGATAAGCGCCGGGATAGCGTCGTCCCCGAGCGCGGCGAGGATCTCGGCGACGCACCACCGTCTCCGGCCATCTGCACGAGAGAGGGCCTCTATCAGGGGAGCCACGGCTTCCGCCCCGTGCCCGGCTATGGCAGCGGCAGCACGCTTCCGGACTTCGGTATCGTCACTACCGAGGTCGTCGATGAGATACTCGATAGGGAGGTCATCGAGGTCGGGTGCGGAGGATACTGCCTCATCCACGGGTTCTTCCGCCGGAGCATCAAGGTCGGGCTCATCCACCCCGGCGAACGTGGGGGATGCTACCTCTTCCACGGGCCCGGAGGAGTCTTCGTCGGCCGGGGGATCGGGTTCTGGGTCCAGTAGCCCTTCCCGGGGAGGGGCGGGTGGATCCGCATCATCCGGTATGGTGCGATCCGGATCAAGCGCTTCCGGCGGATCGGGGGGGGTGGGTTCGCCGGACCGCCTGAGAGAGCCCGGGATCCTCCTGATCCGGGCGAAGATGTTTGACCTCTTCTCAACCCGGACAGGTTCTGCCGGGTTTTCCTCCTCTACACCCGGGCGGGAATCCTCCGGGTCGGGTTCCTGCGTCTCGCCCTCCCGGCGCCTGAGGGGTGGAGATCTATCCGGTCCAAAGAGCCCTGCAAGGCCCACGATGGGAGAGAGGGCCTCAGGCGCCAGGGTCGCCTGTATACCGGTCGGTTCTGTGGAGAGGGAGAAGAGAATGAACGATGCGACCCCGAAGATTGCACAGATCAGGATGTAGAGAGCTCCGTCGAGGGCACGACTACCCCCGGACCCCGGCATACGCTGATCCCCGCATCTCTCTCGTTTGCTCATCGCATCATCGATCCCGGCCAAAAAATAAGAAAGGATCCCGCCCCGGGGCATCCCCGTGGCCGAAACAGACATATTGAAGCGTATACGTTTACAAATTAAATTCTTTCTCTTCATTCTCCGATCAATAATGGCCACCCATATGCATAAGGGTCACTCCTGAGACCACGTTGAGTCATTACCCTCTGGATATCAGGATGATCGGCCGGATGCCCTGATACCCGGGGGACCGAGAGCGATCATCCTCTCCGCCATCCGCCGGGAAGAGTGTTTCAGAGCAAAAAAACAGAGTAAGGGATTACTCCCCGGCCTCTTCCTCAGTATCAGGGACTTCTGGAGTAATTTCTTCCTCTTCGGGGCGCTCGAACGTCTCTTTCAGGACAATATTCTCGATATCCGGATAGTACTCGAATATCTCGCGGATGAGCGTGCCCCGCCAGGTTATCCAGCGCCGATCATACATGATGATGGCCGGCGGGAGTGCCAGTTCGATCGTACCGTCGGCGATGGTGATGCCGATATCAGTCCTGCCGGAGTAGAGCCGGATCAGGCCTTTGATCTGCTCGATCGGATCCTCAACCTTCTCAAGGATCGTGTAAGTGTACTTCAGGGTCTTCCCGGCGAGCGGGTGGTTGAAATCGACGACCGCGCGTTTTCCGATGACGTCAGCGATCGTACCTTCGTCGCCGTCGATCTTCACCCGCATGCCGCGTTTCGGTTTTTCCTGAAACTTCGCGGTCGGGTATGAGCTCATGTACCGCTCGTCGTGCGCCCCGAACGCCTTCTCGGGCGGGACTTCGATCTCCCCCTCGGTGCCGACCTCTTTTCCAATCAGTTCATCCTCAAGACCGATGATGACATGGTGGCTTCCCAGGCGGACGGTGGCCGGACCATACTCCGCCTGCGGGTTGTGGATACCCCCTTCCATCGCGTCTTTCTCATCTGTGGTGTCAAAGATGTTCTCACCGGCACGGCCGGTGTACATGAGCCTGATAAAATCTCCTTCCTGAAGTACCATTCCATTCACCCAGGAGAGCAGGATTTGCGCCCGGTGCATACCCATGCACCTCTCGATCACATACCTGCACTCGTTGTTCTATTCAGGTTGGATGGAGTGGTATTTATCCCTGCGGGAGTGCCGGGCAACACGAACGGGAGGATGTTATGAGTGGACTGAGAGCTGGAGCGACGTTCCTCCACCGGTCCGGGACATCAGCACCACACCACCTGTCCCACATCGGGTCGGGGGTGGGTTTACCATCTGCCCAGATCTTAAATATAATCGAGTTCGATGATGAATGGGCGAGAATATGGATGGGATACAGCGGTGGGCAGGGAACATATCGTATGCTCCCTGCCCCCCTGAGGAGTTCTGCGGCCGGCACGAGGAGCGTAACCTCCTCCGGACCCTTCTCCCCCGGGCAGAGGAGCATGGGCAGGCGGTGATGATCTCCGGCCCGCCCGGCATCGGGAAGAGCTCTCTCTTAAACTGGCTTGCGTATGACCTGCAGGACCGCCCCGGCGGCTCGCGGTCTCTCGTCATCAGGGCGGAGATCTTCGAGCCCCCGAGGATGATATTCTCTGCGTTTCGCAAACTGCTCTATGACCTCCAGGTACACGTTGTATCAGGCTGGTTCCGTGACCCGTTCGGGATCGAGTACGTGAAAGAGGCAACCCGGTATGCCAACGACCTGCTTGAGAAGTACGCCGCCCTGGTGGAACCGGTCGGGCTGCTCCCAAAGACCGGTGAAGAGATAATAGGAGTCTTTGCTCAGACGCCTGAGGTCGGGTATGACCGTGTGCGCGAAGGGTTCTGGGAGCTCTTGCAGGCACTCGGAAGGCAGATGGTGGATTCGGGTCGTATCGCCGTGATTCTCCTGGATGACGCACATTTCGCATCGCGCCCCGATCGGCGTCTCCTGCAGGACATCATCCACGACCTCCCGCCCGGCGTCCTCCTGGTCTTCACCTGCCGGGACGGAGGGGGATATGAGATGACCGATGATCGGGTTGTTCCTGTTGTGCACCTCTCCGGGATGCAGAGCCATGAGATCCAGGAGATGGGCAGGAGGCGGTTCGATCTCTCTCCTGACGATGCAACCGCAACTCTCCTCGAGGAGACCGCGGGCGACCCGTTCAGCCTCGTGGCCTGCTTCAATACCCTGCGTAACCGTGGCCTCGAGCCCTCTTCCGGGAACATACGTGACCTGCTCACCGGGGGCAGGGATCCAGCAGAAATTGCCTTTGCCGCGCTTCCGGGGTTCTGGCAGGCGTGGGCGGAGGCACTCTCCGTACTGATCCCCCCGTTCCCGTTGCCGGTCATGGCCTGCATACTCGGCATCCGGGAGGCGGATATGACGCTCATGATAGAGCACCTGCAGGGGAGCAGCGTATTCCGGCGGCTCCCCGGAGGGGGGTTTGCCTTCGCCCACTCACTCCTGCAGGAATACTGCCGGCAAAACCTCTCTGCCGACGAGAGCGTGGCCCTCAACGCCGGGGCTGCAGACTGTATTGAGCGATCCATGCACCTCCTCCCCATGAGGCTGCACGCCCTTCTCTCGCTTGCCTGCCACCACTTCAACGCGCGGGACTACGAGAAGGCCGCGGACCTGAACCTGGAGCTGGGGCTCCGGTACTATAACCGCGAGGACTACGATGCGGCTCTGATGCTGACCCGGCAGGCGATCATATCCGCAGAACAGATAGGAGATAGCGCTCTCCTCGCTGCCGCAGAGAGACAGAGAGACCTGATCCAGCAGAAGATGGCGGACCCTGCCGGGACCGCGCGGTGAGAGGTCTCATGCTTGAGGTAGAGGCAAAGTTTGCGGTACGGGATCCGGCGGGGTTCCGGGCCCGGATCAGGCAGCAAGGTGTAGGACTGGCCGGAAGGCGGCAGGAGCGGGACGTCTACTATAACGCCCCGCACCGCGATTACGGGGAGACCGACGAAGCGCTCCGGGTCAGGTACGACGATACCGGGGTGACCCTGACATATAAGGGGCCGAAGATCCGCGTCGGGAGTGCAAAGGCCCGCGAGGAGTTCAACCTGAAGGTTGCCTCGGGGGAGACGCTTGAAGCGATCCTCTCCCGCGCCGGCTTTCTGCGCAGCGCCGAGGTCACAAAGGTCAGGGAGTTTTACGATATCGGGGATGCGACGATCACGCTTGACGATATCGAGGGGCTCGGGACGTTTGTTGAGATCGAGATCCTGACCGAAGAGGGCGGGGAGGATGCCGCCCGCCGGATAGGGGCGATCGCAGATGAGCTGGGCGTGGATGGTCCGCCGATCTATACGTCGTACCTCGAGATGTTGCTCGGCAAAAGCCCCCACGACTGAAGGCTCCTCGCCCGCTTCCCGGGGTGATTGAGAGATTCACCAGAAGAGAAAATTTATGGGTGTGGTCGATGGACCGATCCCCTACCAGGGGATCGGTTCTATCCTAAACCCTGATCAGGTCGATCTCGATATCTTTTGGCTCCTTCCCGAAGTGGATGGTGGCGCCGTAGCCCTCTGACGCCGATCCGGGGTTGACGACGGTGACGCCGTCGGCTTCAGCGATGCCCCGTGCCTCATGGATATGACCGCAACAGACCAGGTCGAACCGGGCCATGTGCTTCCTGATGCTCTTGCTCCCGACGTTGTTCCCGTCGACGTCATCCAGGACTTCGTACGGCGGAGCGTGGCTGAGCAGGACGTTGTGGACGTTTTTGTCCATGTGTTTGACGATCCGGGTGAGCTCTCTGTCGATCTCCTCCTCTGTCAACTCAAACGGCGTGCCGAAGGGGGTCTCATTTGAACCACCGAGCCCTGCGATCGTCAGGCTGCCGAGAGAGATCCACGCGTTGTGCAGACAGACCGCATCAGAGCGCTCAAGCACATCGACGATCTCACGGGGATCGCAGTTGCCGGGGATTGCAAAACACGGTACCTCAAAACGGGAGAGTACTGAATCTACAGGCTCAAGGGGACCGAAGTTGGTGATGTCGCCTGCAATGATGACTGCATCGTAGTCGTAGCTGAGAAAAGCCTCAAGCTTTCCGTAGTTACCGTGCAGATCTGCTAAAAGTAGCACATCCGTCATGCTCTATAGGTGAGGACTGTGTCTAAAAAACCTTATCTCATGTTCCATCCACGAACCGGTTATACTGCCATTGAGCGCCAGTCTCCCGAGAACTTTTTCGGTCTCGGGGAGGAGCCCGCGTGGCCGGCTGTTCTGGAGAGGGGTGCCGGGGAGCGGCATGAAGTAGTGGATGTGGGCCTTCCCCACACGGGTGACGGATCTGACGAGGTCGAGCGTCGCACGCTGATCGTCGTCGGTCTCAAACGGCAGGCCGAGGATAAAATCGACTACCGGGGTAAGCCCGTTCTCCCGGCAGAGGTCGACGGCCCGGACGACGTCCTCCACGGTGTGCCCCCGGCGCAGGTGGCGGAGCACTTGATCGCTGCCCGACTGGGCGCCGAAGTGCAGGCGGGTGTTTGCGCAGTGGTCGAGTATGAGGTCGATGGATTGCTGCGATACGAACTCGGGCCGGACCTCGCCGGGGAACGTGCCGAGGTAGACCCGGCCGTCGAGGCTTTTGAGGAGTCGCTCGATCCGGTCGAGCCGTATATGGACCCCGTCCGAGCCGTAGGCGAGTGCGTTCGGGGTGACGAACCGGATATCGCGGAACCGCGCGGCGTACCGGCTGATCTCATCGACCGAACGGTGGCGCATGCACCGGCCGAAGAGGCGCGGCGTCTGACAGTAGCCGCATCCAAACGGGCATCCCCGGGATATCTCGATGAACCCCTTCACGTCCGAGAAAGGGGGGTAGCCGTCGAGGAGGACGGTGTGGTGTGCCGGCGTGTAGCCGCTCGCGGTGGCGACGCCGGGGGGTGGCGCCCGCCCCTCCTCGATCGCGGCGAGAAGCGCCGGGAGGGTATACTCGCCCTCCCCGATGACGACGTAATCGGCGTACTCCGCCACCTCCCGGTAG
>MTBK01167157.1_pt1 | contig 18214 bp, 18 predicted proteins | sample 1535981 | NCBI WGS metagenome assembly MTBK01 (sample SAMN06109225, study PRJNA356200) | anaerobic digester metagenome | isolation source: biogas reactors fed with pig manure or primary and secondary sludge | place: Spain | collected 2016-06-30 | reverse complement strand
TAAAGAGAGGTATTTTCAAACCTGAGAACCCATACTTTATGGAGCAAAAATGATCTCGTGGGAAATACTATTCGCTATCTTCTCCAGCCTGATCCTCTTCTTCTATGGGATCGAGAACTTCTCCCGGGAGATCCTGGCGGTCGCGAAAGGCACCTTTGCTACCGTCCTCGGCAAACTAACACAGCGGCCGATCCTCGGCGCACTCCTCGGTGCCGGCATCACCGCCCTCATCCAGTCGAGCGCGGCAACGACGATCATCACCGCGAATCTCGTCAACACCGGGACGCTCTCGTTCATCCAGAGTCTCGGGATCATCATCGGCTCAAACGTCGGGAGGACCGCGACCGCCCAGCTCGTCGCCTTCAAGATGGCCGGCCTCGGGCAGATACTTATACCGGCCGGCTTCCTCATCGGCGTATTCGGGCGGCGCTACCGGTTCCTGGGAAAACCGCTCTTTTACTTCGGCCTGGTACTCTTCAGCCTAAACCTCATATCCACGGCGCTTGTGCCGTTCCAGAGCGATCCGGCACTCATAGGACTTATAACCCGCTACTCGGCGCTCCCGCTCGCCATACTGATAGGGTTCCTCGTGACGACCGTGGTGCAGTCGAGCGCCGTGACAACCGGGCTTGCCGTCGTCCTCGCCCAGCAGGGACTGCTCACCCTCCCGCAGGCGATCCCGTTCCTCCTCGGCGCAAACATCGGTTCGACCGCTCCGACCCTCATCGCCTCGGCGCGGATGAACCTCCACTCCCGGAGGGCCGCGGTGGCCCACTTCGTCTTCAACCTCGGCGGGGTGCTCCTGATCCTGCCCTTCATAGTGCCGTTCACCGGGCTTGTGACAACCATCGGCGGGACCGAGGCACAGATGGTGGCAAACGCCCACCTCACATTTAACCTGATCATGGCAGCGGTCTTCCTCCTCTTCATCGGGCGGTTCGGGCGGCTCGTCGAGCGATTAGTGCCGGGGGACGAGCCCGAGATCCTTATGCGGACACGCTACCTCGATGACGGCATCCCCGATGATACGCACCAGGGTTTTAAGCTGATCCAGAAGGAGCTCGGGCACGCCCATGAGGTGACGCTCAACCTCTTCCGGGCGGTGATGACATACCTCGCCACGTCGAAGGAGGCGGACTACCAGATGGTCGAGAGGCTCAAAGATCTGAGCAGCCACCTCGATGGGAGGATCGAGCAGGCCCTCCGGGAGATCTCTGCAAGACATCTCTCGGATCAGGAGTCGACCGAGATGGTATACCTCGTCCGGATGTCAAACGAGCTCGAGCGGCTCGGGTACCTCGGGGTGGATCTCGGGAAGTTCTTCCGCAGGGCGGCGCGGAACGGAAACGGTGCCTCCACCGCCCTGGTGCAGAAGACAGAGACCGTCTACCGGATCCTCGATGAGAACATCGTCGGGCTCGGGCGCCTCTTCCCGGGGATCCAGGATACGACCGTCATGGAACTCCGCGCCCGGGACGTTGAGCTCCAGCGTGCCATCAACCGGCACTACCGCGAACAGCTCATCAGTCTCCGGGGGGAGGGCGATCACGGGGACAGCCGCTACCTCGAGGTTCTCTCTATAGTCGAGGCGGCGAACGCCAAGGTGCGGGATCTCAGGAAACTCGCCGAACAGTACTCCACCCAGGGGGGGAGCGAGCCGGCACCGCTCCAGGCAGGCGGCGACCACGACCGGGCCCTTTAGCGCTGCCGGCCACATTCCGCCGCCACGGGCATTATCGGCGATGGTTATTGCCGCGATCTCCCCCGGGATCCTGCTACGGACACCCGGCACCGCTGTCATGATGAGAGGGGATTTTCAGAACTCCAGAGAGACGCAACGGGCTCCCTCCTCAACCGCAAGGTTTATTACCCGAATATACACCATTAATCATGTTAAATCTGGAAGTGACCATACAGGAACCGGGCGCCAGTAACCTGTGCCCCTGGCGGTCATTGACACTCGCTGCCGATGACCGGTGTATGGCAGCACGACCGAGGACCGATCGGTCTTGTATCGAGAGGCCCCTGTGACCCGGCACTTTTGCACGGCATCAGAACCTTCCCCGGGTTCTGCCGGAGCAAATTGATAACGATTAATTGTGTAGGAATGAGGAGAGATGAGAGAGAAATTTGCTGTCAAACTGGAAGAGAAGCGTTACCTTCCCGATCCCCGGTTTAAGGCAACCGCCTGGATGCCAGATTACGATGAGGCGTGCCAGGAACACATGCGTGACCCGGATGCGTTCTGGGACCGGATCGCCCGCGAGCTGGCCTGGTTCAAGCCCTGGGATCAGGTTCTGGAGTGGAACTACCCTTACGCGAAGTGGTTTGTCAACGGAAAACTCAACATCACCTACAACTGCCTGGACCGCCACGTCAACGGTGACCGGAAGGATAAGCCGGCGATAGTCTGGCGCGGGGAGCAGGGGGAGGAGCGGAGGCTGACCTATGAAGACCTCTACCATGAGGTGATGCGGTTTGCAAACGGCCTCGCCAGTCTCGGTGTCGGGAAGGGTGACCGTGTCTGCATATACATGCCGCTCGTCCCCGAGCAGGTCATAGCGATGCTCGCCTGCGCCCGTATAGGGGCCGTCCACTCGGTCGTTTTCGGGGGGTTCGGGGCCGGCGCGCTTGCGATGCGGATCAATGACGCGAAGGCAAAGGTTCTCATAACCGCTGACGTCAGCTACCGGCGGGGAAAGGCAATACCGCTCCGGGAGATCGCGAAGGAGGCGCTCACCCAGGCCCCATGCGTCGAGAAGGCTGTCATCCTCAGGCGCGAGGCTCCGGGCGTCGATCTCGATCCCGCCCTTGAGGTCGACTACGCCGACCTCTGCCACGAGGCCGGCCCTGACTGCCCGGCGGAGGTGATGGAATCGGAGGATCCCCTCTTCGTCCTCTACACAAGCGGTTCTACCGGGGCTCCGAAAGGCATAGTGCATACCTGCGGCGGTTATATGGTCGGAACCTACTACACCGCCAGAAACGTCTTCGACATAAAGGAGTCCGACGTCTTCTGGTGTACCGCGGATCCCGGGTGGATCACCGGCCACAGCTACATCATATACGGCACCCTCGCGGTCGGCACGACGATCGTCATAGTCGAAGGAACGCCAGACTACCCGGACCCGGGCACCTACTGGCGCCTGGTCCAGGAGCTCGGCGTGACGATCTTCTATACCGCCCCGACTGCCATACGGATGTTCATGCGCTACGGTGACGAGTGGCCGGCGAAGTACGACCTCTCGTCACTCCGGGTGCTCGGTTCGGTCGGAGAGCCCCTCAACCCCGAGGCCTTCGAGTGGTATTATCACCATATAGGCCGCAAGCAGTGCCCGGTCGTGGATACATGGTGGCAGACAGAGACCGGGATGCATATCGTCACAACGATGATCGGCGAGGCGATGAAGCCCGGGTTTGCCGGGAAAGCCATACCGGGTACCATCGTGGATGTCGTCGATCGGGCGGGCAACCCCGTCAGGCCCGGCACCGGAGGATACCTGGTCATAAGGGAACCCTGGCCCGCCATGCTCCGGACGGTCTATGGGAACGACGAACGCTACCGCACCTACTGGGAGACCATACCGGGATGCTACATGGCCGGAGACCTCGCGGTGAAGGACGAGGAGGGCTACATCATGATCCTCGGGCGGACCGACGACCTTATAATCGTCGCCGGGCACAACATAGGCACAGCGGAGGTCGAGAGCGCGCTCGTCTCTCATGATGCGGTGGCTGAGGCAGCCGTAATCGGGAAGCCCGATCCCGTGAAAGGGAACATAATCAAGGCTTTCGTCACCCTCTGCGTGGGGGTGAATTCCGGAGACGGCCTCTCCGCCGAGCTCGCCCGCCATGTCAGGAGCAACCTCGGTCCTGTCGCGGTGCCGGCCGAGATCGAGTACGTGGATCGGCTCCCAAAGACACGGAGCGGCAAGATCATGCGCCGGGTCTTAAGAGCCCGGGAGCTTGGCATGGATCCGGGCGACATATCCACCCTGGAGGAGTGACCCTCCTCTCCTTCTCCGGGGAAAAACTATGCCCGACAGACCAGAGATCTTCGGCATGCCCGCGGAAGCGGGGCGGTGGGGGCTTATCGCCCTCGGACTCGTCATCAACCTCTGCCTCGGGAGCATATACTCCTGGAGCGTCTTCGTCACACCGCTTGCGGCACATTTCACCGCAACCCTCGGCCGCGAAGTGACGGCAGGGGAAGTCCTTCTCCCGTTCTCGGTCTTCCTCGCCTTCTTCGCCATAGCGATGCCACTGGCCGGGAAGTACATCGAACGCCACGGTCCCCGCAGGGTTACGATCGCGGGCGGACTCCTCACCGGTCTAGGGTGGCTCCTCGCCTCGACGGCGTCATCGGTCGAGATCCTGTACATAGTCTACGGGGTTATCGGCGGGCTCGGCGTCGGGATCGCCTATGGGGCGCCGGTCGCCGTCGCGGCCCGGTGGTTCCCGGACCGGCGGGGGCTTGCCGTCGGGCTTACCCTGCTCGGGTTCGGGTTCTCGGCTTTTATAACCGCAAACGCCGCGGAAGCCCTGATCGTCATGTACGGGGTGATGACGACGTTTGCTATATTCGGTGCCGTGCTCGCCGCCGTGCTGGTCCTCTCGGCTCTTCCGCTCCGGTTCCCGCCGGATGGGTGGCGGCCGGTCGGGTGGTCACCGCCCGCGCCCGGGGTCGGCGCGGTGCCGGTCTGCGAGTGCGATAGGAAGGCGATGCTCCGTACCGGAACTTTCTACGGGCTCTTCCTCTGCTACTTCATCGGCTGCCTCGCGGGGCTCATGGCGATATCGATCGCAAAACCGGTCGGGACCGAGGTCGTGGCGATCGATGCGGGGCTTGCGACGCTCCTCGTCGGGTTCTTCGCCATATTCAATGGCCTGGGCCGGCCGGCGTTCGGCGGCATCACCGACCGGATCACCCCCCGCGTCACGGCTATGCTGACGTTTGCCCTGATCGCGGCAGCATCGATCCTGATCTGGCTCGCGCCCGGGGTGCCCGCCTATATCATCGCGTTCGCCGTCCTCTGGGGATGCCTCGGTGGCTGGCTCGCCATAGCACCGGCGGCGACGGCCTCCTACTTCGGGACGTGTGACTACCCGCGGTGTTACGGGGTCGTCTTCCTCGCCTACGGCGCGGGTGCCATCGCCGGACCGCAGGTTGCGGGGTTTGTCCGGGCGGCAACCGGAACCTACCTCGGGGTCTTCCCGCTGGTTGCGGCCCTCGCCGTGGCGGGGTTCGTCATCGCATGGCTCCTGATGAGGCCGGTTACGCCTTCTCCATGAGACCGAGGCGCCCTAGAACGCCGGCGGCCGCGGCCATCCCGCCGTCCAGGTAGACAGCGCCGATGAGCGCCTCAATGCACTCGGCGAGAACCCGGCCGGATGTCCAGACCGCCTGGGCGGCCTCGCCCTTCCCCCAGTGGACGTACTCCTCGAGGCTGAGGTCTTCCGCAAGTCCGCGGAGCCGGGTCATGTTCACCAGGTTCATCTTCCGGTTGCTGATCGCGCCCTTATCATGCGCCCCGCCCGCGACCACCGCCTCAACGACCACCACGTTGATGACCGCATCGCCTAGTGTCGCGAGGGCGTCCATGTGGGCGTCGGGCGGGAGACCCATCTCCAGTGTGTAGGCGAGCCGGGTGAGGGCCCGCTCGATGAGTGAGCGGTCCTGGAAGATATACCCGATCCTTCCCTCGATCCCGGCCGAATTCCGGGGACCGGATATACTGCGCTTCATGGTTACGAGAGGGTTACTCGACGACTTCCGCCTTCTCGATCCTGACCGGAACCCTCGGTTTATCGGAGGAGTCCGTCTTCACCTTCCCGATCTTATCGACGACATCCATCCCCTCGATAACCTCGCCGAAGACCGGGTGGGCGCTCGGGGTTCTCGGGTCATCCCAGTCGAGGTAGGTGTTGTCCACCAGGTTGATGAAGAACTGGCTGCCGCCGGTGTTCGGGCGGCCGGTGTTCGCCATCGCGAGCGTGCCCCGGCGGTTTGAGCGGCCCTTCACGAACTCATCGGTTATGTTGTAGCCGGGTCCGCCCGTCCCGGTGCCGGTGGGGTCGCCGCCCTGGATCATGAAGTTCTCGATGACCCGGTGGAAGATCGTGCCGTCGTAGAACCCGGATCTCACCAGTTTCTCAAAGTTCCCCGCGGTCACCGGCATATCGCCGTAGAGGCGGATCTTTATATCGCCCATGGTCGTATGCAGCACGACAGGGGGTGCGTTTTTGTCTGTCATATGAATACTTCTCCATAGAGTGTTGCTCGCCGTTGATACTTATCTCTGCGGGGTGGCTCCCCGGTGGGCACCAGTGTACGAGAACGGCGCCTGCCGGCCCGGATCTGGTCTCGCCACCGGGTTTGAGATGGGCCGGTATGATGTCAATGTTATAACCTAAACAATCACATTAAGTAAAAATGTTTTAATGTGAGGCGGCAGAAGTATACGTATGTACTCCGGCAGCGGGGGTCTCCCAATGAGCGATGGGATCCCGGTCTTCATCATCACCGGCGAGCAGGGCCAGTGCAAGACGACGTTTCTGCACCTGGTCCTCAGCCTCACCGTCGGGGCAAACGTCCGGATCAGGGGCGTTCTTGCTCCCGGTCATGTGCGGGACGGCAGGAGGTCGGGATTCACACTCATCGACCTTGCTACCGGCGAGCACGAGGAACTCTGTTCCATAGACCCTGATCCTGAATGTGAGATCCATGGCCGCTACTACTTCCGCCCCGAAGGGCTCGCCTTCGGCCGGAGCGCACTCGCCCCGCCCGACCCCCGGGAGACCGATCTCGTTGTCATCGATGAGGTAGGAAGGTTCGAACTCCAGGGCGCGGTCTGGGCTGACCGGATCGATAGGCTGGTCGCGCTCCCGCACCCTCCAATGATCTGGACGGTCCGGCGCCGGCTCCTCGATACGGTCATCCAGAACTGGGAGATCAAGAACCCGGTCGTTATCGATGTCAGGAAAGCAAGCGTGATGGCGACGGCAAGCGACGTCATGGACGCCGTCTGGGAGTGGCGGGAGGCGCAGACGACGTCGGGGTTCCCGATGCCTTCGCTCTCCGGAGCCCGCAGCCTCTGCGATCCCCCGGCGCTCGCAGGTGTTGCCGCCGGCGCCTGTCCGGATACCCCGATGATCCTCCGGAGACGCTACAGCCCGGAGTGGTGAGGGAGGATCCGCACCCGCTCACCGGTGCCGTAATATCCCCCGGCGGATCCCGGAACTGCAGACGCTTCCGCGGTATCCTCCTTTTTCATCCATTATGCATGCGGCCCCATGGGTCTCATGTAGCTTTTTTTGCTCCCGAATTCCGCATGAGCCCGGGCGGGAACCGGGGTTCTCTGCGTCACCGCCACGCCTGGAACAGGGTCTAACCCAAACCCTTTTATCAGTAAAGTAAATGTTATGTCATTTATATTACCATAAAATTAAATAAACATTGTATACAGAGTATGGTATGGACCGGTGCGATATATGACCCGCGGGGAGGGGCCAACCACAGAGACGGGGCAGGAGCCCGGGGGGGACGCCACGATCGATCCCCTGTGGGCTGTCTCCCGCGGTGTTGCATCGATCCCTGAGATCATCCGCCGGCTCATACCGGCGGAGAGAGCGATCTACCTCCTCCCGGTCGCCCTCTTCTTCTTCTCCCTCTTCTTCGGGAGATACATGATGGATCCGGCTGAGACCCTCCGGATCCTCATAATCGGCTCGGCAAACACGCTCCTCGACTGGGCATCGTCCCTGCTCTCGGCACTCTCCGATCAGCAGATCATCCTCCCGTCCTTTGAGCAGACCTGGGGCGCATCGGAGCAGACGGTCATATTCCGGATAAGGCTCCCACGGGTGGCGGCGGCGATGCTCGTCGGGGGAGGGCTCTCGATCGCCGGCGCATCGTTCCAGGGCCTCTTCAGAAACCCCCTCGTCTCGCCGGATATCCTCGGTGTCTCCGCCGGCGCCGGGTTCGGGGCGGCGCTCGGGATCCTCGCATCCGGCGACCCCGGGGTCATACAGATCTCTGCATTCGTCTTTGGTATCATAGCGGTCTCGATCGCCTACTGCATAGGGCGGACCGTCGGCAGGGGCTCGACCCTTGTCCTCGTCCTCGGGGGGATCATCATCGGATCGCTCTTCTCCGCCTTCATATCGCTCACCAAATACGTCGCCGATCCCTATGACACACTGCCCGCTATCGTATTCTGGATGATGGGGAGCCTCTCCGCGGTCTCAAACGCCGATGTCCTCGCAGTCGGCCCGCCGATCATACTCGGGAGCCTCTGCCTCTTCCTCGTCAGGTGGCGGATCAACCTCCTAGCTGTAGGCGAGGAGGAGGCGCGGGCGCTCGGGGTGGACACGAAGAGGATGACCATGGTGCTCATCGTAGCCGCAACGGTCATCACCGCCTCGGCGGTCTGCATCAGCGGGATCATCGGCTGGGTGGGCCTCGTCGTCCCCCATATAGGGCGGATGCTCGTCGGCCCCGATTTCCGCCGGCTCATACCGGTATCAGCCGTCCTCGGGGCCTCGTTCCTCCTCGTCGTGGACGACATAGCAAGAACCCTGACCGCGGTCGAGATCCCCCTCGGCATCCTGACGGCGCTCGTAGGCGCGCCGTTCTTCGCGTATCTCCTGACACGAAAGAAAGTAGGCTGGGTATCATGATCCTGAACGTCAGCAACGCCTCGTTCTCATACGACGGCATAACAAAACAGTTCGATGACATCTCCCTCTCGCTTGAGAAGGGAGAGGTTCTCTCCCTCCTCGGGAGGAACGGCACGGGAAAATCGACACTGATCAAGTGCATCTTAAACATCCTTGCGCTCCAGAAGGGGGCGGTGGAGATAAACGGCCGCCGGGTCAGCAGCATGCGGCCCGACGAGGTCGCCCGGGAGGTCGGCTACGTCCCCCAGACCCACCGCTCCGCCTTCCCGTTCTCAGCGCTCGACTTCGTCCTCATGGGGAGGACGCCCCATATATCGACCTTTGCGGTCCCGAAAGAAGAGGACTACGAGAAGGCGGAGGAGGCGTTTGTGCGTATCGGGATCACCCATCTCCGGGAGAAACCCGTCTCCGAGATATCGGGCGGGGAGGCGCAGATGGTGATGATCGCCCGCGCCCTCGCCCAGGAGCCCTCACTGCTCATACTCGACGAACCGACTTCGCACCTCGATATCGGGAATCAGATGAAGACCATAGCGGCGATCGATAGCCTCGCCTCCGACGGGATCGCCATACTGATGTGTACCCACTTCCCCGATCATGCCTTCCTGGTCTCACACTCGGCCGCCATCCTTGAGAGAGGCAGACTGATCGCACAGGGCCGGGCCGAGGATGTGATCACAAAGGAGAACCTCCGCGAGGCCTACGGGGTCGACGTCTGCGTCCACTACATCGAGGAGGCGGAGCGGATGGTCTGCATCCCTATAAACCCCTGCGGCTGCCGGAGCAGGGGGGTGGCGTGAGATCACGCCCCCTACGGACGATAAAACGACCGGTTCCCCGAGACCGCGGCCGCGTCGGTTCCGTAAAACATCCGGTAGAACCGGTCCTGTTCTTCGTTGAGGTCAGACCCGGCACACTCCGGGTGGAGGGTGCCGGCGATGGCGGAGAGGCCGAGAACCCAGCGGGGGTTGCCGAAGTCCCAGCCCGGCGGCATTGTGTAGACCCGGCCGTTCTCGATGGCGCTGGCGGAAAGCCCCATCCTCCCGCATGCCGCGATGTAGTCTGATACCGGGGCCGAGAGGAACCCGGATATGAATATATACTCGGGATCGAACGCGGCGAACTCCTCCGGGGTTATGTTGACGCCCGGCTTTCCGGCGCGCTCGATCCCGCGGTTGACCGGGTCGCCGCCGGCCGCCTCAACGAGGTTCATCTCGAAGCGCTCGGCGTTCAGGGCGAAGAGCGGCGTCCCCATCGAGTAGTAGACACGGGGCCGGCGGCAGCCCTCGACCGCCGACGAGACCGCCGCCACCCGGTCGCTTATGTAGGACGCGAGCCTCTCCGCCTCGCTCACGCGATCCGCCCGCTCCCCGAGTTCCCTGATGAGACCGAGGTAGGTGTCTATCCTCTGGATCTTCCCGTGGAGACCCTCTATGAAGTCATCCCTGATCACCCCCGCCCAGACCCGGGCGAGGTCGGCATCGGACTCGATACCGAGGCAGACCAGGATGGCGTGGACCATCTCGAGCGCCCGCGTGAACCGGTAGCCCCCCATCATGCCGGGCTCGGCGTAGGGCTCACCCCCGATCTTCCCGGTCAGGGGGAGGGAGAACCCGCAGGAACACCGCCCGTCCGGCGGTATTGTGATCGTCCGCGCCCCCATCGGCCCGAAGAACTCCCGCCTGATGGCCACATCCCCGCAGGAGGGACACGCCGTGTTGAGGTAATCCGTCCCGGGGGAGTTAAAGAGGTAGACATGGGAGAGCATCCGCCGGAGCTCATCGCAGACCGCCTCGGACTCAGCGATCGTCGGCTCCCTCTCCGCCGGCTCATCGCCGAAGGGTATGAACCGCATGACCTGGAACGGTATATCGGGGGATATCTCCGCGATCCTTGCGGCGGCGGCAAACAGCTCGTCGCGGGAGTCCCCCGCATACATGCAGGAGACCTCGACGTGGACGCCTGCCTCGATGAGCGTCCGCACCGTCCGGTAGGTCGGTTCGGCCGATCTCGCACCGCATGTGCGGTAGCACGCATCGGATGCCCCTTTCAGCCCGACATTGGCAAAGTCGATCGCGGATGCGATCTCCTGGAGAGACTCCTCCGTGTAGTAACCGTTAGTCGCACACCCGACGAGGAGCCCGGCATCGTGCGCCGCCCGGGCCACCCGGAGGAAGGTCTGGTGCATGGCTGTCGGGTCGTTGAGGCAGAAGGCTATCCCCCGGCAGCCCTCCTTCTTGGCGCGCCCGACCAGGGCATCGGGCGGGATATGCCTGAGCGCCCCGGAGACGGCCTCTGCGTGGTGGGCGATGGTCTCGGATATGCACCCGCCGCAGGAGAATGTGCATCCGATACCGCTCGCCTGGAGGAACGTCTCCCGGGGGTGGTAATGGCACATCGGCATCGTCTCGATAGCGATCGGCATCGCCGCGATGTAGTGGTCGGGGAACCGCTCGACGATCCCCCCGCCGTTGTTTGTGTACATCCGGCAGATCCCCACCCCCCCGGGCCTGATAACGCAGCGGTTCTCGCATATGGAGCAGTGCATGCCTACCGCTCCTTCTCTATCAAGACCCAGAACCCTGAGTCGTCGTTGATGATCCGGTGCGGGATACCGAGATCCCTGACGACGCCCGCTATCCGGGCCTGGTTATCGGCCCCGAGATTTTTGTCCCGGAAGTTCTTCCAGTCCGGGTTCTTCTTTATCATCGCCTCCGTTATCGAGTCCCTGAGTTCAGCGGTCCCAAACCCACCCCCGACATAGGTCTTACCGCCGGGCGCAAGCACCCGGTGGATCTCGGCAAACGCCCGGGCGAGATCGTCCCAGAAGAAGATCGAGCCACGACTGACTATGAGGTCAATTGACCCTGCGGGGAGCGGGATATCGTGGACATCCCCCGGGAGGAGGTATATACGGTCCGATAGTCCAGCATCCCGGACGTTTCCTTCTGCGATCTTGAGCGCCTCAAGTGAGGAGTCGAGGAGCGTGACCACGAGATCGCTTGACCGCGCAAGCGCTATACCGAGCGACCCCGGGCCGCTGCCGATATCGAGGCACCGGCCGCGGGTGATCCCGCACCGGTCGAGGATCTGCTCCGCGATCACCGGGTAGATGGGGGCAAAGACTGTCTTTGCGATCCTGTCCATGCGCCCCGCCCCCTCACTCTCTTTCTTCATGATCTAAACCTCCGGGTTCAGGATACCCCGGATCTGGTCATCGGTGAGCGATACATGGATGAAGATCTCGTGATACTCCCGGATAAGATCTTCGAGATCCATATCACTGAAGAGGTCAGGATAGAGGACTTTTGCTGTCCAGGGGATGCCGATGATCCGGTTGATGCCCGGCGGCCGGTCAAACCAGCAGAACGCTGTCCGCGGTATGAGGTAGACCCGGCCATCCTTCACGGCGGTTATATCCTGCCAGAGCGGGTCGGTCCAGACCGCGGCGTAGAACTCCGGCTCGCTGGCCAGGATGACGTCGGGATCCCACCGGATGATCTGCTCCATCGAGACCTCGGTCATACCCATACCGGGCGTGAGCGCGCAGTCTGCTATGTTCTTTCCGCCGCAGAGTTCGATGAGCTCAGAGTGTTGCGAGCCCGTGGGATCGGTCGAGAGTCCCTTTGGATCTTCGGCGTAGTAGACGCCCACCCGTTCATCATCCGGGATCGAGGCCACGCGCCCCGTCACCGTGGCGAGCGCGCCCTCGTAGAAGGCGATCATCGCCCCGGCCTGCTCCTCCTCACCGAGGAGGTCGCCAACGAACCTTATGGACGCGGAGTAGCCGGTGGAGTTGGTGGTATCCTCGACGGCGACGACCGGGATCGAACCCATCTTCTCCTGCCGCTCGGCGACGGTGGCGCCCGCCGCCCCGCCGTCGGTGGTGTAGCCCTCGACGATGATATCGGGTTTCATCGATATGAAGTTCTCGTAGTTGCCGCTCTCCTTCCCGAACCAGCCCCCGACGACCGGGAGCGCCGCGTATCTCGCGGGGGTGTAATCCTCCTCGGGCGGGAAGCTCCAGCCCGCGAGCCGATCGGGCGCGACCATGTAGACGAGGTTCGTCGTCGGCGGCGACGTGCAGAGGATACTTCCAATCTCCGACGGCACGACTACGGTCCGGCCTGTCATATCGGTTATGGTGCGGGTTTCACCTGCAGATGGCATTTCCCGGGTATCCGTGCAGGCGGCGGATGCGCAGAGGAGGACTACACATGCGCCGAGCAGGATCAGCAGAAGATGACGATTCTTACGAATAATTACCACATCCTATCGGTTCTCTCCGGCACACCGCCGGGAGACCCTGATCCATACCTGGAGAGCAGCATTATTCAATATACCTATTTAACTTTTTAAAAAAATTAATTGATATATGTTAAAGCACCGCCCCATGACCCGGGCATCCTCACCAGGGAAGGCGCGACCTGCGCCGCGCACTGGCTCCTCCAAAGAACACCCGCAGGGGTGCCGCGCTCTATCCGACGGAGGCGGACTCTACCGCCCCCGTCACTCCATCTCAAGCGCTCTTACGGCCGCCCGGCCGATCAGGTCAGGCGGGATCATATCGTAGTCCTCGCCGCCATAACGGATCGCCCGGCACTCTGTCTCTCCGTCGCACAATCCACAGGAGGCACAGGATATGGGGGTCACCTCGACCCCATCGAGGAGATCCTCGATCGGAACCCCGTTGAATAGGAGGGCGGGCGCATCGCCCGGGAGGGTGGTCTCGACTATCCGGACGCTGACCCCCTCCATCTCAAGGAGCATGCGGATCTCCGCGAGGATCGCCGAAAGAGCGGGGGCGGCCTCTTCTCCCCCATTCTTCCATTCGACGATGAGTTCTCTCTTCATGAACCGATCCCGGGTCAGATCCGCAAAAATCAGAGCCTTCCACGGGTCTGGAGGATCTCGTCCTCCCGGAGCATGTGGATATCAAGCCCCTTCATCGCCTCACCAAGCCCCCTGCTCACCTCAGCAATGACCTTCGGGTCATCGTAGTGCTTCACCGCCTCGACGATAGCACAAGCGGTCACCTCGGGTTTTGCCGACTTGAATATACCGGACCCGACGAAGACACCGTCGGCCCCGAGCTGCATCATGAGCGCCGCGTCGGCCGGCGTCGCTATACCGCCGGCCGAGAGGTTCGCCACCGGAAGGCGGCCGAGGTCTGCACACTCGATGACGAGCTCCGCCGGCGCCTCGATCTCGCGGGCCCGGTCGACGAGCTCCTGCGTGGAGAGCCCCGCGAGCCCCCGGATACCCCCCATGATCGCCCGCATGTGGCGGACAGCCTCCACGACGTTCCCCGTCCCGGCCTCGCCCTTCGTCCTGATCATGGCCGCGCCCTCATCGATCCGGCGGAGCGCCTCCCCGAGATTCCGGGCGCCGCAGACGAACGGGACATCGAATTGGGTCTTATCGATATGGAACTGCTCATCCGCCGGGGTCAGCACCTCGCTCTCATCCACCATATCCACACCTAGCGCTTCCAGAACCTGCGCCTCGACGAAGTGACCGATCCTTACCTTCCCCATCACCGGGATGGAGACCGCGTCGATGATCTCGATGATCCTCTGGGGATCGGCCATGCGGGCCACACCCCCGGCAACCCTGATATCGGCAGGGACTCTCTCCAGCGCCATAACGGCGATGGCACCGGCATCCTCGGCGAGGGCTGCCTGCTCTGCATCGATGACGTCCATGATGACGCCGCCATCCTGCAGTGACGCAAAGCCGCACTCGATGAGCTCGGTGCCAGATCTCAGTTCCTCAAGTTTCATTATACCTATGTATAGCTCCCGGATCCCAATAAAAATAGTGCGGCGATCTCGATAGCGGCGAAGATGATCACCGCCGCCCTGACCGCGCGTACGATCCCGGCTCCTCCCTCCTCAAGCGTCCGCTCATCGTCGCCGAGTGCATAGACCCCCGGTTTCTCAAACCGTACCCCGACGCCGCCGGCGATTATGGCCATAGGGATCCCGCCGTTGAACCCGGGGCGTTTTTTTGCGTCGCGGCGGAGCGCTCTCCAGGCCGGGAGAGCCCGGCCCTTAGCCGCAAAGTAGGCGAGCAGGATGGCGCCGGCGATCCGGGCGGGGACGAAGTTTGCGATATCGTCTGCGTGTGCTGCAAACCACCCGATCCGGAGCCGCTCGTCCCGGTAGCCGAGCATCGCATCCATGGTGTTCACCGCCCGGAAAACCGCCGCCCCGGCGAGATCGAAGAGCCCGAAGTAGAAGAGCGGGGATATGATGCTGTCCACCAGGTTCTCGGTCATCGATTCATATGCGGCCGAGAGTACGTGTTCGCGCTCAAGGCTCGCCGTATCCCTGCTCACCAGCATACCTGCCTGCGCGCGGGCCGCATCGATGCCGGGCGCCTGCACAACCGCCGCGGTATGCTCCTCAAGCGACCGCCAGGCCAGACAGGCCTTGAGGAGGAAGGGCGCAAGGAGGAGGTAGAGGCACCGGGGAGCGACAAACTGGACGACGAGAAAAGGGGCGGCAAAGAGTGATATCGTCAGGACGGCCCCGGCAGCGCCGCAGGCGCGCTCGAGACCCGCCGGGTAGCGGCCCGGGACTCCCCACCACCCTATGAACCGGCCGAGGAGCGCCACCGGGTGGCAACGGGAGTGCGGATCCCCGATCAACCGATCCACAAGCAGCGACGCGGCGACTACGACCGCTGCCGCAACCATGCGAGGATGACCCCGATGAAGAGCGCCGCAAACGCGGCGGCGTTTAAGATATCATCCCGGTATGCCAGCCACAGCCCGTAGAACACCAGGGCAATGGCGCAGGAGAGGATGACCGGGCCGGCAGACCGCCACTCCGGCGAGACCGCCCGGGCCGGCGCGGCAGGAGCGACCACAGCAGGTTCGGGCTCCAGGGGCGTCCGCTCCCGGACGACAACCCGGAACTCCACCTTCCTGGCGCCGTATCCCGATATGACCTCAACAGAGAAGACCCCGGGGTAGGCATCCTCCCGTATGGGTATATGGAACTCCTCATCCCCGACAACGTAGAGGTTCTCGTGGAAAAAGTCGGTGAAGGGTGAGGAGTTCGCCGAGGCGAGGGTGATGTGGAGCGGAGATCCGTGGTTGATGATATGGAGGGCGAGATCATCCCCTATCGTCGCCTCTACCTCCCTCGGGGCCTCGATGGAGTTGATCCCCCGGCGGTTGAGGTGAACCTCCGACATCGGCAGGATCAATCCCCGGAGGAGGTCTGCGGGAGGAGGTTCGGGATACCCTCACTTATGGGGTAGTCGACACGGCATACCTCGCACCGGAGGGTTCCCTCCAGCACCTCCTCGTCATTCTCTTCGGCCACGGTGAGCAGGAGATCGCCCTTACAGACCGGGCAGCAGAGGATCTTCATCAGGCTTCGTCTCATAGCTCTCCCCGGAGGTCGATGATCTGTGTCATCTCGGGGCCCGTCGATATAAGGGTGACGGGTTTTCCGATGTCCTTCTCGGCTCTCGCAACGAACTCCTTCGCCTTTGTGGTCAGCCGGTCGTAGTCCTTTACGCCGAAGCAGGCCGGATCAACCCGGTCAATACCGGTTATAGCGGCCTGGGTGCATCCGTTGATCATCGCCGAGTAGCGGGCCATCTTCCCGTCCCAGAAGCCGATACGGCGCTGGCGGCGGGTGACCGTGCCGAACTCCTCGATGCCGAGTTCGTGCGACTGCTCCGCCGGCATCTCTGTCGCAAATGGCCCTTCGCCGACACGGGTCGGGTAGGCCTTGAATACGACGATGACGTCGTCGATCCGGGTGGGGCCGACACCGTTGTCGGCGGCGATCTGGGAGGCCGATGTATCCTTGCTGGTCACGAAAGGATATGTTCCGAAGTAGAGCGATATCCCGAAACCCTGGGTTCCCTCGAGGAGTACCACCTCGTTCTCATCGATGGCGCGGTTGAGATCCTCTGCCACGTCGGTTATGTACTCCGCGAGTTCCGGGACATCTTTTGCCTGCCGGGAGGTCCGGAGCACGCGGTCGGCGTTCGCCGGTCCGCACCCTGTCCCTGTGCTCCCGATCTTCTTGTGCAGGTGTTCGCTCCCCCGATCCCGGGAGATATGCTCTTCTTCGATAACACCGCACCGCCCGTCGACGAAGATCCTGCCCCGGACACCGAGCAGGTTGACCTCCTGCATGAAGACCCGTGGGTCGACGAGTACGCCGCTCCCTATCATGAGGTCCGCGTCCGGATAGACGAACCCCGAGGGAACCATCCTGACACCATACTCCTTGTCCCCGACGCAGACGGTATGCCCGGCGTTCGGGCCGACGCCGCCCCGCGATATGATGGATGGTCTGTCCTGGTGAGCGATGTGTGCAACGATCTTTCCTTTCCCCTCGTCACCAAAGAATCCGCCGACGATAATAGTACAGGTCATTATTATATCAGGTAGAATAGAGTGATGCATGGAGATAAAAGCACCGAATCTACCCGGCTAACAGAGCGGCCCGCCTCACCCTGACCTGAGAAACCCGGTGCATATCGCATTCTCACGCCGGATCAGGATCTCCGTGATCCGGAAGGAGAGGGTGTTCTGGCGGCTTGTGGGATTGTTCGACGGGAGTCTCCCATAACGCAGCCATATTTTGCTGCGGGAGATCGGGGGTTAGGTTCTTATGGGATGGTTCCCCCTGTAAGCCCGATGGTGATCAGAGAAGGGAATGCCGGGGCATGGTACCACAGGGGGCAGATCTTCTGCACCCGAGAAAAGTTTGATGAAGCGATCGCCTGCTACGATACGGCTATCGAACTCGCTCCGGGTAATCCCATCGTATGGAGACGGAAGGGCTTTGCCCTCCTCAAAGCCGGCCGTTACGGTGAGGCTGCTGCCAGCTTCGATCAGGCGCTTGCCATCGACCCCGGGGATGCGACGACATGGCAGAGGAAGGCGTATGTCCTCGCATGCCTCGGGAAGCACGAGGGCGCAATCGCATGCTGCGAGACCGCGCTCATGCTGGATCCGGGTTATATCTTCGCCTGGCAGAGCCGGGGATGGCTCCTTGCGGCCAGACCCGGCCACGGACCTGCAACGCAACACCTTGAGAGTATAGATATCGAGGCGCTCGCATCGGAGATCCAGGATGCCGGGGAGTTCATCGATGTGCCGGCATGCATCCGGGAGGTGGTCACGGAGCGGGACTACGAAAATGCCGGACTCGCGCGGGCGGTGCTCCGGGAACTGGCCGGGCGGGCAGAGAGGCCACCGGTTCGGGGGCCGTGATCGCACGGCCGGGGAGGCGGATGGGGTCCACTCTTATTCGGCCCGCAACGCATCGATCGGGTCGAGGTTTGAGGCCCGCCACGCCGGGTAAACGCCTGTCACTACGCAGATCGCGGCACCGACGGCCATAGCCATCGGGACGTAGACGATACTCCCGGGCGCGAAGAAGTACTCGGCGGTGCCGACCATGCCGAAGACGACGATGTAGCCGATGATGATGCTCGCAACGGCACCGATGACCGCCCCGATGAGCCCGAGGATCGTTGCCTCGTAGATGAACATCCTCAG
>MTBK01083916.1_pt1 | contig 18233 bp, 20 predicted proteins | sample 1535981 | NCBI WGS metagenome assembly MTBK01 (sample SAMN06109225, study PRJNA356200) | anaerobic digester metagenome | isolation source: biogas reactors fed with pig manure or primary and secondary sludge | place: Spain | collected 2016-06-30 | reverse complement strand
GAATAATCCTGTAAGAATGACAGCATCATATACAGATATAGATGGTGCAAATGATATTGAAGGTCTTTTTGTATGGTTTAAAAACAGTACAATGTCAGGAAAGCCTGAAAGTCCCATTTGGCTAAGTTCCTCCTCTTCTAACTCTCCTCAAGCCCCCTCTGATGATAGCTGGGGCTTTATGATACGTAGAATAGGAACTAGTTGGTCTTCTCATAAAGCCTATGTACCCAGTTATGTACCTTCTCCTTCGGTATGGAAGGATACAATCTATACAGATGATGGTTTTGGGAATAAATACTTCTTTATCTCTTCAACAGATGGTAAGGCAATGGTAAAGGTAGTAATAGAGGATATAGAGGTAGAGGGCAGTAATAAGGTAAATTTGAAATTCAAGTTGTATTTTTCAGGTGATGGTATATCTGCTAATGTGGAAGAGGTTACTTACAATATCTATCTGCTAGGTCTTGATGAATTTAGTTTTACGCCAAATGATAACTATGAGTTTCCTTCGGGATATCCTAATTATCAAACAAAATTTGATACCTTTTGGCCTGTTAATAAACTAAGGTATAGAGAGACTCCTACAGAAGGTCAACTTTATGCTAGGAACTGGATTAATACAGGTAAGACTTGGACTATAGATAAGCATAAACCGATTATTGAGGGGATGAAATTTAAGAACGATGAAGAGAGGTTGGTATTCTCTTGGGAAGTGGAGGATGCAAATAATACCAATGGGAATGCGAGAGGTTTGTATGCAATAGTTGGGAACATATTTACAACTGCTACAGGTGATGATGTGCAAGAGATTAGTCTAAGTACAACATCCTCAGGAGTCTCTCTTAGAGATGATGGTAATTGGCATACACCATCTTTAGGTGACAATAGTGGCGATGTAATAGGAGTATTAAGTGGGGTAAATGCAGATAAGTCATTTTGGTCAACTAACCTATCAGGAAATACTCATAGTGGAGAAGTAATTATTAATATTGGAGAGAATCGTACAGGGACGTTTTCGGTGTATCTAACAGTTTTTGATAATGCAGGTAATATGTATATAGACAAAGCGTATTTTAATATAGGTGATTGGTTTGTTACAGATGGTGGCCTAGCCTACTCTAAGGATGGAACGACATATGTAACAAGAGTCCTTGAAGACGGTGTTACACAAGAGTGGGAGAGGATAGTCTCTGGGCTAAGAAGATTACCTCCTCTCAAGGCAGCAGACTTGCTCTCTAGTGAGTCCCTAGTTCCATCTAAGGCGGACTACTCTTCAGAGATGTGGGCAGATGATAAATCAGAGCTAGAAGCATTAAGCAAGAGTCTTGAAACAGCTTCTTATCACCTAATTAATCATAGAGGACACAAAGTTACAAGTTACTACACCACTCTTTTAGATGCCTATCATCAACGGAAGCCTGCTTTAAGTGACGAGATTCATGAAGTACAAACTTCCGAACCTGGAAACAGAGAGTTAGAGAATAAAAATACGGCCTCTCTCTGTAATTCTCCAAAGAGATACTGTGTATTATCTTTTGCAAATTTAGTAGTAGATAATCTTATCTGTTCTAATAATACTGTTATTTTTGTATCAGGGAATTTAGTTATAAGACCTCCTGTAAAGATTGATTCTTTAAATAAAGATGCTTGTATATTTGTTGTACAAGGTAATGTTACAATTGAGGAGGGTGAAAACTCATCTATTGGCGGAGTATTTGCTTATGATTCTATTCATGCATATATTCTCAGTGATGGAAAGGTGATAATTCAATCTGAAACAGGGAAGGAAGAAGGTTCAATCCTAGATGGTATATATATTAATGGAGGATATCATGCGAGATTAGGTACATCTATTACAAGGAGTTTAAGATTACAGGAGAGATTACTATTCCCTTTTCTAGCAGTTGATTATCATCCTAAATATGGAGTTTTAGCAAAAACTCTTTTTGGTGGTTATTTAACACTTCAAAAGACAGAAGTAGGTTTTAAAGAGTAAAACATATTTTAATCTTTTCTCGTTTTCTGCTATCATTATATTAGTCATAATTTAACTGTCCAAGTATATATGGCTAAGTTACCGGATCATGTAGGGGTAGATTTTGGAACATACTCTGTAAAAGCCGTAGAATTGAAAAATATTGCTTCTTCACCTCAATTAGTTAACTTAGGTAGTCAGTTAACACCTAAAGGTGTTGTAAATAGCGAAGAGAAACAGGATCAGAAGAAGTTAGGAGAAGCATTAAAACTACTCTATTCTAATTCACGTATGAAGAATAGTAATGTAGTTATGGCATTACCGGAGTTTTCCGTATTTACTAGATTTTTAGAATTCCCAGGAGTAAAACCAGAAGAGATAAAAGGAGCAGTACATCATGAAGCTAAGCAGTATATTCCTATACCTATTCAAGATGTACAGATGAGCTATATTACCATTGGTTTTAACGAACAGAAAAATGCACCTAGAGTATTGTTAGTAGCAGCTCCTAAAAAAATTGTTCAGATATATATGAATATTGCGAAGTATGCTAACTTAGATTTAATTGCTATTGAAACAGAATCTGTAGCTATTGGAAGGGCGATGTATAGGGCAACAAGAAGGAAGAACTGTGTTGTATTAGATCTTGGAGCAAAGAGTACAGATATGAGTATTATGTTAGATGGAGCCTTAGTTTTTTCACAGAGTATATCAATAGGTTCTGATTCATTGACACAAGCAATAATGAATAAATTTAATTTTGATTATAATCGTGCTGAACAATTTAAAAGGAATTACGGTCTAGCACCAAATATTTTAGAAGGGAGGATTTACAGTATACTCTCTCCTATTGTAGAATCTATTATGATAGAGGTTAGGAGAGGTGTGGAGTTTTACAAGAACAAAACAATGAGTATAGCTCCAGTTGAGTACTTATTAAATGGAGATGGTGCCCTACTGCCTGGTTTAGCAGAATATGTATCTAAAACACTAGGGGTTAATGCACAGATTGCAAATCCATGGTTAAATATAAGGGTAGATAGTAAATTTAAAGATATAATTTTAAAAACAGGGGCTTCATTCTCTGTAGCAGTAGGATTAGCCTTAAAAGATGAATAGCGAAACAATACAAAAACAAAATGTAGAGGAAGAACAACAAGAAAATATTGAGGAGACTCAACAGAGTAAACAACCTCAAGAGAGTCCTGTTATTCAGCATGTAGAAGAGAAAACTCGGAGTCGAGAAGGTTTTAACCTTATTCCAGCACTCTCTAAAGAGGAGAAAATAAAGATTAAGAAAAAAGATACATTTAACTTTGGATCCCTGCTAAGTATAATTTTGCTAGCTTCCATGGCAATTGGAATAGTTGGCTTTAATATTATTTCAAAGATGCATTTAAATAGCAGGAAGAGTGCTCTTTCTACTATCGAAAGAAAAGTAAATGAAGATATAGATAAGTTATCTACTAATAATGCTATTCTAGATAGAGTAAAAATATACGAGAAGTTTAAAAAAGGTAGTTTCTCTCATAAAAATATTATTGAGTATTTAAAAGATATAGCAGCTGTAGAGAGAGCAAATAAAAGGGGGAAGATTATGTATAGTAGTATTGAAATAACAGAAGACTTAATATACAAGGTTTCCGGTTCTGCTCCAAGTTTAGAACAGATAGCGTATTTATGGTATCTGTTCGGTATTGATGAAAATATTGATGAGATTAATCTTAAATCAGTATCTAAATCAGATATTGATACGAGGTTTAGCTTTGAGGGTAAATTAAATAAAGTATATTTTAGTAACGAGTAATATGTCACAGGCAGGAGCATTAAGTAAAAGAAAACAAAGGCAAGCAAAAGCGATGAGCAGGAAGATTAAACAAACTCGGTTAACTCTCTCTGATCTAGTTATTCCACTTGCCTCAGGAGCTTTGTTAATTGTACTATCTATTGTTGTGTTCATCCCAATGGTTAGGGCGGCTTTTGGATATGTGGAGGAGATGAAAGAGGTAAATGCAAAGATTGAACAGATGGAGAATTTACATAAGCAACTAAAATCGTTAGATGAAATACAGATGAATGAAGATGTATTAGTTGCTAGGCAGGTAATACCTAAGGTGCTACTGGTATCCAATTTCGTCTACTACATCGACACCTTGGCTACTGAGAAATCACTGACAGTTGGGAGCTTATCTAGCTCAGATTCTTTAAATGCCGTTAGTGGTCCCCTCTCTTATCGAGGAGATTTTGATAATGTTGTTGCTTTCTTAGAAGATGTCCAAGAGATCTCTCCGTATATGATTAGGTTGGAGAGTGTGAAAGTAAGTATTAGAGAAGATACTGATAGTTTTGAAGAAACATGGTCAATATCACTTAACGTGAGTGGGTATCATTTCTCTGAGAGTGATGATAAACCAGATATATATGCTCCTTTTCAATTATATACTGAATACGAAGATATTGTTCAGATATTTAAGAAGAAGGCTGAAGCGATGTAGTTAGCTATATCTCATCTGATAACATGTCAATGTCTTGCTCTTTGTTATCAAATCCCTCTCTGTTATCATCTTTAAGTATTACTCGAACTCTCTTGTCGTTTCTAATAGCACTAATTGTTACAATATCTCTGATTGAATTAATTGTTCTTCCCTTCCTTCCGATTATAATCCCTTTGTCACTCTCATTTACGTCTATTGTTAATATAGTAAGCCCTGGAAAGTCTACACTCTCCTTCTCCTCTATACTTACATCCTCTGGATGATTAACAATAGCCTTTACTATATTCTCAAGTAATTCTTTCATGATTTAGTTAGTATAAATTAATCTTTCTTTGGGGAATTATACAGGTAAGAGAAAAAAAATACTAGGAAAGAGGCAAGAGGTTATTTCTCTTCTTTCTCTTTTTTAGTAGTATTTGGTTTTGTAGAACCTCTTTTTAGTGATTTTATAAGGCCTAGTTTTACGAGGTATTGAGCAACAGTATCTGTGGGTTGTGCACCTTTCTTTAGCCACTGGCTGGCCTTCTCTTTATCTATTTCAAAAGTAGGAGGTTCGTTTCTAGGATTATAATATCCTATCTCTTCAATACTTTTACTATCTCGTGATCTATGACTCTCCATTACTACTATTCTGTAATGAGGTTGTCCTTTTTTTCCTGTTCTTTTCAATCTTATTTTCAGCATATCGGAGGTATTTTAACAGATGATATATTAATATTCAAGTTATTACTTCTTCTCTAGATACTGTAGTCCTTCAGCTGCCGCCATCTCTTCTGCTTTCTGTTTACTAGGACCGATACCTTCTCCAATTATCTTCTCATCTATTTTTACAACTACGGTAAAGGTCTTTTCATGATCAGGACCTACTTCACTTATAACTTCATATACTGGTGTAATTTTGTATTTCTCTTGAGAGATTTCTTGTATTTTTGTTTTACTATCAATATCTAATCTTTTTTTTATGATATTTGATAGTTTACCTGTTAAAGAGTTTAAAACGAAGTGTTTACTCTCACTATATCCTTGATCTAAGTAAATAGCTCCGATGATAGCTTCGTATGCATTAGCAAGCAGATATTCTTTCTCTCTTCCTCCTGTTCTCTCTTCTCCTTTAGATAAAAGAAGATACTTACCAATATTTAACTCTTTAGCGGTATGAGCCAGACTCTCTGTTCTAACTAAAGCGGCTCTAAAGCTTGTAAGTTCTCCTTCAGGCCTTTTAGGGTATTCTCTAAATAGGTAATCTGATACTATTAATTCTAATACTGCATCTCCCAAGAACTCTAGTCTTTCATTGTGCTCATTTGTACTTTTATGCTCATTTATGTACGAGCAGTGTGTTAGAGCAGTCTTTAGAAGGAGAGGATTATTAAATGATATCCCTATTATTTCTTGTAATTCATTAATCTTGTTCATTCTCTTTATGTATATCATATATTGCTCCTAAGACACCATTTACAAATTTACTACTACTTTCATCACCAAATTCTTTTGCTAATTCTATGGCTTCATCTATTGCTACTTTTGGAGGTGTGATTTTTTCGAGAAAACCTTCATATATTGACATTCTTAATATCTGTAAATCAACTAACTTCATCTGTGATATTGGCCACTGAGGAGCAAATTGAGTAATGGTTTGATCTATCTGAGTCTGTTTCTCTCTGACACCATCTGTTAAGGAGTTAAATAACTGTTTATCATATTTATCAATCTCATCTAAAACAGTCAAATCCTTAGTATTAAAATCTACAATTCCTTCTATCCCATGACCGAAATCTTTTGAGAATAGATATTGAAGTGCTAATATCCTTGAGAGATGTCTTGGGTCAGTTGCTTTTTTCATTTTAAGAAACTATTATTTATTTTTCTTTAATTCACTACCATCTCCATAGTAGCCACAAAAAGCACATACAAAATGAGCTCTTTTAGCTTTGCCACATTTTGGGCATTTAACCATTGCGGGTTTCTTCAATGAGTTATGAGCTCTTCTTCTCCCTTTCCTTCCTTTAGATATTTTCCTTTTTGGTAATGCTCCCATATATATTAAAACTATTTTAAACCTCCGTATTATATTTCAATATACCCTTTCTTGCAAGGATTATAGTATCCAGCTCTCTTCTATCTCTACCTCTCTGCCTGAAGAGATATGTCCTTCCAGTATCTCTTTAGCCAAGTTACTCTCAATATTATCTTGAATATATCTTTTTAGAGGCCTAGCACCTAATCCTGGCTCATTAACCTTACTCGCAATTAATTGAGGAATAATCTCACTCCATTTAAGGATGATGCTTTTCTCACTTAACCTTTTGGCAAGTTCTTCCAGTAGAAGTTGTGATATTCGAGCAAGGTTTTGTAAATCGTGTGGATGAAAGACTATTACCTTGTCGAATCTGTTAAACAATTCAGGCTTAAGGGTTTGCTTTAGCTCTATTAATACCCTATTCTTTGTGTCTTCCCAGGGCACTTCTGACTTAGTAAGAGAGCTAAGTAGTAGCGGACTCCCTATATTACTTGTACAGATAATAATGCTATGAGTGAAATCTATGGTTTCGCCAATTGTACTTGTCAATCTACCTTCATCAAATAATTGAAGAAATAGATCTAGTATTTGGGGATGAGCTTTCTCAATCTCATCAAAAAGTACAATACTGTATGGATTGCTCTTAATCTTATCAACAAGAGATAACGAGGGAACACTTAATATATCACCACTTGCTTTCTCTCCTAAGAATTTTGAAATACTGTTTAGTTCTTTGTATTCCGACATATCAACTCTGATAATATTTTTTTGGTCTCCGAAATACTCTTCTGCAACTATTTTAGCAACATGAGTTTTACCTACACCTGTAGGGCCCATAAAAAGAAATGCAGCTATTGGTTTATTAGGATTCCTAATATCTACATGAGCTCGTCTTAATGCTTCTACTATTGATATTATCGCTTCATCTTGACCAACTATCTTTTTCTTCATGTTCTCTTCTAGTTTCATTATTCTACTACTCTCTTCAACATTGATACTTCCAATTGAGATTCCTTTCTGATTAGAGAGTACTTTTGAAACATGTTCTTCTGTTACAATCTTTACTCCACTACTCTGTGCCCAAGAACATACAGACTCAACAAGTTGTACAGCGCTGCTAGGTAGTTTTCTCTCCTTATTGTATCGTTGAGCCAACTCAACAGTGGCAATTAGTGCAGGGAAAGTGAGATATACTTGATAGTTTTCTTCTAATTGGTTAATCTTTGTTTCAAGTATCTCTAAAGCATCAACTGCAGATATCTCCTTTATTTCAATATTAGTGAATGATTGTCTGAATGATTCAGTACTGTAAAAGTACTTTCTGTAATCAGCATAGTTTACACTACCGAGAATGGGGAATTTACTATTAACAATATATGGTAGCAGTATTCCAGCAAGAGAGTGACCGCTCTCTCCTGCTTTTGCTGGTACTAATTCTTGCATCTCATCTATGTAGAGAATAACGTCCCCTGCATTTTCTAATTCTTTCATGGCTTTAGAGATAACCATCTCTGTGTTTTTCTGTGAGGAAGAGTATGCAATTAAACCATTTATATCTAATTGTATTATCCTTTTATCTTTTAGTTGAAGAGGTACATCACCACTATTAATTTTTTGTGCAATACCCAATACAATGCTTGACTTCCCTACTCCTACTTCTCCTACAAACAGGGCATTTTTATTAGAAGTTTTCCCTAGCACTGATATTAAGGTATCAATTTCACTCTCATGCCCTATTCCATATATATCTCTATCTTCCGCTATATATTCATTTAGATTTTGAGAGAATTTACTCAAAACAAAGGTATATCCATATATCCAAGACTTAGCAATACCACCTTTTCTAAAGTATGGAACATTAGGATTAAGGTAGTTAGCTTTCTTCCTCTTCTCTAATGCATATGATTGATATCTTAATACTTCTCTTAGAATATCTACAGAACAGTTCTGAGAGAGTAAGACCTTCTTTAATACAGGGAAAATTGTAAACATAGCTAGAAGTAGATGTTTAGGTTCAACCTCACTAGAAGCTGTAAGTAGGGCCTCATTAAGAGCATATATTAAGAAGCTCCTTATAGCGGTATAGTTGTAATCAGGTATTGTCTCTTTTGTAATATCATTTTCTACGAAGGTACTTTGTGTAATTGAGATATTAGCTCTTTTAAATATCTCTTTACATTCATCTGTCTGTATTAGATATGCAAATATACTAGATATGTTAAAGAGGTTATTTTTTGTAAAAGAGCATATTAAATCTATAGTACTATCATTTACAAAACGAATTGCTTCAAGATGTGCATACCTTCCGAATTTGAAACCGTTAATACTGATATCTTCCAGATCTTTAGATGGAATTATTTCTGTTTTTGGTAGCCTTATAGGGTTACTTTTGTCTTTGTAATAATCATGCCAAAGGATTAAAACATTTAGTATTGATAAGCTAAAAAGTATATCTGCTATCTTGCTTGAAACAAATTCTTTTACAAAAGGTATACTATCTAGTATGCCTAATTGTCTGAGTAAATATGCAAGAGCTATAAACAGGCCAGGAATTAGTAAGATATTCGCTATTAAACGGACTGTGTTATGAACAGATTTGTATCTTTTGTAATTTGCTAAAACATTAGATATTTGAGGGGTTGATATTGTAAAAAACTGGTCTCTGGTTAATAGAAAGAGAGCTTCTGATTCCTTGGTTAATATTGGGAGGTCTCCTTTTATTATTGAAAAAGTATCTTCATCCTTAGAGTGAACTCCTATTACCGTCCTATTTTGCCAACCGTAATCTATTGCCATAGTATTCCCCAGATTGAGTAAAATAGAAAAAGAACTGTAGAGATAGGAAGTGCTAACCAGAGGATTATAACGGTAGTATAAAAGAGAGTAATCAGAGTAAGTATAATAATAGCTATCGGTAAGTAAATAATCTTTATTCCAATCCCAAAAATGTAACCGATAAAGATTCTATCTCTTCTCCATGGGAGGAAGAAATTCTTCATAAGAATAGATAGTGAGAGATTATCATCTACAACGGTGATGAGTCTACCCAATACTTTTAGATGCCAGAGGGTTATTTTAATGTACCACCAGATGAAAAAATCCTTTAACAAAAATAATATGATAGCCACAGTGCTATCAATTTTTGTATCACCTAGGACTCTTTGGTCCTCGCTACTTGTTAATATGTTTTCTTGTAACATGATTTAAGCAGAGATATACACAATTCTATTGTAATTTAGTAATTATTTCAAGAATTACAAGTATGGTAGAATTAATCACTATGAGTGTTTATGAAAGAATCAAAAAACCAATCATCTCTCTTGCTCCTATGGAGGATATTACTGATACAGTATTTAGACAGATTGTTGCATCAGTTAAGCGTCCAGACATCTTCTATACAGAGTTTGTCAATGTAGAGGGACTTAATTCAGAAGGTAGGGATAATATAGTGCATAGATTGAGATATAGTGATTCTGAGAAACCCATTATTGCACAACTTTGGGGGATTAATCCGGATAATTTCTATAAGGCATCAAAATTTGTTCAAAAATTAGGTTTTGATGGTATAGATATAAATATGGGTTGTTCAGTAAAAAAGATTATACAGAGAAGAGCTGGGAGTGGTTTAATTAATGAAGAAAGAGACTTTGTAAAGGATATAATTTGTAGTGTAAAAGAAGGTTCTAATGGATTACCCGTTTCTATTAAAACAAGGTTAGGATGGGGGGATTATGATACTGAATGGATTAGATTTCTTCTTAATCAGAACCTAGATGTTTTAACGATACATGGGAGAACGGCAATCGGGAAAAACAGTATCTCAGCTAATTGGGATATGATTAAGAGGTGTGTTGTATTAAGAGATAGGATGAGTGTAAAGACATTGATATTTGGGAATGGAGATGTAGCTTCTCTAAGACAAACAAAAGAGTATTCGAAGCGATATTGTGTAGATGGAGTAATGGTTGGTAGAGCATTAATATCTAACCCATGGTTTTTCTCAGAACAAGATAAAATTTCACAGAAGGAGAGATACAGATTATTTAAGAAACATCTTGAGTTATTTAAAAATACTTGGGGTAGTAGTAAAAATTTTAATTTTATGAAAAAGTTCTTCAGAGGTTACATCTCTGATTTTGATGGGGCTAATGATCTTAGGCAAAGGTTTATGGTATGTACTGAAGTGGAACAAGCCTTGGAGATAGTGGAGAGATTATTAACTTAGCTCTGAGGGAATTTTACAAACTTAATATCTTCTATTTTAAGCTTACTTGCTCCTTTGTGTATTTCTCTTACATACTCAGCTTCCGGTTTATTTAGTTTCTCAATCCTAATATTAATTGTATTCTCATTATATTGAATAGGTATTACAGTCATTACATATTTTTTGTTCTTCTTGTGGATTTCAACAAAATGTATCTGATGATCTACCCCTGAGAAAGTATCAGAAGGGGTAATATCTAGATAGTAACATAACTCTTCATATGAGGTTTCATCCAAAGGTAGAGAAGATATAGCGAGTCTACCGTAGATAAGATCTTGTCCAGTATGGACTTTACCCATATTCCCAATGTATCTATTCACAGCTTCCATATCAACTCCTACTATCTGAGTATCAATAAAGAAGGAGTTATTCATGCTAGCATACACTCCTCCAACTCCCTCCCTTATATGATCTAATTGATTATTAACATCTTCTCTCTCAATGATCCTTTTCTCTATTGACATATCCATATTTCTCACTTTAATTGAGCAATTATACAACATTAATAGGGAAAGGAGCAGATTAGTATAGTAACTCTCCTATTGATTTCCTTTTATTTAGCCTGTGAATAATTTCAGCAAAGTATTCTGCAACTGATACTATCTCTATCCAGGAATATCTCCTTAGTATCTTGTTTGGGATATATGCTGCATCTGTTAGGATTAATTTGTTTAAAGATTTCTCTCTGTAACACTCATGTAATTTATCTATAGCACTGTTATTAAGTAATCCGAATGTAGCTATACAGATTATCTCTTTTGCACCATTTTTTTTGGCTACTTTAATTACCTTACAAAGAGAACCTGCAGTATCAATCATATCGTCGATGATATATACAACTTTATCCTTTAGGTCTCCCATAATTTGGATATCTTTAATTGTATTTGCACTTTTGTAATCTCTGGTTTTGTAAACAAAACCAACATCAGATTCGAGACACCTAGCATAGAAATTAGCTCTTTTAGCACCACCTAAATCAGTAGGAATTATTATCACATCTTTAGGATTCTCAATACTATTAAGAACATGAGGCATTAGTACATGGCTTCCATGGAGATTCTCTATTTGAGCACACCTAAAAAAACCCTGTATAGCAGGGTTGTGCAAATCGATTGTAATAATATGGTTAGCTCCTAGGTCTCCTTCTAACTCCCAAGCGACCCGTGCAGCAGTGATATCTTCTCTTCCCCATTGCTTGTCCTGTCTTGCATAGGGAAAGGATGGTATGACAGCAGTAATATGGTTTGCATCACATCTTTTACACGCTCCAATGATAGTGTACAGAGTTCTTAGATTATCATCGACACTTTTTCCATCACTATGATTCTCTACATCTTGGATAATAAAGACATCTTTTCCTCTAATACTCTCATTGAGTATGCCTTTAATTTCGGTATTTGCATATCTAACTTCTTCCGTGTCCAGGAGGGATACTTCCTTTTTTCTCTTTTTGTTAATTTCATCTAATACTTTTTGTGCAAAATCGATACCTGAATTACAGGGGACAAGACAGAGTTCTCCTCTGTTGTGGTTCATTTTAGTTACTAATGATATTAACTATTAATAATAAACCTAAAGAGAAAAGATTTCAAGGTAAAATACAATATATGGTATATCTTAATAGATATTGCTACAATATGTGTATAAATATGAAAGGAGAACCTCGAGAGAGAGATGAGGAAATAACCAGTAAAGATATCTATAATACAATAGATACTATTCCCTCATCAGAGTGGAGAGATGCAGGCTATCCTGTAATCTCCTATGTTAAAAGAGGTATATATCAACAATATATTGAAAATATTGATAGCCCTACCCCATTTTGGCAAGAGGTATTAAATTCTGAGCATTTTATTAACTATCAAAAAAGCAGAGAATATGATCCTAATATCCATATTTTATTTGTACTACACTCTTTTCCTAACAGGGATGGAGAAGATGTCATATTTAAGGCTATTACTACAACAGATAGATCATTTGTAGAGAATCCTGAGCATATGATTAATTACAGATACCACGGAAAGCCTTGTGAGCTTAGAAGTAAAACAGAGTATCCTACTTTAAATAATTTCTGGAGTGATTTCTACGACAAACTCTCTTATGAGGAGCAAGATAAGTATGTAATTCCAGATAGAAATTGGAGAAAACATAATTTACCGTAAGGTATAGGTTAATTATCTTGATACAAGAGAGTCCATCCACTTACAAGTCTTCTATCAGAGTTACTCTGTAAGCAGGTTGATATTAATAGATCGGCATGAAGGGATTCGTTTCATAAATAAATAATAATTTATCTTTAATCTATCTTCATCTTAAGAATTAAAGAGAAAGGAGAGGTTGTGTAGGCGATTTATAGCCAATCATTATAATGACAAGGAAGGGATGTGTTGTCGAACACGCAGAAATGACGATATTAGCTTGTTAAATGGGCGATACAGGAATTGAACCTGTGACCTTCACAATGTCAATGTGACGCTCTAGCCAGCTGAGCTAATCGCCCTTCATATGTATTTTATCTTTTAGGATAGTTCTCATCAAGAGTAAGTGCATAGTCGATTAAATTTCTTATTCCCCACTCTTCATATTCTGGTTTTTTATCTATACTTTCCTTTTTTGCAACTATCACAGTGAGACCATCTTCTGTTAGCATAGGAATAGAGAGAGTGGTTACGTTCTTAGGTAAATGGTTAATTAGTTTATTTAAGTGTTCCTGGAGTCCAGCGCCATCTTTATGTTTCAGATAATCCCCTATCCTACCTATATTATATTTAACATCCTCCTCTTCCTCTCTATGTTTTTCATGTAAGTTTTCCATCTTATCTTTTTGTTATAACTTTATCGATAAGACCGTAGGATTTTGCCTCTGTTGCAGTAAAATATTTATCTCTATCAGCATCCTTCTCAATCTGATTTACAGATTGGCCTGTCTGTTTTGCTAACATCTTGTAGAGCTTCTCTTTAATCTTTAATATCTCTTGAGCTTCTATTGCTATATCACTAGCCTGACCCTTTACTCCTCCTAGAGGTTGATGTATATGTATCTTACTATTAGGGAGAGCAAATCTTTTACCTTTGGTACCGTGTGCAAGTAAAAATGAACCCATTGAAGCAGCTAATCCAACTGCTATTGTAGACACATCGCATTTTATATAGTTCATTGTATCTAGTATAGCCATACCATCATTAATTATTCCTCCAGGAGAGTTGATAAACATCTGAACATCTTCATCAGGGTTCTCTTTCTCAAGGAATAGTAACTGGGCTATTACAGTATTTGCTGTACGAGATTCAATCTCTCCTCCAAGAAATACAATTCTATCCTTTAGTAGTCTGGAGTATATATCATATGCCCTCTCCCCTCCTCTCTCTTTCTCAATTACTGTTGGAATTAATATTGACATATCTGTAAACAGTAATAATTTAGTTATATTTACTGACAAAATCCTTACCGAATATCTCTTCAGCAAAAGAGCTAAAAGCCTTCTCTTTTCTCTCTATGTTTTTAATATACTCTCTCCACTGAGGATCACTAAATACAGTTCTATCTACATCAGGTCTCTGTTTCTTAATCTCATTAATTTTTTTGTTAAGCGCTCCCTCTGTAATCTCTATTTTCTTAGTATCTGCATAGAGTGTTAAAAATACATCCGTTTCTATTGCTTCTTTTGCATCTCTATTCCATAACTCTCTCATCTTCTCTATTGTAATATTATTGGTTTTAAGGAATTCATCAATATTTAATTTCTTCTCTTTTATATTCTCATTAAAAGTTTTCTCTCTCTCTTGTGCTTCAAAATCTATAGCTACTTGTGGGATATTAATTTTTGATTCAGTAATAGCTAATTTTAGAGCCTCGTCTTGCATTTTATGGAATTGGAAATGTTCTTTCTGCTTATACAATAGTTCTTTTATCTTCTTTTTTAATTGCTCTAGTGTAGTAATACCTTTCTGTTCAAGAGTAATGGAAACTTCTTTTGCCCATTTATCATTCATCTCTTTTGTTTTTGTAGTTTGAGTACTCTTTAATTCTTCTAGCGCTTTATCTATCTCTTCTTTTGTAATCTCAATAGCTTGTTTTTCAATTTTAATCTTCTTTAAATCACCTAACTTAAATTTAGGCATAATAGTTACTACAATAGTAAAAGGAACGTCGGTATTCTCTACTATTTTTGGTATTTCTTTGTATTCTGGAGGAGCAATTGGAGCAAGATTCTCTTTCTGTAGCGCAGTGGTGATGTATAGAGGGGCAATTTTCTCTAAAGTTTCAAACTTAGTAACTTCTTTTACTTGATCACTAATTAAGTTGGTTGGTACTCTACCTTTTCTAAAACCTTTAATATCTAACTTTTCTGCATATTCTTCTAGCAGTAAATCGTATGACTTTTTAAAGCTATCTTTAGGAATAGTAATTGTTATTTCAAAAGTGTATTCATTTATCTCTTTTTTAGAGTGAAAGTCATTCATAATATATGAGGTAGGTAATTTAAAAACATTGTATTTTATATGTTTTTATACAATTTGTCCAATTTACCAACTACTACTAATCTCTGTTTAGCACTCCATAATGGGGTACATGTAATCAGAGTTATTCTGTAATCAGAGAAGTCATTTAGAATGGAAGTATCATGTTTTTCTACTACCTTTGTTTCTGTTACAATATATGTGTATTGATTATTAATTTGAGATACTTCTATTTTATCTCCAATCTTAACCTTATCTAAATTAAAGAATGTGTCTTTTCTAGGAGGTAGATTTAAATATCTATGCCCTATTATTACAAAGTTTCCTCTCTCTCCAGGTTTAGAAGATGTAGGGAAATGCCAGAAGCCTGTATTCATTATTTTTGGATCAGTACCTTCGAATACTTCTCCTTCAACCTCTATTGAATTTACAGTAAAAGAAGTATTTAATTCTTCTAAGACTTTATTCTCTATTACAATATCTTGCCCTATACTCTCTTCAATAGTAAAACTAGTTAAGAACTCCTCCTCTGCTTGGATGAGTGAGTCTTTTGAGGGTGCAATAGAAGTTAGAACTTGGAATGTAATCTCTTGAGAAGTGGACTGTATATCAAATCTTTTTATAGGTCCGATTAGTTTATTGTAATTTGGGTATACTATGAAGTAACCTAAGGGTACTACAAAGGAGAGGAATAACACAGTTGTTAAGAGTATTTTTATCAAGTTTTTCATATATATATTTTATCAAGAAAAAGGACATCTTGCACTATTTGTTTTTTTGTTTTATGCTTGTATAATAGAGTATATAAATTTTAGTATAGGCTACCGTGGCAAAAAAGAAAATAATAAAGGATACTATGAAAAGTAAAGTTGAAATTAAAGAACCTCCTTTAAAGGAGGAAAAGATATCTAGATTAGTAGGCTCAATATTTATTGGTTTAGGTATACTGCTTGTTGCTTTTGGTATATTTTCTTACATAAAGTACAGAGAAGAACCGTTATTAGATCCTGAACTAGAAGCTCCTAGTCTAGAAGAGGTAACCTCCATTACGAATGGAGAGAAAATTAAGATTGTGGGCAATGCTCAAGAATTTGATTCTGTATTTATTTTTGTTAACGATGAGAAAGTTGGAGAAAGTAAGGTTGGTGATGATGGTGAATTTACTTATGAGTATACCGTAGAAGATGAAGGTACATTTAATATCTCTATTGCTGGAGTTAAAGGTTTTCCCAATAGATATATTAGTGTTGCATCTTCAGTAAAAGAGTCAGTTGTTGATAGAACACCTCCAAGTGCAGAGGATGTCTCACTTAAGTATGGTACAGAAACGAATAAAGAGACCTTTGTACTAGTAGGTACAACTGAACCGAATGCCTCAGTAGAAGTGAAGAGAGGTATTGATAGCTACAAAGGATTGGTGGATGCAGAAGGTAATTTTAGAATAGAGGATATAGTTTTAGAGGAGGGTAAGAATGTATTCTCTGTATACATTACAGACTTAGCGGGTAATCAGGTTCAACTTGATGAGAAAGTAAGAGTTGAGTACTCTCCTCATGGCGATGTAGATGGAGATGCAGTTGTAAATGAGAGAATACCTCAGGCATCTGGGACATTAGATGCACTTCTTAGTAACAGAGTAATGACCTTTTTTGGTCTTGTTGCTATATTTGCATTCCTAACAAGTTCAATTGTAGTGTATAAAAAACAGAGGGTTTAATTCTCAGTAGTACAATATAGTACTTAATCTAAGAGATATCTCTTTCTTCTGGTTAAAAGGTATATGTTAATAAATGTGGACTTGGTATAATAGTTGGATAATATATCAGGTTATTAAATATGGCAAAGGAAGAGAGTGAGATAGAGTTAGAACAGAGTATTAATCCAAAACAGAAAACAACTGTAGTAATAGAGCTATCATGGAAGATTATATTACTACTCTTAATTATTTTCTCTGTTCTTTTTAGAAGTCAACAGATTATAACTGTGTTATTATATCTTTTCTTAAGTTTGGTTTTTATGTCCGCTGCTTTTCCAGCTGTGAATTGGTTAATAGAGAAAAAAGTATCTAAAAGATTGGCCATATTTTTAACTTATCTGTTTGGAATAATTATAATCTTAGGGGTTATCTCTGTAATAGTAATTCCCTTCTCTAGTCAAGTAGATAAACTGTTCTCTGTGATACCTTTATGGACAGAGAAGCTAGCAACAATGTTAGAGAAGTTTAGCATATTTGGGAGGAAAATAGAGATAAGCACACTGTATGGGATTGTTAATGACTGGTTAGAGAGAGTATCAATAATTGAGAGATTTGGAGAAGTAGCAAGTACTTTTGAAGGTGTAGCAACAGGAGGTTTCCTCTTTGTTATCTCTTTGATTACATCTATCTACCTTATTTCAGAACATAGTTTTCTCCTAGACCTGTTAATGAGAAAGATAGTATCTGATGAAAAGAGAAATAGGGTTAAGAAGCTTGTATTGGATTTAGAGTACAAGTTAGGTAGATGGTTGTTAGGCCAAGGATTAATTAGTTCTATTACCGCCATTTACTGTGGTATTATACTTACTATACTAAAAGTACCGTTTGCTCTACCTTTAGCAATCTTTACTGGTTTTATGGATATTATCCCTAGTTTAGGTGCTACAGTTGCTGGTTTTGTTATCTCTCTGGTGGCCCTAATTACAGTAGGACCAATGTCAGCATTAATATTACTTGCTTCCTTTATACTCTATCAGCCTATTCAGAATGGCTTTATCATTCCGAAAGTATTAGGTAATGTAATCGGTTTAAAACCTTTCTTTGTTTTCTTTGCTGCAATTATCGCTTTAATTTTCTTTGGGGTACCTGGTGGAATTATTGCTGTTCCAGCAGTTGTAATCTCTCAGATAGTCTATGAGTTTTATGTAGACTTGCAAAAGTTACAAGCGAAAGGTAGTATTTAGGGAGATAATATAACTGCCTTCTAAATGTCAGAAGTTGTGTCAAGAAAGAGAGGAACTGTGTATTACTGGGAAGATTTC
>MTBK01146979.1_pt1 | contig 18260 bp, 12 predicted proteins | sample 1535981 | NCBI WGS metagenome assembly MTBK01 (sample SAMN06109225, study PRJNA356200) | anaerobic digester metagenome | isolation source: biogas reactors fed with pig manure or primary and secondary sludge | place: Spain | collected 2016-06-30 | reverse complement strand
GCACCCGATGTCCCGAAAAACTGCGCGGCCCCTTCGCTTTTGCTCTCTGGGACAGCCGCGAAAAAGTGCTCTTCCTGGCTCGCGACCGCTTCGGGATCAAACCGCTTTATTACGCCCATGGCGCTGACGGAGCCTTTCTTTTTGCCTCCGAAGCCAAGGCGCTGCTGGAATATCCGGGAATCTCCGCTGCGCTCAACCTAGCCGCCCTGCCTCATTACCTCACCTTTCAGTATTTCCCCGGCCCGGAAAGCGCCTTTCGGAATATTTATCAGCTGCCCCCGGCGCACCACCTCACCAGTAGCGGCGGAGAGAGCAAAATCCGCCGCTACTGGGAGATCCGCTTTCGTCCCGACCCCAAGCCGCTGCCCTACTTTGTCGACAGAGCCGAGCACCTGCTTCAGGAATCGGTGCGCCTGCACTGCGGGGAGGGCGCACAGCCCGGCTCTTTTCTGAGCAGCGGAGTCGATTCCAACTATCTCGCCGCTCTGCTGAGCCGGCGAGGCCGCCTGCACAGTTATTCCGTGAACTGCGCCGACAGCAGCTACGATGAGCTCACCCCGGCGCGGAAAAGGGCACATCTTCTGGGGGCGGTGCATCGCGAGCACCGCATCGGCCCCGCTGAATTCTGGAGCGCACTGCCCCGCGCCCTCCGGTTTCAGGATGAGCCCGTCGCCGATCCGGCAGCCATCGCCCTCTACTTTGCCGCCGCCCTCGCTGCCGGAGAGGTCAAAGCGGTTCTCTCGGGGGAAGGAGCCGACGAAGTGTTCGGCGGCTATGAAATTTACCGCGAACCGGCGGCAGTCGCTCCGCTGCAGCTGCTGCCCCGCCCCCTCCAAACCGCCCTCAACCGGGTCTCCGAGAAAATCCCCGCAGGGATCAGGGGTAAGAGCTATCTGCAGCGGGCCACCACCCCTCTGGAAAAGCGCTACTATGGAAATGCCTTCATCTTTTCGGAAGCTGATAAAAAGGCGCTCCTCAACCCGGAGCTGTTTCCCGGGGGCTGGACGGCCCCCTGGGAGATCACCGCACCTTTTTACCGCAGGAGCGCCGGCACCGATGCGGCGGGAAGGATGCAGCATCTCGATTTTTTCACCTGGCTGCCCGGCGACATCCTGGCCAAGGCCGACCGGATGACGAACGCCCATTCCCTGGAGGTGCGGCTGCCCTACCTCGATCACCGCCTCGTTGAATTCGCCGCCACCATCCCGCCCCGCTACCGAATGACCCGCCGGATGACCAAATATGTCCTGAGGATGGCGGCGTCGCGCCATCTGCCTGCAGCGGTCTGCCGCCGTCCCAAACTCGGTTTTCCCGTGCCCCTTTCCTCCTGGATCAGGGATCATTACCGAAAACCCCTCGCCGAGCTGTGGCAGAGCGAGGCTGCACAGCACTACTTCCAACCCCGGGCCCTCCAGCAGCTGCTGTCTCTCCACTGCCGGGGCCGGGCCGACTATGCCCGCAAGATCTGGACTGTGGCCATCTTTTTGCTCTGGCACCACCTTTACCTGAGCTAGGGCTGCTTCCATAAGCCCTTTTCCGCCACCAGATTTCGTCAAGCATTTATGTCAACGGATCTGTACCGCCGCAACCCCCTCCGTCCCCATCGGCAGGGGTTCCTTTTAAGATCCCATTATCAGTAATTCACAATCTCCACAGGGTTATCCACAGGCAAAAGCTGTTTTTTACTCGGAGAGGAGCAGTTATGCACAGAATAAACAGGAAGTGAACATAAGATCTTGCCAAATAATTTTCATTAAAAAAAAGGAATATCCATCTGTTTAGCGAAATATAGAACGATAAAAAGTCTGAGGAGGTTCAAGATGGAGGTTAGAGTTGACGACGAGTGTAGTGCCTGTGGTGTTTGTGAAGATATCTGTCCGGAAGTGTTTGAACTCGGCGACGAAAAAGCTGAAGTCAAGGTGAACCCCATTCCTGCGGAATACGAAGAGCAAGTTCGCGAAGCAGCAGAAGAATGCCCCACCGAGTCAATCCAGATCACTGAGTAACTTCAGATAGCAGGAACGGCCATATCGCATGCAAGCGTAAAAAGAACCCGCAACCGCGGGTTCTTTGACCTTTAAACGGACATGCATTGACCGGCGCTCAACGGGCAATAATTTAGGTTATCCGAAACAACCGGGCAGGCAGGATTTAGAAGCTGCTCCGAGAAATTAAGAGAGAGCAACGCTGTCAGGCGGAGGTGCCTCCGAAGATGATTACGCTACAAGGTTTGCTCGATGACAGCAACCTGAAGATACTGCAGAGAAACAATGAGAGCAACCCCGACATCACCGGACTGGCCTACCATTCAGGAAAAATATCGCCGGGGATGCTCTTTGTCTGCATCAAAGGTTTTAAAACAGACGGCCACCTGTTTTTAAACGAGGCCCGGGAAAGAGGCGCCGCCGCCGCGGTGGTTGAAAGAATTCAGCCGCAGGTGGAGCTGCCCCAGCTCCGGGTGGAAAACAGTCGCCGCGCCCTCGCCATCCTGGCCGACAGCTTCTACGGCCACCCCTCAACAAAACTGAAAATGATCGGCATAACCGCCAGCAACGGCAAGACCACGACCAGCTTCATGACCAACGCAATCCTGGAGGAAAATAACCTGCAGACGGGTCTTATCGGAACCGTCATCGTCAAATCCGGCGACACCATCCTTCCGGCAGAGCTGACCACACCAGAATCGCTTGATCTGCACCGCTACCTGCACCAGATGGTGACCCGGGGAATCTCCCATGTGACCATGGAGGTCTCCTCTTCGGGGCTCGAGCTGCACCGGGTCGGCTCTGTGGACTACAATATCGCTGTCCTGAACAATATCAGCCGCGAGCATATCGATCTGCACGGCTCTTTTGAAAACTATTTCCAGGCCAAAGCAAGCCTGATCCGTCAAGCCGGACCGGAGCAATGGGTTGTCCTCAACCTGGACTGCCCCCATACCGCCTCCTTAAGCGAAGAGACCGCCGCCCGGAAGCTGACCTACGGATTTAAAAATAGCACAGCCGACTGCACAGTCGAAGAGCTCGATCTGACCACCGGAAAGCCCCGTTTTATCGTTGCCCTGAAGAAACCGGGCCTGGCGGAAAAGCTAACCGGAGGGGTGAGTCGGTTCCCCGTTGCGCTCTCTGTTCTCGGGCTGCACAGCGTTTACAACGCCATGGCGGCGCTGCTCTGCGGCATGCTCTGCGGAGTCCCCGTGGCCGTCATCCAGCGCGCTCTGAGCGGATTCCGGGGAGTGGAACGCCGTTTTGAGCTGATCTTTGACGGCGACTTCAAGGTCATCGACGATCATTTCGCCAACAGCGGCAATATCGATGTCACCCTGGAGACGCTCAAATTTATGCAGTACCGCCGCCTGCATCTGGTCTATGCCATCCGCGGCAGCCGCGGCGCCACGGTAAACCGCGAAAATGCCGAAGCGATCGCCGCGTGGGCCCGCCAGCTGAATATTAAAAAGATCATCGCCACCACCAGCAACAGCCACGTCACCGAAAAGGACCGCGTCACAGCGGAAGAGAGCCGCGTCTTCTCCGAAGTGATGAAGACAGCGGGAATCGAAGTTGAACTCCACCACGAGCTTCCCGAAGCGATCAGCTCCGGACTCTCCCCCGTCGGCAGCGGCGATATCCTGCTCCTGCTCGGCTGCCAGGGGATGGATTACGGCGCCGGAATCTGTCTGGAGATGATCCACCGCCGCCACCCTCACCTCGACCGCGAGGAGATCTTCAAAACGCTGCAAAACCGGGTCGCCGGCGTTTAAAGGAGATTCCCGGCTGCCCCTGAAAAGAAAGGGCCGCCCGGACCGCGGGAAATACCCGCACGTCAGGCCGGCCCCGATCTTCCTTCAAGGTGAGCCGCGCCGCTTACCGGTGGAACGCCGCTTTAAATCACCAGATCCTCATTCAGGTGCTTGCAGTTGCCTGCCAGTGCATTCATCGCCGCCGCGTTGATCGGATAAGCGATGGGCGATGGAGAAACCAACGGATGCGTTGCCGCCTGGAAGGTGTTCAGCTCCGTGGCGGTGGTATCCTTCTGGATCGCCAGGCTGAGAATATTGTTGATCTCGCCTACCGTATCCCCCCCGGAGATCTGGGCGCCCAGAATAATGCCGGAGCAGCGGGAGAAGATCAGCTTGATAAAGATCTCCTGGGCATCAGGCAGGGTCGCCGGATGGCGGTCCATGGTCTTGAATTCACCGGTCATGATACAAAAACCCTCCTGCCTCGCTCTCGATTCCGTCAGGCCGGCGGCAGCAAAGGTTTTATCGAATATCTTCGTGGAAAATGTGCTGATCGTCCCTTTGTTGGCCCGGATCAGCCTCAAATGAAAAGCATTGCTCCCCGCGATCTTCGCCTCCATCGCCGCCGTCGAAGCCAGCAGCAGCGGCACATCCTTGCCGGTAAAGAAACATCTCTTTTCGGCACAGTCGCCGATGGCAAAGATATCGGGATCATTGGTCCGCATATACTGATCGACGATAATGGCGCCTTTGGCGTTTACCTCCAGCCCGCACTCCTGCGCCAGGGCGCTGTTGGGCCGCACCCCCAGACCCAGAATAATCATATCGGCGGGAACGGTCCGGCCGTCTCCCAGCTCAACGGCCTCCACCGCCTTTTCCCCCAGGATCTTGCTCACCCGGGTCCCGGTCAGCACCTGGACGCCATTCTGGCCCATGATCGACTCGATATCATCGGTATAGGTTTTGTCAAAGGCCTGCCAGAGGCAGGAATCGGCCATCTCGATGAGGGTGACATTTTTCTTCAGCATCCGGATCTGCTCGGCGAATTCAACACCGATAAATCCTCCCCCGATGACAACAACATCCTCTGTCGTCTCCAGCTTCTTCAGGATCACGCCCAAGTAATCGTCATTTTTCATCACTGGAAAGACGTTCTCCAGATCGTATCCCGGGATGAAGGTCGGAACGAGGGGCAGGGAACCGGTGGCGATGATCAGTTTTTTGTAACCGAACACGCCGCCCCCTTCGGTCGTCACTGTCTTCTTTTCCCGATCGATCTCCACGGCCCGATCGATCACCAGATCGATATTCGCATTTGTGAGCATGGCATCGGGAATCACATTTTTCTTTAAGTCCTGCAGGGTGCCGTAAATATACGGTATCCCACACGGAACCATCACTCTCTCGGTATCACGCACCAGGGTAATCGTTATCTCGTCCCCGTAAGCTTTCCGGGCCATCGTTGCAGCCAGGATCCCTCCCGCACTACCGCCGATCACCAGCAGATCTGTGTTTTTCATCTGTGCGCCTCCTTTATATGTGAATATCCCCATTTTATCATATTTCTAAATATTTTACCCACACCCTGCTACCGTTTTAAGAGCAGCCCTTCTTTTTACTGTACCGGAAGCGCAAACTCCCACCGCGCTACCCTCCCCGGAAAACCGCCTGGTCGGCCCTTAAAATCAGCCCCGCCCCGTTATTCCGGGTCGCTCCAACGCTGCACTCAACCTTACCTGAGTTGCTTCCCCTTCAAAAACAGGGTTTTCCCGGGGGTTCTCCCGGGATCATAGGAGTTATTGCGCAAAATGAAGAAATCCGCGCCTGTTCTATGATATACTTAGATATGTTTTGTTTTTTGCTCGATCTGCAGTTAGAACTGGCTCTGCCTATGGAGAGCTATAAAAAACAGTGGTGGCAGAATCTATGAAACAAGCGCTGTTGAATATTGAAAACTTACGAACATACTTCTATACAGATTCCGGTGTGGTTAAAGCGGTCGACGATGTCGACCTGAGCATCAAAGCAGGCACCACCCTCGCCATTGTCGGTGAATCAGGCTCCGGGAAAAGCATGCTGGCCTCCTCGATCATGCAGCTGATCCCCCGCCCTCCGGGAAAAATTGTCTCGGGAAAGATTTTTTTTCAGGATCAGGACCTTCTGGACCTCTCCGAAAAAGAGATGCGCCACATCCGGGGCAATCGGATCGCGATGATCTTTCAAGAACCGATGACCTCTCTGAACCCCGTTTTCAGAATCAGCCGTCAGATCGAAGAGGTCATCACCGTTCACCAGAATGTAAAGAAAGATGAAGCCAAAGAGCTGGCTGTTGAGCTGCTTCAGTTGGTCGGCATCCCGGCGGCAAAAGAGCGCATGAGCAATTTTCCGCACCAGCTCAGCGGGGGGATGCGCCAGCGGGTGATGATCGCCATCGCCCTGGCGTGCAATCCCAAGCTGCTCATCGCCGACGAGCCCACCACCGCCCTCGATGTAACCATTCAGGCACAGATCCTCGATTTGATGAGGAAACTTCAGGGGGAATTCGGCACCGCTATCTTATTGATCACCCATGACCTGGGCATTGTCGCCGAAATGGCCTCCGAGGTAGCGGTAATGTATGCCGGGCAGATCGTAGAATACGCCGGCGCGGAGACAATCTTTGGGCAGCCCGCTCATCCCTATACCGCCGGGCTGCTGCGCTCCATCCCGCGCCTGGATATAAAACAGGATCTCTTGCCCGCTATCGAGGGCGCCGTGCCCGATCCCACCTGTTTCCCCTCCGGTTGTCGGTTTGCCCCGCGCTGCAGCAAAGCCGATACGCGCTGCCGGGAGGAACTGCCAGATTTGTTACCCTGTAATTCGCAGCTTCACCTGGTCAGATGTCATTTCCCCGGGGGGGTCAACCATGAGCGCTGAGTGTTATCTGGAGGTTAAAGACCTGAAAAAATATTTTCCTGTTAACAGAGATTTCTTTGGCCAGGGCCGCTCCTGGTTAAAAGCGGTGGACGGGGTCACCTTTAGCTTAACCCGCGGTGAAACCATGGGGCTGGTCGGCGAAAGCGGCTGCGGCAAATCCACCCTGGGCCGGCTGATCATTAACCTGCTGCCCCCCACCGGGGGGGAGGTTTTTCTGGAAAAAAGAAATATTTACAAATTGCCAAAAAGTGAAAAGAAAGAACTGCGCCGCAAGATGCAGATCATCTTTCAGGATCCCTATGGTTCCCTCAACCCGAGAATGAATATCGGGGATATTATTACCGAACCGCTCTATGTGCACAATCTGGCCCGGGAAAACAGCGTCCAGGACCGGTTGAGGCAACTTTTGGATTACGTGGGGCTGAGCCCCCACCATGCCAACCGCTACCCCCATGAATTCAGCGGCGGCCAGCGCCAGCGCATCGGCATCGCCCGTGCCCTCGCCGTGGAGCCTGAGCTGATCATCTGCGATGAGCCCGTTTCAGCCCTGGATGTCTCCATCCAATCGCAGGTCCTTAACCTGTTAAAAAACCTGCAGCAGGAACTAAATTTAACTTACCTGTTCATCGCCCACGGCTTAAATGTGGTCAAGCACGTCAGCACCAGAGTGGGGGTAATGTACCTGGGCAAGATTGTGGAGATAACGGGGAGCGATGAACTCTACCGCAACCCCCTTCATCCCTATACCAGGGCCCTGCTGTCGGCTATCCCCATCCCCAACCCGAAACTTAAACGGGAGCGCATCCTTTTAGAGGGCGATGTTCAGAGCCCCATCGACCCCCCGCCGGGGTGCCGTTTCTATACGCGCTGCTCTGCAGCCACCGCGCTGTGCTCCCGGAAGGAACCGGAGCTGCATGAATATTCGAAGGATCACTATGTAGCCTGTCACCAGGTGAGGGGGGATGCCCATTAGCTAAAAGATCCGCCATTTGATTTTTAAACTGTAGACGGGGGTAAATCTTTGAAAGGAATGAAAACTGTGAAGAGAATCGCTTTTATCTTGATCCTGGGACTGGCTGTCCTGGCGATCGCAGGATGTAACGGAGAAGCTGTAGATAGTGAAAACACTATCGTCATCGGCATTGAAGCCGAGCCCACCAGCCTGGACCCGACCCAGATTGTGGATTACAATTCCAGCCGGGCCGCCATGGAGATGTACGACAGCCTGATCAGGTTCAAAGACGGCAGCACCGATCTGGAACCGGGCCTGGCGACGGAATGGGATGTTTCGGAAGACGGACTGGAATATACATTTAAACTGCGCGAAGGGGTTAAGTTCCATGATGAAACGCTCTTTGATGCAGAAGCGGTGAAATTCAATATTGACCGGCAGATTGATCCCGACCATGAGTATCATGATACCGGCGAATTCGGCTATGCCGATACCACCTTCGGAATGGTCGAAGAAGTGATCGTCTTGGACGAAAACACGGTCAAGATCATCCTGGACGAACCCTTTGCCCCGTTCCTGGGCAATATGGCCATGCACTCTGCCTCCATGGTCAGCCCGGCAGCAATTAAGGAATTTGGCAAGGATATTTCCCAAAATCCCGTCGGTACCGGACCGTTCAAGTTTGTCAGCTGGGACCCCGGGCAAGAAGTGATTTTGGAAAAAAATGAAGCCTGCTGGAGGGGAGCACCGCAGGTGGAGAAGCTCATCTTCCGCCCGATCAAGGAAAACCAGACCCGCCTGACGGAGCTGGAAGCAGGCAGCCTCGATTTTATCGTCGGGATACCCCCCGATGACCTGCAGCGGATCAGGGATACCGAAGAGCTCCTCGTTTTGGAACAGCCGGGCATGCACACCTGGTACCTGGCCTTGAACTGCTACCGCCCTCCCTTTGACAAAAAAGAGGTGCGCCAGGCAGCCAACTATGCGATCAACAAAGAAGCCATCGTCAATGATATCCTTAAAGGCACCGGGATACGCGCGGTGAACTTGCTGCCGCCTCTTCTCTGGGGCTACACCGATGATGTCCGGGATTACAGCTACGATCCGGACAAAGCCCGGGAACTGCTGGAGGAATCCGGCTACGGCGAAGCGGAGCTGACCATCGATTTCCACGTGCCCGAGTCGGGCTCGGGGATGCAGCAGCCCGTGGCCATGGCCACGGCGATCCAGTCGGACCTGGAGGCTGTCGGTTTTAAAATCAAGATTCAGCAGCTCGAGTGGGGCACCTTCCTGGACAAGACTGAAGACCCCCCCGAGACCAATGAGTTTATCATGCATGAGCTCTCCTGGATGGGGGACAACGGCGATCCGGACAACTTCCTCTACACGCTCTTGTGCGGCACGCAATGGCCCCCCAAAGGGTTCAACGGCGGCTTTTACAAAAACGACCATGTGGACAGCCTGCTTCTGGAAGCGAGGAAGATCACCGACCCCGCCCGCCGGATAGAGCTGTACGAAGAAGCGCAACAGCTAATCGTCGAAGACTCCCCTCTCATCGTAGTGGATCATGAGACCCAGATCGTAGCCATGAAAAAGAAGATCCAGGGATTTGAACTCCATCCCACCGGGGTCTTCCGCTTCGACAAAGTAACAATCCAGTAATCAGCTGCCGGGTGTATCTGCAGATACACCCGGCAATTTAAATTTTAAAGGTGATCTCCTTATGCTCAAATATTCGCTTAAACGGCTGCTGGCGCTGATCCCGGTGCTCATCGGTGTCTCCATTCTCGTATTTTTGATTTTGCACCTGACCCCGGGCGATCCCGCGCGGATCATGTTGGGGCCCAAGGCCACCGAGCAGGCCATCGAAGCGCTGCACCGCCAGCTGGGGCTGGATCTGCCCCTGCATATACAATACTTTCAGTGGGTCACCAATATTTTAAAGGGAGACTGGGGCCGCTCCATCCAGCTCAAGCGAGAAGTGCTGCCGCTGGTGCTGACCAGATTCAAGGCCACCGCCATACTCACTGTCTTTGCCGCTTTTATTGCCATCACCTTTGGGCTTCTCGCAGGGATTGTTTCGGCGACCAAGCAATATTCGCTGTGGGATCGCCTGCTCATGTTCCTGGCCCTGATGGGTTTTTGCCTGCCGGTTTTCTGGCTGGGGCTGGTTTTGCAGGTCCTTTTTGGCCTGAAACTGGGCTGGCTGCCCATATCGGGGATGCACCCCCCGGGGCAGGCCGGCATGGGCAGCATTTTTAGATATATCATCCTGCCCGGTTTCAGCCTGGCTGTCGGGACCATGGCCGAGATCGCCAGGATGACCCGGTCGAGCATGCTCGAAGTGATCCGTCAGGACTATATCAGAACCGCCCGGGCCAAGGGGTTGTCCGAAAGGGTCGTCACCTACAGCCATGCCCTCAGAAACGCCCTGATCCCCGTAGTCACCGTGGTCGGCATGCAGATCGGCTTTCTCCTTTCCGGAGCGGTGCTGGTGGAAATTATTTTTGCCTGGCCGGGGATCGGCACGCTGATGGTCAACGGTATCCTCGCCCGGGATTTTCCCCTGGTCCAGGGAGCGATTCTTTTTGTAGCAACCATCTACGTTTTTGTAAACCTGATCGTGGATCTAGTCTATGCCCTGCTTGATCCGCGCATTTCTTACAACTGACCGGAGGCCTGAACCAGATGCCCAGAGAGACTGAACCAAACAATCCACAGCTCGGTGCCGACACTGAGGACTGGGAAATAAAACAGGTGGACCCAAAGCGGGAGATCTGGCGTCGCCTGAAAAAGGATAAAATGGCCGTGGCCGGCGGCTGCATCCTCATTGTTGTTATCCTGTTGTCTCTGCTGGCTCCCTTTCTCACGGGCCACGACCCCAACGCGGTTGTCACCGCCAACCGGCTGCTCCCCCCCGGCACTCCCGATCACATTTTGGGCACCGACCACCTCGGCAGGGATATCTTAACCCGCCTGCTCTACGGCGGCAGGGTTTCTGTAGCTGTAGGCTTCGCCGCAGTCACCATCGCCATGTTTTTCGGCGTCCTCATCGGGCTTCTGGCCGGCTATTATAAAGGTTTTTTTGATGTTCTCTCGATGAGGTTTATCGATATTCTGATGGCCTTCCCCTACGTCCTTTTGGCCATCGCCATTATTGCCGCCCTCGGCCCGGGGCTGCTCAATGCCATGATCGCCATCGCCATCGTCGGGATCCCCTATTATGCCCGCATCGTCCGGGGCACCGTCCTATCGCTCCGGGAGCAGGAATATATCGAAGCCCAAAGAGCCCTCGGTTCTTCGGATCTGCGGATCCTGTTCAAGCATATCCTGCCCAACGCCCTCTCCCCCATCATCGTCGCGGCAACCCTCGATGTGGGCTGGATGATCATCGCCGCCTCGGGGATGAGCTTCCTCGGCCTCGGGGCCCAGCCGCCCATGGCCGAGTGGGGCGTCATGCTCAGCGACGGCAAAGACTTTTTACGGGTGGCCCCCTATATTTCCCTGTTGCCCGGTGTGGCTATATTTTTGGTAGTCCTCTCCTTCAACCTGCTCGGAGACGGTCTGCGGGACGCCCTCGACCCCCGGTTAAAACAATAAATCACCCTGGAGGTAAGAAAGATGAACGATACAAACCTGAGAGATGTTGTCGCCACCTTTTCCATTGTGGCCTGTGATCCGGAAACAGAGGAGCTGGGCATAGCGGTCCAATCCAAATTTATCGCTGTGGGATCGGTTGTGCCTTGGGCCAAAGCCGGGGTCGGTGCTGTGGCCACCCAATCCTGGGCCAATACCAGCCTGGGACCCGCGGGGCTCACCCTGCTGGAGCAGGGGCGCTCCCCGGAAGAAGCCCTCGAGATGATGCTCGCAGAAGATGAGGGCAGGGCTCTCCGCCAGGTCGGTATTGTCGACGCCAAGGGCAACGCCGCCACCTTCACCGGCACAGAATGTTTCTCCTGGGCCGGAGGGGTTACCGGTAAGAACTACGCCTGCCAGGGTAATATCCTCGTCAACGAAGAGACCGTCACCCAAATGGCAAAGGTCTTCGAAAAATCTGCAGGGACCCTCGCCTCCCGGCTCCTCGAAGCCCTCGACGCTGCCCAGGAAGCCGGCGGCGACAGCCGGGGAAAACAATCGGCGGCCCTGCTGGTGGTTAAGCCAAAGGGCGGCTACGGCGGCTACAATGACCGCTACATCGATCTGCGGGTGGACGACCACCCCGATCCGATCAAGGAGCTGATCAGGCTGCACGGGCTCTACATGCTCTATTTCTCGGAAATGAAACCGGAGAACATCCTGAAAATAGAAGGGGAGCGGGCCCAAAAGATTGTTCAAGCGCTGAACAAACTGGAATATTTCCAGGGCGAATACCCGGGCCGCTGGACGGCAGAGCTCCAGGAAGCCCTGAAAAAGTATTACCTCACCGAAAACTTCGATGATCGCATCGCCGACGACGGCCATATCGACGGCGAGGTACTCGACTTCATGATCAGTCAGGTAGACAAGTAAGCGCCGCCACAGGGAGCGGCTCCAACCGATAAAAACCAATCCGTTTATCTAAAAAGGGCTGCCCCCTCTCTCGAGCGGGGGCAGCCCTCAGCTTAGCTGTCTTTTCCTGAGCTTCCTAAAACAACGCTAGCTCGATCTACCTTTTGCGCCTGGAGAGCATCGTGCCCAGCAGCACGCTCAGCCCGCCGGCCAGAGCCAGGGGAAGATAGCCATTTGTTTGCGGCAGCTCGGGTCTTTCACTAGGCTCTTCGGAAGCAACAAAAAGACCAAATATGCTGAACCCGGGGGTGGTGCCGCTGACGAGGTGTTTTGTGGTATCCACCTCCTGGTCGCTCAGCAGCTCCCAGATCCCCTCATGGTAGCGGTAAAGGCGCAGCTCTTTCTCCTCCATCCCCTCCGGAAGCTTTTCCGGATCGTAGGGAACAACAATCCTCACCGGAGCACCCATTAAACCGAGCGCTTCAATCTCGTAGTATATCCCCGCCGGATCTGCTCCTGCGGGAGCCCCTGGAACGGTGCCGGTATACTCCTTCACGCTGAAGACAACCCGTCCCCCGTGTGTCGGGGTGAAGTAAAATGAGATCCCTTCAAGCGTAACCTCGACAGGCGTGCCGGCGACGAGCTCGTCAACTTCCAGAGTCTCCTCTTCCTTGTCGAACCAGGGGTCATAAATGACGTTCCCGTCAACGCTGTCGCCCTTGCCTTCAGGGTTATCCGCATGCGTCGGGCCGCTCCGATCACCCCACCAGTTGCCCGTGGCATCCAGCTGCGCCGCCGTCTCATTGAGCAGACCGGTGATATTGCCGGCGATTATGTTGCCCGTCACCGTAAGATCTACGGCAGTGACGTCGCTGTTGCCCACGTAGATGCCGGGATGATTGTAACGCAAATCGTCTTCCCGATCACACGCCTGGGTATCGAGAACGATATTGCCGGCAATGCTTCCGCCAACCTTTTCGGCACCCTCCACATGGATGCCCACAGCATAGTTGCCGATAAGGACATTATCCTTCACTTCAGCGTAGACGACAGGGGTTGCCACCGCAACGGGGGTGCCGCCATTGCCGTTGAGCATAAGAACGCCGGTTGTATTACCACCCCAACCCCAATCGTCGCAGTAACAATTCCAACCGACACGAATGGCACCGCCCCGGCAACCGGTGATGACATTGCCGCTGATGATCGTCTCAATCTCTTCTGCAGCGACGACGCGGACGCCGCCGCCTCTGAAGGGATCGATGACGTTGCCGGTAATCTCTGCCGTGACCTTTTTGGTATGATTTTGAGAGGAACAGGAACGGCCGATGCGAATGGCGCCGCCTTCCAGCAGCCCGCCGTCTTCATCAGTGCCCCTAATGCTGTTATCGCTGACCTTCGCCTCGATCGTCTCGACAGCGTAGAGACGAATAGCGCCGCCCAGGTCTCTCGCCAGCAGATCGATCTCATTGCCGCTGACTTCGGCGGTGACATCGTCTGCCACCAGAACATACTCGTCGGCAAAACCGATCCTGACGACCCCTCCGACATAATAACCGGCCTTGATCTTGTTGTTTAAAATGCTGATATCGGTGGTTTTGGCGAGGGCGCGGATGATCCCGCCGCAGTAAACGCCGTCATCAGCCGTACCGCAGTCGATGGTGTTGTCCGCGATGAGGGCGCTCAGCTTTTCGGAGATCGTCTCATCATAACAGGAGCCGAAGCCCAGGCGGATAATCCCCCCGGAATCACGCTCTTCGATATTGCGGAAATCGTTGTCTGTAATCTCTATCTCCACTGCACCCACGGCCTTCGCCCGAATGGCGCCGCCTTCGTTGTTCCAGATCTCGTTGCCGCTGATGACAGCTTCGATATCACCGGAGGACTCGGTATATTCTCTGCTCCACCAGCCCAGGCGGATGGCACCGCCGTCGTTGCCGGCAATCTCGTTATTCTTGATGACCGCCTTGATCAGCTCGCCGCCTTCATCTAACCACATCCGGATGGCTCCGCCAAATTCTTTGTCATTAGCGCAGCCATTTTCATCGATCTTGTTGCCGGTGATAGTGGCGTTGATGCTCTTCTTCGCGGCAAGCAGGATCCCACCTGCAGCGTTTTCCTCGATCACATTATCCTTGATCACCACGGTCAGCTTTTCACCTTCATCCACCGCCACGATGGCGCTGCCGCCGCCGCTGATGGTAAAACCCTCGATAGTTACGTTCGAGGCAGCTTTGGTAATTTCGATGCAGAAACCGCAGCAGCACTCCACTTTCGTTTTAGCGGCACCTTCACCGACCAGCGAAACCGATTTGTTCAGCACGATGTTTTCACTGTAAGTGCCCGCTAACGCGCGGATGATACCGCCGCTATCCACCTCGTCGACAGCTTTGGCAAAAGTGGCATAAGGGTTGGTCGCAGTGCCGTCTCCCGTCACATCATTGCCCGTAGGCGCCACATAGATCGCCGCCGGTGCAGTCGCGGTAACCGCTGATGCCGTTAGTAAAATCCCCAACAATAAGATGAGCAAAATTGAACCAGTTCTCAATCTTCGCTGAGCCTTCATGTTAGCCTCCTTTAAGACCGATCATTCTTCCAAGTTTGGTATGTAGCACATCTGCTACGGTGGTAGTCAATACCATCAGTGTTGCCAGTGCCGGCAATCCAAGACAATGCCTCATAAAGATCAAACAGGGTGCAATACAGGCAAACAGAAACTTCCCGTTAATTGCACCTGTCCCCGCACCTTACATCTGATCCCCCCTCCATGGAACTTCACTGTGACGCAATTAAGGGAAAGTTGCCACAACCAGGTTCAAACTTCTCTTTATTGGTTAGTCAGGGAAACATCTGCCTAAATTATACCGTCTTACCCTCTTTTCGGCAACACCTCTTCTTGCCCTGCCGGCCGGACGGCCGGGCAGATGAACGCCACCACCGGAGTTACCGACACCATGAAAGAGCCGTGCTCAATCCAAAAATACCCCGCAGGGTCGAGCAGAAGCCTTCTTGCCGGTTGCCTAAATTACCGACAACGGGATTTCGTCAACTCGCGGAAGGCCCGCTGCCAGTCCTCCAAAAAATGCCGGTAGAGCACCGGCCTTCTTCTTACCGCCAGCGGATGGTAGGAGACAACAACAGAATAACCCTTAACCGAATGCACCCTGCCGCGAAGCTTTTTTACGGCCGCTTCCGGATCCCCGAAAAATGACTGGCAGACTACATCCCCCAGACAAATTACACAAGCAGGGTGTGCCCTCTTCAACTGCTCCCAGAGGTAGGAGATGCAGATCGCCCTGGCCCCGGGTTTGTCATAGGCCCTGCGCGGCCTGCATTTCAGCAGATAGCTCACATAGAAAGAGCCGGGTTCAAACCCCGCCTCGTAAGCCGCCTGTTGCAGCGTCTCCCTGGTCCCGCATAGAAAAGGGCGCCCCTCGCGGTCCTCCCTCGCTCCCGGATTGTCGAGAACAACGAAGGTGGAGGCAGCCGGACACCCCTCCCCCCAGATCATCCTGCTCCCGTGGCCGCTGAGCTCACACCGCCGGCAATGGCGACAGCTCTCCGGAGCGCTTTCCTCGGGCAAGATCACCGGCAATCTGTTCAACTGCTGCCCTCCTCACGCCCAAGCATTCTCCATGACCTGCTCCTATTTTAGCCGGAAGGCGCCGATCTTATTGCCATTTAATCGATCAACATGCAACCGGGCGCCGCCCCCATTCCGGCAAGCACCCCGTACTCCGCTCCGACGAAAGCAGACGCATCAAAAGCAGCCCCGGCGCGTTGACTTTTCGCCGGGCTCATGTTAAAATTAGCTTCGCGCGGTGGGTGTAGCTCAGTTGGTTAGAGCGCCAGGTTGTGGCCCTGGAGGTCGTGGGTTCGAATCCCATCACTCACCCCATTTTAGATCTGTGCTGGGGTGTAGCCAAGCGGCAAGGCACGGGACTTTGGATCCCGCATCGTAGGTTCGAATCCTACCGCCCCAGCCATTTTATTTGGTCAACATAGGCGATATTTGGCCCTTCATTGTTTTTCCTGTGTGCCTGTAGGGTGCCCTCCGGACCGGGTGGCATCCCCAATCAACCCTTTGGGATACACCCGCTGTCCCTTTCGAGCCAGTTGAAAAACAGTTCCCAGACCTGCTTCCGGTGATCGCTGAAGCGGTGGTCGGCCCCCTCGATCAGGGCCAGCTGCTTCGGCTCGCCGGCAGCATCAAAGAGCAGCTGCGCCTCGGCAACAGGGACCACCTCATCGGCGCTGCCGTGGATCAGCAGAAGGGGGCGGGGCGAAATCCGCGCGGCACAGCCCGCCAGATCGTAGCTTTGCAGATCCTCAAAGAACTGCCTTTGCAGACAGAGCGAGCCGGAGCCGTCGTTTAGCAAGATCTTGCCGCCTGCCGGGCCGTGCCGCTCAGTGTCCATTTCAGCAAATCCGCTGAAAAGCTGCCGCGGCCGGGCCACCGCCGCCCAGGTACAGACGGCGGCAATCTGCCGATCGCCGGCGGCATAAGCCAGCACCGTGGCTCCACCAAAACTGCGGCCGTTGAGGATGATCCGCTCGTAGCCCCGCTCCCGGGCCCACCTGACTGCGGCGCCGAGATCTTCCACCTGCCTTGACAGCGTAATCTCTTCCCAGAGCCCCCCGCTCTCACCGCAGCCGGTGAAATCGAAGAGCAGGGTGTCGAAACCGCGCCCGGCCAGCCCATCGGCCATGGCCACGGCTCCGCCGCCGCCCTCCTTGCTCCCGGTGAAACCGTGGCAGACGATGACCAGGGGCACTCCGCCCGCTCCGCTTTCAGCGCCGCCTTCCGGCGACGGTTCCGCCCTACGCAACATCGCTGCCAGGCTCAAGCCCGGCCGGCTCTTAATCTTTTCCCCGGACCAATTCACTCTCTCCACCAGCCTTCCTGAAAAACGAATCTTCTACGACGCCTCGTTGAACTATTCCACGAAAGCAGGAGAAACCCTACCGGCAGCAGCTCTTTCGGGAGGGCTAGGCCAAGCCCAGAAGCCGGACCGACTGGGCCACCAGAAAACAGATGATGATCCCGGTCAGGGTGGGGATCAGAAAAGCAGCGGCAGTCCATTTAAAACTGCGCGTCTCCCGGTAGATCGTCAGCAGTGTCGTCCCGCAGGGGAAATGATTCAGTGAAAAAAGCATCACACAGATCGCCGTCAGCCAGGTCCAGCCGTTCTCCATCAGCAACATCTGCAGCTGGCTCAGGGAACTCAAGTCGATGAGTGCACCTGCATTGAGGTAGCTCATGATCATCAGGGGGATGACGATCTCATTTGCCGGCAAGCCCAGCAGAAAGGCCATCATGATATAGCCGTCCATCCCCAAAAGCTCGCCGAAGGGCTGAAGCAGGCGGGCGCCGCTTGCAAGAGCGCTGAGATCGCCCATCCTGATGTTGGCCAACAGCCAGATAATCAAGCCCGCCGGCGCGGCCACGATCATGGCCCTGCTGAGCACAAAAAGGGTGCGGTCGATGAACGAGCGCACCAGGATTCGCCCCAGCTGCGGCTTCCGGAAGGGCGGCAATTCAAGGGCAAAAGTGGAGGGCAAACCTTTTAAAACGGTTCCGGAGAGCAACCGGGAGACAGACAGGGTGAGCATAACCCCGAGCACGATGACAACCAGGAGCACCGCCGCAGCGGTCAGGGAACGAAACGGCCCGCCAATGCTTCCGAGAAAAAGGGTTGCCAGAACAATAAGGATGGGAAAACGGCCGTTGCAGGGGACAAAATTGTTGGTCAAGATGGCGATCAACCGCTCGCGCGGTGAATCGATGATCCGACAGGCGATCACCCCGGCAGCGTTGCACCCGAAGCCCATGCACATGGTCAGGGCCTGCTTGCCGTGAGCCCCCGCTTTCCTGAAAAAACTGTCAAGATTGAACGCGACCCGCGGCAGGTACCCCAGATCTTCGAGAAAGGTGAACAGGGGAAAGAAGATCGCCATCGGCGGCAGCATCACCGAAACCACCCAGGCCAGGGTCCGGTAAACACCGGTAACCAGAATCCCGTGCAGCCACAGCGGCGCCCCGACAACAGCAAACAGGCTGCTCAGATGCCCTTCCACCCAAAAGAGGGCTGTGGCCAGAAGTTCGGAGGGATAGTTTGCCCCGGTGATCGTGATCCAGAAGATCACCCCCAGCAGGGCCAGCATCAC
>MTBK01268384.1_pt1 | contig 18274 bp, 10 predicted proteins | sample 1535981 | NCBI WGS metagenome assembly MTBK01 (sample SAMN06109225, study PRJNA356200) | anaerobic digester metagenome | isolation source: biogas reactors fed with pig manure or primary and secondary sludge | place: Spain | collected 2016-06-30 | reverse complement strand
TAATGGAAAAACTATTCTCTGATAATCAAGGTTTTATAAAATTGTCAAATTACAAAGCCCTATTGCAGGCAGGGTAAACAGAGCTTGCGAAAGTTAAGTTTGTTTTTGTTGCTTTATCTTTCGTCAAATACGGGTTGCACCAAACAAGGTTTTATATTCGTACATCCTTGAGCACTTCTTTTATAAAATGTCTGTAAAAAATCCTCAGTTGGTTCGAAATCATTCAGCAACACAGGTAAAGGGGTTTTCGGATTTGGACAAGACATTTTTGAATAATGCTTATATACATTTCCTATCTCTACTTTCCGGCACCTGAACTTATAAAACTGACAACAGGATTAAGTACAACTGAGGTTATCATGCCAATGGTACCGGCTTCGGGTGATGGCATACCTGAAAAATACAGAATCAGACAGGTTGCCAGTCCGCCAATTCCTGAAACGAGTGCGCCGGTCAGGTTTGAACGCTTTGAAAATAATCCCCATACAAAGGGTCCAAGGAAGAAAGAACCAATTGCACCCCAACTGATACCGAGTATTGCTACTATGGAGTCGAAATTCATATATGCCAGTACTACTGAAAGAAGTACAAAAAATGCACTCATAATGCGCATAAGCCTTGTGAGCGACTTGTCGCTAATATTTTTGTTAATAAACCCGGCATAAAAATCTTTGGCAAACGATGAGCTTGAAATAAGCACCAATGCAGCAAGAGTTGACATTGATGCTGACAGGATTAGCAGTAGAATTACTACTGAAAGCCCTTGCGGGATGACGTTTGTAAGCAGCTCGGGCATGAGGCGGTCAAATATTGGTTTCCCATTGCTGAAAGCATCCGGATTATTTTCTGGAGTAAGGAATACTCTGGTGGTTGAGCCTACAAAATAAGCAACTCCACCAATCAGAATAGCAAAAGCAGTGGATACGATCATTCCGATTTTAACAGATCTCTGATCGCGGATCGCATAAAATTTCTGAATCAGTTGTGGCATTGCAAAAGGAGCCACACTTGTAAGGAAAACCAATGAGAACAAAGGCCACCAGCCTGGAGGTCCAACTGTTTTTGTAAGCTTAGGGTGAATATTGTCCAATGAAGATGTAATGTTTTTCAACCCCCCTCCTGTATTTATTGTGCTGGTTAACAGAATAATAACACCAACAATCATTATCAGCCCAAAAATCATATCAATTCGGGTCATTGATTTATAACCACCCAGCACCAGATAAAGCGCAGTAAATAAACCCATGAACAGCAGTGCATATTCGTAGGCTATACCAAAGTTGGAGGTGAAAAGATATGACAAACCCATAAAAACTGCGGCTGAATATGGGATCATAAAAATAAAAATGACAAAGGCAGACAACAGTTTCAGTACCGGGCTCTGATAACGCTTTTCAAGAAATTCGCTGATAGTGCTTACACCATACTCTGACGACATTTTTTTGATACGCCAGCCCATTAATGCCCAAACAGCCAATACTCCAACAAAAGCATTGATAAATCCAACCCATAGACCGGAATATCCGAAATTCCAACCTATTGACCCTGCAAATCCAATGAATAATACAGCCGAAAAATATGCTGTACCATAAGTAAATGCAGTCATCCAGGGACCCACATTGCCACCGCCAAGAAAATAATCGCTGAAAGATTTGGTTTTTCGCAATCCGATTATTCCTACTACAATAATCATGATTGCATACAGAACAACAATAGTAATTTTTAGAATCATAAAAAGCGAAAATTAATTGATGGGAAATTATTCAAACTGCAAATGTATAAGAAATGTGCTTTAATACTAAAGTATATGAAATTTTGAAGCATTTAATTGGCAGATTAATAATATTAATACAAAAAGCAGCGGGTTTTTACTTTATTTTTGTGTTCATCCTGATTATAATATCCAATTGAACCAATTTAATAGTTCCCGTACATCTCAAAGGTTCTAGTTTATGGATAGTTCAAAGGTTTTGTATATTTTTGCCGCATGCAAAATGAAATAAAATTTGATTTATCCTCTGTAGAAGCTATTGTCTGGGATTGGAACGGAACCCTGCTTGACGATGTTGATATTTGTGTTGATTCGATAAATGAAATGCTTGTCCCCCGCAATATACCACCGCTGAATTATGACTCATACCGAAGGATTTTTGGGTTTCCGGTGAAAGATTATTATGCAGAAGCCGGCTTTGATTTCAATAGTGAACCTTTTGATGTTGTTGCAATCCAGTTTATTGACATTTACCGTAACCATCTGCCATCTTGCAACTTGTTCCCTGATGTTGCTGGTGTTCTGGATTTTTTCACAAAAAAGAAAATTTCACAGTATATTTTATCTGCAATGGAACAGAAAATGCTTGAGCATTCGCTGCAGGAAAAGGGAATTTACGAGTATTTCGCGTTCGTGTCCGGAACCACTGATCATTATGCAAACAACAAGCTGGATGCTGCAAACCGTTTACAACAGATCATTGGCGTAGCACCTGAAAATATTTTAATGATTGGCGACACCATACATGACCATGAGGTCGCCGGCGTAATGAACTGGAAGAACCTGCTTATTGCAAGTGGTCATCAATCGTTGCAAAGGCTATTGCCAACAGGTCGTATGGTGTTTGACAACTTAGCTACGTTTATGAAATATCTGAATAGTAATACCTAATTTGGTATTACTGAATATCAGTCGAAAAACATCCAGTTTACACCGAATTTAAAAGCTCTGTCAGCCATAGGATATGTGGGCACCATATAATATCTGTAGCCGGTTAATCCGGAATTAGCATGTTGCAGAAGCAGGAAGATCCGTGCGCGTTTTATTCTTAGGTTCAGAAAAACATCCATGAAGGGGTAATTGCCGGTTTTTATCTGATCCTGCAGGTAAAAACTTCCTGATGCCGGCATATAAGCCGGAGCATACCAGGAAGTATTGTAAAAAACCTCAATGCCTGTCATAGCATATATGGCTCCTTTGAATAAAGAACCTTCATACGAAATTGTTGCATTTGCCAAAAGTGAAGGTAATTTCAGAGCTTCGTCCTTTGAAATATGCTGATACATCAAAGAATAATCAAGAGTGAGATTTCCTAACTTTAAACGGCTTTCCGCATAAGGAGCAATGATATTGAATTTCTCGCCAAACCAGGCAGGATGCGCCAAAGAATCGAGATAAGCAAAGCCATTGATAGTATTAAATTTAATACCTGCCTTTATTTTTCTCCATGAGACATTGAGTTGCAGATTGCTGATATTTTGTTTGTCAAAGGTATTATCCCATTTAAAATGGTTGGATTCAAACAAATGAAAAAATAATGGCGGAGTAATCAGGGATTTTTTTACTGATGCCTCCAAAGCTAATGGATGATTTTTACCGAAACGATAAATACCGACAAGTGACAAAATTTGATCATTATTACGGTAGCTGCCTTTAACGATTTGATAATCTGCGCTTACATCCATACTGTTGCCAATTGACAAGCCAGATTTAAGCAAAGGCATCACCTGAGTATATTTTTTATTGATGGTATGCATACGGTAATGCATAAACTCATAACCGGCGCCGGCAGCGATATTGAATTTTATCCTGTCATTTTCGATTAAAGGAATAATGCAGCGTATATCGTTTTGAACAGTGTGAATCACCAGTGAATCATAGGTCTGTAAGGAATCAATAAATATATCGGGATAAAAACCCGAGCCAGGGCTTTTATCGCTGTAAACCATTGCCAAACGTTGATAATTAAAGCTATGCATCAAAGTGGCAGGCTTCTTTGACTTTATGCTGTCTGAACTTTCTTTTTTTACAAAAGGTATCCTGAAATTTAGATATTGTCTAAAATTGACATTTGATTCCCTCCAGCGGTTTTCAGCATTATTCAGTTTCACCGATATACGGTCGCGTGTGGGCTCCAGGTTTTCTTCAAACAACGGGGCATCTGCAATACCACCGTTTTCCTGATGAATGAAACGATTATTTATAAAACTGCCTGTTATTCCGTATCTCTGGTTACGGGTTTTATAATTTGTTTGAAACGCAACTGAAGCATTATCAGATTTTTGCCTGATGTAAGCTCCGTTTGATTTTATCAGATTAAAAATAACTCCAAGTCCTAAATTTCGATGTACCTGTTGATAATGTCTGCCATTGAAAAGCTGTTCCCGGTTGCTTCCGATAGTATAAGCAAGAGCGGTAAAGGGAGTGTTTAATTTGTAATAAGGTATGTTTGAAGGAGTTAATCTGTATAAATCGTAAGCAGAGATACCATAATACGAGTTAATTGAAATCGCCGGCTCCCAAAACATATCGGTATATATTAGTCCGGTATTCCCAAGCCAGGCATATTTGCGCCCATTGCCAAGCAATGGATGGTAATGATGAAAATTATTCAGTGAAGTATCAATGGCTGTATAACGCGGAGAAATAATCTGTTCGGCACTGTCGAAATAATAAAAAACTTTCACACTGTCCGAAATATCTTTCCTGTGCTCTACAATTCCGGGTCTAACTTCCTGATCCTGAGCATATATTGCCAGGGTGCAAAAAGTCAGGATTAAAAATGAAAGCTTTTTTAATTTATGCATATTGCTTATGAAGTACAGAAAAATTTTAGCCAAAAGTATTAATAAATTGATTTAACGATAATAATGTTGCAAACAGTATATTTTATATAATTGAAAATCAGATCAATCTGATTTTCAAAACGGGATTCATACCATAATTCCTTGCTGTAAAGGCAGTTTATACATAAAATTTTGTTTGTTTTACCAAAATATTGTGTCAGATAAATTATTTGTTTTTGAAGTGTTCGGTTTTATAGTTCATTGTATTTAAAATAAATTTACTTTTGGCTCAATAAAAAAGCATTGTTCTCAAATTAACTAAACTACTTACAATCATGGCATTACAGACAATTGACTGGATTTTTGTTGCGCTATTCTTTCTTATTTTACTCACAATAGGATTATTGGCAGCACGTGATGCAGGTAAAAACACTGCCAGTTTTTTCCTTTCAGGCCGTAATATGCCATGGTGGCTGCTTGGTGTTTCCATGGTAGCCACGACCTTCTCGGCTGATACGCCTAATTTGGTTACTGACATGGTTCGAACCGGTGGAGTGGCTGCAAACTGGCTATGGTGGGCTTTTTTGCTTACAGGTATGCTCACTGTGTTCGTTTATGCCAAACTCTGGAATCGCTCGAAAGTTATGACAGACCTCGAGTTTTATGAGTTGCGTTACAGTGGGAAAATGGCTGCTTTCCTGCGTGGGTTCAGAGCAATTTATCTAGGTTTCTTTTTCAATGTAATGGTCATTGCAAGTGTTTCTCTTGCATTCATTAAAATAGCCGGTGTTATGCTTGGTCTGCAGCCTGCACCGGCACTTATCATAGCTGCTGTAGTGGTTGTGATATATAGCGGTCTGGGTGGGCTGAAGTCAATTTTATGGACTGATTTGTTTCAGTTTAGTTTTGCAATGGCTGGTGCTATCATAGCCGCTGTTTATGTAGCTCGTTCACCAGAGATAGGCGGATTGACAGCCTTGTTTTCAAATCCTGCTGTTGCCGGTAAACTTAGTATAATACCAGATATATCAAATCCGGAACTGTTTTTAAGCATATTTCTGATCCCTATAGCTGTTCAGTGGTGGGCAGCATGGTATCCCGGAGCCGAACCCGGTGGTGGCGGATATATTGCCCAGCGTATGCTGTCAGCAAAAAATGAAAGTCATGCTGTAGGAGCTACCTTGCTTTTCAATTTCTTTCATTATGCCTTACGTCCGTGGCCCTGGATCATTGTTGGTTTAGGCTCGCTCATTGTATTCCCCGATATTCAGTCAATGGTAACTGCTTTTCCTGATGTAGCCGAGCAGTATATTAAAAACGACTTTGCTTATCCTGCCATGCTACGCGAGTTTCTCCCTGCAGGAATACTTGGGCTGGTAGTAGCTTCGTTGATAGCAGCATTTATGTCAACAGTGGCATCGCAGTTAAACTGGGGCTCTTCATACCTTGTTAATGATTTTTATAGTAGGTTTTATAATCCCAAAGCCACTGAAAAACAAAAAGTTGCATTTGGCAGAATAAGTACTATCACATTAATGGTTTTTTCTGTGCTGCTTGCATTGGTTTTACAAAACGCCCTTCAGGCTTTTCAGTATTTATTGATGATTGGAGCCGGCACAGGCCTTATATACATTCTCAGATGGTTCTGGTGGCGTGTAAATTCATATTCTGAACTGTCAGCCATGGTAGCTGCCGGATTTTTCTCGCTTGTTTTCATTCTTATTGAAAATTTTGCTATGGTTCAATTGCCGGGTGAAAAGGTTGAAGTTCTCGGAATTCTGACTACCGCAACTTATTGGGGAATGATCAAATTTGTGGGAGTGGTAGTTTTAACCAGTGTTTCATGGATGCTGGTTACCTTTCTTACACGGCCTGAAAATGATGAAACATTAAGAAGCTTTTACCGTAAGATCAGACCCGGAGGTCCGGGCTGGGAAGCTGTTGTCACAAAAGCACGCTCTCAGGGAATTGAGTTAATTAAGGAAAAAGACCTGCGCTGGGACGTTCCTACAGGAATTGTATGCATGATCCTTGGCTGCATTATGATTTACAGCACATTGTTTGCAATTGGAAATTTCCTCTATTCAAACAATACTCTTGCGTTTATTCTTGTTGGATTAGCTATAGTTTCAGGATTCTTGCTGACAAGGTTCTGGAAAAAACTGAGAATGGCGTAAAATTATTCAGGGTTCACAATTCTTTCTGTGATCCTAACTATAAACTATTATGGATCTGATGGTTCAGAATATTAATAGTTGAATGAAGAAATAAATATGGGTTGCAGAAAATGATAACTCATTATCTTTGCAACCCGATCACAGTAAAATTTAAATTTATGATACAGCGAATTCAGTCCGTTTATTTATTTCTGGCAGCCATAGCCGTTGCGGTGATGTTTTTCTTTCCAATCGCTAATTTTTATAGCGACACCTTCTATTTTTATCTTAGCTTAGGTGGTATTTCTGACGATACTTTTGTGACTATCAATACTATACCTTTGATTATAATCGCTGTTGTATTGATCCTGCTGGCAGTATTCAGCATTTTTATGTATAAGAACCGGCTGCTGCAAATGAGGGTCTTACGGTTTGGAGTATTGTTTGACCTTGCCTTTATAATCGTTATTTATTTCGGTTATATTGATTCTATTTCTCAGAAAGCAAATGTAGAAGTGCAGTATAAAACAGGGATTTATTTCCCTCTTATAATGCTGGTATTTTTGATTCTGGCTATAAGGTCAATTATGGCTGATGAAAAGAAAGTTCGTGCTGCCGACCGGTTAAGATAGGTTGTTGGCATTACTTCCATCTTGGCTTATCAAAAACTTCCAGATTGCCTGCCCTGGCATTCTCAACAGTAAATCTTATCATGGTTATCTGCCTGTGAAGTCCAAAATTCCCGGCAGCTCCCGGATTAATGTGCAGGAGTTTATGTTTGTCGTCATACATGACTTTAAGAATATGGGAATGTCCGCAAACAAATAATCCGGGCTTATATTTGAGTATCAGCGATCTGGCTTTGGGGTCATATTTGTTTGGATAACCACCTATATGTATCAGTAACACCTTCAAACCTTCGCAATCAAACAACTGATATTCAGGAAATAAACTTCTGATTAGTTGTTCATCAATATTACCGTAAACAGCTTTTAATGGTTTGAAGGCTTCAAGCCGTTCAACGACCTCAATACTACCAATGTCGCCCGCATGCCATATTTCATCTACATCTTTGAAAAAGCTTTCAAATTTAGAAGGTAATGAGCTATGAGTATCGGATAAGATTCCAATTCTTTTCATGAGAACTTCTATAAAATCAGTTGTATTTTTTTAAATATCAGCATTGATCCTCTACAGTTTCAATAAATATACAGGCCTCTGTGATGGTCTAATCCCTTGGGAAAATATTTTTTACAAATATAATTGATTTAGCTTAAGGGTTGGTTTTTGTAAAAATCATTTGGTTATCAATTGCCGCCGGCTTTAGCCAAAAAGATTTAGCATCAGTAGATTTGGGCTAAAGCCCTTGATTTAAGGCAGTTGCATTTTAAAAACGGGCTAAAGCCCGTTCCTATTCATAACTCCCGAGTTATTCGGGATCCATTTTCTCCCGAGTCATTCGGGATCAATAGCAGCCGGCTTTAGCAAAAATTATCCAAAAGTTCATAACAGGTTGATTCCCTATTTTGCCGGATTCAGTATGTAAAAAGTATTATGATCAATGCTTTATGGCTAAAGCCGATGTTTAGTAAAACACCTACCTTATAAATGATATAAAGGCTAACTTTTTTTTATAATAAAATGAAAAAACTATTGCTTTCCTTCTTTAAATGTATTAATTTTACAGTCTAATATTTTATAATTTTCTACACTACTTCATTAGACCGTATTACAATATATGACTTGTTTATTATATAGTTTTAATCCTGTTAAAATCCACTATTTGTAATCAAAACCATTAAATTAACAACTTATGAAAACGATTAATCTTAAAATCTTAAGTTATGGTCTGATTATTTGTATGACCATTTTAAGTTGCGCAGTTATAGCACAAAACCCAAAAAACAACAATGATATTTCCCGAAAAGAGGAAAAATTACAGCAGCGCCTGGATGACAAGATGAAGAAATACCAGACTCGCCTGCAGAGCATGAATAACCGGGAATTAGAACATCTTCGTGAGCAGCAGGCTCTTTATCTTAAAAACGAATTGGAAGAATCTGTAAATCGCTCTAATGATTACATTAAAAACAGGCTGGATCCTTATGAGAAAAAGCCTGAAAAACTTAATAACAGCGCTGTTGCTCCTTTTCCAAAGCAGGGATATGCAAAACCTACTGACTATACTTTAAACGCTCCTACACCAATTGCCGATTCACTTGCACTGGTTGCCCTATATGAAGCTACTGACGGAGATAACTGGGTTGACAATACGAACTGGCTTATAGAGTCTGTAAGCTCATGGTATGGTGTAGAAACCGATCCAAACACAGGTGAGGTAGTATATATTGATCTTAGTGATAACAATCTTGTAGGTATAATTCCATCAGAAATCGGCAATCTAAGCTCACTTCAATATTTGAATTTAAGCTGGAATGAGCTTGAAGGAGATATACCTGATGAAATAGGTAATTTAACTAATTTAGAGGAGCTTTATCTTAACGAAAACCAGTTAACTGGCGAAATACCATCTCAAATAGAGAGCTTAACCTCACTTTTACAATTGCATTTAGGTAGTAATGAGCTTAATGGCTATATTCCTGATGAAATAGGATATTTAACTTCACTTGATTTCCTGGAATTAAGCTGGAATAAACTTGGAGGCAAAATTCCTGATTCGCTATTTAACTTAAAGAATTTAACAATACTTAATCTTAGTGGAAATGCTTTAACTGATACAATATCGCCTAATATTGGAAATCTAACTTTACTTAAAACTTTATATTTAAGCCAGAATGAGCTTGAAGGGGGAATTCCTGATGAAATAGGTAATTTAACTAATTTATTACTTATTGACTTTTCTGATAACCATTTAACTGGTACAATACCATCTGACATTAAAAATCTAACTATACTTAAACATTTGAATTTAAGCCACAATGAGCTTGAAGGTGCAATTCCTGCTGAAATAGGCAATTTAGCTAATTTAAAGGAACTTTATCTTAATGATAACCATTTAACTGGCTCAATACCATCTCAAATAGGGAACTTAACCTCACTTTTAGTATTGCATTTAGGTGGTAATGAGCTTGAAGGAAATATTCCTGCTGAAATTGGATATTTAACTTCACTTGATTTCCTGGAATTAAGCTGGAATAAACTTGAAGGCAAAATTCCTGATTCGCTATATAATTTAAAGGATTTAACAATACTTAATCTTAGTGGAAATGCTTTAACTGATACAATATCACCTGATATTGGGAATCTAACTTTGCTTGAAACTTTATATTTAAGCTGGAATCAGCTTGAAGGAGATATTCCTGATGAAATAGGTAATTTAACTAATTTATTACTCATTGACATTTCTAAAAACCATTTAACTGGTACAATACCATCTGCAATAGGAAATTTATCCTTACTTCAGCATTTGAATTTAGACAATAATTCTCTTGAAGGAGATATCCCTGAACAATTCTGGGATTTGACAAATCTCAATTTGATTTCTATTTATGGCAATTCTTTCACTGGAACTATTCCTCCTACAATTGGTAATTTAAATTCGCTTAAACATTTTGAAATTGGAAATAATAATTTTGAAGGAACACTGCCATATGAACTATCTTATCTTACTAACTTATATCAACTTGGCATTGAATGGAATGACTTTGAAGGTGAAATTCCTTATGATCTTTGTGAGGCAATTAGTGGCGAATTTAGATTTCATAATAATAACTTTGGTTTAGAGAACTGCAATGTCATTAATTGTTTGCTTGATAAGGGAGTTAATATTCCTGATGGTTCGCAGAAAAATGGAATTGATCTGCTTGAAGATTGTTCAGATCTCTACGTTGATGGGGCTACTATTTCATTTGGTGATACCTGCTATGCGGCTAATAAAACAATATATGTGGGAGGGAACTGGTTTGTGGTTGAAGAAAACGCTATTGTGAAACTCGAAGCAGGTGAGAATATAATCATATTGCCCGGTACTCATTTTAAAGAAGGCTCAATGGTACATGCCCGAATAGTAACTGATGGAATCTATTGTGCTCTGCCTATGATGGCTGCGGTTAACACACAACCTGTTGAACCTTCGCCTAAGAGTATGATTGACTTCCCGGAAAACAAAGATGTTTCTTCTGATACATTTAATGTTTTGGTTTATCCTAACCCGACCAACGCTCTAATAACGCTTGTTTTCTCAGAACCCGCAGTAAATACTCTGGTTGAAGTATACGGACTTCTGGGCGAACGTGTCTTAACAAAGGAAATAAGCGGGAATAGTTTGTACAAACTTGATCTGGCATCCCAGCCACAGGGTATTTATTTGATAAAGGTTTCAAACGGTAATACAGTAGTTTTGAAAAAGATAATTAAGAATTGATTAATTGGGTTGATGGATTCATTATCCATAGGTTTTAGCTAAAAAGGTTTATAAAGCCCGTTCCTATTCATAACCCCCGAGTCATTCGGGATCAATTGCCGCCATCTTTAGCCCAAATTATCCAGAAGTTCATAACAGGTTGATTCCCTATTTTGCCGGATTCAGTATGTAAAAAGTATTATGATCAATGCTTTATGGCTAAAGCCGATGTTTAGTAAAACACCTACCTTATAAATGACATACGGGATAATTTTTTCTAAAAAAAATCAAAAAACTATTGCATTGCCAGTATAAATGTATTAATTTTACGGCTGAGAATTTTACAGTTTCGCACACTACTTCATTTGTCCCTTTCCATATATAACTTATTTTATTTTAGAATTTTAGCTAATCACAATCAATATTTGTGATGATTGAATCAATGTTTTATGAAAAAAACCAACTCTCAAAATTCTTAGCTATGGTCAAATCATTTGTTTGAATTGCAAGTAAAATTTATTGAATTTCAATAACATAACAAACTGAGTATGTTGTCTTTAGTCTCATTTTCATTTATTTATTGAACTTAAGAAAGTTAAATCAATTATAAAATCTCGTTCTTGAAAACATTAACCCATAAAAAAGTTAGAAAGATGAAATACTTCCTATTTTCCTTAGTATCGCTTGCTCTTGTAATAGCAGGCTGTAAAAAATCGGACAATCCAATTAACAATGGTAAGATGGATTGGAACGCTCCTTCCCACCCGTATATGGCTCCAAATGGAAAAAGCAATATCCATAATGATGCGTATATGACAGATGTATACATAATCAAAGGCCCCGAGAATGGAGACCTTAATGTCGCTATGTCAGAAATTGATAAATTAGGCGGCACAATTGCATTTAGCGGCGAAAATAAAATAATAACTCTCGGAATCTGGGCGGATGGTTCAAGAGCATTATATATCATTGAGCCAGAAAATCTTGAGGTTATTGACAAATATGACCTTCCGTCAGGAACTTTAGGTGTTGCTGGTGGTGGATATTTTTATTTAGATCAGAATTACAAAGCTGTTGTCCCAACCGTTGACAAAAGAATATTAATAATTAGCACAACAGGAAATCCGGCGAAGCTTGCTTTAGAAAAGGAATACAGCCTTTCGAGTCTGCCGGATCCTTGTATAATCGCATCAGTGTTGCCAGATTGGGAAGGAAATCTATGGTTCGTAACGGCGGAAGGAATAGTTGGGATTGCAGGTGATAATATACTGAATATCATCCAGTTATCTCATTTTAATTCAACAACAAGTACTGAAGTAAAAGAACCAATAGCGAATTCGTTTGCAATAGATGAAACAGGAGGTGTTTTTGTTGTATCTGATTATGCATTATACAGATTAGAACTTATTGGTGGAAGCCCTGTAATTAGCTGGAGAGAAGAGTATGACAGAGGAACTATGAAAAAGCCGGGACAGCTATCTTTTGGTTCAGGCACAACTCCTACCCTAATTTCAAATGATTACGTTGCAATAACTGATAATGCAGAGCCACGGATGAATGTTCTGGTATTCAAAAGAACTAAGAATATCAGTTCTAACCGGCTTTTATGCAAAGTTCCGGTATTCACAAGCGGTGCATCTTCAAATGAAAACTCGCTTATTGCTTTTAACAATTCAATTATTGTTGAGAATAATTATGGATATTCAAACCTTTTTAATTTCGTCGGGCATCTTTCCGAACCAGGCTTAAGCCGGATTGATTTTAATGCAGATGGCAGTTACAAAATAGCGTGGACTTCAAATCTGATTATTCCATCAGTGGTTTCAAAGTACTCTTCTGTAAGCAATTTAATTTATACTTATACTAAAGATGCAGAGGGTTGGTATTTCACAGCTGTTAATGCGAACTCGGGGCAGGTCGTTTTTCAAAAGAAAGTTGGGCCGGATGAGATCATATACAATAATCATTATTCAGGTATAGTAATTGCACCCGATGGTTCAGCATATATTGGTGCTCCCAAAGGAGTTATAAAATTTTCTAAAAAATAAGGGCTTAATTTTGAAGTGGTCTAAACCCTTTATTCAATATTTTATACATATGTAATTGATATCGTTTATACAAGGAGGATTAAACGGTGCTTTATAACCTCACTGGTTTATTGATAACTCATATTGCCTTCTTAAAAACCTTATTTGACGGAACTGTCACTAATCTAATGAGGAATAAACATGTTTTTGACAGATCTTATCGGAATTTGATACCAAATTTCCTTACTGATCTTATAATAAGGAAAAATCAGAGTAAATAGATTTCTGTTCAGTTTTATTAGACCAGCTAATTATGCCTTGATCTTGAATTAGTTAATCGGTTATAATATTAAGCTTATCCTGACTAAAAGACCAGAGCGTTTTTCCTTGCTGTTTCCGGATTTAAAAAGTACGCTATCCATGAAATAATGGATACAAGAATATTTCTTTGCCCTGTTTATCCTGATCGAATTATAGCTTTCCGAGAAACACTTTGAAATTTAGCTTTTTATTAACATTTGCAGCTATATTACAAAAAAACAATGGCTATATAATGCTTGTTTTATTTTATCAGCCTAACCAGCCAAAATTAATATTTTAATTATTAAATCAATATTTTATGAAAAAACCTGTTCTCAAAATTCTCAGCTATGGTCTGATTATTTATTTGACCATTTTAAGTTGTGCAGTAAATGCGCAAAACCAGAAAGATCGTAACGTTATTTCTCAAAAGGAGGAGCTTCTGAAACAACGTCTTGATGACAAAATGAAGAAATATGAGGGGCGTTTGCAGACCATGAATAACCAACAGTTAAATAGTTTGCATGATCATCAAATTATTTATCTTAAAAACAAATGGAAAAAATTGGAAACGCCCTATACCTATCTTATTTTACGTGAATCAGAGCTTCCTGAAAAGATATCCGAAAGAATAAGCAGCAGCTCCCCTGATCCATTAACAAAGTATGAATACACCAAACCTGCTGATCATCCTTTGATCACTTCCACACCAATTGCAGATTCACTTGCACTGGTTGCTCTATATGAAGCTACTGACGGAGATAACTGGCTTGACAATACAAACTGGCTTATCGGGCCTGTAACCTCGTGGTATGGTATAGCAACCGATCCTGGCAACGGAGAAGTATTAATAATTGCTCTTAACGAAAACAACCTTGTAGGTGAAATTCCTCCTGAAATTGGTTATCTAAACTCACTTCAAAATTTGGATTTATCCCGGAATGAACTTGATGGAGATATCCCCATTGAGTTATTCGATTTAACTTACCTGAGTCATCTTAATCTTTTCAAAAACCACTTATCCGGTATATTACCACCTGAAATAGGAAATTTAATTTATCTTGAATACTTGAATTTAGCGTGGAATGAGCTTGAGGGCAGCATTCCTTTAGAGCTATTTAATTTAACTGATTTATTTTCCCTTGATTTAGCAATAAATAACTTAACTGGTATAATACCACCTGAAATAGAAAATTTAACTTCACTTGGGATTTTGAATCTTACTTTTAATGAGTTTGAAGGAAATCTTCCTGTTGAACTATTCGATTTAAATAATTTAGTGTTTCTTAATCTTAGTATAAACAATTTTACTGGTACCATACCACCAGAGATTGGCAATTTGAATATGCTTCAGGATTTATTATTATACTTTAATTACTTTGAAGGAACATTGCCATATGAATTAACCAATCTTCATCTAAGTTGGCTGTTTATTGATTATAATGAATTTGAGGGCGAGATTCCCTACGACCTGTGCTGGGCAATTAGTGATGAATTTCGTTTTGATGGTAATAATTTTGATTTGGCAAGCTGTAATGTTATCACTTGTTTACTTGACAATGGAGTTACTATTCCGTCAGGTTGGCAGAAAAGCGGATATGATCTGTTCGAAGATTGCAAATCTGTTTACGTTAATATAATACCGGAAGAAGGTCATATATGTTCAGAACCTTATTCGTATTATTTCGGTGAGGTAACTGCTTTGAATTATAATTATTTATACTGGTACACTTATGGAGATGGATATTTTGATGATGAATATTCTGAAAACCCTACCTATTATCCGGGCGTACAGGATATTATAGATGGGTTTGTATCAATAGGAGTTGAAGCCTATGATGATTGGGATTATTCAAGCGATTATTTTGAGTTAATTATAACAGAAACCAATGCTGGACCTGATCTTTCCATTCAGGTTGGCGAAACATGTTATATAGGAAATGCCTCAGCAATAAATACTGACAAGATATTTTGGGAATCAACAGGTACCGGCTATTTTGACAATAATCAATGGGTTGACGCCACTTACTATCCCGGTGTTGATGATATAAATGCAGGCAGTGTAACCCTGATATTAACATCTTATACCGGAGATTGTGTGGCAAGTGACAGCCTTGAACTATCTTTTAACTTTGCTTCGGATCCAGACATAGAAATTGACACACAAAATATTTATTCTGAACTTGCACAAGAAGATTCAGAAAACTTTAATGTTGAAATAAACAATATGGGAACCGGAGCTCTGGTTTACGAGGTTAATGTGAGCAAAGATGAATCACGTGCTGCCAGCATCCCAAAGAGTGTGGAAGAAATCCTGATGAATAACCAGGCGCGGCATACTTATGACTTTTCTCAAATCTCAGGTATAAATTCATCAAATGAGAACAATAAAATACCTTTATTCCTAAGTGCTGAAGAAATCATGAAAAGACGAAATAATATCGTTGCTTCTGTAGTGCCGGCGAAGACAATATGCGTTGTTGACAGTTACGGTTCTAATTATACTTCATGGTTTTGGGATGAGCTTAATGCAACATACGGAGATATAATCATTGACTATGCAACCCTGGCAAAACCCGATATAACATATAATGATCTGGTAAATTCAGGTGCCGATGTGCTTATCATTGATGACGCATGGAATTCGGCACAGACATATGGAGAGTTGACAGCCGATGAGATCAACGCTATAGCAAAATACGTTGATGAAGGCAAAGGCTTAATTGTTACTGCCGGTACATTCAATAGTTATCTTGTTCCCAATCATAATCAGTTAGCCCCTCTGCTTGGTTTGAACCCTAATGTGTTTTACGAATGGAACGATGGTACTACATATGTTGGCGGAGATTACACTGAAATAGAACTACTGAACCCGGTTCATCCTGTTTTTAAGAAAATCCACAATCCATTTGTTCCGGGATATGGATCCAGTGCAGTTCCTGACACAAGAAACTGGCATGACGCCATTGAAGACGCTGAAATCCTTGCAATTTCAGCAGAAAATGAGGCTGTGATAACTTCATACAGGAATCGTGTCTATTTACCGCATTTACTTTCCCATGAGGTATCAGCAAATGATTTTAAGTTAATGTATAATTCAATAATCTTTTGTGCAATTCATCCGTCATGGCTTGATGTAACTCCTTTGAGAGGCATAGTCGAATTCAATACGCCGGATCAAATGGAAGTAGATATTAATTCATATAACCTGCCTGCAGGGCTTTATTATGCAACAATAAGCATAAATAGTAATGACCCTGATGAATCCCCGCTTGAAATATCTGTAACCCTAAAGATAACAGAGGGTGGAATAGAAGATTTGCTATTTCTTGACAACACGACTATTTCATTTGGTGATACCTGCTATGCGGCTAATAAAACAATATATGTGGGAGGGAACTGGTTTGTGGTTGAAGAAAACGCTATTGTGAAATTCGAAGCAGGTGAGAATATAATCATATTGCCCGGTACTCATTTTAAAGAAGCTCAATGGTACATGCCCGAATAGTAACTGATGGGATCTATTGTGCTCTGCCTATGATGGCTGCGTTTAACACACAACCTGTTGAACCTTCGCCTAAGAGTATGATTGACTTCCCGGAAAACAAAGATGTTTCTTCTGATACATTTAATGTTTTGGTTTATCCTAACCCGACCAACGCTCTAATAACGCTCGTTTTCTCAGAACCCGCAGTAAATACTCTGGTTGAAGTTTACGGACTTCTGGGCGAACGTGTCTTAACAAAGGAAATAAGCGGGAATAGTTTGTACGAACTTGATCTGTCATCCCAGCCACAGGGTATTTATTTGGCAAAGGTTTCAAACGGTAATTCAGTGGTTTTGAAAAAGATAATTAAGAATTGATTAATTGGGTTGATAGATTCATTATCCATAGATTTGGGCTAAAGCCAATGATTTGAGGTAGCTTCATTTTAAAAACTTTTCGTAAGGCTGTTTCTTTACATCTTAAAATCACTGTATTACTTTCTTCTTAGTCCTTTTTCTTGATAAAAAGGACAAAAGATCAAGCATGAATAATCGGCCTCCCCACACACAAAAAAGTGCGTAAATCTAAGCAAGGTTGCTACGGTTGCATGGAGTTGAAACCTGGGATTTTCTTAAGATCAGTGGGATGAACTTGATTTTATAATCTTTTCCGACCTCCATACAACCTAAAAACAGCACCCACCGAAAGTTTTCGGGGGTGCTGCCTTGCAAGATTTACATGCACTTTTGTGTTTTCAGGCGAGCGCTGCTCCGTATTCATGCACCCTCCCCGCCAAACCCACGGTAAATTTGAAGTGTTTTTAGTTTGTTTGTGCAGTACAACCCAATTTTCTCCCGAGTCATTCGGGATCAATTGTCGCCGGCTTTAGCCAAAAACTCAGCTCCCTATCTATTTAAGAAGTCCCTCAATAATGGCTTCTATACTTACTCCATCAGCTTCAGCTTTATAGTTTCTGACAATTCTGTGCCTAAGCACGTCCGCTGCAACAGCCTGCACGTCTTCAATGTCAGGAGAGTATTTTCCGTTCAGTGCACCATGGCATTTTGCTCCTATTATCAGATACTGGGATGCACGTGGTCCGGCTCCCCAGGTAATATAATTATTGATGTCAGCAGTAGCTTCCGGAGTTCCGGGACGGGTTTTGGCAGCTAATCTTACAGAATATTCATACACATTATCGGCAACCGGTATTCGTCTGATTAGGTTCTGAAAATATACAATTTCCTCTCCGGTTAAAACAATCTGTGGCTGATATGAGGTACCCAGGGTAGTCCGCTTCACAATATCCACTTCCTCTTTAAATGAAGGATAGTCCAGCCAGATATTAAACATAAATCTGTCGAGCTGAGCTTCAGGCAGAGGA
>MTBK01124183.1_pt2 | contig 18452 bp, 13 predicted proteins | sample 1535981 | NCBI WGS metagenome assembly MTBK01 (sample SAMN06109225, study PRJNA356200) | anaerobic digester metagenome | isolation source: biogas reactors fed with pig manure or primary and secondary sludge | place: Spain | collected 2016-06-30 | reverse complement strand
AACATGAGATTAGCTCAAAGTCTTGAGAAATAATGCGATATAATCGGAGTGATGAGCAATCCGCAAATTTTGAATGATCGATATCAGCTTAATGCCAAAATTGGCAGTGGGGGCATGGCGCATGTTTACCGCGCGATGGATCTGATGCTGCAACGTAATGTGGCTGTGAAAGTTTTGAAAGAGGATTACTCAGCAGATTTGGCTTTTAGAGAGCGTTTTCGTCAGGAAGCGCGCTCTGCCGCCAACCTTTCGCACCCTAATATCGTTACCGTACATGATTTTGGTTTGGATCAGGGGCATCTCTTTATCGTTATGGAATACATTCCCGGCACAGACTTAAAATCGCTGATAAAAGAGCGTGGGCGTCTGAGTGTGGTCGAATCCCTGGAGTTGATGATTCAGGCTTGTCAGGGCGTGGGATACGCGCATAGGGCAGGTTTGGTGCATTGTGATATTAAGCCGCATAACTTTTTGGTCACGCCTGACATGTTGGTGAAAGTGACCGACTTTGGTATCGCGCGGGCACTTTCGACGATTTCAAAAGATGAGAAAAACGATGTGGTTTGGGGATCGCCTCATTATTTCGCGCCGGAACAAGCCAGTGGTTTGCCGCCCTCGCCAGCTTCAGATGTTTATTCTTTGGGTGTTATTTTTTATGAGCTTTTAACTGGTCAATTACCGTTCGATGGCAAGGATTCAGCGGAGCTTTCGCGTAGACATAGACTCGAAGAGCCAGCACCACCCACTTTCTATAACCCGGAAATCCCAGAACAGCTCGAAAAAATCATCCTCAAAGTACTTTCCAAAGAGCCAACCGCCAGATATCGCACAGCCGACCAATTAGGTCGACTCCTGATGGGCTTCTATGAATCGCAATTGAAGGGGGCTCACAGCATGATGATGAGCGGCCCCGCATCACTGGGTGTTACGGGCGCGACAACGATTCCACAAAGTTTGCCAGATTTGACACAAAATGCTGCTATTCAAGCTCCCGTACAAGCTCCCGTTAAAGCGGTTGTGGAAGCCATTGCGCCACCTGTCGTTGCTCAAGAAATTGAAAAGCCCGTGGATTGGATTACATGGCTTTTGGGCATTACCGCGTTTTTACTACTGATTGGTTTGGTGCCTTTTTGGTTTTTTGTTTATCAAATGATAGGACGTTAAGCTTATGCAATATCGTATTTCCCCTTCAATTCTTTCAGCGGATTTAAACCATTTGGGCGAAGCTGTACGGACTTGTGAAGAAGCCGGAGCGGATGCTATCCACATTGATGTCATGGATGGTATTTACGTGCCAAATATCACTTTTGGACCAAATATCGTTGCCGCTTGCCGCAAGATTACAACATTACCCTTAGATGTGCATCTAATGATCGTGGAGCCTGAACGGCATATACCGGAATTTGCCGCCAAAGGCGCGGATATCATTACGGTTCACTATGAGACCTGCCCGCATATCCATCGCACTTTGCAGCAGATCAAGCAATTAGGCGCAAAGGCGGGGGTGAGTTTTAATCCCGGCACGTCCATTGAGCCCCTAAGCTTATTGGCAGATGACCTGGATTTGGTCTTGATTATGTCCGTAAATCCAGGCTTTGGTGGGCAAAAGTTTATTCCTGTCGCGCTTGAAAAGTTACGCCGGGCACGCCAAATTCTCGATTTGGCTGAATCCGAGGCGGATTTGCAAGTGGATGGTGGCATTGATGCCTCAACAATTTACCCAGCATATGAAGCCGGCGCACGAAATTTTGTGGCTGGTAGCTTTGTTTTTAATCATCCGAAAAGGATTGCAGGCGGGATTCAGGATTTAAAAGACGCCTTGGGGGCGCAAAAGAGCGCATGAATTAAAGCAAAAAAGCCGCTTACGCGACTTTTTGAGCATTAGCGTGTTATAAACTTAGTTGTACGCTTTGGTCAGGGTCTTGATGCAGCGTGTACAAAGTACGCGGCGAACCTTCTTGTTGCCTTCCATGAGCGTAACGCGTTGCAAATTAGGACGAAACTCGCGTTTGGTTGCAACGAGTGAGTGACTGCGATTATGACCGAAAGTGGTTGTTTTACCACATTGAGAGCACTTTGCCATTTTTATTACCTTTCTTGCGTTATAATCTCTAAGCGTGAAGGTGGAAAACGCCGCACGCAAAAAATAATGATAACAGATAGACCAGAAAGAATCAAGCAATTGACATGGAAGTGAGAAACAATTATGACAAGTCAAGATAATCCTATGGGCAAAATTTACATCCTGCCTAAGGCCATCAAAACAATTGTGCGCGATGCCGCGTTGCAATCCTATGGTGTCATCGGTCTTGCGCCGGGCAATGTTCGACAATCATTCATTAAAATGTTTGACGAAGAAGGCGATTATGGTATCAGCGTCGCATCTGATGAACGCGGTCTGGAAATTACTATTAACCTAATCGTTGAATATGGTCTTCGCATCAAGAGCGTAACCGATTCGGTTGCTGAAAGTGTTAAGTACCATGTTGAAAAGACCATGGGTGTGCCAGTTACCCGCGTGAATATTCACATTCGTGGAATGCGAATTAGTGATGAGGATTAAATAATTATTGTTCGTAGGAGCCTTATGAAACAATTTTCGACAACCTTACCCACCGAGGCAGAACGCCACAAATTATTGAAGTCGCCATTGAATGGGGAGGGTTTGATTTTACTTTTTGAAGCCGGTTTAATCTGGTTGACAACTAATCAGGAATATGTTAATGCGTTAAATGTTTTTCCCGTCCCTGATGGCGACACAGGCACAAATATGGTGCTTACCATGCAGGCAGGTTTTGCCGAGGCGGATTCCAAACGCAGCAAGCATGCCGGTGAAATGGCAAAAACATTCGCGCACGGTGCATTGATGGGCGCGCGTGGAAACTCAGGCGTTATTCTTTCGCAAATTTGGCGTGGTTTTTCTCGAGCGCTTGATGGACACGCCACTGTTGACCCGCAACTTCTCACAAAAGCTTTGCAAAGCGCGCGCGATACCGCTTATCGTGGTGTGGTGCGTCCTGTTGAAGGCACAATCCTAACCGTGCTTAAGGATATGACCACTGCTGCGGAAGGTGCCTCAAAGACCCTGAGCTCCCTGAGTGATATGCTGGTGACGTTGGTTGAAGCCGCTGATGTCAGCGTGCAAAACACGCCTAACTTATTGCCCCAGCTCAAAGATGCTGGTGTGGTTGATTCAGGCGGTATGGGACTTTTTTACATCTTTGAAGGCATGTTGCGCATGATTCAAGGTTTGTCTCTTGATACCGCCAACAATAATGTGGTCTCATTGGCACAGTTTGATCTGGATCATGCCATGGAGCAAGTTGAAGAGGGTCAGGATTATGAGGTCGTGATTGATTTTGAACCTAATCAAAGCTTTTTACTCGAACAGTACTACCAGGGATTGGAAGAAATTGGTGTGAGCATTCAGGTAGGTGAGGGTGAAGGGATTTATCGCATGCACATCCATACCGAGCTTGAAAAACGGTACGAGCCAATTGAGTTCACCGAATCACATGGCATTATCAAGAAAGTCTACATGGAAAACCTGCAGGATCAGATGAATCATCGCAAGGAATCTGAGATTAAGTTCAATCCAGTTCACCCTGGAGAAATTGCTGTGGTGGCGGTTTCACCAGGACCGGGACTTTCGCGCATTTTCGCCAGTTTGGGCGTCGCCGCTGTTGTTGAAGGCGGGCAGACCATGAATCCAAGTGTGAAAGATTTGGTGGCAGCGTTTGAAGATTTGCCAACGGACAAGGTCATCATCCTGCCAAACAACAAAAACATTATTTTGGCAGCACAAAACGCATCAAAGGTGAGTGTCAAGCAGGTAGGAATTATCCCCACACGAAACACGCCCCAAGGCTTTGCGTCAATGTTCCGTCTGATGCCCGATGGTGATTTTGATGAGGTCGTTGAGTCGATGACCGAGGCGATTTCAGAAGTGCACACAGCCGAAGTGACCACTGCCACGCGTACCGCTGAAATTGAAGGCGTGAAGGTCAAGAAGGGCGAAGTTATTGTCCTGTATGATGGCAAACTGATAATCAGTGAAAAATCGTTGGATGCCGCAGTTGAGGCTCTGTATGACCACGTGGATATGGATGACTTTGAGCGGGTCACGCTGTTTTATGGCGAAGGGATGAGCCAGTCCGCTGCGAATAGCTTGGCTGATAAAACCCGTGAGAGCTTTGAGGATCTTGAGGTCGAAGTCCACGATGGTGGCCAGCCGCATTATCAGTACATCATCGCGTTTGAGTAGAATAACAGGACTGTTATCAATGCGGAAATAACAGCATTAGTTCGATAGCCAATAACCAGCATTACTTTCGCGTGCTGGTTATTTATTTTAATAAAGGACGTTTTATAGTGGGTAAGCATTTTAAATAAACATGCAATTGCGCATAGAATTAATAAGTTTTATGACTCGAAAAGAGATTTGTTTGTGATAAACTTGAATTGAAACTAAACATGGGAAGAAGAAAATGATTACAGATAAAAAGAAATTAATCATTGCTTGTTTACTTCTTTTATCGACAGTACTCATTAGCCTGCCAACCTTACATAACGGTTCTTTCGGCGATGAATTTGACACACTCGCTGCTGCCAAACTGATGACTAAGGGAAATATCTTGTATCGGGATATTTTTTCGCATCATTTCCCTTTTTCTTATTATTGGACAACTTTAATGTTCGAGACCTTTGGTGTTTCAGTCACCGTAGCAAGGTTATCCTTGGTATTTCTTCAGCTTATTGTTTTCTTTTCATTGATACTGTTAACAAAGTTGTGGATAGAACTTGGTGTCGTTTCTCTCATTTGGGGCGTATTGAGGGTTTTTTATTTTGGGAATATGGTCATTTATCCCAGCTTTTCAGCTATTTTTATCCTTGCTTTTTGTGTTCTGGGACTACACGCGCTTAGTTTAGAAAAAGATCCACCTTGGTATTACTGGCTTGTAATGTCTTTTTTTGCAGTATTGGCGTTTATAAATGACCCGTTAAGTGTATATCCTGCTGTAATCATAGGTATCTTCTTGTTGATAAAAAACTACCGATATGGTCTCCGCTTTGGATTATATTTTGGTGGGTTTTTATCGCTTTTCCTTTTAAGTTTCTTGATTGGAGGTAGTTTCCCAGATTTTATAAAAGGCGCATTTCATTTCAACAGTGAATATTATGGAAAATATGCCTGGACTGATCCTGTACGGGTAAAAGAATTACTTCGCCAAATGGCGACGCTGTTGGATCTTTTTCAAAAAAAATGGTTTTCTTTTAATCCAATGCGGCCTTTTCCAGCTGATGTAACCATGGTTGATCACTGGTTTTTTTCAGGGCTGTTTTATAGACTTTCTATATACCTCTGTGTCGCATTTTTTGCATGCAAGAAAAAATGGCTTTCTGGTGCAGCTGTTTATATGTTGGCGGCATCCATACTTGTGATGAAAACGAAGGGCTTCTATGCCCAATCCTTTAATCTTTATGCTTTGTTCTGTTTCGTATTCTTAATAAGCAAACTTGTTCAAGACATTGAAGATAAAAAAGCCTTTAGAAAACCGATAGTCATCGGAGGCGTAGCTCTTGTATTAATCTTCTCATGCTTGTCTTTTAGAGCCGTCTGGACGAACTATATCAAACCCGAAAATGATTATGAAAATTCCTGGGCGATATACACACCGAATGTGGATTTATTTAACACACTAAGCTGTGGCTTGGAGGATGTCAAACTTGCGGCTTATCCAGGTGAAACAGTTTATTATTGGTTTACTGACCTGGAGCCGGTTGATGGTTATTTGTTTATGTGGCCTTGGGTGGCTGACTATGCTCTGGATGATGTGATTGAAACGTTATCCGACCCGGAAATAAAGGCAATCGTCCTTTCTCCAAATGAGGGCCAAATTTGGGGATATGAGGTAAAAGACTTTTTAAGTCCTTTACATGAATTTGTTACACAGAATTATGTCTCTTATAACGGGGTTGTCTTCCTCTCTCCCGCGTTAAAAGAATTATGCCCGGTTAAGTAGAATTGGTCAGAAACTTCACAGGATAAAGAATAATGCGCGTAGTCAATTAATATGTATCGCTTGGAAATTGAGCGGGATGGTCAATATATTATTTCTTATGATTTCTTTTCTCTGCAAATGTAGTTCTTGATGGACTGGCTTTGCGTTTGGTATCATTATTACAACGACACTACTACTTTTCTGATTGACAAATAATGAACAAAGCGACGGAAAAACTATCCAGAATATTCAAACTTGAAGCACAGCAGGGCTTTGAGGATCGGGCGGTGATGGGTGGCTTGGTGAGGCTGACCCAGACCTGGGAGTCGGATGCCCGCGAAGTCGCCATCGACGAAAAGACGATTCAATTTGTCAGTCAAAAGTTCAGTTCTTACGCGCAGCTTAGTCCTGTGGAGCGTAAAAATTTGCTTATTGAGATAGCTGAAAAGCTGACAATGCAAGATGAACTGAATCTGCAAGCTTTCGCGGTGTCTGACTCTATGCCTGATCTTTCTCAAGCGTTGACTGTGGAAGATGAGCGTCAAACTGGAAAAGTTAATGCGCGTAGCCACTTATCAACAACTGCGTCAACAAACGTATCAACAAGCTTATCAGCAAGCACCCAACGCGCTCGGGCAAAATCACCTGTGAGTGCCGTGCGGCCGACCCATCAAGCGGGCGATAGCTCTATAGTCTCTCGCGCGCAAGCTGGTTCAAAAACAGCAGGAGCAAAGAGCTCTCCCGCGCCGCGTTTTGGCATTGAAGCCCCGGTTACTGTCATCCGTGGCGTTGGCGATAAACAAGCTGAGAATCTTAGCCGGCTTGGGGTCTACAAAATCAAAGATCTGCTCAACCTCTTCCCGCGCCGGTACGACGACTATTCCAAGCTCAAAACAATCAATATGCTTTACGTTGGTGATGAAGTGACCATCATCGCGAAAGTGCTAAGCAGCACGATGTATCAAATTTCCCGAGGACGAAAAATCGTGGAGGTCATCGTTTCGGATACAACGGGTAATCTGCGTCTGATGTGGTTTAACCAGCAATGGATTCTCAAAACCTTGCGTGAAGGCATGTTTATTTCTATCTCTGGCAAGGTGGAAAATTACATGGGCAGAATGGTGATTATGCATCCAGAATTTGAAGCACTGGATAAGCAACAACTCAATACCAATCGCATTGTGCCGGTGTATCCGCTCACTGCCAACGTGACCCAAAAGTGGCTTAGGCGGCTTCAATTCAATACGGTTAACTATTGGTCGCCGAAAATCCATGAGTTTATGCCCGCGAAAGTGCAGGAAAAGGCTAAGCTCATCCCATTACCCGAGGCTTACACGCAAATTCACTTCCCGGATGACGAAAAAAGCCTCAAATCTGCCCAGAATCGCTTTGCCTTTGATGAAATATTCCTCATTCAACTTGGTATTATCCAGCAGAAAAAATACTGGCAAACGCTAACCGGTCGGGCATGGACGGTGAGCGATGGTTGGCTGAATGAGCGTTTGGTGGGACTGCCTTTTGAACTCACTGGGGCGCAAATGCGCACGGTGAATGAAATTCGTCAGGATCTGGCACGGACGCATCCCATGAACCGCCTTTTGCAAGGTGATGTCGGTTCTGGTAAGACGGTTGTGGCGATGCTGGCGATGGCGATGGTTATCGAAGGTGGCGCGCAGGCGGCGATTATGGCACCAACCAGCATCCTGGCAGAGCAACATTACCGCACGCTTTCGCGCTTGATGACGACCGCCACTGATGGCAAACAGCCTTTTTTGGAAGCGGATCAGGTGCGGCTATTAACCGGTGATACCAGTGCGGCAGAACGCGCTGAAATCCATGCGGATTTACAAAGTGGGCATCTAAAAGTGCTCATTGGCACGCACGCGCTCATTGAAGACCCCGTGCAGTTCCAGGATTTACAATTGGTGGTGATTGATGAACAACATCGCTTTGGTGTGAACCAACGCGCCAAACTACGCGCCAAGGGCGATAATCCGCATGTTTTGGTGATGACCGCAACGCCCATTCCACGCTCTTTGCAACTGACCATTTTTGGCGATTTGGACGTGAGTGTTATCGACGAAATGCCTGCCGGAAGATTGCCAGTGCATACCATGGTGGCTTTTCCGAATGAGCGGGAACGTGTATACAACAACATTCGCGCTCAGGTTAAACAGGGCAATCAGGCTTTTATCATTTATCCCCTGGTAGAAGCTTCTGAAAACGAAGAAATCAAAGCCGCCGTTGATGAGCAAAAACGCTTGCAGAAAGAGGTTTTTCCGGATTTGAAAGTTGGCTTGGTACACGGGCGCCTGAAACCTGCTGAAAAAGATGAGGTGATGCTGAAGTTCCGCGACCGAGAATTTGACATTCTGGTCTCGACGTCTGTTGTTGAGGTGGGCGTGGATATCCCCAACGCGACCATGATGGTGATTGAGGGGGCTAACCGTTTTGGTTTGGCGCAATTACATCAGTTTAGAGGCAGAGTGGGGCGCGGAGACGCGCAATCCTATTGTTTTCTCATCCCACAAAGCTCCGATGATGCTGAAAATGAGCGCCTCAACGTCATGACCCGTACAAACGATGGCTTTTTACTGGCCGAGGAAGATCTCAAGCAACGTGGACCAGGTGACTTTTTGGGCACTAAACAAGCTGGCTATATAGAGCTTAAAATGGCGAATTTATTTGACGTTCAGCTGATTAAAAAAGCCCGTGATTTGGCAGAGTGGCTCTTAGAAGATGACCCCGATTTGGAAAAAGAAGAAAACACTGATCTCAAGAACGTTCTTGAGCATTTTTGGTCATCCCAGGCTGAGGATGGCAGTGGAGATTTAAGTTAATGACAAAAGTTGTTTTTCCAGGCACATTTGACCCTATTCATTTTGGGCACATTGATATTGCCACGCGCTCGTCAAAGCTGTTTGATGAAGTTGTGGTTGCGATTTATGATAAACCGCTCAAAAACCTTCTTTTTACGCCAGAAATGCGCATAGAATTAGCGAGAGAAGCACTCAAACACCTCCCAAATGTGCAGGTGATGGGTTATTCTGGTCTCACCGTGAGTTTTGCTGAAACCATTGGCGCGACGGCAATTGTGAGAGGTTTGCGGGTTTTTTCGGACTTTGAACTTGAATTCAGAATGGCATTGGCTAACCGACGACTGGTACCTAAAATTGACACAATCGCGCTGATTACTACCGAAGAAAATACTTTTCTGTCCGCAAGCACGGTAAAGGAAATTGCCTCGTTAGGTGGTGATGTGAGCAGTATGGTTCCGGAACATGTCAATCGGGCGTTGAAAGTCAGATATCAAGCGCTTGAAAACGAAAACTAAACAAAAACAACGCGTAGATTTTACAATTTGCCTGTGAAATTTAGGCAATTCATTAAAATGATGATAAACTTAATCAACACGTTTATCGTTACGGAGGACATATGGACATCTTACATTTAGTCGATCGCATGGAAGAGCTTTTTAACGCTGGAAAACCTGTGCCACTGACCCGCAATGTGATGGTAGATGAAAACGCCTTCATGGATATTATTGATCAAATGCGTATTTCTATTCCAGAAGAAATCAAAAAAGCGCAACAAATTAACGCGCAAAAAGATCGCATTTTAGCCCAAGCTCAGGAAGAAGCCAACCGTACGGTTGCTTTGGCAAGAGAGAAAAGCGAAAAACTGATTGAGAAATCAGAGGTATACCAGGCAGCTCAGGCGAAGGTGGATATGATCACCGATCAAGCCAGCAAAGAAGCCTCGCAAAGTATGATGGACGCCGACCGCTATGTAATCGAGACCCTTTCAAATCTTGAGCATGAGCTTAATAAGGTCTTGGCTCAGGTGCGCAATGGTATTGCCGCTCTCTCGCCGGACAATAAGTAGGTTTTTATAGCTTGGTGGTTTAAGACATCTAAGTCGTTCGTTTAAAGTATAAGGACTAAAAAAGCACAGCCCTGCAACTGTGCTTTTTTGTATCTTTTCTGCTTTGTGAATAAGGTTTTAGCTCATCAACCTTCCTGAGCTTGTTGCGTTCTCTGTGCCATTTTATTTTTGGTTGGGCGGGGCTGGCGTTCCTGGATTGGCTTCTTAGGTCTTGAATAGACCAAATCGCCAGCAAGCGCATTTTTGAGCACTTCATCCATATGCTCAACAAAAAGGATATTGAGCTGATCGACAACCGCTTTGGGCACATCCACCAGGTCTTTTTCATTCTTGGCTGGCATGAGAATGGTTTTTATGCCAGCGCGATGGGCGGCGAGGACTTTTTCGCGCACGCCTCCAACTGGCAGGACTCTGCCACGCAGGGTAATTTCGCCAGTCATGGCAACTTCGTGGCGCGTAGGTACGCCAAGCACCGCGGAGGTCAGGGCAGTCGCCATGGTAATGCCCGCGCTGGGGCCGTCCTTGGGGATAGAGCCTTCCGGGATATGGATGTGAATATCGGACTCTTCAAAGAGTTCAGCGGGAATTTCAAACAGTTCTGACTTGGATTTGAGGTAACTCAAAGCGGCTTGGGCGGACTCTTGCATGATTTCGCCAACTTGACCGGTGATCTGCATGTTTCCTTTGCCCGGTATGACTAAAACTTCAATTTGCATAATTTCACCGCCGTTTTCTGTCCAGGCAATGGCGGTTGCCATGCCGATTTCATCGTCCAATTCAGCGGTTATTGGGAAAAATTCCACTGGACCCAGGCGTTCTTCAACCAGTTCGGGCGTAATCACCTTGACGACCGTTTCGCCTTCGGCTTTCTTTCGGGCAGCTTTGCGTAGCACCGCGCCGATTTGACGCTCAAGGTTACGTACACCGGCTTCGTAGGTATAGCTTTTGATAATAAAGCGCAGGGCTTCTTCGGTGAATTCTATGGATTCATTTTCCAAGCCGTTTTCCGCAAGCTGTACAGGGATGAGGAACTGACGGGCAATTTCCAGTTTTTCTTCCTCAATGTAACCGGGAAATTCGATAATTTCCATGCGGTCCAGCAGCGCGGGAGGGATGGTCATGACCGTGTTGGCGGTTGTGATGAAAAAGACTTTTGAGAGGTCAAAAGGCACTTCAAGATAATGGTCAGAAAAACTGTAGTTTTGTTCAGGGTCGAGCACTTCAAGCAAGGCCGAGGCGGGATCGCCGTGGATATCTGAGCTAAGCTTGTCAATTTCATCAAGCATAAAGAGGGGATTAGCAACGCCAACTTTGCTGATTGTCTCAAGGATGCGACCAGGCATAGAACCGATGTAAGTCCGTCGGTGTCCGCGGATTTCAGCTTCGTCGCGCACGCCGCCCAGGGATCTGCGCACGAATTTGCGCCCCATTGCTTCGGCAATGGATTTGCCAAGTGAGGTTTTGCCTGTTCCGGGTGGGCCCACGAAACAAAGAATGGGCTGGCGGTTGCGAGACGGGTTGAGCGAACGCACTGCCAGATACTCCAAGATTCGGTTTTTTGCCTTGGGTAAGCCATAATGTTGTTGGTCCAAAAGCGTCTCGGCTTCTTTGATGTCCAATCTGTCCTGGCTTTCTTCATTCCAGGGGAGTTCCAATAGCCAATGCAAATAAGATGAAATCATGCCACTTTCAGGCGACAGGGAAGGTGTCATGCGCAGGCGTTCGAGTTCTTTTTGGGCTGTTTTAATCACTTCGTAGGGATAAGTTTTGCTCTCGAGTAATTCTTCAAGCTGGCGAATGTCTGGATCGGTCGATTTGCCATCGTTTAGTTCTTGTTGAAGCTTGTCAATTTTTTCGCGCAGGTAAATTTCCCGTTGTCCTTGGTCCAGTTCCTGTTGAACACGGTCGTTAATTTCGGCTTCAAGTTCCAGGAGTTCTACTTCGTGCTTAATAAACCGCAAAGCAGTGTTGATGCGGTCGATGGGATCAACCGCAGTGATGATTTCCATCTGTTGCTTGTTTTTTAAATTGATAGACGCGGCAACCATATCTGCCAATTCAGCGGGATCTTCTATCTGGCGAACGAATTGGATTACGGATGGTGGCAGGTGTGGGGTGAGTTGAGCGAACTTTTCAAAGTATTTCAGCACCTGACGCATCGTAGCCTGAATTTCTTTTGACCTCCGTTTGGGGATTTTAAGCAAGGCAGCGGTAGCAAAGAGTACATCGTCTTCATCGACGAAAATGTCCAAAATTTCAACCCTTCGGCGGCCTTGCACGATGAAAGAAACGGTATCTTTGTCGGTTTGGATAGGCTCTCCGGGAGCAAATTCGATGCCGAGAGACAGGAATTTTTTGGTCTTTTTACTGTCATCATCGAATACGCCGATGACGGTGCTTGTTTCTTCCCAGGCTTGGGTGAGAGATGGAAGAATGATTGCATCACTGGCGACGGTCATCGTAGTTAGCGAATTGGGCAGGATAGGGCTGTTTGTGATGATAATCGCTGGGGCGGTGAAAGTGCCATCTTTGCCCGGTTTTCGCTCGGGCACATCGTGGAGGTCGATTAGGTTGGAAAAATCGATACGAGCGGAGTCATGAAAAGGGAACTTTGGGTTGTTTTGATCCATTTTTTTCTCTCTTTATTGATAGTCTTTGTGCCAAATTGAACGTGCGGCTGCCGCAAGGAAAAGGCTGCCAGTGGCGATGATACCTTTTGAGTCGCCGGCAAGTTCAAGCGCTTTAGCCAACCCTGCTTCGGCAAGTATTTCAGCGAAAACTGGTTTTCCGTAAGGTTCAATCAGCTTTTGTAGATCATGTGCGTTGGCAGCGCGGGGGTGAATGGATTGTGTGCAAACCACGGCTTCAACCCGTGGCATGATAATATCCAGCATGGTGTCTAAGCTTTTGTCGGACGATGCGCCAAACAGCAGAACAAAGGGTAAATCCGGGAAGTATTCGTCAAGGGCCTGGCGGAGTTTTAGCATCGAGTCACCGTTGTGAGCGGCGTCAGCAATCAATGGAGGTTCCTTGCGGAGGAGTTCAAAACGCGTTTGCCAGTGGACATCCTGAAATCCACTTTGGATGCTTTCCTTATCCAGCCTGAATCCAGCATCATGTAATACCTCAAGCGCTGCAATCGCGGTGGTGGTATTATCAGCCTGGTGTTTGCCAAGCAAGGGGATGTTCAGGTCGAGAGGGACAATCGAGCTTGATTGACCGATTTGCGCTTGTTTATACTGGACGTGAACCTTTTGCTTATCCAGGTTCTCGTGCGCAGATTGCCAGGTGTAGCTTTGGTCTACAATAATCGCGGGCGCATTTTGTAAAGCAGCCATGCGCAGGATTTCTGCCTCAGACTCTTCAAACTGAGGCGCGATGACCACAGGACGATTAGGCTTAATGATACCGGCCTTTTCGTGGGCAATTTCGGTGAGTGTGTCGCCAAGGACATTCATGTGGTCGTAAGAAATGGGGGTGATAATCGACACGACCGGATCGACGATGTTCGTGGCGTCTAATCTTCCACCCAGACCCACTTCCAGGACCGCGATTTCAACGTTCTGATTTGCAAAATACTGAAAGGCGATGGCGGTGGTTAGTTCGAATGTGGTCACATCGTTGACTAATTCTGTGCGCGGTTGCATTTGGTCAGCCAAATCGACTAATTCCCGCATGGATATTTGCTCGCCATTGATTTGGATGCGTTCGCGAAAATCCTCGAGGTGTGGCGAAGTATAAAGCCCGACCTTATAACCTGCTGCGCGTAAAGCCGAGGCGATAAAAGAAGCTGTTGAGCCTTTGCCTTTCGTGCCACCAACGTGGACAATGGGATAATGCCGATTGGGCCAATCAAGCAGTGCCATCAGACGATTCATGCGGTCAAGTTTGAAGAAGCGATGGGCTTCGTCAACGTGACGATTCATGCTGAAGTCAATCCAGCTGTAAATCCAATCCAGGGTTTCCTGGTAGCGTGTTACTAAATCTTTCATATCAACCTAAGATAGTGTAATCATTTTGTGTTAAGTGATTATAAGCTCTTGTATATTTCAATCAAGAGCTATATCGCAGGCATAAGGGTTTATTCCGTGACAGGTGCCAAATCCTCAACCAGCACAAAGCCGATTACGGCGTAATCGCCAGAACTCACACTCACCAGCACACATTCCCGATTGAAATTGTCAAACTTGCGGTCCGACATAGGCAACAGAGTAAGTTTTGTGCCGGGTGATACCCGTCCTACACCCATGTAATCCGCGTAACAGTCCGACCTGACCCAAATTTGCCGCAAAGGAGTGACATATGAGATGGGTGTAGGGGTTAGTGTTAAAGTGGGTGTGGGTGACACGTACTCAGTCGGCGTTAACGTGGGCTCAGGGGTCATCGTTGGCGTGGGTGTCAAGGTGATGGTGGGCGTATTGGTGGCTGTTGGTGTTTTGGCAAGGTTACTGGCGGTGATACCCGCGCTGATGCGCCGCACACCGAAAGTGAGGAGTGAAATAAGCAAGGCGCTAAAGACCAAAATGGCCAATGTTGCTACGGCATAACTTGGATAATAATTGCGTTTGAGTTCCAAAACATCAGGATCCTGCGGAAAGCGTTTGCGCGCGCTGCGACTTATCTTCCACGAGTCGAGGGCAAAGAATTTATTGCCCGATTCAAAAGTTTCTTTAGCGCGTCCAATCGCATCCAAATTACTGGCTATTTCGGTTTCCAAACGGCTAATCTCATCTTCAAGACTGAGACTTTCAGCGTCATAGGCGTCCAACTGGCGCAGGAGATCAAGGTTTTCGCGCGCGCTGGCTACTTTTCGTTTGGCAAGATTGGTGGTAGGGGCATCAGCCGCTTCCTGTTTAAGGCGTTTGGTGTTGTCGAGCAGGTTTTGTATCGTAGCTGGAATCATGAGATCCAGGCGCGTACGCAAGCGTCTGATTTGGTCCATTTCGCCGTATTTCATGCGAATACGTTCCAGCTTGCCTTTGGCGTCTGCCAGCATGGCAGGGGGTATTTTGCCACTCATGCTGACAATGTCGCTGATATCGTTTATAGCGCTGATGTCCGCGCGGATTTCGTTGGCTTTGTCGATGTATTCGGGGATGGCAACCGCGCTGGCGGCGGTTTGGATTTTGTTAAACGCGGTTTGTAAATCACCCAGGCTCAGGAGATTGAGACCCTCTTTATAGACATCGTAGGCTTGCATCTGATTTTCGAGGTCAGCACGCAGGTCTTCGCCCTCACGCCAGCGTTTGATACCAGCTTCTTCGAGATGGTCAAAAGCGTCGTCAAGATAATTGAGCGCGATTTGATAGCGAAAAACACGCGCCGCGCTTTGTGCTTTACCGTAAGCTTTACCCGCTTCAGGCGGCAGGGCTACACTGGGGATGTTACCCGAACGCAGGTATTCTTCAGCTTCGGCGTGATGTTCCTGGGCGCGTGCCCAGGAAGGTTCCATCTGGATAACCTTTTCGTACAACGGTATGGCGACCTGATAATTGCCTTTGTAAAAAGCTTCTTCGGCCTGGTCCATCAAGCGTTCTGCTTCGGGGTCATGGGCGGATTGGAAGAAGCGTCTTAAAGGGTCACTGTCCAAGCCACCTAAACTGTCGTTTTGTAAGATTTGCGAAAAAATCGGCGATGGGCTGGCAATAGGCTGAGGTGTTTCGTGGATAACTGGTGAGGGCGAAGTGTCTTCAAGTGGTGCAGACGTGGTTTGAGTGCTCATTGTCGGTCCAGTTTGAGCCCTTTGGACGGGCGTGGATGGCGTTGCTTCTGCAGCGGGGACACCAGCCTGGCGACGGTTGATTTCGCGCTTTAGTTCACGCATCAGTCTTTCAGATTCTTCGAGATCGTCAATATCAACTTTCGTGCTCATACGACCAGTGCTTAAGGCTTCAAGAAACGAGGCTAATTCACTTTGCGCGTTTAATAACTCAGCGTCGCTTGGCTTCGCTGAGACAAGTACTTTTTGGGCTTGTTCGATTAAGGGTTTGATCATAACTATCCTTAAAAATCGCTTTGTTCGTTTATCGTTTGGCCGCGAGAATGGCTAACTGAGTTTTCATCTCTGTCGCGCTGGCAAACTTGCCCTGCAGGGCATCTTCAAGAAAACGCATTTCGTCATTATTTAATCGGTTTTGCACGTCAAAGGAGTAAGACGCCTTGAACTGGGTCGGTGAGTTGGCGATATCTTCAGGGCGGTTGCCACCAACCACCGCCGCGCCAGGCGCTTGTTGCCCAGTGAAGAGATGATGCAACGCGCGCGCGCTGAATTGTAAGAGGTCATCGCGGATTATTTCAGGAGCGATGTCTTTGCCCAGCCACCTGCCAATATTCCAGTCGAGGATGATGACTTTTTGGCGGGGTTCGTTCCAGTAGTAATGCAAAAGCTTATGGTCAAGGAAGACAGCTCCCTGCGCGTGAGCTTTTTCGAGAATATCGGTAATTTGCATGGCGATATCGAGCACTTGTTTCATGCTCAGGTTTTGAATAAAAGCGCCCCTGGTGTAACCGGCATCGCAAAGCATGTAGAGATTATCTTCCCAGCGTCGTTCTAAAATCAGGAAAGGCAACCAGCCGTCCTGAAGGCGTTCATCGAATTGCTCAAGGATATCGTTCACTTCGTCAGGTTCAAAAACAGCAAGGGTACCCTTGATGTCTTGTCCGCCACCTTGTAATTCGAGAATTTTGGAACTTGGTGCGAGTTCATCGGGCCAAACTGTACCCGGTGTGGGTTTTAAAAAACCACCTTGAAGCATGGGGGTAATGGCATCAATGCCTTTGATATTGCCCAATATCTTAAATTCCTCACGGAAAAGAGGCATGGCATAGGCTTGTTTATCGTGTCGCATCACTTTGAAAGCAGGGTTGATACGCCATGGCAAACTGCCATTGGCATGTTTCAATAAAAACACACGCGCGCTTGAGCCAGCCGCCTCAGGAACAGCCACGTCGCGGTGTCCTACACTCAGCCAGGTATCAAGGGCTTCACCTAAATAGTATGAAGCATTTGAATCAAGTATTTCTTCTCGCAATTTTTCCTCGCAGATAGCCTATTCTACCATCTTTGCTCTTCGGTCAAATTAAAGTAGTCGGTATCCCTTCTTAACAGCTCATCCAGCCAGGGTAATAGCGGATGGATGCTTTCGATGGATTGGATGTTTTCGCGGATTTTATTTACGTTGCCTTCCTGGATTAAATCAAGATATTGCTGTCGCCAGTGTCTGTAAAGGTTAAAGTCACGGCTGGGTGGCAAGATTAGATCGTTCAGGCGTACCATCGTGAACATAATTTCCCCGGCGCTGTTGAGTGCCTGCCTCGTGCGCGCCATATCAGGATTGTTGATAACATCCAGACTTCTGGATAGGGCAAGCATTTGGCGGATGATGAGTAAAAGGCTTTGGTTGATTTCGCTGAAAATGGACTGGTTGACCATAGCCAGCCAGCGCTGGGCAGCAATGCTGTTCTTTTCGACTGATTGCCAGAACTGATAAAAAAGGCTTTGCGCCTGGGTGGCATAGCTTGACATTTCTGCCAGGCTTTCCGGGAAAATGCCTCGATGTTCAACGTTTTTCCATGCAAGATTTAACTTGCTAAGTTGGCGAGCACAGCTTAGCAGCGCGGGATAAGGGCTTTGTTTGGGATCCTGATCTGCTGAGAACTTCCAGTCTTTTTGTTTTATTCTCGATAAGATAGGCAGGATGATATCCCGCCAATGTTTGCTGGCGATGTCAATTTCTTCCAATAGTCGCCAGTTTTGCGTGGTTTGTGGCGCAGGGCGGGTGAAGCCGAAAGCGCGCGATTGGGTGCCCGCGCGCCAGTCTTCAATATATCTCAAGACTTGCATCAGTTCCCGTACACGCGCTTGATCGGGTTTGGGGTATAGTTCAATCTCAACAGGGTCGGATGTTTGGCTTTGGAGTAACCAGACGTTTAGAACCCGCTCGTTGAGTTTCGCGTACAGAAAAGCATACTGGGGCAAATGGATTTTCAAGCTTTCAAGCGCTTTTTGGGCGTTTGTATTATTGGCGAGCGTTTTGTGGAAGTTGGCCAAGGCTTCTTCCTGGGCTGTATTAAGACTTGTGAGTGGTTTAGCTGGTGCCTGAAAGTCCAGCTTGAGCGAATTGTGCTCAGACCAGGTCAGGGGCATGCCAATTTGTTTGAGTTGAGCACGCATTTCGTCTAAATCCTGGCATTTCTTAAACACGGACGCTGTTGTATACATGGCGTTGAGCCAACCGGGCGTGCCCAGTTTGAGGTAAGTCAAAGGAAAAGTGGCTATGAGTTTATCGCCGAATTGGTTCAGACTTTGCTCACTTTGCGGACCACTTTTGAGCGTTTCAACCCATTCGACGTTCTTTTGTAATTCCGTGTCGACATTTTGCAGATATTTCATAGTGGGGTCAAGCGCGAAAAGCTCCCGCAGTAAGTTTTGAACCTGGTCAAGTTCCGCGTTCGCCCAGGTACGGTAAATCTCGCGGGTTTTGGAAAGCATTGTGGTTAAGCTGGTCTGATAATTAGGCGGAATGTTTAGTCCCATGCCAGCCAGTTGGGTTAGGATTTCGCGTG
>MTBK01109043.1_pt1 | contig 18479 bp, 9 predicted proteins | sample 1535981 | NCBI WGS metagenome assembly MTBK01 (sample SAMN06109225, study PRJNA356200) | anaerobic digester metagenome | isolation source: biogas reactors fed with pig manure or primary and secondary sludge | place: Spain | collected 2016-06-30 | reverse complement strand
GCACCGGATACACGCCGGCAAATCCCGATTCAATGCCTTCGGACAACGCCATCTCGCGCGTGAGCACGCCGTAGCGGTCGAGCAACTGCAACGCCACCGCGTGTCCGATCTCGGTGCGCGAAACCTCGTCAGGGACCAAGGACCGCACCATCGACCAACGGCCCACGCCACGCGGCGGCACCGGAGCGAGCGCACGTATCCCTCGAACGCTCTTGCGTTGCGGTCCCGCACGCCGCCCTTTGGCGACCGCGACGCGGAGCGGGGCGAACGAATCGTTGGTCACCTCGCCGGACCACACCAGGTCCCAGAGCGCCTCGCCCATGGTGGCATCGTCGTAGGGCAGCCCCTTGCGGACGCACTCGCCGGCAAGGTCGGCCCAGAAGCACGCGCCGCGGCGGGTGAGGATGTCGCGCAGGGCCTCGTGCATCTCCCCATCGGGGAGCGTCGTCTCGTCGAGTCCCGCAACGGCCGACGCGATGAGCGCCCGGTCGTTGCGGAACACCAGCCGAAGCCGCCCATCACGCGAGCCGATCGACCCGGCGCCGATCCACACGATCTCGCCGCGGGTGCACAGATCATCGAGATCGGCCGCGCGGTAGCCCTCCACCCGCAGGGCGAGCACGTCACGGTCGAGGGTCGACGCCACGAGCGGCACTCCGGCCAGCTGCGAGACCACGCCGGCGACGGCATCGGCACCGCGATCGTGACGCCCGACCCCTTGCCAGGCGGGAAGAAAACGCCCCAACACGTCGGGTTCGACGGCTTCGACCTCACGGCGCAGCGCGGCGAGGGTGCGGCGACGGATCGTGCGCAACACGTCGGGGTCGCACCACTCGCTGCCCCGACCGCCCGGGCGGAACTCGCCGGCGAGGAGCGAACCCGACGCTGCGAGCGCGGCCAGCACCATGGCGGCGGACTCGTGCGTGATGCCGAACCGCGTGCCGAACTGAGCGGTGGTGAACGGCCCGTGGGTGCGGGCATACCGTTCGGCGAGGCTGCGCAGCGGCGCATCGTGTGATTCGGTGAACGCGGCGGGAAGCCCGGGCGGAACGTTCACGCCGAGCGCGTCGCGCAGGCGCCCCGCATCGGCCGCATCGGCGAAACACGACCGCCCGCCCACGGTCACCTCGATGGAGCGACGGCGCTCGACCAACTCGACGAGCGCGGCGTTCACGGCTCCCGCTTCGGCGAGGACACCCTCGCTCGAGACCCGCTCGACGAGTTCGTCGCGGTCGAGCGGGCCGAGCACCCGCAGCAGATCGTGGAGTTCATCGACGTCGCGGGCCCGGCGGTGTTCACTCAGCCGCTGCAGGTCGGCCTCGACCGCTGCGATCACATCGGCATCGAGCAGTGAGCGGAGCTCCTCGCTGCCGAGGAGCTCGCGCAACAACGAGCGATCGAGGCCGAGTGCCGCAGCGCGTCGCTCCGCCAGCGGGGCGTCGCCTTCGTACATGTACTGCGCAACCCAGGAGTACAGCAACGAGGCGGCGAAGGGCGAGGCAACCTGGGTATCGACACTGACGATGCGAATTTCTCGGCTTTGCACCTTGCGCATGAGCTCGACGAGCGCCGGCAGGTCGAACACGTCGTTGATGCACTCGCGAGTCGTTTCCAACAGGATCGGAAACGTCGGGTACTTCGCGGCGACCGCCAACAGCGACCCGGCCCGTTGCCGTTGCTGCCACAGCGGGGTCCGCCGGTCGACGCGGCGGCGCGGGAGCAGCAGCGCCCGCGCCGCGGCCTCGCGAAAGCGGGCGGCAAACATGGCAGACGAGGGCAGCATCTCCACGACGACGTCGGTGACCTCATCGGGATCCAACAACAGGTCGTCGATCTCGAAGGAGTCCTCCGCGTCCGGCAGGCGAAAGATGATGCCGTCGTCGGACCACATGATCTCGACATCGCCGGCGCCTGCCGTTTCGAGACGTTTGCGAATCGCCATGCCCCACGGCGCGTGCACCTGCGCCCCAAACGGGGTGAGCACGCAGATCCGCCAGTCGCCGATCTCGTCCCGGAACCGCTCGACGACGATGGTCCTGTCGTCGGGGACCGCACTCGTCGCCTCGGCCTGCTCGTCGAGATAGGCCAGCAGGTTCTCCGCCGCGAGCTCGTCGAGGTGATGCTCGCCCCGCAACCGGTCGAGCGCCTGGCCGCGGGGAAGCTGCCGAATCGTGCGGGTGAACGCGCCCACCGCCTCGCCGAGCTCGGCCGGGCGCCCGGGCCCGTCGCCGTGCCAGAACGGCATCTTGCCGGGCACCCCGGGGGCCGGCACCACCACGACGCGCTCCATCGTGATGTCCTCGATGCGCCACGTCGTCGCACCCAACAGGAACGTTTCGCCGACCCGACTCTCGTAGACCATCTCTTCGTCGAGTTCGCCGACGCGGGTCCCGTCGGGCAGGAACACGCCGAACAATCCCCGATCGGGAATCGTGCCGGCGTTGGTCACCGCCAGGCGCTGAGTGCCGGACCTGCCCCGGACCAGCCCGGCGCTGCGGTCCCACACGATGCGCGGGGCAAGCTCGGCGAACTCATCGGAGGGGTAGCGCCCGTCCAGCAGGTCGAGGGTGGCGAACAGCAGCTCGTCGGACAGCTCGCCGAAGGGCGCCGAGGACCGCACGATTCGGCGAATGTCGTCGAGGCTCCGCTCGTCGAGTGCGACCATCGCCACGAGCTGTTGAGCCAACACGTCGAGCGGGTTGCGGATGTAGCGGGTCGACTCGATCTCGCCAGCCTCCATTCGCTGCACCACCACTGCGGTTTCCAGCAGGTCGGCCCGGTGCTTCGGAAAGAACCGACCGCGACTCGCGACCCCGACCTGGTGGCCCGCCCGACCCACGCGCTGCAGTCCGCTCGCCACGGATCCGGGCGACTCGACCTGCACCACCAAATCGACACTCCCCATGTCGATACCAAGTTCGAGCGAACTGGTCGCCACGAGACCGCGCAGCGTTCCCGACTTGAGCTGGTCTTCGATGATGAGTCGCTGCTCCCGGCTGAGCGACCCGTGGTGCGCCCGCACGAGTTCGTCGCCCGTGCGCTTCGAGGTGCCCATCGACTCGGCGCCGAGCGCGGAGGCCTGGTCGCCACCGGCACGCTCCTCGGCCAGTTCGTTCAAGCGACTGGCGAGGCGTTCGGAGAGGCGACGGGCGTTGCAGAAGATGATGGTCGAACGGTGTTGCTCCACCAGATCGAGCAACGAGGAATGCACCGACGGCCAGATCGAGCGGCGTTGCGGCCCGGCGGAGACGGAGACATCGCCGTGCTGTTCGGCCGCCGTCGTCAGCGGTTCTCCGAGGCGCGCCATGTCCTCGATGGGTACGATGACCTGCAGGTCGAGCGTCTTGCGGATCCCCGCATCGACAATGGTGACCGGCCGGGCGCCACGCACCTCGCCGGTGGACGCCTCGACACTGTTGCCGCCCAGGAAATGAGCGACCTCGGCCAGGGGTCGTTGCGTCGCCGAGAGCCCGATGCGCTGCGGGTCGCGATCGGCGAGATCGGCGAGCCGCTCGAGCGACAACGCCAGGTGCGAGCCGCGTTTGGTGGCCGCCATCGCGTGGATCTCATCGATGATCACCGTCGTGACCGAACGCAGGGTGTCGCGCGCCGCGCTCGTCAACAGCAGATACAGCGATTCGGGCGTCGTGATGAGGATGTCGGGCGGGTGGCTGACCAGCGCTCGACGCTCGGCCACCGAGGAGTCGCCGGTTCGAACCCCGACGGTGGGCTCGCGGAAGCGTTGCCCCAAGCGCTCGGCCGCGAGACGAATGCCGCGAATCGGGGCACGAAGGTTCTTTTCGACGTCCACCGCGAGCGCTCGCAACGGCGAGATGTACAACACCGAGGTGCGCTCGATCGGCTTGCCCTTGGCATCGAGTTCGATCGGGCTCGCTGCGAGCTCGTCGATGGCCGCCAGGAAGGCGGCGAGGGTTTTGCCCGAGCCCGTGGGGGCGCACAACAAGACGTGCTCGTTCGAGCGGATGGCCGGCCACGCGCGCACCTGGGCGTCGGTCGCCTCGCCGAAGGTCGTGCGGAACCAAGCCGCGGTCGGTTCGGCGAATCCCTCAAGCGCCATGCCCCCGACGATACGACGCACCGGCGACAACGGCGGCACGAGGCTTCCGAAGGGCGATTCCACCCGAGCGATCTCCGGACGGGCGATCAATCCAGCCGTATGCCCTTTGTTCGTTGGACCTAACACGGTACACTTCGCCCCATGGCTGCACCCGGATCCGCACGAGGCCACCGCGCCGGCGAGTACCACCCCGCGTTCGAGGAGTACTGCGAGGCGATCTTCGAACTCCAGGAGGACTCGTTGTCGGTCATCCAGGCGCGCATCGCCGAACGCCTCGAGATCTCCCGTCCCGCGGTTTCGGAGATGATTCGCCGCATGGCGACCGAGGGGCTCATCACCGTCGACGACACCATCCAGCTGACCGAGTCCGGCCAGCACCTCGCCGAGGCCGTCGTGCGTCGCCACCGTCTCGCCGAACGGATGCTCACCGACGTGTTGGGGCTGTCGTGGTCACTCGCCCACGAGGAAGCCGGCAAGTGGGAACACGTCATCAGCGCCGAGGTCGAGGAACGGCTCGTCGAACTGCTCGGCAACCCTTCCACCTGCCCGCACGGCAACCCGATTCCCGGCTCGAACTACCGCCCGCCCGAAACCATCGAGCTGTCCAAGCTGCCCAAGGGGACCTCGTTCACCGTGCGCCGCATTCCCGAGGAGCTCGAGTTCTCCGAGGGCATGTTGGATTTCCTGGAGAAGCATTCGCTTCGCCCCGGACGCTCCGGCGTGGTGCTCAACAACGGTCTCGGCGGCGACCAGGTGGTCGAGATGGACGGGCAGGCCGTCGCGGTCGGAGCCTTCGCGAGCGAACGAATTCTGGTAAGTATCGGTTCATGACGAACCACCACGACCCCACCCCCGTCGTCGTCGAAACCGCCCTCGGCGCGGTTCGCGGCCTGTGGCTCGGGGAGACCGCACGCTTTGCCGGCGTCCCCTACGCCGAGGCGCCGGTCGGCGAACGGCGCTTTCGCGCCCCCGTGCCCAAAGCGCCGTGGAGCGGCGAACTCGACGCCACCGCGTTCGGCCCCATCTGCCCGCAGAACCCGTCGTTCATGGACATGATGTTCGGCCTCGAGCCCGAGCCCCAGGACGAGGATTGCCTGCGGCTCAACGTGTTCACCCCCGATCCGACCCGGCGCGGCGAGAACGCGTTGCCGGTCATGTTCTGGATCCACGGCGGCGCATTCGAGATGGGCAGCGGTTCGACCGACATCTACGACGGCCGCACCTTCGCCGATCAGGGTGCCGTGTTCGTCTCGATCAACTACCGCCTCGGCCCGCTCGGCTTCCTCGAGCTCAGCGGGCTCGACCCCGACTTCGCCGGTTCCGGCAACGCCGGCCTGCTCGATCAGATCGAAGCCCTGCGCTGGGTGAACGCCAACATCGAGTCGTTCGGCGGCAATCCGGACAAGATCACCGTGTTCGGCGAGTCGGCCGGCTCGATGAGCACGTCGCTGCTGCTCAGCTCACCGCTCACCGACGGGCTCATCCACCAGGCGATCTGTCAGTCCGGGGGCATCAACGCCGCCCGCGACCTCGAACTCGCACGCGACGAGGGTGCCCAGGTGCTCAAACAAGGCGGATGGGCGAGCGTCGAGGACGTGCAGCACGCGCCGGTGTCCGAACTGCTCGCCGTGCACGCGGCGCTCGCCATGGAGCGTTGGGGCAACCCGGACGCACTGCTCTCGTCCGCGCAGGACCCCATGGGGGCGATGGCCTTTCGACCGGTGCGCGACGGCATCGCCGTGCCGATCGACCCGCTCGGCGCCATTCGCGAGGGTGCCGCCGCCGGGGTTTCGTTGGTCGCCGGCCACAACCTCGACGAGTGGAAACTGTTCGCCATGTTGATGCCGGGCTCACAAAATGCCGATGAACTGCAGCGCCGCGCGGCCCTCCTCGCGGCCGACGCCGAAGCGCTGCTCGAGGCCTACCGGGTGGACCACCCCGACGCGAGCCCAGCCGATCTCGAGTGCGCCATCGTCACCGACCTCGTCTTTCGGATTCCGACCGTCGAGCTCATCGAAGCCCAGGCGCAGCATGCGCCGGTCTGGCAGTACCAGTTCGACTGGCGCAGCCCCGTGCTCGGCGCGGCCCACGCCGTCGAATTGCCGTTCGTGTTCTCGCAGTTGCACGACGAGCGCCTCGCCCCGCTGTTCGGACTCGAACCACCCCATGGCATCGCCGCGGCGATGTCGACCGCGTGGGCGCGTTTTGCCATCGACGGGGCGCCGAGCGGTCATGGCGACCTCGACTGGCCGCAGGTGAACCCGGGCGCACCGCGCCCGGTGTTGCGTTTCGACCTCGAGCCATCGCTCGTGGAGAACCCGCACGACGCGTCGCTCGGGTTCTGGCGCACCTGAACCGAACGCCGCTCGGCTGATCCCGAACCGACTCGGGATCAGCCGTTCCGCGCGTCCCCGGCCACCGGTGTCGCCAGCGCGGCCGGCAGCGGCTCGGTGTGCAGGATCGACAGCCGCTTGGTGGCGCGGGTGAGTCCGACGTAGAGCGTTTGTGGCCCGCGGAACTCGTCGTCGAGCACCGCCTGCGGTTCGATCACGATCGTGGCGTCCAGCTCGAGCCCCTTCACCAACGTGATGGGGGCCACGGTCACCTGATGATCGAACCGACCGCGGTGCGCCTGACCAAAATCCACTCCGCCGGCACTCAACGCGGTTTCGACTCGGGCGATCCACGAGCGCGGACAGATGACCGCAACGCTGCCCGCGCCGACCGCGTCGACCTCGCGCCACACCGCCGCGCACAACGCCGCGGCGAAGCCTTCACGGCTGGTCGCCTCGACCAGCGGTTCGTCTCCCTCCTCGCGGATGGCGCGCGGCGGACGCAACCCGGGAGCGGCCAGGCGCAGCATCCGGTTGGCGAACTCCATCGCCGGGGCCGGGACGCGATAACCGACGACGAGTTCGGCGAAGCGGGGTTCGCGTTTGGCCGGCAGATGCCGGAGCACCGATTCCCAACTGTCGTGCGCGGACGCCGAGGTTGCCTGCGCGATGTCTCCGACGATGGTCATCGAACCGTTGAGCGAACGCCGGTCGATGACGCGCAGATCCATCGGCGACAGGTCCTGCGCCTCGTCGATGACGATGTGGCCGTACGTGCGGACCAGGTCTTCGTCCTTGTGTTTCGGGCGAGCGCCCAGCAGTTCGAGCGCCTCGTCGAGCAGCGGCACGTCCTGCGCCGACCACACGATGTCGTGTGGGTTCGAAGAACGCTCCCGCAGCAACAGCAACTGCTCCGAATCGCTCAGCCACTGCTTCGCGGCGAGCCGCGTCAACCCCTTGGAGCTGAACAGATCGTTGAGCAGTTCGGCGGGGGTGAGCAGCGGCCACACCCGCTCGATGACCTCGCGGGTTTCGGGCAACGAACGGATCCGGTCGCGCACCACCGACGGGTCGAGCGGCTCGCGCATTTTGGATGCGACGAGACGATAGAACTGCTCGAGGAACACCCTGCGCCCCCCGTTGTGGGTGCGGCTCCGGCGGCGGGTCTGCGCAATGAGTTCGCGCGAATCCTCCGGGGTGATGCGCAACCGTTCGACCCCGAGCGGGATCACCGCGGTCTCGCGCAGCGGGCGCTGACGATCACGCACCGCCTTTTCGATGACCTTGCACATGCGCAGGTCACCCTTGAGCCGGGCGATGTCGGGCGGATCGACCCCGGTGGCACGCACGTTCGGCACGAGATCGGCGATGACCGCAATCTCCACGCCGGCCTCACCGAGCGAGGGCAGGACCTGTTCGATGTAGGACAGGAACAACCGGCTGGGCCCGATGACGAGCACCCCTTGGCCTTCGAGCGGAAACCGGTTCGTGTAGAGCAGGTACGCGGCCCGGTGCAACGCCACGACGGTCTTGCCGGTCCCGGGCCCGCCTTGGACCACCAGGATCCCGGGCAACGGGGCGCGGATGACCTCGTCCTGTTCGCTTTGAATCGTCGCGACGATGTCGCCGAGCTTGCCCGAACGCGCGGTGTTGAGCGCGGCGATGAGCGCTCCTTGACCTTGGACCTCACCGGTGTCGAGGCGGTCGCGCGACTCGCCGAAGAACTCGTCTTCGATGCCGCGCAGGATCTGCCCGTTCGACGAGAAGTGCCGCCGCCGGGCGAGCCCCATCGGCTCCGAACCCGTCGCCCGATAGAACGGCTCGGCGATCGGCGCCCGCCAGTCGACGACCACCGGTTCGGAGTTCTCGTCACTCACCGCGATTCGGCCGATGTAGAACCGCTCGGAGTTCACGAGGTCGATTCGGCCGAAACACAGCGACTGGTCGCCGAGGTCGGTTTGCGCGAGACGGTTGTTGGCGTGCTCCACGAGCACGTCGCGCTCCAACATCGCCTGGTACACCGCACCGCCGCCCTGGCTCTTGTCGGCGCTCATCGTGCGCGCGTGATCGCGGGTGCGTTTCAAACAGGCATAGGCACGGTCGATGTACGCCTGCTCCCGCTCGAGTTCGCTGTTCGTCGTCATTCGCTCGTTCCCTGGCAAAGCCCCCGCCGCCGCACGGCCGATTCAGGGGATTGACGATTGTAGCCAACCCACCCGGCGAATGGCCGTGGTGCTCTCAGGGTTCGAACCGGGGCCTCGCCGCGCGGCCGATAGCGTGGAGGGTGATGAGCACACCGGCGAGTTCCCAATCCGCGTTCCTTGCAGCATGTCGAAGCGAACCACACGACCGGATTCCGGTCTGGTTCATGCGTCAGGCCGGCCGTTCGCTGCCCGAGTACCGCGCCATCCGGGGGACCGGCTCGATCCTTCACGCCATCGCCCAACCCGACCTGGCCACCGAGATCACCCTGCAACCGGTGCGGCGTTACGGAACCGACGCCGCCATCCTGTACTCCGACATCGTGACCCCGGTCCACGCGATCGGGTTCGGCGTCGACATCGTCCCGGGTGTCGGCCCGGTCGTCGAGCAGCCCTTCGAATCGGCTGCGGACCTGCAACGACTCCGCCCGCTCGAAGCCGACGTGGACACGCCCTATGTCATCGAGACGGTCAAGAACCTCGTCACCGAGCTCCCCTGCCCCCTCATCGCGTTCGCCGGTGCGCCGTTCACCGTCGCCAGCTACCTCGTCGAAGGCAAGCCGTCGCGCACCTACACCAAGGTGAAATCGTTGATGTACGGCGACGAGGCCCTCTGGCATCAGCTGATGGACCGTCTCGCCGACCTCGCCATCGATTCGGTCACGAGCCAGGTGCGCGCCGGTGCCGCAGCCGCACAGATCTTCGATTCGTGGGCCGGGGCGCTGTCCCCCGCGCAATACGAGCGTTTCGTGCTGCCCGCCTCGCAGAAGGTGTTCGACGGGATCCGCAAACTCGGTGTTCCGACGATTCATTTCGGCGTGCACACCGGCGAGCTGCTCGGGCTCATGGCGAGCACGGGCACCGACGTCGTCGGGGTCGACTGGCGCACCCCGCTCGACGATGCCCGCACCCGGGTGCCCGCGCACTGCGCGCTCCAAGGAAACCTCGACCCGGCCGTGGTGTTGGCCGGCTGGGACGCCACCCGCTTCGAAGCCGAGGACATTCTGCGCCGCAACGCCGGCCACCCCGGTCACATCTTCAACCTCGGTCACGGCGTGATCCCCGAGACCGACCCGGGCGTGCTCGAAGCCCTCGTCACCTGGCTGCACGAGCAGCCCGTCGGAGCGGCGTGATGGCCGGCCGCGTCGGCGTCGTGGTCATGGCGTACGGGACACCCGCCTCCCCGGAGGACATCGAGCCGTACTACACCCACATCCGTCGCGGCCGCGCACCCGAACCGGCGCAGCTCGCAGAACTCACGGCCCGCTACGAAGCCCTCGGCGGAACCTCGCCGCTCGCGGCGCGCACCGAGGCACAGCGCGCGGCGATAGAACGAGCGCTCGACGCCGCCGAACCCGGCCGCTTCACGGTGGTGCTCGGGCAGAAACACGCGGCCCCGTTCATCGAGGACGCCGTCGAATCGCTGGCCGATGCAAGCGTGTCGCGCATCATCGGTCTCGTCCTCGCCCCCCACTTCTCCAAGGCATCGGTCGGCGAGTACCACGCCCGGGCTGCGGAAAGCGCCGCCGAACGCGGCATCGACTACGTCGGCATCGACGACTGGTACGCGCTCGACGCCCACGTCGCGTTTCACGCCACCGCCCTGCGCGCCGTGCTCGCCGACATGCCCGAACGCACCAAGGTCGTGTTCACCGCGCACTCGCTGCCCGAGCGCGTGCTCGCCGATGACCCCTACCCAGACCAGCTCTTCGAAGGTGCCAACCTCATCGCTCAGGCCGCAGGGCTGGCCCGCTGGGCCGGGTGGGGCATCGCCTGGCAGAGCGCGGGTCGGACCCCCGAGCCGTGGCGCGGGCCGGACATCCTCCACGTCATCGACGACCTCGCAGAAACGGGCAAGGCGGACGGCATCGTCATCGTGCCCCACGGGTTCACCGCCGACCACCTCGAGGTGCTGTACGACGTCGACATCGAAGCCGCGACGCGCGCCGCCGACCGTGGGCTCGTGTTGCGTCGCCCGCCGGTGGTCAACGCCGATCCTGCCGTCATGGCGGCGCTCGCGGCCCGCGTGAGGAGCCTGGCGTCATGACCGACTTCGTCATCGTCGGCGGCGGCATCTCGGGTCTCGCCGCCGCGTGGGAGCTGTCGGCGGATCCATCGGCGCGCATCACCGTGTTGGAGGGGTCGCCGCGTCTGGGTGGCAAGATCCGCACCGAGACCTTCGCAGGACGTCAGGTCGACCTCGGCCCCGACGCGTTCCTGCGGCGAGTGCCCGAAGCGCTCACCCTGTGCGACGAGTTGGGCCTCCACGATCTCATCGCCCCCGCCCACGGCACGGCCAAGGTCTGGCTCGACGGCACGTTGCAGGCGCTGCCCGCCGGCCTGGTGCTGGGGGTTCCCGCCCGCTTCGACGACCTCGAAACGTCCGGCATTCTCAGCGCCGACGGTTTGGCGCGGGCGCGGGCCGAAACAACGCTCGCCGGCCTGCCGATCACCGAGGACCTCACCGTCGGCGCGCTGATCCGCAGCCGCTACGGCGATGAGCTCGCCGACCGCATCGTCGGGCCGCTGCTCGGCGGCATCGCCGCGGGCAACATCGATGAGATGAGCGTGGACGCGTCGGTCCCCCAACTCGCGGTCGCCGCCCGCAACGCCAAATCGATCACCAAGGCCCTCGCCACGACGCCGGCCGCCGCGGCCGGACCCGTTTTCGCCGCACCCCACGGTGGTATGGGCGTGCTGATCGACACCCTCGTTCGACGCCTGGGCGAACGCGGCGTGGAGTTCCGCCTGAACACCACGGTCTCCGAACTGCCCGAGGCCGACGGGGTGATCATCACGACGGCTGCGCCCGTCACCGCCGACCTGCTCACGGGCCGCTGCGATGAGGCCGCCGAACTGCTCCGCTCCATCGAACATGCCTCGGTCGTGTTCACCGCCGTCGCCTACCGTGCCGCCGACCTGCCAGAGGATCTCGACGGTTCCGGGTTCCTGGTGCCCCGCACTGCGGGCCTGTCGATCACCGCCGCGTCGTGGTCGTCGTCCAAATGGGCGCACCTCGCCGGCGACCCCGTGATCCTGCGGGTGTCGATGGGTCACACTGCGGATCCCGCGGCGATCGATCTGCCCGACGACGCAATCGCCGAACGCATCGCCACCGACCTGCACACGACGATGGGGATCACCGCAGCACCCACCGACATTCGCATCAACCGTTTCTGGGACGGCTTTCCGCAGTACCGGCCGGGACACCTCGACCGCACCGCCATGGTCGAGGCGCATCTCGCCGCGCAGCTCCCACACGTCGAGGTCGCCGGCATGGCACACCGCGGCGTCGGGATTCCCGCATGCGTGCGCGAGGCTCGCGCCGCCGCCCGGCGACTCCGGTCACGCAAACACCTCCCTCGATCGCCGAAATTGACAGGCTGACCGCCGTGGACTTCCAGCTCCCAACCAGCCGCCCCGCTCGCGCCGGACTCTCCCTGCTCGCCGGCGCGATGATGTGCGCCGCGCTGCCCCCCTGGGGTTGGTGGCCGCTGTGCATCATCGGGGTGGCGTTGTGGGCGCTGCTCCTCGACTCCCAACCGGCGAGGTCGCGTTTCTGGGTCGGAGCGGGCGTCGGACTCGCGCTGTATCTGCCCTCCACGGTGTGGATGGTGAAGATGACGCCGGTCGGCTGGCCGGTCGCGGTGTCGATCTGGTTTCCGCTCGTCTTCGGCATCGTCTCGGCCGCATGCCCGCCGAAGTTTGCGCTCGTCGCCTTGCCCGGCCTCGTGGTGTTGTCGGAATGGGTCCGCTGGCACGCGCCCTTCGGCGGCGTGCCGCTGTCGATGTTCGCCTACACCCAGGGACGCGGTCCGCTGCTGCCCATCGCCCGTGTCTTCGGGACACTCGGCGTGTCCGGCGCCGTCGCCGTCGCCGGGTGTGCGCTGGCCGCGCTGCTTCGCACCAACACCCGCCGTCGGGGCGCCATCGGCGCCGTCGCGCTCGTCGCGCTCACCGTGCTCAGCGTCGTCGCGCCGAGCGGACACGACGTCAAGGAGATCACGGTCGCCGCAGTACAGGGGGGCGGCGACCAACTGACCGAACACTGGGCCACCGATTACGACGAGGTGCTGCAACGCCACCTCGACGCGGCGCGCAGCATCGACGAGCCCGTCGACCTGATCGTGTTGCCGGAAAACATCGTGAACGTCGACGGCTACTGGGACACCTCACCCCAACGGGCCAAGGTGACCGACCTCGCCATCGAGAAGGGGGCCACGGTGGTGGTCGGCGTCGTCGAGGACCGCGACAGCTCCGAGAACTTCTGGAACTTCGCCACCTCGATCACCCCCACGGGGGAACAACAGGGTCGCTATGACAAGGTTCGCCGGGTGCCCTTCGGCGAGTACGTGCCGCTGCGTGGACTCATCGCGCAGTTTGCGAAAGGCCAACTGCCGGGCCGCGACGCCATGCCGGGAACGGGGCCTGCGGTCCTCGACACCACGCTCGGGCGACTCGGCGTGGTCATCTCGTTCGAAACGTTCTTTCCGCGGCGGGTCCGCGACGCGCTCCACAACGACGCGCAGATCGTGCTCAACCCGACGAACGGTTCGAGCTACTGGCTCACCCAGGTGCAGACCCAACAGATCGCCACCTCAACCCTGCGCGCCGTGGAAAGCGGTCGCTGGCTCGTCCAGGCGGCACCGACCGGTTTCAGCGCCATGATCGCCCCCTCCGGCGAGGTGGTTTCTCGAACCGCCATCTCGGAGCGAAACGTGCTGGTGGAGCGGATTGCGCTGCGCGAGGGCACGACGCTGGCGATGTGGTGGCGCGAAGCCCCGATCCTGCTCATGGCCGCCGCTGCGGTTGCCGTTGCCTGGCGGGCACAGCGGCGGCGTTTCCTTGCCGCCGCCGCCGAACCGGCCCCTGAAACGGCACCGGCCGAGGTTCCGTTGTAACCCAGAATCTCCAGTGGCGTTTCTGAGCCTTTCGAACTACCTTCAGGGCAGGGTTTGGCGTCACACGACGTCTGTTGGGCACATGAAAGCGTTCGCCCAACACTGAACAGACGGGGGAACCATGAAGAGGGTAAAGCGCTGGGGCGCGGTTGGAATGGCAGCGACCATCGTCGCCGTGGGACTTGAAGTTCTCGCGCCGACGAGCGCGGGAGCAGCTTCGGTCAGCATCAACTGCCAAGGAATCACGGGCGACAGCGCATCGTCGCTCGGCGATTCGAAAGCAACCCTCGGGTTGTTGTCCTCGATCGGTTCGGGCGGCTCCGGCCTCTCGTTCGCGGCGGAGATCACCACGAACGCTCCGGCCAAGCGGACCCCCGCCGACGGACCGTTCGCCGCAGATTTCACGTTGAACCTGACGTTGCCGGATTCGCTGCTCGGTCCCGCTCGGGACCTGCTCAAGCTCACCGACGTCACCGTCACCGATGCGACCTACGCCATCGCCGCGACCGGTGCAGCGAGCACCACGATCGCCAAGACCGTTCCGTCGCAGACGCTGTCGCTCGCCGGCAGTCCCGTCGTGTTGTCGCAGTCGCTGAGCGGCACGGTTACGCCGACCGGCACCGGGCCGATCACCTACTCGATCTCCGGCACCACCCGGTTGACGATCGCGATCAACAAGTCGGTCGCCGGCGTGCAGATCAACGCGTTGACCGTGACCTGCACCGGCGGCTCCGACATCGGCTTCACCTCGATCCAGATGCCGGGTTCCCCGACCGTCACCCGTCAGCCGCTCTACATCGGCGGCTACTCCGGCGGCATCACCGGCGCTCCGGTCGTGAACAACTCGGTCGTGCCGGACAACAACAACCCGCTGCTCGCCGACACGCTCCGCGTGACGTCGCAGCCCGCCAACGGTGGCCTGACGGCCACGGGCGGCGGTGCGGCATTCTTCCTGCCGCCCTCGCCCGGCCTGTTCGTCGGCAACTACGACGTTTGTGCGGCATCGCTGCCCGTGGCCGCCGTGCCGGGCAACAACGCCGTTCAGACCATGACGTGGCCCGAGAGCTATTCGGGCAAGGGACTCAACGCCCACCCGTTGGGCATGGCGTTGCAGTTCAAGGGCGAAAAGACCGCCCCGATCCCGCTGGCACAGTGGCTCGGATTCCCCTCGCCGACCCGTGTTGACGACGCCGACTTCTTCCATCGCATGTTCGGCGAGTTCGTCGCACCGTCGCCCAACGCGATTCGCGACGCCCTGGAAACCCTGCCGAGCATCGGTCGCGGCAACGTTCGGGTGAGCGCACGCAGCACCGGCGGTTATGACATCGAGTTCATCGGTGCGCTTGCGGACGCCCCGCAGCCGGCGATCGAAGTGGTGGATTGGGAGACCTGGCTTCCCTCCAACGGCCTCAACTCCCTGCTCGGCCTCATCCCCAAGGGTGGCGGTTCGGGCGGCGGCGGCGGTGCTCCCGCCAAGACCGCTGAACAACTCGATGCGGAACTGTTCTCCGGTGCCATCGGGTTCGATGCCTGGCTCGATGGCCGCGGCAAGCTGCTTCAGGCCGACATCATCGCCCAGGTGACCACGCCTGAGGTCATCTCGCAGGTCACCGCCATGTTCCCCAAGGCGCCCGAACTCGCCGTCGTGAGCTCCGGCAAGACGACCATCCCGGCGACCGAAACCGGCCCGCTGTGCACCCCGTTCCAGATCAGCTGGTTCATCCTGCCGAACCCGTTCGTGCAGGTGCAGGCAGCGACCCAGACCCGCACGAAGACCGTGACCCGCTGCAGCACCAAGCGCGTGAAGGTCAAGGGCCGCTACGTGCGCAAGCGTGTCTGCCGCAAGGTGCAGGTCGCTGTTCGATAAGCGGCCGCCGTTCGGGTCGAGCGCCCGGACACGGCACTGCGTGCCGCTGGTGACCGCTGAAAACCGACGAGTTCACGCTCGCTGAGCGGCACCAGCAAACAAGGGCCGACGCCAGAGGCGTCGGCCCTTGTCGCGTCCAAACGACGCAGGGCGAACCGGCTTCCAAACCGCGCCCCGACCGCCCCCCGCTCTTGCTCGACCGCCGCCCGCCTGGGCCGAACGAACCATTTGCCTGCGATCCGGATCGAAAAGCGCTGAAAGGCATCGACACCCTGCGCCCGGATTGTTACAAGTCACGAGGGGTCATTTCGGACATCGAGCCGAGCGACTTCCCCTCTTCTCCAACTTCACTTCCACGAGGTGTTCTCATGAGTGTCCGCAGTTCGCGAATCATCGGTGGTGCGGCGGCGACCGCCGTGATCGCTTCCACCTTCGGGCTGGGAGCCGGCCCCCTGACCGCGACGGCGGCGACGGCGACCACCACATTCACGTGCTCCGGCATCGCCGGCGACACCGCGGGCACGATCGCCGGGGCGCCGAAGTCCTCGCAGGACCTGCTCAACCTGCTCGCCTCGCTCGGCAGCAGTCCGGTGTTGACCCTGCCGGTCACGGTCGAGTCGAACGTCCCGTCGACCGTCAGCACGGGAACCGGTGGATTCGCCGCGGAGTTCGCCTACAAGATCGCCATGCCCGACTCGCTCATCGGCCAGGTCAAAACCCTGCTCGGGGTGAACTCGATCAAGGTGAAGGACGCCAGTTTCGCGGTCGGCGTCACCGGCGCGGCCACCGAAACCCTCACCGCCACGATTCCGCAGATCGACGTGAGCCTCGCGACGACGCCGGTCGTCATCGACCAGACCGTCAGCGGCACGATCAATCCGACCGGTCCCGGACTCATCTACTACCGTCCCGGCAGCGCCCGCCTCTCCATCGAGGTCAACGGCTCGGTGGCCGGCCAGGCGAACGTCGGCACGCTCACGGTCGAGTGCAACGCATCCGGCCTGCTCGGTTCCACCGCGGTGCGCCCGCCCGGTTCACCGCTCATCACCAAGAACCCCATCACCGTCGCCGCGGCGGCGGGTGAGACCGTCACGGTGAACCTCAACGATGGCGCAACCATCGTGCCGGACGAGGGCAACCCCATCCTGTGGGACTCGCTCAAGATCACCAACCAGGCCACCGCCGGTCAGGCGAACCTGTCGAACGGGATTCTCTCCTACACCGCGCCGAACGCCAACGGCAGCTACGACGTGAGCTACGCGGTGTGCGGCGCAGCCCGTGTGATCGAGGGAGCGCCGGGGATTGACGAGGTGCAGACCATCGAGTTCGCCGACAAGGCGTACGAAGGCACCCGACCGCTGTGGTTCACCCTCAAGTTCAACGGCGAGGAAACCGCACCGATCATCACCGGCTTTCACAACGACATCTTCGGCAATGCGGTTCCCAAGGTCTGGTGGGACGACAGCGACCTGCTGATGCATGTTCTGTTCGGCTACTTCCGGGCCCCCGCCGCGGCGCAGGTGCAAGCGGCGCTCGAAGGGCTGCCGTCGGTCGAGCCCGGCGACGTGACCGTCACCGGCGGCCCGCACACCGGCAACCTGAACACCCCGTACACCGTGCGTTTCGCCGGACGCCTCGGCGAGGCCGATGTCGCCCAGGTGGAGATCGGCCAGTGGAACACCTGGCTCCCCAACGACGGCCTCGCCCAGATCCTCGCTGCGGCCAAGGGGCTGACCGGCGGCGGGAGCGCCGACGCCCCCGTTCCCCCGACCGCCGAGGTGTCGTGGCAGCAGTTCCTCGCCGGCTCGATCTCGCTGGAGCAGTTCTTCACCCAGGTCGGCGACCGCATCACGCATGAGATCATGGCGAGCATCGACATTCAGGCGATCCTCGACTTCGTCACCTCACTGTTCCCGAAGGCCCCGCTGACCAAGACCCCGGTCGCGGGCGAGGCGGCCATCGCCGCCTCCGACACCGGCCCGCTGTGCTCGCAGGGCGTCGTGCAGGTGGTCGTGACGGGGGCGGCACAGGTCGCCGGCGTGTCGACCGTCGCCAACAGCGCGGCGGCAGCGGGCGCTCAACGAACCCCCGCCGCTCGAGTGACCTACGCCGGCTGACCGGATCCTCAAGATCGTCTGACACCGATCCCGCAGAGGGGTGGCCTACCGAGGTGGGCCACCCCTCGATGCTTTTCGTGCCAGGACAGCCTCGACATGGGGCCTCTAGTGCGTTAGAACTACACGATCTGTGCTGGGCGGGGACCCGGCGGTTGGAGGGAACGTGAACTATTTGAGTAAACGGCGGCTTGGAGCCGCCGTTGCGATCGCGACGATCGGCGGCGTGCTCGGAGTCATGAACGCGCCTGCTGACGCAGCGACGCAGACCATCAACTACACCTGCAACGGTGACAACACCTACGGGCAGTGGGCGGGTTTCATCCCGGGGCAAGGCACCGCCGGGTACGTCACCTCGCACCAGGCCCTCGAGTACTTCAAAACCCAGTTCCCGCAGATGACCTATCCGTTCATCGTGCCGGTCACGGTCGACGCCTCCACGCCTGCGCGCATCATCACCCCGAACAAGGCGACCGTCGCCTTCACGTTCAGCGCCACGCTGCCGAGCTCGCTGATCACCACGGCGCAGACCCTTGGTCAGTACTCGGTCACCGTCAAGAAGGCGAACTTCGGCGCCACCGTGACCGGCGGTTCACCGGACAAGGTCACCGCGCTGGTCACCGACCGCATCGTCTATTTCAGCGGCGACCGCACGATCACCGAATCGGTGCAGGGTGAGATCACGCCGAACAACGGCGTCTCGACCGTGGACTACTTCGCCGACTCGGCCTCGATCGAAATCGGCACGTGGCTCGTCATCGGCGGGGCGCAGATCTCGAACTTGAAGCTCAACTGCACGCTGCCGTCGCCACGTCAGCTGGGTCGCACCGTCGTCTCCTCCGAGACGGCATCGACCACCGCGGCACCGACCACCACCGCGGCACCGACCACCACCGCGGCACCGACCACGACCACGACCACGACCGCGGCACCGACCACGACCGCGGCACCGACCACGACCGCGGCACCGACCACGACCGCGGCA
>MTBK01166144.1_pt1 | contig 18501 bp, 9 predicted proteins | sample 1535981 | NCBI WGS metagenome assembly MTBK01 (sample SAMN06109225, study PRJNA356200) | anaerobic digester metagenome | isolation source: biogas reactors fed with pig manure or primary and secondary sludge | place: Spain | collected 2016-06-30 | reverse complement strand
GCTCTACACAGCGCTAACCCGCCCCAACAAGGAACTGGTAGTCGTACACAGCAAGGCGCTGCCACTAGGGCTTCAGACCATTGCTCGTCCCGCGGCCCGCCCTGCGGCCTCCTCGACACCAAGAAGCAAGCCATCCAAGAAGGTCAACAACCAACAACGGCAGAAGCGGAAACCGAAAGCCCGCACTCGCCAGCCGAAGCCGAAGTCGTCGTGACCTCGAGCCGCCCTAGAGTCACATCCCACTCCGGCGAATTCGAAGCTGAAAAGCCCATCTTGCCATCACGTGGCGCCCGTTGGTCCGTCGCGGCCGATGCGATGATTCGGGCGTGAAATCGAAAAAGGCCCCGACTCCGGCAGTGCAGGCCGCAAACTCCCTGACCGCGCGGTGGTGCAGTCACATGAGTGCCGAGGACTTTGTCCTCTCGGGCGCCGGCCTGTGGCCGCTGCTGGCTCTGCTTGCCGCGGCGGCCGACGACCCGGCTGGCGCAGAGCTGGCTGCGGCGCTCGACCGGCCCACCGAGAACGCCCAACAGGAAGCCCTGGAGATTATCGACATCCTCCGCGGCGGTAAGTCAACAACCGCGGCGTTGGGCGTCTGGACGCGCGAAAACGTGCCCCTCGATCCCGACTGGGCCGCCCCGCTACCCAAGGAGGTGGTGGGAGCTCTCACCGATCAGGCGGCGCTGGACCGGTGGGCGAACGAGCAGACCGGCGGGCTCATCGACAAGTTTCCACTCGAGATCACCCCACAAATCGTGCTCGTGCTGGCCTCCGCGCTAACCGCACGGGTGCGCTGGTGCACCCCGTTCGAGGGCTACCCTCGCCGCGTGCGGGGCGAGACGTGGCGGCCGGACGATCCGGGGCCCGCCGATCAACAGTCACTAAGTCGCACCACCTCGAATCTGTCCATCGCGGCGGTCCTCGATGATGTTGTCACCCGAGTCGTCGTGGAAGGCGACGGTGACGTCGACGTTCACCTGCTGCTCGGCACCGATCAGTCGCCCGCCGAGATCTTGGGCATCGGCCTGCGTGAACTCTCCGGCCAGGCCCAAGTCCACCTGGCAGCCGAAACCGGAGACCGCGGTGGCCCAGGGTTGACCGTGGAACGGTTCAAATCACCCCGCCCCAAAGACAGTCTGCGATTGGCGCTGCCGTCCTTCGAGATCAGAACCAAGCACGACCTGCTCGCCAACCGCGACCTGTTCGGACTTCGACTCTTGACCACCTCGACATCGCACCTGCCCAAGCTGAGCCCCATCCCGCTGGCCATCTCCGGCGGCGCCCAGGACGTGCTGGCCCGCTTCTTCGCCGAAGGCTTCGAAGCCGCCGCCGTCACCGCGTTCGGCGCGGTAACCGGCGCACTATCCGACGAGCTGCCCTACGACGTCACCCACGTCAGCGTGGACTTCGACCGCCCCTTCGGCTTCCTCGCCGTGCAACGGCCCAGTCGCCTCGCCGTCGTCGCCGGCTGGGTGAAAAGCCCCTTCCAGGCGGACTGAACCCCCGACCAAACCCCCTGACACTCCCAGCGTCTTCCCGCTGCATAGGTCTGCCGCAAGCGGCCCGTAGTTGGCGGCCTCGGAATTCCTGCGGGGTCTAGCGTGGGGAGGTGGCCGATTATCGGCCTTGCTTGGGCCAAGCGTAGTTTGCGATAACCGTTTCCCAACGCGGTAACAGCGGTAATAGCCTGGGCTCCTTCCTTCCAGGCCTCTCCTTACTGGATTCAGGACCGTGGGGTCGTCGCAAAATCGAGTTCAGCTGGCTCCGGATGACGCTGCCGCGGCCCGCATGCCGACCTGCGGCCAAATCGCGTAACGGCGGACCCGCCGCCCGAAGGGTGGCGGGTCCGCCGCGTCTATTACCGTCCATTTGCGTCCAGTTCCTCGTATTACCAGAGCTGTTAGCGGATCAATTGCGGTAACAGGATCAACCCAAGAGAGCGTCCAGGATCGCCTCGTCGCGGCGGCCGGCAACTCCGGTCAGTGCTACTAAACGCGGCTCAGCAAAGCCGAAGGGCGCGTACCCCCTAACAGTTTTCAGTACTTCAACGAATCTCTTGTCCGCGGAGAGGAAAAGATCAGCATCCAGCAGATAGCTGCAGTGCTGCTGGTCCCGCGCATTGGACTCTTTCACTTGAAATCCGAGCTGCGCGTAGTCAACTGCTGCACGCAGCCAGTCCCGTTTCACATCGTTCGGCCGCAGTTCGTCGAACCAAAAGCGACGGAAGTCGTTCGGATCTGCCGTCGCCTTCCGCGCATCCAGATAGGACTCCAAAAAATGGCGGACCGTGTCCGCATCGTTCCCCGGTCTTCCAGTCAGGTATTCCCAATATCGCTGACCGATATCAAATCGCCACATATCAACGTCAGAACCGTTCCATGTCCCGCCGAAGTAGCTCGGGTGGGATCCCACCATACTGATCGTCACCGTGTCGTAGGGGGCTCTGAGGTTGAAGCCATTCTCGATCATGGCGGCACGGTTTTGCTGCTGCGCAGCTCCATAGGACTGTTCGACCGACGAGTCGAGACTGTCCTGCCATAGGTGGATAGCATCGCAATCGTCCTGAGCCAGCTTCCAGACCTCATGAGTCCATTTCCGGTGATTGTGATTGATGGTCGCCATGTCGATCGGATGACGAAACCACAAGGGGCGAAGGCGGCGAACAGCATTCACCACTTCGTCAACACACAACTCGGCCTCACTGGCCAGTCTTCTGCCACCACTCTCGAACATTAATTCCACTCGAGCGGCCTGCACTGTACTGTCAGAGGTTCTCAGTGTCTCGAGCAGGATGCTTGGCGGCAGAACAAAGTTCCACCCATTCCGATGGGCCGATGCGATGAACTTTGACCCGGTCCGATCGTCTGCGAGGTAATTCCAAAGCATCGTGTCGAGGATGACACGCTTGGGCCGACCTCCCGTTCCGTCTTTCAATTCGTCCCGCCTGTTGGGTTCGCCGGAGTTGCACCGGTTAGGTCGGCGCAGGCGACGGCAAGGATCTGCTCACGAATTGATCGGGCACCGCCGGCAAGGTCGACGGTCAAGAAGCGATACCGGTGCGAGCCGATCACTGCGAACTCGTCGATGTGCTCTCCGACAACCGGATAGAGCAGTACGCCCTCCGCGGTGCCAGCTAGCAGATCGCGACCTTCTTGGGACTGCACATACCCGTACAACTGGAAGACATATTTCGGCGAGAGCTTCTGAGTACCGAACTGGTTTGGCGTGAGCGCATCGGCGAACTTGGTCTCGATGATGATCCGCCGATCGGGTGTCTCCACAATTGTGTCTGTTTGCATTACGGGAAGCAGTTCCAAGGCACGCGCAGAGTGATCGCCCACGGGCCAATAGTGTTTCGTCCCGGCACGAACCCGCCATGGTGCGGGCAGAGCAACACGCAGAAGCCCGGATACCGCCGCCTCGTAGATCTTGCGCAGTTCCGATGGATCGCGGCCGGCCGTTAGTCGGTGCCTGGTGCCCGTCTCTTCGTTCGGGATATCCATCGCCAACAACAACCGTGCCGCGTTGACTGCATCCGTATCCGCCAAGTCGTTGCGGCCGAGTTGAATACCTTGCGCAACCGAGTTGCTGATCCTGGTATCTCGTACTCCGAGTTGGCGCATGACCCCAGCAAGTCGGCGACAACGGTGCGCCACTTGCGGCGATTTAGCAAGGGAGCCCGCGGCCGCCAACCCCGAGAGGATCAGTCGATTGCGGGGGTTATCGACCGCCAGTTCCATGTATCGACATGAGACTCGCCCCTGACTAAGCAATTGCCGGGTCTCGTTTTGCAAGATGTCGATTCGTCCCCGCACCCGCGTTAATGGTTCATGCCGCCTTACGTACTCCTGGCTCAGAGAGCGCTTGAGTCGACGTTCGACGGCACAGGCAAGTATCTCTGCAACAAGATCTGGCAGATCGTCCGGACGGTCTTCGGCGCCAGCGCCCCGAATCGACTCATTGGTCGCGTAGAGCTTTGACGCATAAAGCATCAAGAGCCACAAGTTTCGGACCGGGATCGCGGTCTTTCCGCTGATCACCACTCCGGTCAAAAGGACACTCCCAGCAGACGGGTTTCTTCGCTCGCGACCCGCTCAGGTTCATCGAACCAATACTCGGAAAGCAGCGGGCCGATCTCCCGTCCCACCACACGCTGCACCCATTCCTGGGTGTTGGTGATTTTCCGGGTCGGCGACGGGGTGAAGAAACTGTGGCCGATCCTGTACTGCTCACCCAACGATGGATCAGAGGCAATGGAAGCGTTAACCTCCCCTACCCGTTGAGCGATCGCCTCCAGATCGCGCATGGGGACACCGTTGTGGCTGTGTACCCAGTCACGCCAAGCCTCGTTGAAGAGAGGCTCCAGTTCGGCGAAGGCAAACCGACGCCTCAGGGCAAAGTCGACAATTGCGAGGGAACGATCAGCCAGATTCATAGTGCCGATGATGTAGAGATTCTCGGGAAGATGAAGTGGCGGCTCGTCCTTTGTCCGATAGGTCAGCTCAATGGCTTCAGTGGGGATCCGCTTCTCGCTCTCCAACAGGGTCAGGAGCTCACCGAAGACTTGAGCTAGATTGCCGCGGTTGATCTCTTCGACGACAAGCACATATTTGTGACCTGGGTCGGCATGTGCCGCGGCGACGATCTCCAGGAACACCCCGTCAGACAGAACAAGCTTCCCCTCAGCGCTCGGACGCCACCCACGTACAAAGTCCTCGTAGGAGGTCGAGGGATGGAACTGTATGGCGCGGAGGTATTTTCGGCTCTTCTCGCCTATCAGGGCATAGCCGAGACGCTTGGCCAACCAGGTCTTCCCAGTCCCTGGAGGACCTTGAAGGATGAGATTCTTCTTGTCTTCTAACGCGCCCAAGAACTGTTCAAGAGTTCGCCGGGGAATGAAGCATCCCTCGTCGACGACGTCACTGATCGAATAAGAGTCCACATCCGGCGTCGGCTCAAGGGGGTCGTCGTCTTCGGGTCCTTCAATCACTTGGTCATTGGGTACCGCATCGTCGCCAAAGCGATCCCGCCAATAGGGCTCATTCCTAAAGCGGTCGATGTCCTGGTCTGCCCCATCGAACGTGAACGCGATCAGCGCATTGGTTTTCCAATCGCCGGGCAGGACCCTCCACACCGTGTTCCGCGCGGTGTAGAAGTACCACTCACGGATCTCCTCTTGAGGGTCCCAGTCAACTTCAACAGTTTGTCCGTCATCGCGATTGCGAGTGATAGTCCCCGTGGCCTTGATGCCCATCACTGAAACAGGCTGGCCCTTGTTGTCGAAGGGGAGGTCATGCTTGCGTACATAGGCCGCCTTGATGGCGATGCGCTCCCCCGGTTGCATGGAATTCACCTCATCGAGGTACCTATCGGCGTAGCCATTCCGCCAGATGCCCTCTTGGAGAAAGTTGGAAGTCTGGTCGTCTGTGCCGTCGTAGTACGCCCCGACGAACCAGTACGGCGGACCTTCCTCAATTGAATCTTCGACGGCGGACCGGCGTGGCTTGGGCTGATAGTTCTGCCATTCGGGGCGGGCGGATAGCACCTCGGCCGAAATGCCATCCGGATGCTCGGTGAGCAATGAGCGTCCGATATCTGTGATCGCCGAGTAGCCATTTCGGACCTTCCTAACGGCACCAGCTCTTGTCAAAGCCGATAACGCCCATCCCATGCGGTTAAAGGCACGGGGTTGACCCGAATTCAGCGTCTCAGCGCGCTGGGCTTCCGAGAGGTTGGCCTCATCGGCGACGGCGGTGAATAGCTCGGCCGTCCGCCATGTGTTGCCATCAGACAGGACAGACAAGGTCGGAAGAGTGAATGCCTGCCAGTTGTCGAGATCGGATGACTCGGCTGCCGTCACTGCATTTCTCCCTGAAAGTCACCGAACTGCCCCTGAGGTTGCTGCTTCATCAGGTTGGCGAAGCTTTGTCCACTAGGTCTTTTCAAGGCCGCTTCCGTTCCCATCATCGACCGCCTCGCCTTCTCGGCTCTCAAGCACGTCCTGGCCCGTTGGTGCCGCAGTCACGTCGTTTTTGATGGCTTCATCAATCGCGACTTGCATCTCGTCCATCGCCTCCATGATCTCGTCATGGTTAGGCTCGGGATCGCGCTCAGAACGGAGATCCTCTATCGCAGAGCGTGCCGTTCTGAACAGCCCCTTGGACTTGTTTTTCGCAAGGCGCAAGACTGCCTTCCTCTTGTCCTCACCATCATCGGAGAAGAAATTGCCAACGTTGGCGATGGTCTCTTTCGCGGCTTCAATCGCACGGTCTGAGTAATCGTCGGCTACCTCAATCACCCGAGAGGCCGCATCCCCGACAGTCGGGGTGCTGACTTCTTCCCACTCCGTCAGTTGGTGGCGCCGCGCCCGGGCAAAGGCATCCAAGTCGCCCTGTAATTTCTTGCTGTGCTTCGCAACTTCGCGGACTGACCAGTAGCGAAATCCGTCGATCCGCTCGGTTCGGCTAAATGCTTCCAAGACTTCCTTGGCCCGCGCGTGCAGTTTCCCGTCCTCGGCGACCTGCGTAGCGAGCAAGTCGAAGGTGTCGTCGATGACCTGCCGGCTATGTTCAGGTTCGACATCCTGGACACGTGCGATCCGTAGTCGCTGCCATTTATTCATGGACTCCTCAGCTAAAACCAGGAGGTTCAGCGACTCACCCAGACTCTTGGTCTCCACTGCCCGCTTCAAGACCTCGGCGCGCTCCTGGACCGGCTTCGATGTGTCAAAGGAGTCGAGGGTTCCTGATACGTGCGCGCGCAGCCGTTCAATGACGACTTCCAAGTCCGTCCGGAGCGGCGCTATCGAATCCCAATCTGTAGCGGTCAAGACACCAGTCTTGTCGAGGTTTCCAACCATGCGATTGACCGCTGAATAGTGGCCTCTGACGTCACCCACCCGGTCGGCCTCTGCCAACTTCAGAATTGACTCGACCTTGCCTTCAACCCTTTTGATGGACTCATCGACTTCAGCGATGGCCATTTTCAACGCCATCTGCACCGCGATCATCTGGATAGACATCATCTGCGTGGGCCCAAGCGAGACGGGTCTCCACTGCAACTGCTGCAGGAACTTGCCACTTTCGCCGATGGTCGTCATGCGAAAGAAGCCGGCGTCGCCCGGTATTAGGTTGCCAGTGCGGATGGCCTCCATACTGCGTGCGGACAGCTGCACGAATTGACCGCTCTGCGCAAAGACCGATACAGCGCCAACAGCCAGTCCGGCAGCGCTTCCTATGGCACCCTTTGTGATCCCGGCGATGTCGACCGCCTGTCCAGCCGCGGCTTTGATCTTGTCTAGATAGCCCTTAACAACTCTGGGATCTCCGTCAACGAGCATTCCCTCGGCTGTTACAGCGATGACGAGGTCGCCGCTGGAATCGGGACCGCTCGCACCTAGACGAGCTATTTCCGTCCCAGCGCTACCTGACAGCCTGTCCGATTCGTCCTCACGCATTGCCACCCCTAGTTACGACCGCGTGATCAACCTCGATCATGGTGCCAACCTCCCCTCATACCAACTCATAAAGCGACCCATGCTTGCTGGCCATCGTCTTCTCAATCGAGGTCGCCAGCCCGTTGTCCGAGATCCTCAGCCCGAACTCGACATTCGAGTTCTCCGCGCTATAGGAGAAGTTCGCACTCGTGAGCAGAACGATCTGGTGGTCGATGATGATGAACTTGGTGTGGCTGATAATCGGCTTTCCATCCGGAAGCTGTGCCGAGCGGTAGACAGTCGCCTTGGGCAACTTGGCCTTGACGCCCGATGGGTCGCCCTTCTCGGCGTCGACGTACACCACCACCGTAACCCCGGGCTGCTCAGAAGCGCTGCCTAACGCTTTCCACATGTTTGAGCTGGGTGAGAAGTTGTAGGTCGCGCAGGTAACGGAGACACGGGCTCCAGTCACAATGCGGTGGAACTCGCTGGTGAGATGTCCGACCGTGGCCTCGTTGCCGGGCATGGTCCATACCGGAACCAGTTCCCGGTGAACCGATTTGGCGCCGGCGATGCCGCGAAGCACAGCGACGGCCAACTGAGCTTCTTGGTGTCCAAGGCCGGCAGCCTTCAGCAACGCGGCCGCTTGGTCGCGCCGCGCCGAACCTACTTGGCCCAAGGCATGAACGGTCTGGTCTCCGACTGCCAACACCGCGGCGATACCTTCGGCTTCGTCGGCGGTGAGGTACTCACCTAGCGCAGTGAACGGGTCACAGGCCATCAGGGTTCCCGAAGAATCCCGGTACCGGGGTGCCGTCGGCGCTCGGCAATGTCAGCAGGAAACGGCGGTCAAGGAATCGGTTTGCCCTCTCGCAGGAGGTTTCCGAAGCGAACGAGCAGCAGTGACATGCAGCACCGTGCAGAAAGTCCTCTGGGTCATCCGGGGTTCGCATCGCGCACACTGGGTCCGATGAACAACGAGCAGCCCGGCGCAAAGCCTTGCTCACGATGTCTTGGAAACTGCTCGGTTCGGATAACGCGACCAGACCGCCGAGGGTGCCCTCGCTGTCAGATGCGGTGGTGCAAATCAAAAGCCCCGCTGCGCCTTCCCATTTCGGGCTGGTAGGCCAACCGTAGATTCGTTCTGTCAGACTGGCTGCGCCGTAGCCGCACGACATCGCCATCTCGCGAATCAGGATGTGCGACAACGTGTGCAAAAGCCAGTACCGGGGAGCTGGCATACGCGTATCGGGATCAACAGTCGCGCCGGTTTCGGAGTAGCGGCGTTTGAAGTTCCGAGAATGTGCAGCCTGATGCTTCTCCCACAGCTTGGTTCCCTTGATCTGGTTCTCCCACCTCTCGACCTCCGCAAGGTCGAGTTGCAGGAAAATGCCCTCGCCACGATCCTCAGTGGCCGGCACCCAAGTAGGACGACCATTACGGGTCAGTTTGACCAGGCGGGTAGCGACGTCACTGACGCGGTCCATTGCATCGAGACGGGTGAAGCCCAACAGGGTGTTGACCTTCTTCATCTTGTTGACCGCGACCACACGGGAGATTCGCGGGCTGAGTTTCGGGTCGCACGGCATCTCAGTGACCATCAGACCGCTGTCATTGGACTGCTGGGGAAATAGTGCTGGCTTCTGCAAGTAGCGCCACTCGGGGATCAGCAGCTCGATGGGATCCCAGTTCTGCTGTCGCTCGGTGCGCTGCTCCTCGCTCTCGGGCGGGGCGAGGGCCTCGCCGACAGCAGCGGCAAGATCGTCGTCGGGCACACCGTCGACCTCGATGCTCTTGGCACTGCAAAGCGCCCTGATAACGGGAAGCTGGTCCCCGAATTGCTTTAACTGTTCTAGGCCGAGCTGCGCACGCAGCCGGTCAGCGAGCAGTTCGACTTGCTCCTCCTCGGTGCGGGGCATGACAATGATCGACTGAGTCGCGCCGAACCAGAGGTTGGATGCTCCCATCATGATCAGCGCCGGCCGTGCGTCGCAGTTAGCGTCGTACGCGTTTAGGTGCGGGTGGCGCCCCCGACACTTTTGCGGCAGTTTCTCTCGCCCGATTGCCCCCTGAGCCTCAACCATTCCTCGGTTGGCGCCGCAGGAGACACAGATGATGCGGGATCCGATGCTCTTACCGACGTTGGCGTCGCGCATCTTTAGGTCCGGAGACTCCACGCTGGGACAGGTCCCCCCGCGATGCACCCAAAGCGTGTACGGAAATTCGTCAAGATGCCCGTTGGTGCAGGTCAATAGATGTTGAGCGGCGACCGCCGGGCTTTCGCGTTTGGCCTTCGGGCCGCCCACTTTCCATCCCCGCCCTGGACAGTTGCGGTGCGTGAACTGTGCGAGATCTGGCCTAAAGGGGTGGACGTTGGTGTAGCTAAAACGGGGCAGCGGACCGAGGTAATCGCATCCCGTGCAACGGAACCACTGCGGAAAGATCCGGGCCGGAACACCGAGATCTACGCCCTCCTTCGAAAACGCGGCCCTCTTAGGCTGCCATGGAAAGGGGCGAAGCGCGTCCACCTGATCACCGAGGTGCATCCGCACCACCCGCAGCAGCCTGGGCTCGACAATCATCGGAATGACCTCGCGCCGTTTCCAAATCGGTTCCCAGTCATCGAGGCCCGCGGCCATCACCGAGAAGCCGGGCAGGTCCATGATCGCCCCGGGCCCGTAGGTATAGAGAAGCGATGAGGGCCGGGCTGATCCCACCTTCGCGCGGTTCTTGGCTGTACCAGTCTCGACATCTCCTAGGGGGTCGAGGATCTCACCCGGCTGAGCCAGCATTTCGATCTCGGAAACGGTCTCGGTCATGAGGACTCCTCGACAACCGGCAGTACCCAATCGGGCACGCCCTCGGGTTTGCGGGCGAAAAGCCGATCCGGTATCGGACTGACCAGAATGTTGATGTCGGGTTGTACCTCACGCATCGAATTGGCCACCACAAACGGCGCCTGAGTCGAATCCCCTACCGAGGCTTTGGCGTTCTCCGGACTCATGATTAGCGGCATGTATTTGTCATCCTCACCGGTGCGCTCGTAGACCAGGGTCTTGCTCATCTCGGCCGCGAGTTGGGCGCGTTTTACCCATTGCTCAAGCCGATTGACTAGAAGGTCATTGGCTTGCTTCTTCGGCGCTTCATCAAGCGCGGCCATGCTGATCCGTCGCTTCAGAAGCTCACACATCCGCTCAACAGAGTCGCGCTGGTCTTTGATTTTCCAGGCATTGCGTTCCTCAGATAGCCCGTCTCCGAGGTTGCCTTGCATAACTCGGGCCACGCTTACGAGGAGGCCGTCGATGCCACGCTCCAGCGCAGTGGGAGAGTACGGAGTAACGGACAGCGCTTCCACCTGTGCGTAGAAAGTCTCGTGGTAGTAGCGGAACTGCTCGAAATGCGCTAGATCCCTTGGGCGTGCCCAGTTCCCCAGTGCAACAACAAGGCCCGGGCGGGCTGCGTCGCGGCCAACGCGGGAAGATGCCTGGATGTATTCAGCGGTGTTCTTGGGCTGGCCGACGACGAGCATCAGGCCCAGCCGCTGCACGTCGACGCCTACCTGAAGCATCGAGGTGGCGAGCACCACGTCGAAGGGCGAGTCCTTGCGAGTTTCGACTTTCTTGCCGGCGTTCTTTTCGGCCAATCGGGCAGTCAACGCCGCTGTAGTGTCATAGTCCGGGTCGAATTCAAGGCCGAGACGATCCAGAGTCGCGCCGATCTCAGACGAAGCGATACGGGCGGTCAACTCACCTTTGTTGAGCAAGCCGAACGCCGTACCCACGCGCGGTGGAAATCCTGATTCCTTTCGCGGTCGCTTGACCCGGCTCTGCACGTCATCGTCCATGTATCGCGACATGCCAGCCAATTCACGAGTGGCGCTGAAGTAGCCGACCAGCGTCATGTAGGGATCTGCGGCCGCTCCGCAGCGGTCGACCAGCAGCTGCCCAGCGGACAGCAGTACCTCGGAGACCCGGATCTCGGCGCTCGAGAGTCGCACGCCCTGCGCGCTGACACCGATGTAACGGCGCCCCGGGGTCTGAGGCGTGATCGCGAGCTCACGTGAAAAGTACGTGTCGGCGACATCGAGCACCTGGGGCGGGAACATCTCGACGCGACGCCCGTAGAGTCCCCGGACCTGGTTTTCGGCATTGCGGACCGTGGCGGTGGAGGCCACGATCAGCGGTCGCACCGGCTTTCCGTCCGGAGTCTCCCAGGAGGCCAGCGTTTCAACAGCCACTTCGAATAGACCGACCGAGGTGCCCAAAGCTCCTGTGATGAGGTGCAGCTCGTCTTGAATGATCAGATCCGGTGGTCGCAGCCGATCGACACCGCGCACTGTCGCCGTGGGATGGCGTTCAACGGCGGGGTGCGTGTTCGTGATCGTGCATCCCGAGTAGTCGGGATGGACGTAGCCATGACGACTGCACCGCCGTCCCACGTATCCGAACAAGGCGGCAGCTTCACCTTCGCGGGCAAGGCGAGCGAATTTGTCGACGGTAGCGATCACGAATGCCGGTGTGAGCCGGTAGATCTCCTCGTCGACAGTGAGCACCGGAAGACCTTCGTGGGCGGCACCGCCCTTGGAGAAGGGGCAGCGGGCCAACTCGTCTCCGCAGTAGACGAAAACCCGGCGAAGTGTCTTGTCAGCGTTAACCTGGGCGGCCGTGATCGGGGTGCCGCACCACGGGCAGCGCTGGATCTGTAACACCGTTAGCCGATGTGCGCCGTACTCGTTCGCCCGCACTAGCTGCTCAGCAGCCTCCTCAAACCGCTTCGGGCTGACGTCGGTTCCCACCCACAACCCAATGCGGAACGGCTCGTTGCCCCAGGTTTGCTCATCATCGAGGCGGGCCAACTCGGCGGCGCACATCAGCGCTGTTGCTCGCTGAAACTGTTGCGCGGTGAGCAGTCGCAGGGTGTAACGCATCAGGACTGCGACGCCATCACGGCCATCCAGAGGCCCCTGGGCCGACGCGACGATGCCCTGGCGGCGCCGGATCGCGAATGTGTAGGCCGCCAAACCAAGATAGGCCTCGGTCTTACCACCACCAGTGGGGAAGAACAGCAGCTCAACACGCGCCTGGTGCGCATCACTGCGCAGCGGTGACGTCGGGTCAGTCAACGCACCGAGTTGCATAAGGATGAACGCGAGCTGGAACGGCCGCCACGATGCGGCCCTCTCCCCTTGCGCGGCCACCTTCTCATGGGCCGCTTCCATCGACAATGACAGATCGGCCGCGCGTTCGACTGCGACCTGAGAGGCAATACGTTGATCGCGCATCACCCGGTTCGTGAACTGAAAGCACCGCAGCGCTTCTGGGTCGGAAGTTATGAAGTCCAGGCCGGCGGATAGGCGCTGTTGGACTTTGCGAGCGTCGAAGAGAACCTCATCGGCGGTCTCCCGCAAATGCGCGGGCAGCTTCCGCGATGCTGCGTCCTGCTCATCGAGCCAGGTGGCATAACCGGAGACCAAAGGCTCCAGGCCGGACCGTAGAGCATCTGGCGCAGCGTGCGCGAGCGCTTCCATGGACAGCAAGGCGTTATCAACCGAGCGGGCTTGCGTCTGCGGTGTCTCAGCGATAGGCAGCCAAGAGGTCCAGACCGCAGTTGCCCGGCGTGCGCCCGATGCCACGGACCAGTCCACCGAGCACGTTCTACCGATAGCGAATTCAAGCCGGTTGCGGTACTGCAGGATCAGCCGCCCGAGTTCCGAATCAGATTCCTTGCGGTCCTCTTCCAGAGGATCATGAACCGGCAGCAAGACTGCTTGGCCGCCGGCAGTGACGTGAAGCTTGGTCTGAAACATCCACATTGCGGTAGGGATCGGCGTCGGCGTCTCCCGGTCGTTGCACAATGCGACCTCAACGAGAACTCGCCCAGCGTCCGGTTCGTTGTACCGGTCAAGCCGTAGGCAGACCGAATCTCGAAGTGGGACAGTCATGGTCTGGCCGGCCGGCAATTCCGCAAGCCGTATACATTTGACTTCCTCGACGGGTGTGCGCTGGAAATGCCGAATCGGTCTGCCCGACGTGCTGACCTGATCAGTCTCTACAGTGTCGTAACTGCCCCATGATGCCGTCACCGTGAATGCGTCAAGATCCGTTGGCACCTGAAACCGCAAGCCCATCGACGCCGGTAGCATCAATCCTTGTTTGGGTGCCCTATCGTCGGCATCATCATCCTCGGCTTCTGCCTCCGTCTCGTCGGCAGCGGGCGCGGGCACACCGCTGGTCCCACCAACGGACTCCACATGTCGGGTTTCGACGAGATGGCCACGCTCGATCTCCTCGTCGGCATCGTTGTCCTTGATTACTACACCGCTGAGCTTGACTGGGGCGATCATCCCGACCAGGTACTGCGATCGTGGACTGAACGGCAGCACCTCTTCGGGCCCGTGGATCGGGCCGAGCAATTCACGTTCGAGAATGTCAACGAGATTTTCGCGGACGACATATGAAGTACCGTCCGGTTCATAGGTCAGCCTGTAGTCCGGCTCAGGGGTTTCGGTAGAGTCGCGCATCAGAACAAGCCCTCCCCATCAACGCTGGCCGCCTTTACATTCTTTCCTTTTGCCCTACTTGTTTTTGAGCCTGCCTCGGCGGGGGCGCGACGGTGGTTCTCCTCTAGCAAGCGGTCAAGCAATTCCACCTGGGCACTAGGACCAAGGGTCCAACGCTGCATCTTTCGGCAGCTATGAAATCCGTAATCGAGATCAAGGTCGCCCCAACCGTATGCATCCAAGACCAGCCGATCCAGCTCGACATGAATCTCTCTGATTCGAGCGACATCCTGATCACTGCTATCGGAGACTTGAGAGCTATTCACGAGGTTGTAAAGCGAGGTCAAGCTCATTCCGCGACGCAACATCACGTCACGCCTCTCAGAGTCAAGAGTCGTCCCGATGCTATGAAGTTGCGCTGTTGGGGTAGGCCGCGCAAAGGTCTCGAAAACATCCGACGGTGTGTATCGGGGATCACCCCGCATACCAGAGCCATACCTTATTGCCCACAGCTGATGCGCTGAAGAGGAAAGGACCGCCTGATCCGCAGGCGTATCCAAAGCAAATATTCCAAGAGAATGGCTGAATACTTGACCATTTGGAACACGCACGGGCATAAGGCTTTTACTGAGCAGCGCAATAACAAGTACTTCTTCGATATCACTGATGGCTTTGCGCAAACTAGTACCCGGCGCTTCATAGCGCCACCAAAGCTCTCGGACCCGCGGCTTGTTCGTAAGCGCCTCCCTATGCGGCCTAACGTGTTGCTTGACCCATTCAAAAGGAGCCGCGTATGACTCTGCTTCGGCCCTTTCCATGAGCCCAAAATCGACAGCCCAGCGCCTGGCTGAACAATCCGGCCTTTGGTTGACGTCTTCACCACCAAGGAATGGCTTCACGACATCGGCGCACCGCGGATCGTCGGCAATCATCCCCGCGGCGACGTCAGGACCCATCGTAAAGCCAATTCCGTTTACGTTGCAGCCTTGGAAGGCTTTGCCCGAATTTTCAACGAGACTCTTCGGCAAACCCTCAACGCGACCGACCGGCTCTAAGAATGCAGAGATCTTGGCGCTTCGGACGCCATCGGCGGACCTGACGGCTGATGCTGCGACCTCGGACCGGGTTCCCCAAACTGCCGCGTATTCGAGGTTCACTGTCTCCGCTGGCCATTGCCGACTCTGGATGGCGTGGACAATGGTGAACCCGGCGCCGAGCATCTGGTCAAGGCCGACCTGCCGTGTCTCGTTCTGGGCGACTGAGTTCGTTGCAATTAGTCCCAGAGTTCCCGTTCGAGCTAGAAGCGACAGAGACCGCAGGAAGAAGTAGGCAACCAAATCCGCATTCCCCTTGACGCCCGCCGCGACAACGTTCACTAGCCACTCGCGGAGATCGGAACCAAGTGCAGGAGTGACCTTTTTCCCTCCAAGGAAAGGGGGATTGCCCACGATTGCGTCGAATCCGCCGCGGTCGAGGACTTCCGGAATCTCGAGTACCCAATGCAGCGGTCGCCATCGGTGGTAGTCGGTTGCGACTGTGGGTGTAAGTCCGCGGTCGATAATCCTCTCCAGGTGAGCGCGGTCTGGTTCGTGATTGCGACCTGGATAGGCCGCCAGTACAGCGACCCGTAGGTCTTCGTAAGCCTCGTCAAGTCCTCGCCCCGGCTTGCCCCCCATAGGCAATCCAGCGGCGACTACGCCATCAGCGATTGTGCGCAAATCGTCGGTTACCCGGCGAAGTTCGGCCATTTGCCTCTGTTTAGCAGTGCTGTTACGGGCTGGATCAATTTCGTCGATCTCGGTGGCAAGCTTGCGACGCAGGTCAACAGCTTTGGCAAGAATGCCGTCGATGTCGACGTCGAATATCTCGAACATTTCGCCGGCCGGAACGCGACTGGGGTCAATGTGGAGCATGCGCAGCTGATCGAGCCTCGTCAGACCGAGCAACGAATTGCCGTGGAAGATCTTGTCATCGACGAACGAGAAAGGCAGGTCGCGATCCAAGGAAACCAGCCACATCGACAACTTGCACATCTCAACCGCCATGTCGTTGATGTCTGCCCCATATAGGCAGTTGGTGACAACCTCGCGCATGGCACGCAAGTGCAGGTCTCGGCGCTGAGCATTAGCGGGGTCCTCCGTTACCCAGGCTTCAACCACGCGGTCAGCAAGATAGCGGGCCGCCGACACTAGAAACGCACCTGACCCGCAGGCGACATCGGCAACCTTGAGGCTCAAGATGTCGTCTGAAGACCTGAGCCGCCAGTGCTCTTCATTGCTAGTTTCGTAGGGGCCTGGTGAATAACACAACGGTTGAAGTGCATGGAACACGACCTCCTCAGCGAGTGAGCGCGGCGTGTAATGGGTCCCGCTGTTGCGCCGTGAGGGCGTTTCTTTCACCATCAAGCCACCGTCGAGCACCACCATTGGGCGACCGCGCAAATCAAGTCGGACTGCCCCGAGCCACAGTTGGATGCGATCGCACAGTTCCGTGTCATTGCCGACGATCTGATGCAGAGCGCTGACCACATCAGGTTCTGGGTGGCTACCGATCGCTTTCGATAACGCGGCAGCAGACTGGGCTTTCGCGGCGGGCTGGTCGGATTCGATCCAAGTCAGGATCGCAGCTGCTAGTGCTTTGGTTCCGTGGTGTTTGGCGGCCAGTTCTTCTAACGTGCCAAGTGGCACTTCGGGTTCCTCGCCAGTGGTCCCTCTTAGGCCGAGATTGACACTTTCAACCTTGACTGCGGTGTAGCCGAGCAGCCCTTCGTAGATATAGCCGATCTGCTCGACATCGATGTCGCGGAACGAAATTCGTCGGGCTTCACCACCTCGCAGCACAGCCAGCTGTACAGATCGCAATACATGCAGCATCACACGGTCGGACACCGTAAGCGCGAGCGTCCCATGCTCGGTGGTGTCGGTCAGGAACGTGAACCGGGACGGATCAAACAGCGAGCCACCGTAAGCGGGCATCCGCATGTTCTCGAATGACGCGCCTTGGAAGAGTGCCTGGCTAGTTGCCAGTAGCCGGTGCCAGGTAAGAAACGTGGCGTCGAGCGCTTCCTCGCTCTCCTGGATCTCACGAGACTGCAGGACGTCAAGCTCGCGAGAAATTCCGTAACCCTGATCGAATAGTTCACCGGAGGGCAGCAGTCCGCGTTCCTCGGCAAAGAGTAGGAACACCAGGCGCATCATCACGGTGACCGCGGCCTCGTAGGTCTGATGCGTGTCGCCAGGCAGGGGGTCAGGCAGGCCTCGCCGCTGTGCTTCCGCGGCCGATTCGGAGAACGATTGGATGAGTAGTTCGACGGCTCGACGAACCTGGGCGCCAAGCGCCTCGGTGATCTCTTCGGCAGCAGCGACCGACTCCTCGAACAGCACTGGCAGACGTTCGGCGGCATCGCCGCCGATGATGAACTGCCTACCGATGACAGCCAGGAACGCGTCACGGGTTCTCGGCTCCTCAACCCAGGTCAGGGCGTCGACGATTCCAGAGGCCGTCATGCTGCCCGGTCGCGCACAGACCAAGCCCCACCAACGGCCATCGGTGACGATCCCCGTCTGGATGTTGTTGTCGCGCAGAAGAGCTTCCATCCGGTCGATCGGGGTCGCCGCCCACAAATCGTTCATTGTTTCCCGCAGTGAATCCACCGGATCGACCACAAAGACTAAGGCTCCGATCCCATCCGGCCCGATCAGCGCTCCCTGCGGGACGATTGTGACGAGGCGATTGGGCGACTGAGCCTGTACACCTGGCACCTGGCCCCAGGACAGAGACTCCGACCAGCCCGCGACGTCGCGCAGCACCGTTTCGACAAACTTGTCGCGAGCCACGCGGTAGCTCAGCAAGGCTGCTTCGCTATCAGTGGCGCGGTCGAGTGCTTCCCATGCTGTCTCGAAGTCCTTGCGGGCGTGGTTCAAGGCGTCTTTGCGCTCATCCGACATTGCTGGCATGCCCTGCGGCCAGACTCGTTTAAGCGGTGGGATCGCCAAAAACGGTCCATCGGTGTCTACGAGTTCGAGCCATTGGCGGTGCAGATCTGAAGGGCTGGGGATCATCGGCCGGCGAGGTGGTCGGGACATCAGTCCATCCCTTTCTTGGCATCCTCGGCAGTCAGGGCGAATACGACAGCCGCGGCCGTGGTGTGAGGCTTCACGTCGGCGTAGCGCTCGGTGATCGCTGTTATCTCTCGAGCCTCCTCTTCATCAAGATCTTCCAGGCGGCGCTGCATCGCCTCAATGTCGCGGCGCCATTGCTGTTGTTGGTCGTCGGCCCACAGCATGGACTCTGCCTCGGCTTCTTTGGTGCGCAGCCGCGCCAGCGATTCACGCAGATTGGCACGGAACGCGGCGAAGATGTCATGTGCCCGTTGAGTATCGGCGATCTGGCGTTTGGCGAGCTGTTCCACGACCAGCTCGTGGCGCCGTTTCGCGCGCGTCTCCATCGACTCCAGTAACCGTGTCCGCAGCGGAGCGCCGGCCGCATTCCACATCTCGGAGAGTTCCCGGCGCAACCTTTTATCCGCAGGCCTGAGCCGATCACCGTCGAGCGCATGATCGAGAGC
>MTBK01071441.1_pt1 | contig 18561 bp, 18 predicted proteins | sample 1535981 | NCBI WGS metagenome assembly MTBK01 (sample SAMN06109225, study PRJNA356200) | anaerobic digester metagenome | isolation source: biogas reactors fed with pig manure or primary and secondary sludge | place: Spain | collected 2016-06-30 | reverse complement strand
GTATAGGACGGATCATCCTGGGCCCCGCCGATGTTCACCGCCGCCTCGATCCGGTCGGCCAGCAGGTGCGGGCTGTCGAGGCCGTCGGTGACCAGTCCGCCGCCGTGAAAGGACAACGCCGCGGCCACCCGGTCGGGCACATGTCCGGCCACTATGACCGCCGTCTTGCCGCCCATGCAGTAGCCGGTGACGCCGAACCGGTCTCCGGTCACCTCCGGACGGGACACCAGGTAGTCGAAGAATGCCCGCGCGTCGGCGGCCATGACCTCGGGCGTAACGGACTTCATCAGCCCGAACAGTCGGCCGCGCTCTCCCTCGTCGGCGAAGACGGTCGTCATGTCGAAGGGCGCCCACGCCCCGCGGCGGTAATACACGTCGGGCAGCAGCACGACGTAGCCCAGCGCCGCCAGTCGCGCCGCCATCTCCCGTAGGGCGGGTCGCGCACCGCCGGCATCGGCGTACATCACGACCCCCGGCCACGGTCCCGCACCGTCGGGGACGGCCAGGGTCACCGGACAGACCCCGTCGGGGGTGGTGATCGCGTCGGCGGTGGTCGGCATGGTGTCGTTTGTACTCCGAACACCGGACGTACAGTTGTCCACGTGCCGATACCCACTCCGTACGAGGGTTCCAGTGGCGGTCCTGGCCGACACCGTCCGGCGAGCACATCGACCAGATCAGCGCCGCGCTGGCGCACCGACCCCGACTCCCGACGCAATGTGGTCTCGGCCTGGAACGTCGGGCTGATCCCGCAGATGGCGCTGCCGGAACTCGTTCTGCACCAGAGGGATTCGATCTTCGAGTACACCTACGACGACGTCGAGATCCGCAACTACGACCCGCACCCGCCGGTCAAGGCGCCGGTGGCGGTCTAGGGGACGGGATGACGGTTGCGCTGATCTGGGCCCAGTCCACGTCCGGGGTGATCGGCCGCGGCGGCGGCATCCCGTGGCGGGTGCCCGAGGATCTGGCTCGATTCAAAGACCTCACCATGGGACACACCGTGGTGATGGGCCGGCGCACCTGGGAGTCGCTGCCGCCGCGGATGCGCCCGCTTCCCGGCCGCCGCAACGTCGTCCTCAGCCGCAGCCCGGGCTATCGGGCCGACGGGGCCGACGTGGTTGGTGCCATCGTGGATGCTCTGAGCACCCCACGGGTCTGGGTGATCGGGGGCGCGGAGATCTACCATCTTGCGCTGCCCCATGCCGCCCGGTGCGAGGTCACCGAGGTGGACATCGACCTGCGTCTCGAGGACGAGGACGCCCTGGCTCCCGTCCTCGACGAGTCGTGGGTCGGCACCTCCACGCCGTGGCATGACAGCTCATCGGGGCTGCGCTACCGGTTTCACAGCTACCTGCGGGTATGACCCGGCTGACCGCCGGTCAGGCCCGCCGGATCGCGGTGACCGCGCAGGGCTTCGGGCCGAGACCGCCGCAGCGGCCGGTGACTCGCAGGGACCTGGCGCGCCTGATCCGCCGAATCCATGTGCTGCAACTGGATTCGGTGTCGGTTGCGGTACGCGCCCACTATGCGCCGGTGTTCAGCCGGTTGGGTTGTTACGACCGTGAACTTCTCGACGACGCGGCGTGGCGCCACAGCGCACGTGCTCCGCGGCTGCTGGTGGAGTACTGGGCGCATGAGGCGGCGCTGATGTCGGTGGACGACTGGCCGCTGATGCGCTGGCGGATGCGCGAATACGTCCACGGCCGGTGGGGGGTGGAGATCGTCAAGCAGAATCCTCGGTTGGCCGACGAGGTGGTGTCGGCGGTGGCCGAACTCGGGCCGAGCACCGCGGGGCAGATAGAGGCCCATCTGCAGAGCGGCACCCGCCGGGGCAAAGGTGCCTGGTGGAACCGCAGTGACACCAAGTGGGTGGCCGAGGCGCTGTTCGCCTCCGGTGTGCTGACCTCCGCCCACCGGGCGGGCTTCGCGCGGCACTACGACCTCGCCGAGCGGGTGTTGCCGGCCGAGGTGCTGGCCCGACACGTCGATGACGCCGATGCGCATCGCGCGCTGACACTGCGAGCGGCCACCGCGTTGGGCGTGGCCACCGAGGCCGATATCCGCGACTACTTCCGATTGCGCCCCGCCGAGGTCGGACCGGCCCTGGCCGACCTGGTCCATCGCCGAGACATCGACATGGTCGAGGTGGAGGGTTGGGCGCAACCGGCGTACCTACGGTCCGGGCAGACGGTTCCACGCGCTGACCGCGGTACCGCACTACTGTGTCCATTCGACCCGCTGATCTTCTTCCGGCCCCGGGTGGAGCGCATCTTCGGGTTCGAATACCGGATCGAGATCTACACGCCGGCGGCCAAGCGCCGCTTCGGCTACTACGTCTGGCCGTTCCTGCTCGACGGCGAACTCGTCGCCCGGGTGGACCTCAAGGCCGAGCGGGCGGCCGGGGTGTTGCAGGTCCTCGGCGCGTTCGTCGAGCCGGGGCGGGATCCGACTCGGGTTGCCGGGTCGCTGGCTTCGGAGTTGCGCACCATGGCGGACTGGCTGGGCCTGGCCGACGTGATGGTGGGAGCGCGGGGCGATCTCTGCGAGATGCTGCGTCGCCGTATATGAGCCGCGACTGTGCTGAGTCGTACGCGACACGCCGCAGCGGGGTTCGAAATCCGGACACTCGGCCGTCGCACCTGCGGCACTAGGGTGAGCCCGTGGCCGAGATCGCGCCGCTGCGCGTGCAACTGATCGCTCGGACGGAGTTCCTGGCGCCCCCGGACGTGCCGTGGGACACCGACGCCGACGGCGGCCAGGCGCTCGTCGAGTTCGCCGGCCGGGCCTGCTACCAGAGCTGGTCCAAACCCAATCCGCGCACGGCGACCAACGCCACCTACCTCTCCCACGTCATCGACGTAGGGCATTTCGCCGTGCTCGAACACGCCTCGGTGACGTTCTACGTCACCGGCATCTCCCGATCCTGTGCCCACGAGCTGGTTCGGCACCGGCACCTGTCCTTTTCCCAGCTGTCCCAGCGTTACGTCCCCGCCGATGACGCCTCGGTGGTGGTCCCGCCCGGGCTGGCGGACGACCCCGAACTGCAGGCGATGGTGCTGGCCGCCGCCGATGCCAGCCGGGCCGCGTACCTGGAGTTGCTGGCCGGGCTCGAAGCCAAACTGGACGACCAGCCCGGAGCGGTCCTCCGCCGCAAACAGGCCCGCCAGGCCGCACGCGCGGTGCTGCCCAACGATACCGAGACCCGGATCGTGGTAACCGGCAACTTCCGCGCCTGGCGGCACTTCATCGCGGTGCGGGCCAGCGAGCACGCCGATGTCGAGATTCGGCGGCTGGCCATCGCCTGTCTGCGGGAACTCGCCGCCGTCGCCCCGGCGGTGTTCGCCGACTTCGAGATCACGGTGCTGTCCGACGGCACCGAGGTGGCCACCAGCCCGCTCGCTACTGACGTGTAGCCGGCAGCGGGTAACCTAACGCCCCGTGAGCGCCAGCGGATTCGATGCGGGAGCCCGGTTGGGCACCGTCCTGACCGCCATGGTGACGCCGTTCACCGCCGACCGATCGCTGGACACCGCAACCGCCGCGCGGTTGGCCAACCGCCTGGTGGACGCGGGATGCGACGGGTTGGTGGTGTCGGGCACCACCGGCGAGTCACCCACTACCACCGACGACGAGAAGATCGCCCTGCTGCGGGCGGTGCTCGAAGCCGTCGGCGACCGGGCCCGAGTGATCGCCGGCGCGGGAACGTACGACACCGCCCATAGCGTGCGCCTGGCGAAGGTATGCGCCGCCGAGGGCGCCCACGGTCTGCTGGTCGTCACCCCGTACTACTCACGGCCGCCGCAGAGTGGCCTGGTGGCGCATTTCACTGCCGTCGCCGATGCCACCGACCTCCCGGTGGTGCTCTACGACATCCCGCCCCGGTCGGTCGTGCCGATCGAGTGGGACACCCTGCGCGTGCTGGCCCGGCACCCCAATATCGTCGCCGTTAAGGACGCCAAGGGCGACCTGCACGGAGGCGCGCAGATCATGGCGGAGACGGGCCTGGCCTACTACTCCGGAGACGACGCGTTGAACCTGCCGTGGCTGGCGGTCGGCGCCACCGGTGTGGTCAGCGTCTGGGGTCATCTTGCGGCCGGATCGCTGCGGGACATGGTGGGTGCCGTCAACTCCGGGGATATCGCCACCGCCCGCAAGATCAGCGTCACGCTGGCCCCGTTGAACGCCGCGCAAAGCCGACTCGGCGGAGTCACTCTCTCCAAGGCCGGTCTCCGCCTGCAGGGCTTCGAGGCCGGCGATCCGCGATTGCCGCAGATGCCGGCCACCCCGGCTCAGATCGAGGAGCTCGCCGCCGATATGCGCGCGGCGGCTGTGCTGCGGTGACCGCCCCGACTCTCTCACCCCCGGGTCCGCTGGCGCCCGGTGGACTGCGCGTGACCGCACTGGGTGGCATTGGCGAAATCGGCCGCAATATGACGGTTTTCGAGCATCTCGGCCGGCTGCTGATCATCGACTGCGGGGTGCTGTTTCCCGGCCACGACGAGCCCGGCATCGACCTGATCCTGCCCGATCTGCGCCATATCGCCGATCGCCTCGATGATGTCGAGGCGCTCGTTCTCACCCACGCTCACGAGGATCACATCGGGGCCATCCCGTTCCTGCTCAAGATGCGCGGCGACATTCCGGTGGTGGGCTCCCGCTTCACCCTCGCCCTGGTGGCCGAAAAATGCCGCGAGCACCGCATCAAGCCGCATCTCGTTCAGGTCGCCGAGGGTCAGCGCAGCACCCACGGGGTGTTCGAGTGCGAGTACTTCGCCGTCAACCACTCGATCCCCGACGCACTGGCCATCGCCATCCACACCGGGGCAGGGACCGTCCTGCATACCGGCGACATAAAACTCGACCAGCTGCCGTTGGACGGCCGGCCCACCGACCTGCCGGGAATGTCCCGCCTCGGCGACGCGGGGGTGGACTTGTTCCTGTGCGACTCCACCAACGCAGAGATCCCCGGCGTCGGGCCGTCGGAGAGCGAGATCGGACCCACCCTGCACCGGCTGATCCGCGGTGCAGATGGCCGCCGGGTCATCGTCGCGTGCTTCGCCTCCAACGTCGATCGGGTTCAGTCGATCGTCGACGCGGCGGTCGCACTGGGCCGCCGGGTCTCTTTCGTCGGCCGTTCCATGGTGCGCAATATGGCGATCGCACGTGACCTGGGTTTCTTGAAGGTCGACGACGCCAACGTCGTCGACATCGGGGCCGCGGAAATGATGTCCCCGGACAGCCTCGTGCTGATCACCACCGGGACGCAGGGCGAGCCGCTGTCGGCACTGTCGCGGATGTCACGCGGCGAGCACCGCAGTATCACCATCACCGCTGACGACCTCATCATCCTGTCGTCGTCGCTGATCCCCGGTAACGAGGAGGCGGTGTACGGGGTCATCGACGCACTGTCGAAGATCGGCGCAAGGGTGGTCACCAATCAGCAGGCGCGCGTACATGTTTCGGGCCACGCCTATGCCGGCGAGTTGTTGTTCCTCTACAACGGGGTGCGGCCGCGCAACGTGATGCCGGTGCACGGCACCTGGCGACATCTTCGGGCCAACGCAAAATTGGCTGCCCGCACGGGAGTGCCGGAAGAGTCGATCATGTTGGCAGAGAACGGCGTCAGCGTCGACCTGTTCGCCGGTCAGGCTTCTATCGCCGGTGCAGTCCCGGTGGGCAAGATGTTCATCGACGGTCTGGTATCGGGTGACGTCGGAGACGCAACGCTGGGGGAGCGGCTCATCCTGAGTTCGGGTTTCATCTCGGTGACAGTCGTCATGCACCGCGGCACCGGGAAGATGGCGGCCCCACCGCATTTGCACTCACGAGGCTTCTCAGAAGACCCAAAGGCCTTGGATCCGGCCGCGCGCAAGGTCGAACGGGAACTGGAATCGCTTGCCGCCGAGAGGGTCACCGATTCAGTCCGGATAGCGCAGGTGGTTCGCCGCACGGTCGGAAAGTGGGTCGGCGAGACCTATCGGCGCCAGCCGATGATCGTGCCGACGGTGCTGGAAATCTGACCCTGCCGCGGCGCTGCGGTCTGGCTGGCGGCGGCGGCCTGGTTCCTACCTCTTGTTTACGAACCCGGCGTCCACGGGTAGTGCGACTCCGGTGACGTAGCGGGCGGCATCGGAGACCAGCCAGTGCACGGCATTGGCGATGTCCTCGGATTCCAGCGTCTGCACGGGAAGTGCGTTGCTCAGGTCAGGCGCGTCCTTATGCTGCTGCGCCGAGCCGTCCAACCAGGACCGGGTGAATTCGTTGTCGATCATCGGGGTGCTGACGCCGGCCGGGTGCAGCGAGTTGACCCGGATGCGGTGCGGTGCGAGGAAGTTGGCGTAGGTCCGCATCAGGCCGACGATGCCGTGTTTGGCCGCGACGTACCCCAGCGCCCCGGCGACCGGTGCGCCGATGCCCACCAGGCCCGCGACCGAACTGATCAGCACGATCGCACCACCCTCGCCCTGTTTGATCAGCGGCCGCATCGCAACATCAACGGTGTGATAGACCCCGGTCAGGTTGACATCGAGGACGTCCTGCCAAGCATCCTCACCCGCCATCGGGGCGATGCCGGCATTGGCGATCACGATGTCGAGACGTCCAAGTTCTGAGATGCCCTCGGCGAGCGCCCCCTTCAGGGCAGACCGATCGCGCACGTCGACCGTACGCGCAACGATCCGCCCTCCGGCTTCGGTGACGGCCCGCACGGTCTCGGCCAGGTCGTCCGCGGTCGCCATCGGGTAGGGCACGCTGGCGATTTGGTCGCAGATGTCGATGGCGATGATGTCAGCGCCCTCGGCGGCCAATTTCACCGCGTGCGCCCGACCCTGACCCCGGGCAGCACCGGTGATGAAGGCGACTTTGCCGGCCAGCGTTCCCACCTGATCAGCCGCGCAACTGGCCCTTGGCTGCGTCGCCGGCGGGCAACGGTTCGAGCATCCGGACATCGGGCGCGCCGGCGAGGTGCTCGCCAATCGTGGCGAACAGGGCCCCGACAGCCGGGGCGGTGCTGTGCGCCTTGAGCGCCTCGGCGCTGGCCCACTGCTCGATGAAGACGAAGGTGTCGCCGGTCCGGTGCAGGGAGTACAACTCGCAACCGGGTTCGTCGTGCACCTCGGTGATCGCCCTCTCGCACGCCGCTCGCACGGTATCGACGGATTCGGGCTTGGCGGTGAACGACGCGATCACGACGACGGGCATGAGCAGGATCCTCCTAGACGACAGGCTTTGAGCTATACGGTAAAGGCCGGGAGGCCATGATGGGCCGACGCCTTGCAGAGATGCACGGCAGAAAGGCGGGATAGGGCGCTGCCCGGTGATGACCGAACCCACGACCTTCCGCCGCTGGTCCCGGTCAACGACGAGGAGCGGGCCCGTTCACCGCGGCCGAGGTTCGCCGCGCCGCGTTGCGGTCCGCCTTCGCCAACTGACCCGGAACGCGCTCGCGTCTTCGTGGGCCTTTGGCGGGGTTAGGTTGCGGTCTGGCAACGGCGGGCCCCGTCCATGTGTTGCAGGTGTTGCTGCTGAGGCTGATGCGACTAATCTTCCGCACATGGCAAACAAGACGGCCTCCCGCTCCGCTGCGCGTACGACCAGCTCACGGGGCGGTTCCGGGACAGGCGCCCGCCCAGCGGCCGGGTCTGCCACCAAGCCCCGGGCTAAGGCCGGATCGAAGGCCGGATCGAAGGCCGGTACGAAGGCCGGTGCGAGGGGCACGAGTGTGTCCGCCAAGGCTCCCACCAGGTCTTCCCGGCCCACCCCGCCGCGCCGCAAGCCCTCGGCGGGGAACTCGCCGTCCGGTATCGCTCTGGCCACCGCCGCCAGTGGCCGGGCAATGCGGGCGACGTGGATGATCCTGGCCCGTGGGGCCGGTTCTGCCGCCAGGTCGGTGGGGCGCGCCCGCGACCTTGAGCCCGGCCACCGCCGGGACGGCCTCGCGCTGGGGCTGATGGCACTGGCGGTGGTGATCGCCGCCGCCTCCTGGCTGGACGCGGCCCGGCCGGTCGGCGCCTGGATGGACTCGTCGTTGCGCACGCTGGTGGGCGGCGCTGTCATCCTGCTGCCACTCGTGCTCGGCGCGGTCGCGGTGGTGTTGATGCGCACCGAGCCGCGGCCCGAGGCCCGGCCGCGGCTGGTGCTGGGGGTCGCGATGATCGCTCTGCCGGTGCTCGGTCTGTGGCACCTCTGGTCGGGTGCACCCACCGACCCGGCGGACCGTCAGCGGGCCGGCGGGTTCGTGGGCTTCGCCGCGGGAGGACCGCTGGCCGACGGGCTGACGGTCTGGATCGCGACACCATTGCTCATCGTCGCCGGCCTGTTCGGCCTGTTGCTGCTCACCGGAACGACGCTGCGCGATCTGCCGTACGCGTTGTACGAGATGTTCGGAACCCGCTCCGGGCGGCGCTATGCCGACTACGACCCCGACTACGACCCCGCTTACGACCCCGAATACGAGTACGCCGGGGACGATTCCGAGAACTGTGGTGGCGACGGTGTCGAAGACGGAAGGTCGTTCGGCGGTGCGCCCGGATCGGCCGCGGACGACCTCTCCGCGGGGTACTACGACGATCCCCGCGCTTACGACGACGAGCCGGCGGCCTGGCCCGGCGCCCCCGTTCCAGCGGGCACCCCGTTCGACAATTACCCACTGGAAGAGACCGCCGTCGAGGCGCCGAGTGCCACCGAGCCGGTCAAGCCTCGGCGGCGCAAGACGGTGCCGTCCGTGCCCGAGCGCAGGGCGTTGCCGTCTGTGCCCGAGCGCAAGGCGGCGGTCCCTGCCGCCGACGTCCCAGCCGCCGACGACGAACTATCGCTCGACCGGGTGGTCGAAGGCCCGTACACACTGCCGACGCTGGATCTTCTGATCCCGGGAGATCCACCGAAGCGCCGTAGCGCGGCCAACGACACCATGGTCGAGGCCATCTCCTCGGTCCTCGAACAGTTCAAGATCGACGCCGCGGTCACCGGATGCACCCGTGGCCCGACCGTCACCCGCTACGAGGTCGAACTTGGTCCGGGTGTGAAGGTGGAGAAGATCACCGCACTGCAGCGCAACCTCGCCTACGCGGTGGCCACCGAAAGCGTCCGCCTGCTCGCCCCGATCCCGGGCAAGTCCGCGGTCGGTATCGAGGTACCCAACACCGACCGCGAAATGGTCCGTCTCGCCGACGTTCTCACCGCGCCGTCCACCCGCCGGGACCACCATCCGTTGGTGATCGGTCTCGGCAAGGACATCGAGGGTGACTTCATCTCCGCCAACTTGGCAAAGATGCCGCACCTTTTGGTCGCCGGGTCCACCGGGTCGGGCAAGTCCAGCTTCGTCAACTCGATGCTGGTGTCGCTGCTTGCTCGCGCCACCCCCGAAGAGGTGCGGATGATCCTCATCGACCCCAAGATGGTGGAACTGACGCCCTACGAGGGCATTCCGCACCTGATCACCCCGATCATCACCCAGCCCAAGAAAGCTGCCGCCGCACTGGCCTGGCTGGTCGAGGAGATGGAGCAGCGCTACCAGGACATGCAAGCCTCCCGGGTGCGTCATATCGACGATTTCAACGCCAAAGTCCGCTCGGGGGAGATCAGCACGCCACTCGGCAGCCAGCGGGTCTACAAGCCCTACCCGTACATCGTGGCGATCGTCGACGAGTTGGCCGACCTGATGATGACCGCCCCCCGCGACGTCGAGGAAGCCATCGTCCGCATCACTCAGAAGGCGCGGGCCGCCGGCATCCATCTGGTGTTGGCGACCCAGCGCCCGTCGGTCGACGTGGTCACCGGCCTGATCAAGACCAACGTCCCGTCCCGGCTGGCCTTCGCCACCTCGTCGCTGACCGACAGTCGGGTCATTCTCGATCAGCCCGGCGCCGAGAAGTTGATCGGTATGGGCGACGGGCTGTTCCTGCCGATGGGGGCCGGCAAACCAGTCCGTCTGCAGGGCGCCTACATCAGCGACGACGAGATCCAAGCCGTCGTGCAAGCCTGTAAGGACCAGGCCGAACCGGACTACACCGAGGGCGTCACCGCGGCCAAGCCGTCCGGCGACAGGTCCGATGTCGACCCCGATATCGGGGACGATATGGACGTCCTGCTCCAAGCCGTCGAACTGGTGGTGTCCAGCCAGTTCGGCTCCACTTCGATGCTGCAGCGGAAGTTGCGGGTCGGGTTCGCCAAGGCGGGCCGACTGATGGATCTGATGGAGACCCGCGGCATCGTCGGGCCGTCAGAGGGTTCCAAGGCGCGCGAGGTGCTGGTCAAACCCGACGAACTGTCGGCCACCCTGATGGCGATCCGCGGTGGTGGCGGGTCCGGCCACGATGACGAGGACGACGACTTCGGGGGCGTACCCGAGGACTTCTGACCGTCGCAGCTACAGCACGAGCAGCATCCTGGTGTTACCCAGGATGTTCGGTTTGACGTAGCTGAGGTCGAGGAACTCCGCGACGCCGACGTCGTAGGAACGGCACATCTCCTCGTACACCTCCGAGGTGACCGGGGTTCCCTCGATCTCGCCGAACCCGTGCCGGGCGAAGAACCCGACCTCGAAGGTCAGGACGAACAGCCGTTGAAGTTGGAGTTCTCGAGCGACCTCGAGAAGCTTCCCGACGATGGCGTGCCCGACACCGCGGCCTTTCACCGCGGGGTCCACCGCGACCGTGCGGACTTCGCCGAGGTCCGCCCACAGCACATGCAGAGCGCCGCAGCCAACCACGCGATCGTCCATCTCGGCGACCCAGAACTCCTGGACCGCTTCATACAGTGTGACGAGGTTCTTCTCCAGCAGGATCTTTCCGGCGTAGGTGTCAACCAGCCGTTTGATCTCTGGTACGTCTGAGGTGCGGGCACGTCGTACCGCCACTGCAGCGACTTCGCGACCGTCCAGCGACGGCGCCTCACGCGATAGGTCGGACACCGCGCCACCCTATCGCTGCGGGTCTCTGTGGTCCTGACCAGATATTCTGTCTCCCGTGCCGGGCCCATCCCAAACTCCGCCGGCGGCCCGGCACGTCCCGGTCGTCAATGTCGCCAACATGCTGACCGCGCTGCGGTTGGTTCTTGTCCCGGTTTTCCTGTTTTTCCTCTTCGCCGGTGATGGCCACCAGACCGCAAGCCGGATCACCGCGTTCGTGATATTCGCGGTGGCGGTCATGACCGATCGCCTGGACGGGGCGCTGGCCCGCAAGCACGGCATGATCACCGAATTCGGCAAACTGGCTGATCCGATCGCCGACAAGATGCTGATCGGATCAGCACTCATCGGGTTGTCGATCTTGGGCGACCTGCCGTGGTGGGTGACGGTGGTGATTCTGATCCGCGAGATCGGGGTCACCGTGCTGCGTTTCGCGGTGATCAGCCGAGGGGTGATCCCTGCCAGCCACGGCGGCAAGCTCAAGACGCTGGTCCAAGCCATCGCGATCGGGCTGTTCGTCCTGCCGCTGCACAGTTGGCCGTCGGCCTGGCTCACCGTCGCCTGGTGGGTGATGTGGGCGGCGGTGGTGCTGACACTGGCGACCGGCATCGACTATGTCGTCTCCGCTGTGCGCGGCGCGCGTGATGTCGACCAGGACACCGACTAGCGGCCGAATCGGAGCCGCCCATCGGCGCGGGGAACCAATCTCGAGCCTCCGCCGTTGCACAGATGCTGCGACGATATGAGGAGGACAGCGATGGCGGTACTGCTGCGGGAAGTGATCGGCGACGTTCTGCGCCGCGCCCGCACCACGCAGGGACGCACCTTGCGGGAGGTGTCGAACTCCGCCCGGGTCAGCCTGGGGTATCTCTCCGAGGTCGAACGCGGCCGTAAGGAGGCGTCAAGTGAGCTTCTCGGCGCCATCTGCACCGCACTCGATGTGCCCCTGTCTCAGGTGCTGTGCGACGCCGGCACTGAGATGGCCTGCCACGAGGACGTGGCTCGCCTGACCACCGTTCCTCGCGATGTGGTGATCAACCACCCGGTGGCGATGGCGGTCGCCTGACCGGCGCTGACCGGCCGACATTGCCACGGTGCTGCGCCCGGATGGGCCGACCCGATAAATTGGGCGGCGGCTGGAAACGCGGCTGAAGCGACACTCGACTTGAAGGCAGGCAACTTAGATGGCCAATCCGTTCGTGAAGGCGTGGAAGTACCTGATGGCGCTGTTCAGCTCCAAGGTCGATGAATACGCCGATCCGAAGGTCCAGATCCAGCAGGCGATCGAGGAATATCAACGTCAGCATCAGGCGCTGACCCAGCAGGCAGCCCAGGTGATCGGCAATCAGCGCCAACTGGAGATGCGGCTGAACCGCCAGCTGGCCGATATCGAGAAGTTGCAGGCCAATGTCCGCCAGGCGCTGACCCTGGCAGACCAGGCCGCAGCCGGGGGGGACGCGGGGAAGGCCACCGAGTACACCAACGCCGCGGAGGCTTTCGCCGCGCAGCTGGTCACTGCCGAGCAGAGCGTCGAGGATCTCAAGACGCTGCACGACCAGGCGCTGCAGGCAGCGACGCAGGCCAAGAAGGCGGTCGAGCAGAACGCCATGGTGCTGCAGCAGAAGATCGCCGAACGCACGAAGCTGCTCAGCCAGCTTGAACAGGCCAAGATGCAGGAGCAGGTCAGCGCATCGTTGCGGTCTATGAGCGAGCTTTCCGCTCCCGGCACCACACCGAGCCTCGATGAGGTCCGCGACAAGATCGAACGGCGCTACGCCAATGCCATGGGTGACGCTGAGCTGGCCCAGAACTCGGTGCAGGGTCGCATGATGGAGATTCAGCAGGCCAGCGTGCAGATGGCCGGCCATTCCCGGCTCGAACAGATTCGCGCCTCGATGCGCGGTGAGGCGCTACCCGCCGGCGGCGCCGCCGCTCCGGCGGCACCGGCCACCCCGGCTGCCGCGCCCCAGCCCGAGAAACCACTCGGACAGTAAGAAGGAGCGTCCCGATGGCGGTGAAACCTGAGGTGGCCGGCTATTCGGCGCGCCGGAATCGGTCGGTGCTGCAGCGCGGCATCGACACCGCCAGCGAGTACGCCGACGCCGCGGCGCAAAAATTGGTTGCGCTGTCCGATCCGCGGGCCCGGTTGCTGCGGAAGCGGCGCTGGGCGCTGAGGCTGGGGGTGTTCTTCGGTTTTTCGTCCATGTTCTGGGTAGCGGTGACCGGACTGCTGGCGACGTGGAGCACCCCGGTGTGGGGATTGATCATCACCGGTGTGATCGCAGCGGGCGCGGCTCTGCCGGCCACCTTGTTTCTGCTGCGCTATCGGTGGCTTCGCGGCGAGCCGCTGCCGCCGCAGCGTCAAGCGAGCGGGCGGCGGCTGCCCCCGCACGGTTCGGCGGCGCGGCCGGTGATGTCGGCGCTGGGCGCATCCGAACGGGGGCTGCACTCGCTGCTGGGGGTCATCGAGCGGGGCGAGATGCTGCCGGCCTCGGAGCTTCGGGAGTTGACCGCCGCGGCCGGCGGGTCGGCGGCGGCGATGGCCGCGACGGCAGCGGAAGTCGTGTCGATGGAACGCGCCGCGGTCGAGGCTCCGCAGTCCCGCGCCTACCTGGCGCCCACCATCAACGCGCTTACCGCTCAGCTCAACGGTGGGTTGCGGCAGTACAACGAGATGGTTACCGCCGCCGCCCACCTGGTGTCGGCGGTCACCACAGACCCTCTGCTGGGCGGGCCGTCCCAACAGCGTTACCGCGCAGAACTCGGTGACGCGACGGATCGGCTGTTGGGCTGGGCCCAGGCGTTCGACGAGTTGGGTCCGGCGCGGCGGGTGTCGTAACGGGCCCAGTCGCCGAGTACAGAGTGGGACGATTACAGAGTCGGACGGCTACAGAGTCGGGCGGCTACAGAGTCGGGCGCAGCGCCGGGATGACGGACCCCGCCAGGCCGCGGACGACGGCCTTGCCGAAGTCGAACATGTCGAAGTAGTCCCGCCACAGGGTGATCCGGCCGTTGTGGACTTCGAACACCCCACACACCCAGAACTGCAGGCGCACCGGGCCGAATACCAACGCGTCGGTTCGCTCGGTGAGGACGGTGGCTCCGTTGACCGCGATGCGATGCGTCTTCACCTCGAAAGCCGCCCGGCCGTCCATGGCGCGGAACAGTTTGATGGCGCGGGCGCGGCCGCGAATGGTCGGGAAGCCGACGTTCTGATACACGAGGGCCTCGTCGAGCACCGCGCCGGCGGCATCGATGTCCTGGTCCTGCAGAGCGGCCAGGAAGACCTCGACGGTGTGGGCGTTATCGACGCCGGCACTTACGTTCCCGCCGGTGCTGACGATGTGTTCTGACATGCGCCAAGCCTAGGCGAGTGCGGGCTTGCGGTATGTGAGGCTGGACTCCATGCGTATCGCCGTAGTCGCCGGGCCGGAGGCTGGACACTGCTTCCCGGCGATCGCGTTGTGTCTGCGGTTGGCCGAGGCAGGTGACGATCCGGTCCTGCTGACCGGCTCCGAGCGGCTTGATACTGCGTGCTCCGCCGGCGTCGAGGCAGTCGAACTGGCCGGCCTCGAGCCCGAGAGCACCGATGACGACACCGATTCGGGGTCCAAGTTGCACCGGCGTGCGGCCCGGATGGCGGTCCTCAATATCCCCGTGCTGCAACGACTGCGGCCCGATCTGGTGGTTTCCGATGAGATCACCGCCTGCGGCGGCTTGGCCGCCGAACTCATGGGCATTCCCTGGGCAGAACTCAATCCACACCCGCTGTATCTGCCGTCGAAAGGGCTGCCGCCCATCGGCAGTGGCCTGGCACCCGGCTCCGGTGCCGCCGGGTGGGTACGGGATACCGCAATGCGGTTCTTCACCGGACGGTCGATCCGCGCGGGAGAACGGCAGCGCTCGGCAGCCCGGCACGGTATCGGGCTGCCTGCGCGTGATCCCGGTCCGCGGCGCCGGCTGATCGCCACCCTGCCCGCGCTGGAGGTATCACGGCCGGACTGGCCTGAGGAGGCTGTCATCGTCGGCCCGATGCTCTTCGAGCCCACCGACGTCGTGCTTGCGCCGCCGCCGGGAGACGGCCCGCTGATCGTCGTGGCACCGTCGACGGCGGCAACCGGAGCGCCGGGACTGGCCGAACTGGCACTGGAGCATCTGGTGCCGGGACGGACGCTTCCCGAGGGCTCACGGCTGGTGGTGTCCAGTCTCGGCGGCGACCATCACCCGGTGCCGCCGTGGGCAGCGGTCGGTTTCGGACGCCAGGACGAACTGCTCAGCCACGCGGATCTGGTGATCTGCGGCGGCGGGCACGGCATGCTGGCGAAGGCCCTGCTGGCCGGTGTTCCGGCGGTGGTGGTACCCGGTGGTGGTGACCAGTGGGAACTGGCCAATCGTGTGGTGCGCCAAGGCAGTGCGCGGTTGGTCCGGCCGCTGACGCCGGAGGCATTGGCGGCGGCGGCCAATGCGGTGATCTCCGAGCCCTCCTATCGCGACGCCGCGCGGCGGGCAGGGGAGAGCATTGTGGGAGTGGCGGATCCGGTTCGGGTGTGTCACGAGGCCGCTGGGTAGGTTTACCGATGTGCGACTGACCGAATTTCATGAACTGGTCAAGGGACAGTTCGGTCCGGTTCGCAGCGCCTCGATGCTGGTAGACCATGCGCTGACCCGGTTCGGTGGACGGAGTGCCGCCCAAGCGATCGAGGACGGCGTCGACCCGCGCGAGGTATGGCGGGCGCTGTGCGACGACTTCGACGTGCCTCGTGAACGGTGGTGAGAGCCGGGTGGCTGCGACACGCGGGCGCGCCTGCTTGCCATCGAACACATGTTCGCTAATGTGAGCGTGTTCGACCGGCGCAGTTCGATCCGGGTTTTGTCGGTGGCCCCCTCTAGCGTCACTGACAACCGACCGAACCGGTCACCCGAACACCACACGAACGGAGACATCCATGGCGCAGCAGGCCCCCGACCGCGAGAAAGCTTTGCAACTCGCGATCGCGCAGATCGAAAAGAATCACGGCAAAGGCTCGGTGATGCGACTCGGCGACGAGGTGCGCCAGCCCATCTCGGTCATCCCCACCGGTTCCATCGCGCTGGACGTGGCTTTGGGCATCGGCGGGCTTCCGCGTGGCCGCGTGGTTGAAATCTACGGTCCGGAATCCTCCGGCAAGACCACGGTCGCCCTACATGCGGTGGCCAACGCACAGGCCGCCGGCGGCATCGCCGCCTTCATCGACGCCGAACACGCCCTCGACCCGGAGTACGCCAAGAGCCTCGGCGTGGATACCGATTCGTTGCTGGTAAGCCAGCCCGACACCGGCGAGCAGGCACTCGAGATCGCCGACATGCTGGTGCGTTCCGGTGCGCTGGACATCCTTGTCATCGACTCGGTGGCGGCTCTGGTGCCTCGTGCCGAGATCGAAGGCGAGATGGGTGACAGTCACGTCGGCCTACAGGCCCGTCTGATGAGCCAGGCGCTGCGCAAGATGACCGGTGCGCTGAGCAACTCCGGCACCACCGCGATCTTCATCAACCAGCTGCGCGAGAAGATCGGAGTGATGTTCGGGTGCGGTTCCTGGTACACCAACGTCACTCTCGCTGATGGGAGCACAGAGAAGCTCGGCAAGATCGTCAACCAGAAGATGGATGTCGAGGTCCTGTCGTACGACGCCGAATCTGGCGAGATTGTGCCTCGCAGGGTGGTCAATTGGTTTAACAACGGTAAGGCGGAGGAGTTTCTGCATTTCAAGGTTGATCGCGCGGGTGGAGGAACTGGCCGCGGTCACGCAAGTTTGGCAATGACCCGCAATCACCTGATCCGGACTCCAGGTGGTTGGCGCGAAGCTGGAGACATCCTCGTCGGAGAACGTGTCATGTTGGCTCAGCCAGTTCTGCTTAGCGACCAGCAGTGGGAAGTCGTCTTAGGCTCTCTGCTAGGTGATGGATGCCTCGCTGCGCCAGTCCGGAAGGACTCGGAGTCCGCGCGTTTCCGTATGGGCCATGGTGTCAAGCAAGCGGAGTATCTCGACTGGAAGATCTCGTTACTGGAGAATGTCGCTCACAGTCGGAGCGTCAATGAAAGAGGCGATGTATTCGTTGACTTCACCCCCCTTGCTGAACTGTATGAACTGAGGTCAGCAGTCTATTTAGGGGATGGAAAGAAATTTCTGTCCGAAGACTATGTCAAAGCACTCACTCCGTTAGCGCTGGCAATCTGGTTTATGGATGACGGCTCATTTACCGTCCGCTCAAAAGGTCTCCAGCGGCGCACCATTGGTGGCAGCGGACGGGTTGAGATCTGCGTTGAAGCAATGAGCGAAGGGTCCAGACTGCGGCTTCGGGACTACCTGCATGACGAATATGGGTTAGACGTGCGTTTGCGGCGGGCTGGCAAAGCTGGCAAATCTGTTCTGGTGTTCTCCACCGCGGCCTCTGAGAAGTTCCAGAATCTTATAGCGCCCTACGTCCACCCCTCCATGGCATACAAGCTCTTGCCGCGCTTCCGTGGTCGATTCGACGTTAATCCGCAGTTTGCCGAACCATCGATGCAGCTCATGCCGGCAAGGGTTGTTGATATCGAGTCTAAGAAGAAGTATCAGAAGATGGATCGCTTCGATATCGAAGTTGAGGGTTCGCATAATTACTTTGCGGACGGCGTCATGGTCCACAACTCTCCCGAAACGACCACCGGCGGTAAGGCTTTGAAGTTCTACGCCTCGGTTCGCTTGGATGTCCGTCGCATCGAGACGCTCAAGGACGGAACCGACGCGGTGGGTAACCGCACCCGTGTCAAGGTGGTCAAGAACAAGGTTTCGCCCCCATTCAAGCAGGCCGAGTTTGACATTCTGTACGGCAAGGGCATCAGCAGGGAGGGCTCGCTCATCGACATGGGGGTCGACCAGGGCTTCATCCGCAAGTCCGGCTCCTGGTACACCTACGAGGGCGAGCAGTTGGGCCAGGGCAAGGAGAATGCCCGGAACTATCTGACCGAGAACCCCGATGTCGCCAACGAGATCGAGAAGAAGATCAAAGAGAAGCTCGGGGTCGGCGCCACGCTGACCGACGAGGCCATCGGCGATGTCCTCCCCGCTCCCGTCGACTTCTGAGACGCGCGAGGAGCAGGCGCACGCGCTGTGCCTGCGCCTGCTCACCGCGCGCGCACGTACCCGGGCTGAGCTCGCCGGCCGAATGGCCAAGCGTGGCTACCCCGATGCTGTCGTCGAGGCAGTCCTCGGGCGCCTGACGGATGTCGGCCTGGTCGACGACGAAGATTTCGCCGCCCAGTGGGTTCGCTCCCGGCAGACCCATGCGGGGAAGGGCAAGCGCGCGTTAGCCGCTGAACTTCGGACCAAGGGTGTCGACGACGAGGTGATCGCTTCCGTGCTTGACGGGATCGACGTCGGGGCCGAGCGGGTGCGAGCCGAGGAACTGGTCGAACGGCGACTGCGTCGGGAGACCCTCGGTGACGGAGACGATGCGAAGGTGATGCGGAGACTGGTCGGGATGCTGGCACGTCGCGGCTACAGCCACAGCATGGCGATGGCGGTCGTCAGCGACGCGCTAGCCGCCGAACGGGGCCGCCGGCGGGTCTAGGTCGATCGACCGGGCGGTGGTCGGCCGATTAGTCGTTGTTCCTGCTCGTGAGTCGCGAAAAC
>MTBK01273971.1_pt1 | contig 18567 bp, 17 predicted proteins | sample 1535981 | NCBI WGS metagenome assembly MTBK01 (sample SAMN06109225, study PRJNA356200) | anaerobic digester metagenome | isolation source: biogas reactors fed with pig manure or primary and secondary sludge | place: Spain | collected 2016-06-30 | reverse complement strand
GTCGCGGTTCGTCTCCAGCAGATCACCGAGTTGGGTCAGCACCGCGTTGAGCTGCTTTCCGGTGGTACCGCTGCCCAGGTCCTCGTCCGCCAGTACCTGGGTCAGCACCCGAACGGTGGAGCCGAAGTCACGCAGCGTGCCCTCGTTGGCGGAGGCCGCGTCCATCAGGGCGCTGAGGTTGTCGACGACCGTGCTGAGCTGCTCCTTGGTCTGGGCGCCGCCGTCGGCGGACAACTTCATCGCCTTGGACAACTCGCTCAGGGCCGACTTGATCCGCTCACCGTTCCCGTCGGCCATGGCGGCCCCGGAATCGACCAGCGTGCGCACCGCGCCGTTGCCCTTGCCGTCGCCGCCCAATGACGTGGCGAGCCGATCCACCATGTCCAGCGTCTTGGTGAACTCGACCGGTGTCTTGGTGCGGGTCAACCCGATGGTCGCGTGGTCCTGAAGTGTCGGCCCGCCCCGGTAGGGCGGACTCAGTTCAATGGACCGATCGGCCAGGATCGAGGTCTGCAGGGTGACAGCCTGGACGTCGGCCGGGATCTTCACGTCCTTGTCGACGGTGAACTCGACCTCGACGTATCCGGTCCTCGGCGTGACCTTGTTGACGCTGCCCACCTTCATGCCCAGCACAGCGACGTTGTTGGTGGGGTACAGCCCCGCGGCGTTGTCGAACTGGGCGGTGATGGTGATGGTGTCGCGACGCTCCTTGATCACCGACCAGCCGTACAGACCGGCGACCAGGGCGCCGACCGCGGCAAGCACGGCGAGAATCGTGAAACCCCGGTAGCGACTCATTGGCAGTCCTTGAAGTACTGAATCATGCCGAATTGCTTGCCCCGGCCGCTGATGGCACACATCCACGAATCCACCAGGATTCCGTTCGAGAAGTTGGTGTCCAGCGCATTTCCGGTGCCCGAGGCGTTAGCCAAGCCGCGCAGTGCCACCGGCGCGCTCTGCAGAATGCTGCGGACCAGATCGTCATGCTTGGACAGCAGGCCGGTCAGCTTATTCATATTGGCCAGCAACGCATCAACCTGCGCCCGGTCGTCGATGACGGTGTCGTCGAGGACCCTGACCAGATCGGTCAGCGACTGCATCATTGCGTGGAACGCAGCCCGGCGGGTCACGAACTCGCCGAGTAACTGCTGGCCCTGATTGACCATGCCGCCGATGCTGGCCTGCTGCCGGCGCAGTGTGCTGGTCACCAGGTCCATGGTCTTGAGCATGCTGCCGAACTGGGCCCTGCGGTCAGCCATCACCGTCGACAGCTTCTTCAGGTTGTCCATCGACTTGGGGATCAGCGGTGGGAGGGACTCAACCTGCTTGCCGAGCACCTGGATGGCGCTGGCGAGGTCGTCGGTATTGACCTCTCCGTAGTTCACCGCGACGTCCTGCAGTGCCTGCTGCAGGTCGTAGGGAACCTCGGTGTGGTTGAGATCGATCGTGTTGTTGGGCAGTGGGCCGCCGCCACCGGGGTGCAGTGCGAGGTACCGCGAGCCCAGGATGGTGGTGACCATGATGACGGCCCGGGAGTCCTTGCCGACGTCGACGTTGTCCTGGACCCGCATATCGACCCGCACCCGGTCGCCGATGAGTTCCATCCCGGTTACCGTGCCGACCGGGATCCCGGCGACGGTGACCGGATTCTTCGGCATCAGCGCCGCCGCCTGGATGAACTCGGCGGAGATCCGGCGGTAGCCCGGGCCGACCTTGGTGATGATCACCAGGGTGGCCAACAGCGCGGTGAGCACTGCGAGGGCGACCAACCCGACCATCGTCTTGTTCAGATCTTCGATTACCCGCTTACGCGGCTGCCCGCGGAACTTGCGGTCGAGCACCGTATTTGCATCTGTGGGATCAGCCATTGGCCATGTTCCTGCATCGTGGGCTGTGCTGGGCGACGTTGCCCGGCGTGGCGGCATCGACAACGATCGGTGTCACATCGTTGAGTCCGGGGAAGAAGGCCAGCGCGTTCAGATCGCAGGCGTAGACGTTCAGGTAGGCGCCCTCGTTGGTCGCCCTGGCCAGTCCCTTGAGCAGCTTCGGCAGGTTGGCCCCGGTGAACGCCAACTGCGGCTCGATCGACACCAGGTGCGCGGCGAATCCGGGCTCCCGATTGATCAACGCCTGCAGCGAGGGGTTCACCTCGTTGGTGACCGCACCCAGCTGACGAACAACCCGCGACAGCGACCCCATCGAGGAGACCAGTTCGGGGCGCCGGGCGTTGAACGTGCTGACCATCTGACGCGTACTGGCCAATGTCTTGTCGAGGTTCTCGTTCTGCTTCGCCAACGTGCCGAAGACCTGATCGAGCCCGGTGATCATGTCGCCGAGCAACTGGTCGCGGCCGGCGAACGTCTCAGTGAGCTTGCCGGTCTGATCCACCAAGGTGGCCCATGACGCGCTGTCGCCCTGCAGGGCCTGAATCGCGGCGCTGGAGATCTGGTCTGCGGCCTTCGGATCGATGGTCGCGAACAGCGGTTCGTAACCGTTGAGGACAACACCCACATCGAACGACGGGACGGTGCGCGCAACCGGAATGACGCTGCCGGCCGGCAGCGGCTTCGCATCGCCGGTCGGGCCGACGCGCAGATCGAGGTACCGCTGCCCGACGATGTTCTGGTAGAGGATCGAGGCCTCGGTGTTGGCCAGGATCTTCTGATCGTTCTGCAGTTCGAAGGTCACCTTCGCCCGGTTGCCGGGTTCGAGGTCGATGTTCATCACGCGGCCGACACGTACGCCCGCCATCCGGACGTCGTCGCCGTCACGAAGGCCGAACACGTCGGTGAACTCAGCCGAGTAGCCGGTCGTCGCACCACTCACCTCGCGCTCCAGCGTCGAGTACACCAGGTAGGTCATCACCGAGGTGACGACGAGGAACGCGATCAGTCCGGCCAGGACCTTTCGAATACCCATCAGGACCGCCCCTCGGTCGAATCGTCCGGCGACACCGTCATGCCACGAACCAACGGAGCCAGCAGAAGTTGCGTGGCGGGAGTGGCCGGCTGGCCAGTGATGTAGGACAGTTGCTTGACCTCCTGCGCGCTACCCACCGGACCGACGTTGCCGCCGTACGAGGCCGGCGCCGGGGCGGGCCCTTCCGCCGGAAGGTATCCCGGTGGCCAGGGCGCGACCGGTGCGATCGGCGCCGGGTTGGGGTTCGGCGGGGCCGGCGGGGCGGCAAAGGCCGGGTTCGCCGTTCCGGGAACGGGCGGAGCAGGCTGCATCGGCGGACCGACGCCACCGAGAATCCCGGTGCCGATGCCCTCGGAGAGCGGCGGGTTCGGATCGGTCAGGTTGGGTCCGTTGGGCTGGATCAGCGGCGGACCCACCGCGACCAGGTTGCCGTTCGGTCCGAGGACGGTGCCCGGCGGGGGCATGAGGTCCTTGGGCGGCTGGAAGTTCTGCGGCAACAGCACTTCCGGCAGATCCGGACGCACCGCGATCAGCGGAGCGGTGAAGCAGCTGGGCCCCTTGAGTTCGCCGTACTGCGGGCAGTCCGCACGTGTATAGGAGTAGGTCGGGGTCAGCGCGAGGTTGGCCCGCAGGTTGAAGACGTCCATCTCATGGTCCCAGCCCTCCTGGAACTTGTCGGAGAACGCCCTCATCTTCTGGAAGCCGGGCAACCAGTTACCCGACGTCTGGGCCAGGACACCGACCACTGGGGTGAGCTGCTTGCCGATGGTGATCATCCGGTCGACCTGGTTGACCAGTGCCGTCTCGGCCGTGCCGAGAGTGCCGGCCCCGGCGCTGAGCATCGTGTCGAGCTGGGACCGCTGTTCGACGAGGACCTGCATCGGGCCGACAGCCTGATGCAGCGCGTCGACGAGATCGGGCGCGGTCTGCTGCAGGCCCTCGGCGGCATCGACGAGTGCGCTCAGCAGAGTCGGGCTGGCCGGATCGGTGGCGATGGTCGCGTTGAGCTGATCGACCAGGCGGTCGAGCTGTGCGCCGGCCGCCAGCAGTTGCGGCCGCCGGTCGTGGGTGGCCGCGCCGAGTGCGGCCAGCACACCCAGCGTGTCGTCCTCGCGGCCGCGGCCGGTGGAATAGAGGATGTCGCGCAGCTTGCTGATAGTGGTCTGGAACAGCACCGTCGGCAGCTTGGTGTCCTCGGCGATGTGGTCGCCGGTCTGGATGCCGGGAGCTTCCCCGTTGTCGACCAGTTCGACGGCGGAGACCGCGAAGACGTTGCTGGGCACCACCCGGGCGGTGACGGTCTTGGGGATCGACCCGGCGTACTCGCGATCCAGGTCGATGTGTACGTAGTTGGGCTGGCCGAAGGTGGCCGGCACCACACTGTTCACGGTGCCGACGAGCAGTCCGTGGTACCGGACGTCCGAGCGACTCGGCAGCCCGTCACCGACATTGTTGAGGTTGGCGACGATGCGCGTGTAGGACTCCAACCGTCCGTTGGACTTGGCCACCAGCAACATCACGGTCAACGCCGAGACGATGAGCATGACGATGCCGGTGAAGAACAACGTCCGCTGGCTGGCCCCGCGACCACTCGGGTCGACTGTGCGTGACGCGGCCATCAGCCACCGAACCTTGCGCCGGAGGAGAGGCTGAACATCGCCATGGTCAGAAGCATGTTCACGATGACCACCACTGTGATGGCCGCCCGCATGGCGTGGCCGGCGGCCACGCCGACACCCTCCGGGCCGCCGCCGGCGTAGAAGCCGTAATAGCACTGCAGCACCGAAGCGATGGCGACGAAGATGACGCACTTGATGATCGAGTAGAAGATCTCCGTCCCTGACAGCATCAGGCCGAAGTAATGCAGGTAGCCGCCCATCGAGCCGCCGCTGATGATCGAGACGATGATCTGGGTGCTCAAGTAGCTGACCCCGAGGCAGACGACATAGAGCGGGACGATCGCGGTGATGGAGGCCATCAGCCGGGTCGTCACCATGTAGGGGATGGGCCGGATCGCCATGCTGTCGAGTGCGTCGATCTCCTCCGAGATCCGCATCGCGCCGAGTTGCGCGGTGAACCGGCAGCCACTCTGGGTGGCGAACGCCAGCGCGCAGGCGATCGGGGCCAGCTCACGGGTGTTGACAAGCGAGGAGATGATCCCGACCGCGGGCCCGAGGCCGAGCAGTTGCAGGAAGTTGTACCCCTCGATACCGACCATCACCCCGACGACCACGCCGAGGACCAGGGCCACGCCGGCGGTACCACCACCGACGACCAGCGATCCGTTGCCCCAGGCAACGTCGGCGAGCAGTCGGGTGTACTCCTTGCGGTAACTGCGCAACACCACCGGAACTCCGGCGATCGCCTTCCCGGCGAACACCACGATGTGACCGAGCTGGCGGACCGGGCTGGCGACCCGGTCACCGGCACGTTTGAGCGGCTGCAATAGCGGGGGCGTCGCTGTCGACGGCGTCATCTTCTACAACCCCGATTTCGGGAACAGGATCAGGTACATCTGGCTGATCGCGACGTTGACAATCATCAGGAGAAGGATCGATTCGACGACCGAGCTGTTCACCGAGTTGGCCACGCCGATCGAGCCACCGCGGGTGGACAGCCCCTTCTGGCAGGCCACGATCGCCACGATCGCGCCGTAGACGACCGCTTTGAACATCGCGAGTATCAGGTCGTCCGTGGTGGTGAAGGACGCGAAAGTCGCCACGAAGCTGCCCGGCGCGCCGTTCTGGAAGTAGACGTTGAACAGGTAACTGGCCAGGAAGCCGGTGAAACACACCAGGCCGGTGAGCGCGACAGCAATCAGGATTGCGGCGACGAACCGGGGCACGACCAGTCGCTGGACCACCGAGATACCCAGAACCTCCAGCGCGTCGATCTCGTCTCGAATCTTTCTCGAGCCCAGATCGGCGGTGATGGCCGACCCGACTGCTGACGCCATCAGGATCGCGGCCACCAGCGATGCGGCCTGCCGGATCACCGCCAGGCCGCTGGCCGCACCGGAGAGCGATGTGGCGCCGACCTGACCGGCCAGCAGCGCGAACTGCACCGACAGCGTGACACCGATCGGCAGCGCGACGAAGATCGTCGGGACCACCGAGGTGCCGGCCATGAACGCGGCCTGACGGATGAATTCCTGCCACTGGAACTTGCCGGTGAACAGGTCGACGAACAGGTACTGGATGGTGCGTACCGCCAGTACCGCCTGTTCGCCCACCGTCGAGATGGCCGCCTGAGGATGCCGTTTGACGTATCCGGAGACCCACTCGTCAATCTCTTGGATCCCCTGGTCACGCCGTTCGACGGGTGCGGGGGTCTCCGAAGTCGTCATAGATCTACCGCCCCCCTTTCACATTCGATTGGCCCGGTGCAGGTTACGACGCGTCACAGTACAACGGCGCGAGGGGACGTCGGTACACTTTCCGGAATCAGTTCCGTCGGTGATTGATAGGCGCGGACATTACGGTTCAGGCGTTCGGGATCCAGTTGCCGTGGAATCCGTACGGCACCCGACGGGGCAAACGGATGCGTGCCACCGGCTCACCGCTGAAGTCGGCAGCGTCGATGATCACCAGATCGCTGCTGTCGCGCGTGGGTTCGTAGACATAGGCCAGGTACCAGCCGGCCGCTTCATCGGCGGGCCCGGAGGGCGAGGGCACGAAGACGGCCTCACCAGGCCCCCCCGGGGCATCCGGCCCCCCGAACACATGCTCGGCCGCCACTCCGGTCCGCAGGTCGTAGCGGACCAACCGGGCGTCGCCGACCGACACGGCGTACCGCGCCGGCAACCCGGCCAACCGATCGTCGATACGGGGGAACTCCACCGCCCGGTCATCGAGTTGGCGCTCGGCCACCGTTCCGGAGACCAGGTCGACGACCCATTCCCACAGCACCGCGCTGGCGCCGAAGCCACCGTCGTTGCGCCACAGCTCCGGGTACCGACAGCCCTGCACGACAAGGGAATTCGACTCCCCTGCAGCACCATTGGGGTTCGTTTCGTACGCGTTGGCGACGTGGAACACGTAGCACGGGTCGATGTCGAACCACCGCACCTCCCCGAAGGGGTCGTCGCGGCGCAGCACCCCGAATCTCGCCCCGTACCCGTCATCCCAGCGATAGGGCATGTCACCTTTGCCGTTGATGGCGACATCGAGGTTGAACACGATCGGCAGATCCATGAAGACCACGTGCCCCGAGGTCATCGCGAAGTCGTGCATCATCGTCAGCGCGGGAACCTCGAGCGGACGATTGACGGTCAGGTTCCCGGCCGCATCGGCCCGGTGATAGGTCACATGCGGCTGAAAAATGTTGCCGTAGCCGAAGAAATGCAGTTCCCCGGTAGTCGGGCAGATCTTCGGGTGAGCGGTCATGGAGTCGTTGAGATCGCCGCCGAAGTCGTAGCAGCCGACGGTCTCCAAGTCATTGGAGAGCTCGTAGGGCAGCGAGGACTCCACCAGAGCAAGAGTCCTGCCCGCATGGTTGACGACGTGGGTGTTGGCGACCGAGGAACGCAGGTTTCTGGTTCCGTCGGGGTTGTACAACGGGAAGGGCTTGTCGAAGCTCTCGGTGCGCACCCAGCGATTTCGGTACCACCTCGCGGCGCCACCTTCGATGCGGACCCCGTGAATCATCCCGTCGCCGACGAACCAGTGCCCCGTGGGCGTGCGCGGGTTGGATCCGTTGCGCAGGTACCAGCCGTCCAGTTCGGGCGGGATGGCACCCTCGACAGATAGGTCGTACGCGGTGAGTTCGTCCTCGACGGGTGCGTAGTTGCCCCGCAGGTGGAACGGTCGGGCATCGGGGAGGTTGCCGAGGTCGGCAGTATCGGTCATCGCTCCACTGTTACACCGTCGCCAAACTTCGGCGCGGTTTCAGGCGCTCGGCGCACGAAAGCGCGCCGAAGTGATCTAGACCTCCACCCAGTCCAGCGTGCGCTGCACGGCCTTCTGCCAGCCCGCGTACCCCGCCGCCCGCTGCTCGTCGGTCCACCGCGGTGCCCAGCGCCGGCTTTCCTGCCAGTTGGCCCTGAGGTCCTCCGGATCCTTCCAGTAGCCGACCGCCAGACCGGCGGCGTAGGCGGCCCCGAGCGCGGTGGTCTCGGCCACCACCGGTCGCGAGACCTCGACACCGAGCACGTCGGCCTGGATCTGCATACAGAGTTCGTTGAGCGTGACCCCGCCGTCGACCTTGAGCACTTTCAGCCGCACACCGGAGTCGGCGGCCATGGCGTCGACCACATCGCGGCTCTGGTAACAGATCGCCTCCAGCGTGGCTCGCGCCACGTGCGCATTGGAGTTGAACCGAGACAGTCCGACGATCGCGCCGCGGGCATCGGACCGCCAGTACGGGGCGAACAGGCCGGAGAAGGCCGGGACGAAGTAAACCCCGCCGTTGTCCTCCACCTGAGAGGCCAGCGTCTCACTGTCCGAGGCTCCGTTGATGATGCCCAGTTGATCGCGCAGCCACTGCACCGCCGAGCCGGTCACCGCGATCGAACCTTCAAGGGCATAAACCGGTTTCGCGTCACCGAACTGGTAGCACAGCGTGGTCAGGAGGCCGTTGTTGCTGCGGACGATCTTTTCCCCGGTGTTGAGCAGCAGGAAATTCCCGGTGCCGTAGGTGTTCTTGGCCTCGCCCGGCTTCAGACAGACTTGGCCCACCATCGCGGCCTGCTGGTCGCCCAGGCTCGCCGTGACCGGCACCTCGCCGTCGGTGGGGCCGTCCGGATGGGTCATCCCGTAGGGCTCCGGCGACGAGGAGGGGCGGATATCAGGCAGCATCTGACGCGGAATCCCGAAGAACCCCAGGAGCTCGTCGTCCCAGTCCAGCGTTTCCAGATTCATCAGCATGGTGCGACTGGCGTTCGTGACATCGGTGACGTGAACCCCGCCCTGCGAAGCGCCACCGGTGAGATTCCACAGCACCCAGGAGTCCGGCGTGCCGAACATCGCGTCACCACGTTCGGCGTCCGCACGCAGACCCTCGACGTTCTCCAGCAGCCACTGCAGTTTGCCGCCGGAAAAATAGGTGGCAGGCGGCAGACCTGACTTTCGCCGGATCACCTCACCGCGTCCGTCACGGTCGAGTGCGGCGGCGATGTGATCGGTCCGGGTGTCCTGCCACACGATGGCGTTGTAGTACGGCCGGCCGGTCTTGCGGTTCCACACCAGGGTGGTCTCGCGCTGGTTGGTGATGCCCAGAGCGACCAGGTCGGTGGCCGACAGCCGGGTGTTGTTCAACGCGGACATCACCACACTCTGGGTCCGCTCCCAGATCTCGACCGGATTGTGCTCAACCCATCCCGCCCGCGGCAGGATCTGCTGGTGCTCGAGTTGGTGCCGGCCGACCTCGATCCCGTCGTGGTCGAAGATCATGCATCGGGTGCTGGTGGTGCCCTGATCGATCGAGGCGACGAATTCTGCCAAGGGGACTCCTTAACGATGTGCCGGCGTTGGCGCGGGCCGCCTTCCGGCAACGAGGCCGATGTTCACCCAGCCAATGTTCACGTGTGACCCGGAGTCTGCCATCGTCGATCATGGTTTTCATGAGCTTTCCGGAGCACGGCATCGCCGCCATGCCCCGCGGCGGGCCGGACGCCTGCTGGCTCGACCGTCTGTCGCAGACCGACCGGCCCGAGTATGTCATCGAACTGGCCCGTCAGCCCTGCGGGCTCTCGGCGCTCACGCGGGGGTCGCGGTCGAGGTCAGTTCGGCATGGGCCGGCCGGCAGGTTGCGGTCGCGCGGCGACCCTGAGCCCTGCTTCTGCTGCGCGCCGCGCCCGCGGTGCTTGCGCGACCGGCACTGAGCCTGTTGCATCATCCGGGTGGGAGAAGAGGTCACACACGCCAGTTACGACCGCAAGCACCGGCAGGAGTACCGGCAGAAGGTTCAGCTCTGCCTCGACGTGTTCGAAACGATGCTCTCGGAGTCCAGTTTCGAGTTCGACCGTCCGCTGACCGGGATGGAGATCGAGTGCAACCTCGTCGACGCCGAGTATCAGCCGGCAATGCTGAACCAGGAAGTGCTGGCCTCCATCGCCGACCCGGCCTATCAGACCGAACTCGGCGCCTACAACATCGAATTCAATGTTCCACCAAGGCCTTTGCCGGGGCGGACTGCGCTTGAACTCGAAGCCGAGGTCCGGGCCAGCCTGAACGCGGCGGAGACGAAGGCCAGCACTGACGGCGCCCACATCGTAATGATCGGCATCCTGCCGACACTGATGCCCGACGACCTGGTGGGCGGCTGGATGAGTCCGTCGCTGCGCTACCAGGCGCTGAACGACTCGATCTTCACCGCGCGTGGTGAGGACATCCTGATCGACATCGCCGGCGCCGAGCGGTTGAGCATGCACGCCGAGTCGATCGCCCCCGAGTCCGCCTGTACCAGCATGCAGTTGCACCTGCAGGTGTCCCCGGCCGACTTCGCCAACAATTGGAACGCCGCCCAGGTGCTGGCCGGCCCACAACTGGCGCTCGGCGCCAATTCCCCCTACTTCTTCGGCCGTCAGTTATGGGCGGAGACCCGGATCGAGTTGTTCGCGCAGGCCACCGACACCCGCCCGGAAGAACTCAAGGCGCAGGGCGTGCGGCCACGGGTGTGGTTCGGAGAGCGCTGGATCACCTCGATCTTCGATCTTTTCGAGGAGAACGTGCGCTACTTCCCGACCCTGCTCCCGGAGTTGTCCGACGAGGATCCGCGGGCCGAACTCAACGCCGGACGTACCCCGCTGCTGCCGGAACTCCGCCTGCACAACGGCACCGTGTACCGCTGGAACCGGCCGGTCTACGACGTCGTCAACGACCGCCCCCACCTGCGAGTGGAGAACCGCGTACTGCCGGCCGGGCCCACGGTGGTCGACATGATGGCCAATGCGGCGTTTTACTACGGGCTCCTGCGCACCATCTCCGAGGATGAGCGGCCATTGTGGACGAAGATGAGTTTCGCTGCGGCCCAGGATAATTTCGTCGAGGCGGCCCGGAACGGTATGAACGCGCGGTTGTACTGGCCCGGGCTCGGCGAGGTGACACCCGATGAACTGGTGCTCCGTCACCTGCTTCCGATGGCCGATGAGGGCCTGCGCCGGTGGCGGGTCGCCGCTGAGGTGCGTGACCGCTACCTCGGCGTCATCGAGGGCCGGGCCAAGACGGGCCGCAACGGATCCTCCTGGCAGGTGGAAACGGTGAACCGGTTGGAGCGGCATGGAATGGACCGGCCGAAAGCGCTGGCCGAGATGTTGCACCGCTACTGCGACCTCATGCACAGCAATGCGCCGGTACACACCTGGCCCTGATCGCCACCGGCCGCGCTGCACGGGTGGCGCACCACGTTGCCGCCATGGAATGTTGAAGCCATGGAATCCGATGTCATGGACTGGGAAAGCGCCTATCGGCAGGAGGGGGCATTCACCGGCCCCCCGCCGTGGAACCTCGGCGAACCGCAGCCCGAACTCGCCGACTTGATCGGCTCGGCCCGCGGCGAAGTGCTCGACGCGGGGTGCGGCCACGCGGAGCTGGCTCTTGCGGCGGCCGCGACCGGACACCCGGTCGTGGGAATCGACCTGGCGCCGACCGCCGTCGCGGCGGCCGCGAAGGAAGCCGCCCGGCGCGGCCTGACCCGGGCGACCTTCGTGGCTGCCGACATCACTACTTTCACCGGCTATGACGAGCGGTTCGGCACCATCTTCGACAGCACCCTTTTCCACTCGCTGCCGATCGAAGGCCGTGACGGGTATCTGCGTTCGATCCACCGGGCCGCCGCACCCGGCGCCCGGTATTACGTCCTGGTATTCGCCCAGGGGGCGTTCCCTCCTGATATGGAGGTCAAGCCGCATGAGGTCGCAGAGGAAGAGTTGCGAGCAGCGGTATCGAAGTACTTCACCGTGGACGACATCCGGCCGGCCTGGATTCACGTCAACCCCGTCGAGGGAATGCCGGCACCTCCCAGTGAGGCGCCGCGCGACGAGAAGGGCCGACCGAAGCTGCCGGCCTATCTGCTGACCGCGCACAAAGCCGGCTGAGCTGTCTTCAGTGTCAGCGTTCCGGCGGTGCGGGCGGGGAAGTTGTCGGTGCACCGCCCGGACCGCGCATCCCGGGACCATCCGGCCCCATCATTCCCGGCCCCATCATTCCCGGCCCCATCATTCCGGGCCCCATCGGCGGCGGCATCATCACGCCGCGCTGGTGGCGGAATCCATCCCACCCGCCACCATGCCCACTGTGCCGGCCCAGTGCGAAGCCGGTGAAGAAGATCGCTCCGACGATGAACACGATGCCGGCCACGATCGCGACCCAGGCAGCCGCCTGGTAGAGCCGGTTCGGCCGGTCCTTGGGTCGACACCCCTGCACCGGCGCGGACGGTGTGCCCTCTGATATCGGTGCGCGAGCGGATTCGGTTGCTGATTCGGTTGCCTGGGTCATACCTATACCTTCGCCCTCACCACAAGGTGCTCCCTGTGCCGCAGATGTGAATCGGCTATGAGCGCCGGCGAATCGACCCACCCGTAGTACCCGGAAGCGCTATGAATCACGTGTGCGGAAAGCTGGAGTCAACCTCACCCAACGCGAATCGGAACTGATCGACGCGACCCAACCCACTGCGATGGCCCACCTCGACGCCGATGCGCTCATGGAGCTGCATGCACGAGTCCGCCGGGCGCGCAACAAATACGTCACGCTGTACCGGCGGCGCGGTGCCGCAAAGGTCCGTGCGAAGGGCGCCCGCGGGTCGGCGGCCGAGGCCAACGAACGCGGCTGGGCCAAGGCCGAGGTGTTCGAGGAGGCCTTGGCGCGGGTCAGCCGCCAACTGGCTGCAGCCGCGCAGCGCAGTGCCCAGGAACTGAAGCAGGAGCGTCTGGCTCGCGCCCGGCAGCAAAAGCTTGAGTCGAGCGCTTCGGACACCACCAAAAAAGGCAACGCCAAGAAGAAGGCCACCGCCAAGAAGACCGGCACAACAAAGGCTGGCGCCAAGAAGGCCGACACCAAAAAGGCCGGCACCACATCGACCAAAGCCAGGGAAACCCCGCCCCGTAAAACTGCCGGCCGGATCAAGTTCGAGGCTTCATCCAAGGCCAGCGGCGCCCGCCGCCAAGCCAAGCGCGACAGCCGCTGACCGGTCAGCCGGTGCCCGCCAGCAACTCGGCGATCTGGATGGTGTTCAGCGCGGCACCCTTGCGCAGGTTGTCGCCGGAGACGAACAGCGCCAGACCGCGGCCCCCAGCGACGCCGGGATCCTGACGAATCCGGCCGACGAGGGACTCATCACCCCCCGCCGCCATCAGCGGGGTCGGAACCTCGACCACCGCGACGCCCGGCGCGCCGGCCAGAATCTCGCGTGCCTGATCCGGCGACAGCGGCCGGGTGAACTCCGCATTGATGGACAGCGAGTGGCCGGTGAACACCGGCACCCGCACACAGGTTCCGCTGACCGCGAGATCGGGAAGCCCGAGAATCTTGCGACTCTCGTTTCGCAGCTTCTGATCCTCGTCGGTCTCCCCGGACCCGTCATCGACCAGCGCCCCGGCCAACGGAAGGACGTTGAATGCGATGGGGGCGACGTACTTGTTCGGCGGCGGGAAGTCCAGCGCGCGGCCGTCATGGACGAGTTGCTCGGCATGGTCGATGGTGGCGCGCGCCTGGGTGACCAGTTCCTCCACCCCGGCAATCCCACTGCCGGAGACCGCCTGATAGGTGGAGGCGATGATCCGCACCAGACCGGCCTCGTCATGCAGCGGTTTGAGTACCGGCATGGCCACCATGGTGGTGCAGTTCGGATTCGCGATGATGCCCTTGGGCAGGGTCTTGCCGCGGACGTCGCGGTCGAAGTTGACCTCGCTGACCACCAGAGGAACGTCCGGGTCCTTGCGCCACGCCGACGAGTTGTCGATGACCGTCACCCCGGCAGCGGCGAACCGGGGCGCCTGAACCCGGGACATCGTCGCACCCGCGGAGAACAACGCGATGTCGAGGCCGGTCGGGTCGGCGGTCTCGGCGTCCTCGACCTCGATCTCTTGGCCGCGGAAGCTCAGCCTCATCCCCGCCGATCGCGAAGAAGCAAAAAACCGCACGCCGGAAGCGGGAAAATCCCGCTCCTCCAGGAGTTTTCGCATGACAACGCCCACCTGCCCGGTGGCGCCTACCACTCCGATTGAGACCATCTAGCGACCCGTTCCCGCGTAGACCACAGCTTCCTCGCCGCCGCCGAGGTGAAACGCCTCGTGCAATGCGGCCACGGCCTTGTCGAGTTCGGAATCTTTGATCAGCACCGAGATCCGAATCTCCGAGGTGGAGATGAGGTCGATGTTGATGCCAACCTCGGCCAGTGCCTCGCAGAATGTGGCGGTGACGCCCGGGTGGCTGCGCATACCTGCCCCGACCAGCGACACCTTGCCGATGTGGTCGTCGTAGAGCACGCTGGCGAACCCGATCTCGTCCTGCAACTCGGTGAGCTTTTCCACCGCCCGCGGCGCGGAATCGCGCGAGCAGGTGAAGGTGATGTCGGTCTTGCCGTCCTCAACCTTGGAGATGTTCTGCAGCACCATGTCGATGTTGACGTCGGCGTCGGCGACGGCACGGAACACCTTCGCGGCATAGCCGGGAACATCCGGCAGCGCGACGACGGTGACCTTGGCTTCGCTGCGGTCGTGGGCAACTCCGGTCAGGATGGCGTCTTCCATGATGGTGTCCTCGATTGATCCGGTGACGATCGTGCCCGGCTTGTCGGAGTACGACGAGCGGACGTGGATCGGAACGTGGTAGCGGCGCGCATATTCCACGCACCGCAGCATCAGCACCTTGGCCCCACATGCCGCCATTTCGAGCATCTCCTCGAAAGTGACGGTGTCCAGGCGGCGGGCATTGGGCACGATGCGCGGGTCGGCGGTGAAGATGCCGTCGACGTCGGTGTAGATCTCACAGACGTCGGCGTTGAGGGCCGCGGCCAGGGCGACGGCGGTGGTGTCCGATCCGCCGCGGCCGAGGGTGGTCACGTCCTTGCTGTCTTGGCTGACGCCCTGGAAACCGGCGACCAGGACGATCTGCCCCTCGTCGAGCGCAGAGCGCAGCCGACCGGGGGTGACGTCGATGATCTTGGCGTTGCCATGGGTTCCGGTGGTGATCACCCCGGCCTGTGAACCGGTGAATGACCGGGCCTGGGCGCCGAGAGACTCGATCGCCATGGCGACGAGGGCGTTGGAGATCCGCTCCCCGGCCGTCAGCAGCATGTCCAGTTCACGCGGCGGCGGAACCGGTGCCACTTGCCGGGCCAGGTCGAGAAGTTCGTCGGTGGTGTCCCCCATCGCCGACACCACAACGACGACGTCGTGGCCGGCCCTCTTGGTCTCGACGATGCGCTCGGCGACCCGGCGGATCCGCTCGGCGTCACCCACCGAGGATCCGCCGTACTTCTGCACGACGAGCGCCACTTTCGTCCCTTCTGCCCACCGCCTTCGAGCGTGCGGTGTCGAATCAGCCCTCCGCCGGGGCGATGGATTGCATCTATCAGGATAAGGGGTGCGCGTCGCACGCTTTTCCACCGCGCGCCTCGGTAACCTGCTTGGCAATGCAACAACAACCGTCACACCAGCCCCGCCAGCGCCGGGCGGTTACCCGGGTGCCGATCCACCGGCCGATCGCCGACCGGTGGAGTCCGCGCGCATTCGATCCGGACGCCACCGTGACCAACGAGGCTCTGACCGGCCTGCTGGAAGCGGCCCGGTGGGCGGCGACCTGGGGCCGGCGGCAGCCGGTGCGCTTCGTAGTGGGAGCGCGCGGGGACGACACCTTCCAGCGACTGGCGGGTCTGCTCAATCGGGGCAACGCCTACGCCGCCGGCGCCGGTGCGCTGATCCTGGTGTGCGCCGACGAAGGCGATGACGAGCCCACGGCGCTGTACAGCGGTGTCGACGCGGGGGCGGCGGCGGCGAACCTCGCCGTGGAGGCGGTCGCGCGCGGGCTGATCAGCCACCCGATGGCCGGCTTCGACGTGCAGGGCGCGCGATCCGCCTTCGGGATACCGAGCCAGGTTCGGCCGCTGATGGTCATCGCCGTCGGTTCGCTGGCCGACCCGGAGTCGGTACCCGGTGACGTCGCCGAACGCGACCGTATGCCTCGTGAACGCCTCCCACTGGCGCAGGTGGCTTTCGCCACCACCTGGGGACAGCCCTGGCGCTGACGGGCTCGCTCCGCAGCCGGCTACCCGAGGCTGGATAGCATCATTCCGGCGGCGAACGACCCGAACACCAGCAGGATGGCCAGTGCCGGCCAGATCCACATCACCGTCACGCGCCGCGCGGCGACCACGATTCCCACCGCCATGACCGCCACCGCCACCACGAGTCCACCCCAGGCGACCAGGTAAGCCAGCGCCACCCACGGCTGGCCGCAGTCCCGTCCACAGGTGTCGGTGGCCATCTCGACGTATCCGGAGAGGGCGAACGAGGCCACCGCAGCCAACAGCGTGAACACGGCGAGTATCGCGGTGGCCACCGTGTCGAGTGCGGAACGACGGGGAACAGACGACGGAAACCCTGGATGCCACGGTTCGTTTGGCGGCGTCACCCGCACGATTGTGCCTGTTGGGGCAACCGGAGTACAGTTTTCAGCGTGCAGCGGGTGCTCCTCCTCGGACGCCGCGACGGGGTCTGATCCAGACTGGCCTCCCGTCGCGGGTGTTCGCGATGCGCCGGTCTGAGTCCCCCACCACCACTTCCCGGAGCAATATCGTGAACAGTCATTTCGACGCGACTTCGGTCGACGCCTATGTATCCGCCCGCACCATCAACAAGCCGGCCGGCCCGCGCCGACCCGGCCAGCCGTCGTGGAACGCCCAGCGCAACTCCGCGATGCCGGTGGATCGGTACCGGCCCTTCGCCGCTGAAATCCCCGGGGGTGGACCCGTCGCTCCTTTCGACCGCACCTGGCCGGACCGTGTCATCGAGCAGGCGCCGGCGTGGTGCGCGGTGGATCTTCGTGACGGCAACCAGGCGCTGATCGACCCCATGAGTCCGGCTCGCAAACGACGTATGTTCGACCTGCTGGTGAAGATGGGCTACAAGGAGATCGAGGTTGGCTTCCCGTCGGCCAGCCAGACCGATTTCGACTTCGTTCGCGAGATCATCGAGCAGGGCGCGGTCCCCGACGACGTCACCATCCAGGTGCTGACCCAGTGCCGGCCGGAGTTGATCGAGCGGACCTTCCAGGCCTGCGACGGCGCGCCGAACGTGATCGTGCACTTCTACAACTCCACCTCGATCCTGCAACGGCGGGTGGTCTTCCGGGCCAACCGCGACGAGGTCAAGAAGATCGCCACCGACGGCGCCCGGAAGTGCCTGGAAGAACAGGCCAAACACCCCGGCACCCGGTGGCGTTACGAGTACTCGCCGGAGTCCTACACGGGCACCGAGTTGGAGTACGCCCTGGAGGTCTGTAACGCGGTGGGCGACGTATTGCAGCCCACCCCGGAGTGGCCGCTGATCATCAACCTGCCCGCGACCGTGGAGATGGCCACCCCGAACGTCTACGCCGACTCGATCGAGTGGATGAGCCGCAACCTGGCGCGACGGGATTCGATCATCCTGAGCCTGCACCCCCACAACGACCGCGGAACCGCTGTCGCCGCAGCCGAATTGGGTTTCCAGGCCGGTGCCGACCGGATCGAGGGCTGCCTGTTCGGCAACGGCGAGCGCACCGGCAACGTCTGCCTGGTGACCCTGGGCCTGAACCTGTTCTCCCGCGGGGTGGACCCGCAGATCGACTTCTCCAACATCGACGAGATCCGACGCACCGTCGAGCACTGCAATCAGCTGGCGGTGCCCGAGCGGCACCCCTACGGCGGAGACCTGGTGTACACGGCGTTCTCCGGCAGCCATCAGGACGCCATCAACAAGGGCCTGGACGCGATGAAAGTCGCCGCGGACGAGGCTGACGCCGATGTCGAGGACATCCTCTGGCAGGTGCCGTATCTGCCCATCGACCCCAAGGATGTCGGCCGCACCTACGAGGCCGTGATCCGGGTGAACTCCCAGTCCGGTAAGGGCGGGGTGGCCTACATCATGAAGGCCGACCACGGACTGGTGCTGCCGCGGCGTCTGCAGATCGAGTTCAGCCAGGTGATCCAGAAGATCACCGACGGTGAGGGTGGCGAGGTCTCCAGCAAGGAGATGTGGGACGCCTTCGCCGACGAGTACCTGGCGCCGGTCCGGCCGCTGGAGCGCATCCGCCAACGGGTGATCGGATCGGAAACCGACGGCGGCACGGACGTCATCGAGGCCACCGTCAAGATCGACGGAGCGGAGACCGAGATTCGCGGCGAGGGCAACGGGCCGCTGGCCGCGTTCGTCGACGCACTGGGCGCCGTTGGTATCGACGTGCACGTACTGGACTATTCCGAGCACGCAATGTCGGCCGGCGAGGAGGCTGCCGCCGCGGCCTACGTCGAGGCCTCGGTGGGCGGACGAACTGTCTGGGGTGTGGGCATCGCCACGTCCATCACCACGGCGTCGCTGCGCGCGGTGGTCTCGGCGGTCAACCGGGCCGCGCGACTGGGCTGAATGCCGGGCCTCCTTCGGGTAGCTTTTCCGGCGATGGGCCTGCTCCGGTTAATCCTCGCGATCTCCTTCGCTGCCGTCATCGTCGG